>ENA-OPYX01001735-OPYX01001735.1-human-gut-metagenome-genome-assembly--contig:-NODE-1735-length-10909-cov-4.793730_pt1 | contig 10909 bp, 15 predicted proteins | sample MGYA00242639_ERZ504486 | MGnify/ENA primary metagenome ERZ504486 (study PRJEB26092, sample SAMD00036296) | human gut metagenome | host: Homo sapiens | study: EMG produced TPA metagenomics assembly of... | reverse complement strand
ATACCACAAATACCAGGTAAAACACTTAAACGACCAATTGATCTAATGTGTTTAGATTTAGATTTACACATTAGTAAAACAAGACCTAATGTATTACCAGCTCCACCAATTAATACATATCTAAACACGCAAGGGCAAACAGAGCTATCAGGGCTGGATGTTCGCCCGTCTGCTGGCTTTCTCCAATGGAGATTTACAGGCATTGTATGACCGAAGTGACGGTTTCTACCGCAGACAGCTTGTGCTGACCACAAAGGAAAAGCCTGCCGGAAGAATGGATGACCCTGACCTCGCCCAGAAGATGAAAGCTGAGGTGGAGGGCATTTTCCTCTGGGCGTTTGAGGGATTGCAGCGTCTGGTTGCCAACAATTTCAAATTCACGGAAAGTGAGCGCACCAAAACCAACCGAGAGTCCGTCAAGCGTGACAACAACAATATTTTCGACTTCATGGAGTCTGAGGGCTATATCCGGCTGAAAGCGGATGCTTCCATCAGCTCCAAGGAGCTGTACGAAATTTATCGGATGTGGTGTGAGGAAAATTCTCTGCCGCCCCTGAAATCCCGCAGCTTTAGTGACAGTGTGGTGGCAAATTTAAGTCGCTACAATCTGGAACACACCAACAAAATCACAAACTCTGCCGGGCGCAGGGTGTGGGGATTCATGGGAATTGAAGCCGTAGCCCGTCCGAATATAAATGGGTTTTACGACGTTTCGCCGTGTACGTACGTACCGGAGGAATGGCGGGATTGATTTTTTGGTACGTACGTACACAGCGTACGAGCGTAAATCACTCCTGTATAAAACCTTCGTGACGTACCCAAATGACAGGAAAAAGTCAGTCTTTTTTCTGTCAACGGACGGGCGGTTTCGCAAAACAGCAGCCGTCCGTGCCGGACATTGGAAAGAGGAGCAGACAACTTTCTGATGTTCGGCAGAGGTCGCCGCAGCGACCGCATTACCCTCGGAGAGCCCCTCGGGAGAGCCCACGGCACTTTGCCAGCCAGTATGGATGAAAGTGTCATAGTGGGTTATTACACTTCCGCAGAAGTGCCTCTCCAAAGCTACCTGTCTGCAAATCCCAAAGAAAGGAAGGAAAAATATGGCAAGAAATGACGGAGTTGACCGTACCTGTGCAAGAAATATGGATGTCACAGATAATGACATCGGAGATGCACAGGCACACAATGAGCGTGAAAAAGAAATATACAGTAACGAAGATATTATCCCGGAAAGAAGTTCCCTCAACGTACACTTCAAAGAACCTACCGGGAGCTACGCTGAAATGTTTGAGCAGATGAAAGCTGACAACATCATTTCCACCAGAGGTCTGAAGGCGGATGCCGTCCATTTCAACGAAATGGTCTTTGATGTGAACTCTGCGTACTTCGACAATCACGGCGGTTATGAATACGCCAGACAGTTTTATGAGGAAGCCTATAAATCCGCTGTGGAGATTGTTGGCGGTGAACAGTATATCCTCTCGGCAGTCATGCACGCTGACGAGATTAACCGGGCGATGTCCGAAGCACTTGGCAAGGACGTGTTCCATTATCATCTTCATGTGGTCTATGTCCCTGTGGTGGAGAAACAGATTTTGTGGTCGAAACGCTGCAAGGATGAAGCTCTCAGAGGAACGGTAAAGGAAACCATTATGCAGGTCAGCCGCAGTAAAAAGTGGCTGTCCAAACCTGCTGTGGACAAAGATGGAAAACCAATTCTGCAAGTCAATGGTAAGCCTGTTCTCCGAAAATCCTATTCTGTTTTACAGGATGAATTTTTTTCAGCACATGAGAGCTGCCGGATATACCGATGTGGAACGTGGAGAGCGTGACAGCACCGAGGAACATCTAACTGTGACCCAGTTTAAGGTGGCAAAGGAAAAGCAGCGACTGGAAGCTGTGACGGCGGAACTGAACCAGAAAGAAGCACAGCTTGACGATACTACACAGGCTGCGGAGAAGAAAAAGCAGGAGCTTAAATCCCTGCAAGCACAGACTAAGGCGGCAACCGGAATAGCGGTGACGGTTCAGGAGCTGGAGTCGATGGGTAAGAAATCTTTTACCGGGAACATCGTCTTGACACCCGATGAATGCCGTACTCTCAAAAAGTTATGCTGTCAGCAGCTTTGCTGAAAAATGCGGAGAAATTAAAATACCAGCAGAAATATGAAACAGCCAAGAAAGATGCTGGGGTATGGAAAAAATCGATATGAGAAACTTCTGGAACAGGCTCAGCCGTATCTGGATGCTGTCAAGCTCGCACCTGAAAGGGTACGGGCTTTTCTTAATGCCGTTTTGACCAGAGGAAAAGAGAAACAGGACATTCCGCAGGAACGTGGACGAAAAAGAAAGGAGAGCACTATTGACAGATAAATGGAATGGTTTTGCCGATTTACTTGCAAATTTAATAGAAAAATATGCGGCGGTTCTGGATATTGATAATCTTCCAGAGCCGCCGTCTTGTTTGGAGGAAGAAAACACATCTGAAGAACCCAGTGACACTATTGAATTGATGGAAAAGCAATGATATAATAGTCGTGGAATAAGTGTCCAAACTCTATGCGAGAGCTACTGTTCTCAACGCATAGAGCTACATAGAATAAAAGCGCAATACCCCGTTGCACAATTAGAAATGAGGTGTTCCGGTGAACAATTATGATGATATGAATCAAAAATCCAATATGATTATTTACACAACAGAAGATGGATTGACAAAAATTGAAACCACATTTGATGAGGATACCGTGTGGTTATCCATTGACCAGATGGCAGAGTTGTTCCAGAGAGATAAATCTACTATTTCAAGACATATAAAAAATGTATTTTCCGAAGGCGAGCTGCAGCGAGAGTCAGTTGTTGCAAATTTTGCAACAACTGCGGCAGATGGGAAAAACCTATCAGGTTGACTACTATAATCTTGATGTTATCATTTCTGTCGGCTATCGTGTAAAATCCAAGCGTGGCACACAGTTCAGAATCTGGGCAACTAACATTCTCAAAGAATACATGAAAAAAGGTTTTGCTTTGGATGATGAACGATTGAAAAATCTGGGCGGCGGTGGATATTTCAAGGAACTGCTTGAAAGAATCAGAGACATCCGTGCATCGGAAAAGGTGTTTTATCGTCAGGTGCTTGAAATCTATGCCACCAGCATTGACTACGACCCGAAAGCGGAAATCTCTATCCGTTTTTTCAAAAAGGTTCAGAATAAAATTCATTATGCCATTCACGGACAGACTGCGGCAGAAGTGATTTATACAAAGAGCGGATGCGGAAAAAGAGTTCATGGGACTTACCACCTTTGCCGGTAATCAGCCGACACTCAAAGAAGCGATTGTTGCGAAAAACTATCTGAATGAGAAGAGCTTCGTGCTATGGGACAACTTGTATCCGGGTATCTGGATTTTGCGGAACGTCAGGCAGAGCGTGAACAGGCAATGACGATGCAGGACTGGGCAGAGCATCTGGATCGCATTCTTACCATGAGTGGAGAGCAGCTTTTAATTGGAAATGGAAGCATTACTCATAAGCAGGCTGTTGATAAAGCGACTGGAGAATATCGAAAATATAAGACAAGAACGCTCAGCGACGTGGAAAATGATTATTTAAATTCGATAAAGATGTTGGAACAGAAAACTGACGGCAAAAAATAACAGACGATGAAAGCTGAATTATGCCACAGGCTGTGGCACAAATGAGGATGGCGATATGAAAGAAAAAACAAAAGTATATATTTATACGAGAGTATCTACTGCCGTTCAGGTAGACGGTTACTCCTTGGATGCTCAGAAATCAAGAATGAAAGCCTATGCTGAGTTCAACGATTTTGAAATCGTCGGTGAATATGAGGATGCCGGTAAATCGGGAAAGTCCATTGAGGGCAGATTGGAATTTAACCGCATGATGGAGGATATCAAGTCCGGTAAAGATGGCGTGTCCTATGTGCTGGTGTTCAAGTTATCACGTTTTGGCAGAAATGCGGCAGATGTGCTGTCTACCTTACAGGTGATGCAAGATTTCGATGTCAATCTGATTTGTGTGGAGGATGGCATTGATTCTTCCAAAGATGCCGGTAAGCTGATGATTTCCGTGCTTTCTGCGGTTGCCGAGATTGAGCGTGAGAATATCCGTGTTCAGACGATGGAAGGCAGAATCCAGAAAGCTCGTGAGGGTAAATGGAACGGTGGTTTTGCTCCCTACGGATACAAATTGGAAAAAGGTATGCTGTATATCAACGAGGAAGAAGCCGAGGCAATCCGCATTATCTTTGACCAGTATGTGCATACCGATATAGGAGCTAACGGACTTGCGAAATACCTTGCCAATCACGGTATCAACAAAATTCAGCGGCAGAATGGAAAAAATCCTCTGTTTGATGCAGCCCTGATTCGCAGAATTTTGAAAAATCCCGTTTACTGTGGTAAAATTGCTTACGGCAGGAGAAGAACAGAAAAGGTACATGGAACTCGCAATGATTACCGACTTGTGGAGCAGGAAAATTATCTGTTAGTTGACGGTCTGCATGAAGCCATTGTATCAGAAGGACTCTGGCATGAAGCCCAAGTAAAACTTCTTGCTCAGGCGAAGAAGTATGAAAAGGTCAACAACGGTAAAGACAACAAGGTACACCTGCTGACCGGATTACTTAAATGTCCTATTTGCGGAGCCGGAATGTACGGCAACAAAAGCATCAAGCACAAGCCGGACGGCACGAAATATAAGGATTTCTTCTATTATGGCTGCAAACACCGCACTATGACCCGTGGTCATAAGTGTGAATACAAGAAGCAAATCAATGAGGAATTGCTGGACGGTGCTGTTGCAGAGGTTATTATCAAACTGGTCAGCAATCCGAAGTTTGCGGCGATGATGCAGCAAAAAATCAATATGAAGATAGATACATCCGCCATTGAACAGGAGATTGCCAATTATGAAAAACAGCTTCGTCAGAGCTATGCTACGAAGTCCCGTTTGATTGATGAGATTGATACCCTTGACCCAGATGATAAGCACTACATCAAGCGTAAAGCAGACCTTGATGATCGCCTTTATAAAATGTATGATAAGATAGAGGATACGGAGAATCTGTTGATTGAAGCCAGAGCAAAGAAAATGGCAATAGAAGCAGAAAAACTCACTGCTGACAATATCTACAAAGTGCTGATTTATTTTGAAAAGCTGTACGCTGTCATGGACGAGCAGGAGAAGCGACAGATTATGGAATCGCTGATTTCTGAAATCCATATCTATGAGGAACGACAGCCAAACGGTCAGTGGCTCAAATCCATCAAATTCAAGCTTCCGATTATTGAGGAAGATATGGAAATGAGTTTGGACAGTGATACACATGTCGAGTGCGTGGTTGCACTACATCGGGTCGATATGTAAGAATCCTTGATTTGCGCGAAGGCAACGAGGAGAGTTCCGAAGAAATAACTGGCTGTAAAGCCAGTGTTTATGCGGAATTCGACGACTGCCCGCGAGTCGGGAAGTTTGTAAAACTTCTCGACTTCCGGCACTTTGAGCGACATATGATGTTCTCACAGAGTGATAGAAAAACCTACAAAAAAGCAATTTCAGACGGTGTGAATGTCTCAGTCGTATTGGATGTGGGGTGTGGAAACACATAAAAGTACAATTAATATTTTGAAGTTATTCAATAGAATACGAAGCGTGAAAGACCGTTCATTTTCAAGTAATTGGAGATGAGCGGTCTTTTTCTGTTTGCAGATAACATTGACGTAACTGAGTAGAAGTTATTCTACCGGAAGAACGGAGGTTGTAATGGAAGAGATAAAGAGTATCAGAATAAGCGAGTTAAAGGACTTTAAGAACCATCCTTTTCATGTGCAGCAGGACATAGAGCTGTGTGCCCTTATGAAAAGTATTGAAGATGAGGGTGTGATTGTACCTTTGCTTGTAAGACCGAATCCTGACGGAGAAGGTTATGAAGTGATTGCAGGACACAGACGAAAGGCAGATGCCGGCTGGGCTGGTCTTGCGGAGGTTCCGGCAGTTATAAGAGAATTGGATGATGATCAGGCGATAGTGGCGATGGTAGATTCTGTGCGCCCGTAAGGCGTTTGGGGTGGACACCCAAGCGACGTGGGTCATTATGATTTTGTTTTGAGAAAACAATAAGAAAAATTATCAAGTGTGAAGAACACAGTCTTATCGCCAACAACTAACCTTGAATGGAAACATAAAGGGGACAACAGCACGTTTGTAAAGGCACAAGTCAACAAAGCTTCCAAGTTGCGACTGAGTGTCGAGGTGAAAGGTACTATATGAGGATGAAAGCTAAACTGCTTGAAGGAAAGTCAGAGGCTAGAGCTAACCATCTCCGCACCGAAGGGAAGATGTTACGGTGATGTATTGGCAGATTAGTATTTTGCTGTCTGCAATCTGCGTGATAATCAATGCAAGCTAGCCATAGGTTCATTTGAGGATGCATCTGAAATCAAGGAAAAATTCAGAGTATTTCTCGAGGATACTCTGCATCTTGAGATGTCCGAAAAAAAGACCAAGATAACACATAGTCAAGATAAAGCAAGATTTCTTGGATATGATATCACCACCGCAAAGAACTCAGCGCTTATGCAATCATCAGGGCATACAGAAATGCCTATTCAGGCGGTTGGACAGGAACAACCTGTGCCTGACGATAAGGGTGCTTCTGGGAATATGGATTACACAGAGGAGGATGTGAAGAAGTATCAGATGGATCCTGATATCAATGAGTTGCTGGATTTCAGTTTTTGCGGGGAATGACAGCAGAAGGCTACAAAACATTTATAAATGGAAGTGTTATGGCATCATTTATGGAAGGAATTGTAGCCTCAATTTTAGAAGAAAAAAGTGGTGCCGGATACGGCACGAATTGTAGCCAATTAAATACAGTTATCAGCGTAATTGAAGCCATGTATCTTTGCGAAGGTATGTGGCTTTTTCCTTTTTGCGCTGAGGATAGATTTTTTAACCAGCCCTCGTGCATTTATGCGAGGGCTAAGCCTCGCAGAGCGAAATACACCCATCGCACAAAACTTCGTTTTGTACTCTGTGTATTTCGCCCTTGCAGGGGGCTATCACGCCGGATACGGCGGTGGGTTCGTAAACGGACACCTATATGTCCACTCACATTGGCATTAGAAGTGAAAGAAAGAGTTGCAGGAGCAGATTGCTGTATTGGATAGAAAAGCAGGGAGGATGAAATCAGAGCTTTCAAATGTGCTTCAGGATGCAGACTATGCAAATGCTTCGGAGTTTTATACCGAGCTATTCATGGTTCGTGAGGAGAGGCAAAGGTATGAAGAGGCTTGTAAGGAATGGCAGCAGAAGTGTGTTGAGGTGGAACTTGTAGCGGTGAAGGATAGTAAGTATTTTGGGGACGTAATTCCGATTAGCAGGAATAGAGGGCGATAAAGTAAGGCGATGCTATTAGTGAATCTGATAGCATCTGTGTAACTACATAGTGACAATTTTGCATCTTCGAAGTGGTAGTCTATGCAAAATATCATCGAATTGGATGAAAAAGGAGAGAATTACCGCATCCTTTGGGGTCTGGTAAACGGAGGCAGACCGACCAGTGAGCTGCCGAGTCACCTGATGAACCATGAAGTGAAAAAAGGCGTTACCAATGTTTATCATGCACATACCACGAATGTGATCGCACTGACATTTGTACTGCCGTTGGAGGATAAAGTATTTACTAGAGAACTCTGGGAGATGGCGACCGAGTGCCCGGTTGTATTTCCTTCCGGAATCGGTGTAGTAGGATGGATGGTGCCGGGCGGCCGTGAGATCGCAGTGGCGACAAGTGCCCTGATGAAAGAATATGATGTGGCAATCTGGGCGCATCACGGCATGTTCTGCTCAGGGGAAGACTTTGATCTTACATTCGGATTAATGCACACCGTAGAGAAATCCGCGGAAATCCTTGTAAAGATGCTGTCCATGAGACCGGATAAAAGACAGACAATCTCACCTCAGAATTTCAGAGATTTGGCGAAAGATTTTAAAGTAACTTTACCGGAAAAGTTTCTATATGGCAAATAATGTACATATCACATATTTGGCGTATCAGAAGCATGAAGCATGTTTCGATATTCCATAGGCGTACATCCGTATTTCTTGCGGAACAGCTGAAAGAAAAAGCTGGTATTCTGATATCCGACGGCAAGGCTGATATCATTTGTGGAAAGTGCGGTGCTCCTTAACAATTTTGCCGCCTGAGAGAGCCGGTGTGTCTGGACCAGCTCTTTGTAAGTGGTTCCGGTATGCTGGCGTATGTAGGCAGAGAGATAGTTTGGGTGCATATTAAAAAACTCAGCTGTAGAAGAAAGGGTACAGTCCGCAAAGTTTGTTTCGATATATCGGAGTATGGTATAAATCTGATCCACAGAGGCGTGATCTAGAACCATACCGTGCTGGAACAGATTGATCATCTCGCAGGTAATCAGCGTAAAAAGACTGTCTAAAAAAGGTCCGGATGTTACGGACGGAGAATAAAATTCACAGAGAAACTGGTTGGCAAGATCTGCCAGCCGGTTTTGTTTTTGTTCCGGGGAAAAGACAATATACATGCTTTCCTGCATCGTGGTGTTCAGAGCCTCAATGAAAAAGTGTGTAAGGTAATTATCCTGAGACAGGCGTTCAAAAAAAGTACCGTTCAGATATTCGCGCGTCAGCAGAAAATTGATGATAATATCATTTTCTGAACATCTTTTGACAGAATGAGGTGCATTCTGGCTGATCAGAACCATCTGCCCGGCTTTTAGCCTGAATGTAGTCTTATTTATCGTCATTGTGCAGGAACCAGAATAAATATAACTCAACTCCAGCCACTCATGGATATGCAGAGGTACGTTTTCAAAACGATCCTGTTTTACAACAGCGAAGTTGTAATAACTCGGAAGCACTTTCTTTGAAAGAAATAAAGAACGCAGATCTTCAAGGTTCGTATCAAAACGGTAACAGGGTGTATCAAACTTACCTCTGGCAACAGGAAATTGTGAATAATCTTTCTTTACACCATTCAGACGCTGGGTTTCTTCGGTAGTGTGCTGCTTCAGAAATTGATTCAATGCAGATAATGTCATCATATATAATCTCTCCTTTTCGAGATATGAATGAACTGTGATTATAGTCATCAGCAGTTTATTTAACCTGTCTAAAATATACCATATTGGGGGCAAAGGTGTACAGAGTAATCTCGGATATTTATTAAGTTTGGTCGGTAAATCACTTATGTTTCGTTGATGTAATTTTAGTCTGTATAAAGTAAGATGTCAGTAAGAAAAGGAGGCATAGGTTAGGATGAAGATATTTTTTGCAGTAGTGGTGATTGTTTTATTATTTGTAATCGGTGCGACATTATATGTCTATAAAAAAAGTGCCATGTTTTTGCCGGCACTTCTTGGCATCTGCGGATTTCCAAAAATAAAGGAAAGCAGCTATTACGATGAAAACGGACATTTCCGTCCGGGAACGGGGGAGGACAAAGTTGGATTTTTCATGCAGCATCCGGTATTCGGCGGTTTTAAACATATGTTTTTCAATGTGGAGGACAACGTGCTGAAAGCTATTGCGCCTGTAAAGTATAAGGATTTTTTAAAGGCGCCGGGCCGTGAGGAACAATTGGATGCAGCCTTGGAATCTTTCAATTATCTAACCGGACTTGTTGAGAAAGGTCAGGCAAGGCTGGTGTCGGATCTGTATCCTGCGGAAGCAGTGAAGGGTCATCCGTACAGGTCACATCTGACGGGAATGTTTTATCAGGGACAACAGGGAAAACCACTTGCCATTGTAGTTCCGGGAGGCGGATTTATCAGTAATGTAACTGATTGCGAGGGGTATCCTGTGGCGATGAAGCTGCATAAAATGGGATATTCTGTTTTCGTCGTAAGTTATCCGGTCGGCAGACAGCTGGGTGAGACAGAACAGGTAAAGCAGGGACAGGCTGCCGCGAGGGAACTGACACAAGTGATTCGATATCTGACGGAGCATCAAAAACAGTTTTCTGTAAACATGGATGATTATGCCATCTTTGGTTTTTCAGCAGGAGGACTTATGACCACGGCGTATTCATTTGCCAATTATGAGGACTGCTGCCACAAGAATCATCTGCCAAGACCGAAGGTGATCTTCCCTATGTATGGTCTGGACTGGAATATCAAAGCTTTGCAGGAGGACAAGGGACTGGCGGTATTTTCTATCGTAGGGCGGGATGATGAGTTCGGTTTTGCAAATGTGGAAGATAAACTGCCGGAATTAGAGAAGGTACTGGGCAAAGAAAATGTGTCGGTCAGAATCGTTGACGGACTGGGACATGGATTTGGAATAGGAAATGAAACAAAAGTGAAAAACTGGCTTCAGGAAGCAGTCATCTTCTGGGAAGCCCACAGATAGGAACAGATAAGAATTTATTTAAGGAGGATTTCATAATGAGCAGAAACCTGAAAGAATTGATCAGACAGATGACACTGGAGGAAAAAGCAGGACTATGTTCGGGAGCGGATTTCTGGAACACGATGGGAATCGAAAGGTTAGGGATTCCTTCCGTTATGATGACAGACGGCCCGCACGGCTTGCGCAAACAGGAAGGCGCGGCAGATCATCTCGGCCTGAATAAAAGTGTGAATGCAGTCTGCTTTCCGGCAGCCTGCGCCACGGCATCCAGCTTTGACGTGGAACTGATGGAATGTATGGGACAGATCCTTGGGGACGAGTGTCAGGCTGAGAACGTGGGCATGCTCCTCGGCCCTGCAGTTAATATCAAACGCAGTCCTCTCTGCGGAAGGAATTTTGAATATATGTCCGAAGATCCATATCTGACAGGAAAGATGGCGTCAGCATATATCCGGGGCGTACAGTCGAAAGGCATCGGAACCAGTATGAAACACTTCGCCG
>ENA-OPYX01001734-OPYX01001734.1-human-gut-metagenome-genome-assembly--contig:-NODE-1734-length-10912-cov-5.294947_pt1 | contig 10912 bp, 5 predicted proteins | sample MGYA00242639_ERZ504486 | MGnify/ENA primary metagenome ERZ504486 (study PRJEB26092, sample SAMD00036296) | human gut metagenome | host: Homo sapiens | study: EMG produced TPA metagenomics assembly of... | reverse complement strand
TTGTCTACAAAGTTTGTAAGAACACAATGATGAAGAGAGCTTTTGAAGGAACTGATTTCGCAGCATTAGATGAGCACTTAGAAGGACCAAGCGCTATCGCTATTTCTAAAGATGATGCAACAGCTCCAGCAAGAATCCTTTGCAAATTCGCAAAGAATGCAAAAGCCCTTGAATTAAAAGCAGGTGTGGTTGAAGGAACGTTATATGATGCAGACGCATTAAATGAACTTGCTAAAATTCCTTCAAGAGACGAGCTCATTTCCAAATTACTTGGAAGCTTACAGTCACCTATCACAAACCTGGCTCGCGTTCTCAATCAGATCGCAGAAAAAGGTGGAGCAGATGCTTGTGAAGCAGCTCCAGCAGCAGAGGAAGCTGCAGAGGCACCAGCAGCTGAATAAGCTGATGGCAGCATAATAATTTTATTTCAAAAAGAAAATAAGAAAAATGGAGGAAAATAAAATGGCAAAGTTAACAACAGAAGAATTTATTGAAGCTATCAAAGAGTTATCTGTATTAGAGTTAAATGATCTTGTAAAAGCTTGTGAAGAAGAATTTGGTGTATCCGCAGCAGCAGGTGTTGTAGTAGCAGCAGCTGGAGCAGAAGGTGGAGCAGCAGCAGAAGAGAAAGACGAGTTCGACGTAGAATTAGTATCTGCAGGAGCAGCTAAGGTTAAAGTTATCAAAGTTGTTCGTGAAGTAACAGGACTTGGACTGAAAGAAGCTAAAGCATTAGTTGACGAAGCTCCAAAGGTAATCAAAGAAGGCGCTTCTAAAGCTGAGGCTGAGGAAATCAAGACTAAACTTGAAGCAGAAGGTGCTGAAGTTAACCTTAAATAATTCAAGTTTGATTGAATTATCAGGGCATTCCGGTGACGGGGTGCCCTTTCGTATTATTTGGATGCTGGATGTAAGAAAGAGTTTTTGGACGCAGAGCTGCACAAAGGGCAGCTGGCAGTGCGGGCTGTGAAAAACACGAATGAAAAGCTTTTTCTTATGTCCAGCAATATTTTGGAAAAATAGTGGAAAATATTTATATATAAGCTTGACATACTTGACAAGCTTATGGTATAGTTAAAAATGCGCTATTGTGGAAAGTTATGCCATGATTTCGCAGAAAAACAACGAAATAGAGTTGTTTTTCGGAGACTCTGCAAGTTATATGGGTAATAAAACCCAGCCATAAAAATAAATGAGGAGTGAAACGTCAATATGGAGAAAAACAGAATTCGTCCTATTAAAAGTGGAAAAAGTTCACGAATGAGTTATGCCCGACAGAAAGAAGTCGTTCAGATGCCTAACTTGATCGAAGTTCAGACAGATTCTTACAAGTGGTTTCTGGATGAAGGGTTAAATGAAGTGTTCGATGACATTTCCCCAATTACAGATTACAGTGGAAAATTAAGCTTGGATTTCGTGGATTTTACTTTGTGTGAGAATGAAGTGAAATACACGATTGATGAGTGTAAAGAACGTGATGCAACATATGCTGCACCTCTGAAAGTCAAAGTAAGACTTCACAATAAAGAGACAGATGAGATCAATGAGCATGAGATCTTTATGGGAGATCTTCCACTGATGACAAGAACAGGTACCTTTGTGATCAATGGTGCGGAACGTGTAATTGTCAGCCAGTTAGTTCGTTCTCCTGGTATCTATTATGCCATTGCACATGACAAATTAGGTAAAAAACTGTATTCAGCTACCGTAATCCCGAACCGTGGTGCATGGCTGGAGTATGAGACGGATTCTAATGACGTTTTCTATGTACGTGTAGATAGAACAAGAAAGGTACCGATCACTGTGTTGATTCGTGCATTGGGAATCGGTACAAATCCGGAGATCATCGAACTCTTTGGAGAAGAGCCGAAGATCCTGGCAAGTTTTGAAAAAGATGCTGCAACGAATTATCAGGAAGGACTTCTGGAATTATATAAGAAGATCCGTCCGGGTGAACCTCTGGCAGTAGACAGTGCTGAAAGTCTGATCACAAGTATGTTCTTTGATCCGAGACGTTATGATCTTGCAAAAGTAGGACGTTACAAGTTCAATAAGAAGCTTGCGTTAAAGAATCGTATCAGTGGTCAGGTGCTGGCAGAAGATGTTGCAAGCCCAATGACAGGGGAAGTTCTGGCAGAAGCAGGAACCAAGATCACAAGAGAACTGGCTTCCGCAATCCAGAACAATGCAGTTCCATATGTATGGATCAGCGTAGAAGAGACAGAACGACCAATCAAGGTACTTTCAAATATGATGGTTGACCTTGATGCTGTTGTTGATGTGGATCCGGAAGAAGTAGGGGTTACAGAGCAGGTATATTATCCTGTGCTTGCTGGAATTCTGGAAGAGACAGCCGGAGACATTGATGAATTAAAGGATGCGATCAAGAGAGATATTCACGATCTGATTCCAAAGCATATCACAAAAGAAGATATCTTAGCTTCTATTAACTATAATATGCATCTGGAATATGGCATCGGAACAGATGATGATATCGACCACCTGGGTAACAGACGTATCCGTTCTGTAGGAGAGCTGCTTCAGAATCAGTACAGAATCGGTCTTTCCCGTCTGGAAAGAGTGGTTCGTGAAAGAATGACAACACAGGATATGGAGGGCATTTCTCCACAGTCCCTGATCAATATCAAACCTGTAACAGCAGCAGTGAAAGAATTCTTCGGATCTTCCCAGCTGTCACAGTTCATGGATCAGAACAACCCGCTTGGTGAGCTGACTCATAAGAGACGTCTTTCAGCGTTAGGACCTGGTGGTCTGTCAAGAGACCGTGCCGGATTCGAGGTACGAGATGTACACTATTCTCACTACGGAAGAATGTGTCCGGTAGAGACACCTGAAGGACCTAACATCGGTCTGATCAACTCTCTTGCAAGTTATGCAAGAATTAATGAGTATGGATTTATCGAGGCTCCATACCGTAAGATCAACCATGATGATCCGACTAACCCGGTAGTTACAGATGAAGTTGTATACATGACAGCGGATGAAGAAGATAATTATCATGTAGCACAGGCGAACGAGCAGTTAGATGAAGAAGGACATTTTGTACGTAAAAATGTATCTGGTCGTTACCGTGAAGAGACACAGGAATATGAAAGAAGAATGTTCGATTATATGGACGTATCTCCTAAGATGGTATTCTCTGTGGCTACAGCTTTAATCCCATTCCTTCAGAATGATGATGCGAACCGTGCCCTGATGGGATCAAACATGCAGCGTCAGGCAGTACCGCTCCTGTTTACCGAGGCTCCGGCAGTAGGAACAGGTATGGAAGAAAAAGCTGCCGTTGACTCCGGTGTATGTGTGGTCGCTGAAGAAGGCGGTACAGTAGAACGTTCTACTTCTACAGAGATTACAGTTCGTCAGGATGACGGAAAACTGAAAAAATATAAATTAACAAAATTCCAGAGAAGTAACCAGAGCAACTGTTATAACCAGAGACCAATCGTCTTCAAAGGAGACAGAGTCGAAAAAGGCGAGGTTATTGCAGATGGACCATCTACATCTAATGGTGAACTTGGACTTGGAAAGAACCCGCTGATCGGATTCATGACATGGGAAGGTTACAACTACGAGGATGCTGTTCTGCTTAGTGAAAGACTGGTTCAGGATGATGTTTATACTTCTGTTCATATTGAAGAATATGAAGCAGAAGCACGTGATACAAAGCTTGGACCAGAAGAGATCACACGCGACATTCCAGGTGTTGGTGATGATGCACTGAAGAATCTGGATGAAAGAGGAATCATCCGTGTCGGAGCAGAAGTCCGTGCCGGAGATATCCTGGTAGGTAAGGTTACTCCTAAGGGAGAGACAGAGCTTACAGCTGAAGAAAGACTGCTTCGTGCAATCTTCGGTGAGAAAGCCCGTGAAGTAAGAGATACTTCTCTTAAAGTACCTCATGGAGAATATGGTATTGTAGTGGATGCGAAGGTATTTACAAGAGAGAATGGTGATGAGATGTCACCTGGAGTAAACCAGTCAGTCCGTATCTATATTGCACAGAAGAGAAAGATCTCTGTCGGTGATAAGATGGCCGGACGTCATGGTAACAAGGGTGTTGTTTCCCGTGTACTTCCGGTTGAAGACATGCCATTCCTGCCGAATGGACGTCCACTGGATATCGTGCTGAATCCACTGGGTGTACCGTCACGTATGAATATCGGTCAGGTCCTGGAGATTCACCTGTCCCTGGCTGCAAAAGCACTTGGATTCAACATCGCAACTCCTGTATTTGACGGAGCGAACGAGATTGATATTATGGATACTCTTGATCTGGCAAATGATTATGTCAACTTAAGCTGGGAAGAGTTTGAAGCAAAACATAAAGAAGAACTTCTTCCGGAAGTACTGCAGTATCTGTCAGACAACAGAGAACACAGAAAACTCTGGAAAGGTGTTCCGCTTTCAAGAGATGGTAAGGTCCGCCTGCGTGACGGACGTACGGGTGAGTACTTCGACAGCCCGGTAACCATCGGACACATGCATTACCTGAAACTGCATCACCTGGTAGACGATAAGATCCATGCACGTTCTACAGGTCCTTACTCACTGGTTACACAGCAGCCATTAGGAGGAAAGGCTCAGTTCGGTGGACAGCGTTTCGGAGAGATGGAGGTATGGGCACTGGAGGCTTATGGTGCATCATACACACTGCAGGAAATCTTGACTGTGAAGTCAGATGATGTCATCGGACGTGTGAAGACTTACGAAGCAATCATCAAGGGTGACAATATTCCTGAGCCGGGTATTCCGGAATCCTTCAAGGTATTGCTCAAAGAGTTACAGTCACTCGGACTGGACGTACGTGTCTTACGTGATGACAATACAGAAGTGGAGATTATGGAAACTTCCGATATGGGAGAGACAGATTTCCGTTCTCTGATCGAGGGAGACAGAAGATATCGTAATGATGATGACGAAGACTTTGGTAAACACGGATACAGCAAACAGGAATTCCAGGGTGAAGAACTGGTTGATGTAGAAGAAGAACCAGAATCAGACGATGATTTCGATATGAATTTTGAAGAAAATGATGACTATGATTTCGGCGATTCATCTGATGATGAATAGGAAGGGGTCCAAAGTATGCCAGAAAATAATAAGGAACAAACTTATCAGCCAATGACTTTTGATGCGATCAAGATCGGTTTGGCATCACCTGAAAAGATTCTGGAATGGTCAAAAGGAGAAGTTACCAAACCAGAGACCATCAACTATAGAACTTTAAAACCTGAAAAAGACGGACTGTTCTGCGAAAAGATTTTCGGACCAAGCAAGGACTGGGAATGCCATTGTGGAAAGTACAAAAAGATCCGCTATAAAGGTGTGGTCTGCGACCGTTGTGGTGTTGAAGTAACAAAAGCAAGTGTACGTCGTGAGCGCATGGGCCATATCGCCCTTGCTGCTCCGGTATCGCACATCTGGTACTTCAAGGGAATTCCAAGCCGTATGGGACTGATTCTTGATCTGTCCCCGAGAACATTGGAAAAAGTACTGTATTTCGCTTCTTATATCGTACTGGATAAAGGTGAGTCAGATCTGATGTACAAACAGGTATTATCAGAGGCTGAATATCAGGAAGCAAGAGAAAAATGGGGAAGCACATTCCGTGTAGGAATGGGTGCAGAATCCATCAAAGAACTTCTTGAGAACATTGATCTTGAGAAAGAATATACAGAATTGACAGAAGGCTTGAAAGGTGCAACCGGACAGAAACGAGCAAGAATCGTAAAACGTCTGGAAGTAGTAGAAGCTTTCCGTGAGTCTGGAAACAAGCCAGAATGGATGATCATGACAAATATCCCGGTTATCCCACCGGATCTTCGTCCAATGGTACAGCTGGATGGCGGACGTTTTGCGACATCTGACCTGAATGATCTGTACAGAAGAATCATCAACAGAAATAACCGTCTGAGACGTCTTCTTGAATTAGGCGCACCGGACATTATTGTTAGAAATGAAAAGAGAATGCTTCAGGAAGCTGTAGATGCCCTGATCGACAACGGCCGCCGCGGACGTCCGGTAACAGGACCTGGTAACCGTGCACTGAAATCTCTTTCCGATATGCTGAAAGGTAAGTCCGGACGTTTCCGTCAGAACTTGCTTGGTAAGCGTGTTGACTATTCCGGACGTTCCGTTATCGTTGTAGGACCGGAACTTAAGATCTACCAGTGTGGTCTGCCGAAAGAAATGGCAATCGAGCTGTTCAAACCATTTGTTATGAAAGAACTGGTTCAGAACGGAACAGCACACAATATTAAAAATGCTAAGAAGATGGTAGAAAGACTTCAGCCGGAAGTATGGGATGTTCTGGAAGAAGTAATCAAAGAGCATCCGGTTATGCTGAACCGTGCCCCTACACTGCACAGACTTGGTATTCAGGCATTTGAACCGATTCTTGTAGAAGGTAAGGCTATCAAGCTTCATCCACTGGTTTGTACAGCGTTCAACGCCGATTTCGACGGAGACCAGATGGCTGTCCATCTTCCACTTTCCGTAGAAGCACAGGCAGAGTGCCGTTTCTTACTTCTGTCACCGAACAACTTACTGAAGCCGTCTGATGGTGGTCCGGTAGCCGTTCCTTCACAGGATATGGTACTTGGTATCTATTATCTGACTCAGGAGCGTCCTGGTGCCAAGGGAGAAGGCATGATCTTCAAGAGCTTCAACGAAGCACTTCTTGCTTATGAAAATGCTGCCGTAACACTTCATTCACGTGTAAAAGTACGTGTATCCAAGAAGATGGCAGATGGAACAGTGAAGACAGGAACGGTAGAATCTACAGTCGGACGTTTCATGTTTAATGAGATCATTCCACAGGATCTGGGATTTGTAGACCGTGACGTAGAAGGAAATGAATTGCTTCTGGAAGTTGATTTCCATGTAGGAAAGAAACAGCTGAAACAGATTCTTGAAAAAGTTATCAATACACATGGAGCTACTGCGACAGCAGAAGTACTCGACCATGTAAAGGCTATGGGTTACAAGCTTTCAACAAGAGCTGCCATGACCGTATCCATTTCTGACATGACGGTACCTCCGCAGAAACCGGAGATGATCAAAAATGCACAGGATACTGTAGATAAGATTACAAAGAACTTCAAACGTGGTCTCATTACAGAAGAAGAAAGATATAAAGAAGTTGTAGAGACATGGAAAGCAACTGACGATGCCCTTACAAAGGCGCTGCTTGACGGTCTTGATAAATATAACAACATTTTCATGATGGCAGATTCCGGAGCCCGTGGATCTGACAAACAGATCAAACAGCTTGCAGGTATGCGTGGTCTGATGGCCGATACAACAGGTCATACGATCGAGCTGCCAATTAAATCAAACTTCCGTGAAGGTCTTGATGTACTGGAATACTTCATGTCTGCACATGGAGCTCGAAAAGGTATGTCCGATACAGCTCTTCGTACAGCCGATTCAGGATATCTGACAAGACGTCTGGTAGACGTATCACAGGAACTGATCATTCACGAAGTAGACTGTGCAAAACCGGGAGCACCGATTCCTGGAATGTATGTAAAAGCATTCATGGATGGAAACGAAGTGATCGAAAGTCTTCAGGATCGTATCACAGGACGTTATATCTGTGAGAACATCGTAGATAAAGATGGTAACATCCTTGTAAAGGCAAATCACATGGTAACACCAAAACGTGCAGAGCTGATCTGTAAAAAGGGTGTTGACGAGAAGGGCGAGCCGCTGACACAGATTAAGATCCGTACAATCCTTACATGCCGTTCACATAGTGGTGTATGTGCAAAATGTTACGGATCCAACATGGCAACGGGTGAGCCGGTACAGGTTGGAGAAGCTGTCGGAATCATCGCAGCACAGTCAATCGGTGAGCCTGGTACACAGCTTACCATGAGAACCTTCCATAGTGGTGGTGTTGCCGGTGGAGATATCACACAGGGTCTTCCTCGTGTCGAGGAGCTTTTCGAGGCAAGAAAGCCTAAGGGACTTGCAATTATCACAGAAATCGCAGGAACTGCTAACTTAAATGACACGAAGAAGAAACGTGAGATCATTGTGACAAATAAAGAAACAGGTGAATCCAAAGCATATCTGATCCCTTATGGATCACGTATCAAGGTGGCTGACGGCGCAGAACTGGAAGCCGGTGATGAACTGACAGAAGGTAGTGTAAATCCACACGATATTCTGAGAATCAAAGGACTTCGTGCTGTACAGGATTACATGATCCAGGAAGTTCAGAGAGTATATCGTCTGCAGGGTGTAGAAATCAACGATAAGCATATCGAGGTTATCGTTCGTCAGATGCTGAAGAAGATACGTATCGAAGAGTCCGGAGACACAGAATTCCTCCCGGGAACAAATGTTGACAGACTTGAGTTTGAGGATGTAAATGAAGCTTTGGAAGCAGAAGGTAAAGAACCTGCAACAGGTGAGCAGATCATCATGGGTATTACAAAAGCTTCCCTTGCTACGAATTCATTCCTGTCTGCCGCTTCCTTCCAGGAGACAACAAAAGTCCTGACCGAAGCTGCTATTAAGGGTAAGGTTGATCCGCTGGTAGGTCTGAAAGAGAATGTTATCATTGGTAAACATATTCCTGCCGGAACAGGTATGAGAAAGTATCGTGACATCAAGTTGAACACAGAGATGGAAATGGAAGACGAACTGGATTTTGAGGACGATTTTGATTTTGAATTCAAAGATGCAGATGAGATGAATCAGGAGATTACTCTTGATGAAGGAACAGAAGATGCAGTAGAAGATATTGCAGAAGAAACAGTTGCTGTATCTGAAGATGAAGAATAAAATATAAGTCAAATAAAAAGAAAGTGTTCACACTGAAAAGTGTGGACATTTTCTTTTTTAGTGAAAAATAAGATGATATCGCTAATGTTTACTGTTATTTGTATATATAAATTGACTTTTATATTCAAAAAGTTTATAATAATTGTCAGTGAGAATCGGCGAAAATAGTAACAGATTCTGTCAACATTTTAAGAAAGGTTGGGGTTCTATTATGGATCAAGGTAAACTTACAAGAATATTAAAATCAATGGAGGAGCATGAGGTTCCGCAGATGATCGTTTCTGACCCGGTTGCGATCTTCTATCTGACAGGCAAGTGGATTTTTCCGGGAGAAAGACTTCTGGCATTGTATCTGAATGTGAACGGAAATCATAAAATGGTAATCAACAAATTATTTCCACAGGAATCAGATCTTGGCGTAGATATTATCTATTATGATGACATTGAAGACGGAGTAGAGATCTTAAGCAAGTATGTAGATAAAGATAAGACAATGGGAATTGATAAAACATGGCCGTCAAAATTCCTTATTCGTCTGCAGGAGTTAGGCGGAGGAAGTAAATTTGTAAATGGATCTCCGATCATCGATTATATCCGTATGGTAAAAGATGAGAAAGAAAAAGATCTTATGAGAAAATCTTCTAAGTTAAATGATATTGCTATGGAAAAGATCATTCCATGGGTAGCAAAAGGATTAACTGAGAAAGAATTAAATGCAAAAATGCGTGAAATTTACAAAGAAATCGGATGTGAAGATGTATCGTTCGATCCAATTACAGCATACGGACATGGCGCTGCAGATCCACATCATGTAACAGATGATTCCAAAGGAAAACGCGGAGATTGTGTAATTCTTGATATCGGTGGATTTAAAGATAACTATGCATCGGATATGACAAGAACTGTATTTATCGGTGAAGTATCTGACCGTGCAAAAGAAATTTATGATATCGTAGTTGAAGCAAACAGAAGAGGTATCGAAGCTGCCAAACCGGGAAATAGAATGTGCGACGTTGACCTTGCTGCAAGAAATTACATCGAGGAAAAAGGATTTGGCGAGTATTTCACACACAGAACAGGACATTCTATCGGACTGGAAGATCACGAATTTGGTGATGTATCATCTGTTAATACTGACATCATCAAGGTTGGACAGTGCTTCTCAGTAGAGCCGGGAATCTATCTCCCGGATGAGAACATCGGTGTTCGTATCGAAGACCTTGTAATCATCACAGAAGATGGATGTGAAGTTCTGAATGACTTTACAAAAGACCTGATCGTTGTACCGGAAGAGTAAAATATCAGAATACATATTTCGCACAGAAATGGAGAAAATGCAGATGACAAGAGATCAGGCGTATGAAATCTTAACAAAATACATGAAAGGTGAGAATTATATTACACATTCTCTGGCAGTTGAGGCTATTATGAAGGGATTGGCCAAACGTCTTGCGCCGGACGAGGTGGAATATTGGGGAATTGCAGGATTGCTGCATGATCTGGATGAAGAGCAATGTGACTGGGAGCATGACTTAAGTGTACACGGACCGACATCGGTAGAAATCTTAAAAAAAGAAGGAATTGATGATCCTGTATTATTTGGAGCGATCTGTGCACATAATCCGAAAAGTGGCGTGAAAGCGAAAACAAAAATCCAATATGCACTTCTGGCGGCAGATCCAATGAGTGGTTTCTTAAAAGCGGTTGCGCAGATTTACCCGGATAAAAAGATTGCAAGTGTAAAAAGAAAGTCTGTTATAAAACGTTTTAATGAAGCACGATTTGCGAAAGGTGCCAATCGTGATTACATGGAAAGTATTGAATTTACAGGGCTGATGTTGGAGGACCTGATTGATATCGGATTGGAAGAAATGTGTGCGATCTCTGATGAATTAGGATTATAACAAAGTATAAAAATGGTGTTGTAAGAAATATAGATCTTACAACACCATTTTTAATATATCATTAATTATTCATAACGCTCATCGATGACACGTTTTGTCTTCTTTTCGCTTCGAGGTAATAATCCGATTTCAACAACTTTAACTAACGGTGTAAAGCCTATGCGGCTTTTGACGGTAGCTGCGATTCGTTTGGC
>ENA-OPYX01001733-OPYX01001733.1-human-gut-metagenome-genome-assembly--contig:-NODE-1733-length-10923-cov-2.144683_pt1 | contig 10923 bp, 15 predicted proteins | sample MGYA00242639_ERZ504486 | MGnify/ENA primary metagenome ERZ504486 (study PRJEB26092, sample SAMD00036296) | human gut metagenome | host: Homo sapiens | study: EMG produced TPA metagenomics assembly of... | reverse complement strand
AGCTTACCAGTGTCGGGTGCGCTTGGAATCAGTGCCATGATGCATGGTTACATGCCATTTGATAAAGATCGGAAAACTTCTGGTTCCGTTCCGTACCTGGAGAAATAATATTACAGGTGAAGCATCTGAGAAACTGATGGAACTTTTCCAGTATAACATTCCACAGAGATGGAGCATCGCACATCTGTATCAGGCAATCCTGAACGGAGAAGAGCATGTAAAAGATATTGATTATATGTGTACTCTGGAAGCTTATGTACATCGCATGCTGACAGGAAAGCGTGTTCTTGGTATCGGTGATGCAGCAGGAATGTTCCCTGTTGATTCGGAGAAAAAAGATTACAACCAGGAAATGGTTGAGAAATTTGATAAACTGGTAGAGTCATATGGTTTCCCATGGAAACTCCGTGACATTATGCCAGAGGTCATGGTTGCAGGACAGGATGCCGGCACTCTGACAGAAGAAGGTGCAAAATTCCTTGATCCTACTGGTAAACTTAAAGCAGGGCATTCCGATGTGTCCGCCGGAAGGTGATGCAGGAACCGGTATGGTTGCAACCAACAGTGTGAAACAGCGTACAGGTAATGTTTCTGCAGGTACTTCTGTATTTGCAATGATCGTTCTTGAAAAAGCACCTTTCCAAACCATACAAAGAGATTGATATGGTAACTACACCGGCTGGTGATGCAGTTGCCATGGCACACTCCAATAACTGTACTTCTGACCTGAATGCATGGGTAAATGTATTCAAAGAATTTGCAGAGGCTATGGGAATGGAAGTGGATATGAACAAGCTGTTTGGAACACTTTACAACAAAGCTATGGAAGGTGACCCGGATTGCGGCGGACTTCTGTCCTACTGCTATTTCTCCGGAGAGCATATGACAGGATTTGAAGAAGGTCGTCCGTTATTTGTTCGTTCCCCTGAGAGTAAATTTACACTTGCAAACTTTATGAGAACAAATCTCTACACCTGCCTTGGAGCAATGCGTGTAGGCCTGAATATCCTGATCGACCAGGAACATGTTAAGATTGACAGACTCTTAGGACATGGCGGTCTGTTTAAGACAAAAGGTGTCGGACAGCAGATTCTTGCAGATGCAGTGAATGCACCGGTATCTGTTATGTCAACCGCAGGAGAGGGCGGCGCATGGGGTATCGCGCTTCTGGCTGCTTATCTTGTCGACAAGAAAGACGGAGAGACTCTGGATGAATTCCTGGACAACCGTGTATTTGCCGGAAATGAAGGAAGTACTCTTGATCCGGAACCGGAAGGAGTTAAGGGATTCAACGAATTTATGGACAGATATCTTAAAGGACTGCCGATTGAAAGAGCAGCGGTGGAATCTAAGATCTGGTAAGAAATGATAGGACTGCAGGGTACTGTGTATGAAATGCACAGTGCCCTTGAGTTATATAAAAAGAACTGCGTAAAGGAGAAAAAGTATGCTTGAGAAATTAAAAGAAGAAGTATATAGGGCAAATATGGACCTGCCAAAATATGGGCTGGTAACATTTACCTGGGGAAATGTCAGCGGAATCGACCGTGAAAAAGGTCTTTTTGTTATTAAACCGAGTGGCGTGGAATATGATAAGCTGAAACCGGAAGATATGGTTGTTGTAGATCTTCAGGGAAATAAAGTAGAGGGAGAATACAATCCGTCTTCTGATACTCCGACGCATGTGGTTCTTTATAATGAGTTCCCGAATATCGGAGGAATCGTACATACGCATTCTGAATGGGCAACGAGCTGGGCACAGGCAGGAAGAGCTATCCCATGTTATGGAACAACGCATGCGGATTATATTTATGGAGAAGTTCCATGTGTTCGAAATCTGACAAAAGAAGAGATTGAAGAGGCATATGAGAAAAATACGGGTGTTCTGATTGCGGATTATTTCCGTAAACTGGATTATGAAGCTGTCCCGGCAGTACTTTGCAAGAATCATGGTCCGTTTACCTGGGGTAAAGATGCGCATGAGGCAGTGCACAATGCAGTTGTACTTGAGGAAGTGGCAAAGATGGCATGCCGCTGTGAACTGATCAATCCACAGGTGAAACCGGCGCCACAGGAACTGCAGGATAAGCATTATTACAGAAAACATGGTGCAAATGCTTATTATGGACAGATCAAAAGATGATAAAGGATTCCCGGTGAGAAATTGTGAAAGAGTACTCCGGTGGAGTTAACTTGTGAATTATCCTCTGAATATGGTTCAATTCAAAAATTCTAAAGTATCAGGAAGTACAGGATTTTGCTAAAGGCGATACATAAAATGCTGAACTCGCATCAAAGATGCTCAGACAGCAGCATTTTATGCATCAACGCAAAAACCTGCACATTCCGATACTTGGACGAATTTTTTCAGGCGAACTCATTTCAGAGGATAATTACAGGTTTTCTCCGTCGGAGTTTTTTCAATACCGCACCGGACTTTATCTGGGACAGCGGCGACGCCGGAGGATACGTGGGGATATGACAGCGCGCAGCGCGACCAGGAGCCCACCAATTAAAACAAAAGAATCTCTGGAAATATAAAAGCTCCCTGTCGGGAAACCTCTGCAGGAATTTATAGAAACACTTAGAGGATTCTCTTTCTGTGTTATGGATTGAAAAGTGCATTGTCTGAGCCGTAAGGCGAGTTATGCACTTTTTATCCATGGTTTTAACAGAAGGAGAATACTCCTAGTGTTTCTGAATTCCGAAGCTGTTTCCAGACGGGGAGTTTTATATAACAGAGAAATTCATTTTGTTTTAAAGCTCATTTAGTAATCTCTTCCGGTAAACACGGCCACGCTCCTCGGCCGCATCACGAAACTTCTGTCAATCCGGACTTCCTGTCCTTCCGGATAGCAGTAATGCCCGTTTCCATCTCCATACGTATTGACGCTCAAGTGCCATGCGCCTCTTCTGTGAAGATTTGGAAGCGTGATCGTGACGTCTTCCCAGAAAGTATTGACTGCGACATAGATCAGGTCATCTTTTCCTTTTTCTTTATCGTATCCCGCAAAGCTCACACAGAAGGTACGTGCATCTCGTGGAATATCTGTTTCTTCTGCATTCAGATTATGTGTGTGGATAGGATCCATGCCGCAGACGGATGTGGGCAGCTGTTTGTGGATGACCGGATGCTTTTTGCGGAATGCGATCATAAATTTAAAGAATTCAAACAGATCTTTGTTCTTTTCGAGCATACGCCAGTCCAGCCAGGAAGTAATGTTGTCCTGGCAGTAGCTGTTGTTGTTTCCGAATTTGGTATTCCCAAATTCATCACCGGCAAGAAACATTGGTGTACCGCGGCTGCACATAAGGACAGCACAGGCATTCCGGATCATACGGCGGCGAAGTGAGAGGACTTCCGGATCATCGGTCTCACCTTCGGCACCACAGTTCCAGCTGCGGTTGTCATTGGCCCCGTCTGTGTTATTCCAGCCGTTTGCTTCGTTATGTTTGTCATTGTACGCATATAGATCGTACAGTGTAAAGCCGTCATGACAGGTCAGAAAATTCACGCAGGAATTGTAACCGGCATAGTTGCTGTGGGTATTGTCGTAATAGCCACCATAGAGATCACCGGAGCCGGAGATACTCCAGGCTGCATCCCATGCATTCCAGGAATCCCCTTTCAGATAACTGCGGAGAGAGTCACGGTATCTGCCGTTCCATTCTGCCCAGCGGCCGCTTGCAGGGAAGCTTCCTACCTGATAAAGACCGCCGGCATCCCATGCTTCAGCAATCAGTTTTACGTTGCTTAAGATTGAATCATCGGCAAGAGTACGGAGCAGAGGCGGATTATTCATAGGAGAGCCATCTTCATTTCGGCCAAGGATACTTGCCAGATCGAAGCGGAATCCGTCTACGCGGTAATTGATCGTCCAGTAGCGCAGACATTCGAGAATCAGCTGCTGAACGACAGGGTGATTACAGTTCAGGGTGTTTCCGCAGCCGCTGAAGTTGTAGTAATTGCCATCAGGAGTCAGCATATAGTAAATATTGTTGTCAAATCCTTTGAAACTGAATGTGTTTCCTTTTTCGTTTCCTTCGGCAGTGTGATTGAAAACAACATCCAGGATTACTTCAATCCCGTTGTCATGAAGTGCTTTGATCAGTGTTTTCAATTCCGTACCTTCCTGGTTATGTTCATTTGCAGCGGCATAGCTGCTGTTCGGAGCAAAAAATCCGACAGTGTTGTATCCCCAGCATTCGAGAAGTTGTTTGCCATCTACGGTACGGGAATTCATGGTCTCATCAAATTCGAAGATAGGCATCAGCTCCACTGCATTGATTCCCAGTTCTTTCAGATAAGGAATTTTTTCCATAAGTCCGGAAAAAGTTCCTCGATGCTGAACACCGGAAGAAGGATGATGAGTAAAATCACGTACATGCAGTTCGTAGATGATCAGGTCACAGAGTTCTTTTTTGGACTGTGGCATATCACCCCAGTCGAAACGGTCTTTGACGACACGTGCATGATACGTATGGTCCCAGCGGATGCCCCAGGTACGCTGACCGGCAACTGCTTTGGCATATGGGTCGAGCAGAATTTTATTTTTGTCAAAGAGCAGTCCTTTTTCCGGACAGTATGGTCCGTCTACACGGTAGGCATATTCAAATTCATCAATGTTCAGTCCATATACGATCATGGAATAAACATCACCGATCTTGTAAGCTTCCGGAAAAGGAAGTACAGCAAAAGGTTCTTCCTGTGCACGGTGGAACAGAAGCAGTTCACAGGAGGTTCCTCCGCATGTGTGAATGGTAAAATTAACACCATTCTGCAAAGGAGTAGCCCCGTTCAGATCGTAAATTCCCGGACGGACCGGAAAACCGGCGATTTCTGCCATAGGGGAAGATTCATAAGGATGGTCAGATACAAATTTCTGATGATAGGATTTCATTTTTTTTCTCCATTTCTGAAGCTCCCGGCCTGATGTACAGACCGGGAGCTTGATTTTGTATAGATTCTTGTGTCGGAAAATTTTTATAAATCGTTTGTCAGATGCAGCTTATCAAGAATATAGAAGATAAGGCTTAAAGCCATGGCTACTACACAGGCAAGGACCATTCCGGTGAGTTTGACGTTGCCAAGATTCAGGGCGATTCCGGAAAGGCCTACGATAAAGACTACAGAAGTCAGGGCCAGGTTACGGGATTTGCTGTAATCCACCTGATTGTCTACGAGCATACGAAGACCGGAAGTTCCGATCATACCGTACAGCAGGAAGGAGATTCCACCGATAACCGGTCCCGGAATCGTGTTGATCAGGGCAGCAAGTTTGCCGAGGAAAGAGCAGCAGATAGAAAGAACTGCAGCACCACCAATGACCTGAACGCTGTAAACTTTTGTCATAGCCATAACACCGATGTTTTCACCATAAGTTGTAGTCGGCACAGAACCAAGACATCCGGATACGGTAGTTGAGAAGAAATCTGCAAAAAAGGGGAACGATGAAGTCCGGGATCTTTCAGCAGATCTTTGCCTACGATCTTACTTGTCACGATCTGATGGCCGATGTGCTCGGAAGTAACAAGAAGCAGTGCCGGAAGAATGGTCAGGATTGCCTCCAGATTAAATTTCGGTGCCTGAAAATTCGGAAGTGCAAAAAAAGCAGCTTCTTTTACAGCAGTAAAATCAAGAATTCCGCAGGCAGCTGCGGCTGCATATCCGGCAATGATCGCGATCAGGATTGGAATAACGGATAAAAATCCACGCAACAGGATCTGGCCAAATACAGCAACACCGAGTGTGACCAGAAATACGATCACATTTTCATATCGATCTGTTCGTCCAGAAGTCCGGCAGTGCTTGCTGCGCTTCCGGCAAGCTCCAGTCCGATCAGTGCAACTACCGGTCCCATGGCTGCGGTTGGAAGGACAATGTCAATCCAGTTAGTTCCACACTGATGGATGATCAGAGCAACGATCATACCGCAGATGCCGAGGACAACAAATCCGCCCAGAGCATACTGGAAACCAAATTTGGAGGCAACCAGGAGTCCAGGTGACAGGAATGCAAAACTGGAACCAAGATAGGCCGGTGCTTTACCTTTGGTGATCAGAATGAACAGAAGTGTTCCGATACCGTTCATCAGAAGAACGATGGCAGGGTTGATACCGAACATAAAAGGAACCAGAACAGAGGCACCGAACATGGCAAACATATGCTGGATGCTTAAAGGTATTAACAGATTAACAGGTACTTTGTCTTCTACTTGGATAATTTTTTCTTTCCACGTTACCCTCTCTTTCTTATCTGCATGCGGCAGATAACTATTTAACTAAGTGACCGTTTACAAACGGTTACGATTCTGAACAATTATACCATAGAGGAGCTTTCATTACTATTTAAAATAAATGTGCAGAATGTAAAAATATATGCAGGATAAAAAGTGGATGTGATGGGGAGGTGTTATAATTTGGACAAAAATAGGGTGCATATTGGTGAAATGTTGTTGCTTTTTTCAATATTTTATATTATAATCTTGTTTGTAAAAAGAATTTACCCTTCAAAAATTTTTTTTACATAACCCCTTATTTAATTATTTATACTCCCCTTGAAATACCCGGTAGCTCCCCTATCGGGTATTTCTCTGTTTAAATATGGAAAATCATGGAAGTTTTCTGGCTGTTTTATAAAGAATCCAGGCAGTTATGAATAGTATCCTGTTCTTCTGGTCATAATAATGGATGTAATGAAATTGCTGCAAACAGTAATCTTACATTACAAAACGAACCAGGAGGAATGGACAAATGGCAAAAAATTACGAAAATGAAAACAAAGCAAAAAACTACAGCACAGATAAAACTTCAGACAAAAATGCGATGGACAGCCGAAACAGTTCCAAAAACAGCTCTAAAAATGCTTCCAGAAACAGTTATGGAAACAAAACATCCAATGCATATGACAAAGAGCAGAATGATTATTCTGGCAGATACTAAGGAAGAATAAAACAGGATTTTCCCTTCTCTTGCAAAGAGGCTGGCTATGTGCCGGCCTCTTTTGCTGCCTGCAGATAAGGATGGTATTGCTTGGGAAGATTGAAGAGGCAGATCGTGCACCGAAAAGAAAAGGGAACATATGATAAATAAAAAAGGAAGGTTTGTCATGTTTCCTATTGAAACGATCTCAGCCAGGATGCTTGATTATTATGTGGGGCGAAACGATGCTTTGATCATAGATCTGCGAGAAGAAAAAGCATATGCCGAAAGTCATGTGCGGGGAGCTGTAAATATTCCATATGAAACACTGGAGAACAGAAAAGATCTTCCAATGAATAAGATACTTGTTTTTTTACTGTGACAGAGGCGGTGCAAGCATGGCAGCCGCAAGAGAATTTGTCAGACGGGGATACAGGACACGTTCGGTGATCGGTGGGTTTACGGCGTACCGAGGCAGAAATCTTGTGAGTGGAGACAGGTAATGAAATCTTGTAATTTCCCTGTAACCATGATAAGGTAAGAAAGAGAAAATGTTATTATTCAGAGGAGAATTAAGTATGAAATACATGTTTGCATCTGATGTGCACGGCTCGGCATACTATTGCCGGCTGATGCTGGAGAAATATAAAGAAGAGCAGGCAGAACGCCTGGTGCTGCTGGGCGATCTGCTTTATCACGGACCGAGAAATGACCTTCCGAAGGAATATGCACCGAAAGAGGTCATCAAAATGCTGAATGGCATGAAAAATGATATTTACGCAGTAAGAGGTAACTGTGAAGCGGAAGTGGACCAGATGGTTCTGGAATTCCCGGTAATGGCAGATTACTGTATTCTGGCAATTAACGGACTTACTTTTTATGCGACGCATGGACATGTCTATAATGAAAATAATCTTCCGCCGTTCCACGAGGGAGACATTCTGATACATGGACATACACATGTGCTGAAAGCAGAACAAAAAGAAGGGTATATCCTTCTGAATCCGGGATCTGTATCTATTCCGAAAGAAGGAAATCCGCCTACATATGCTGTTCTGGAAGACAAAACATTTACGATTAAAGATTTTGATGGAAATATCATCAAGGAAATGAGGCTTGGATGAAATATATGGAATTGATCGCACCGTGTCACTTTGGCATGGAAGCGGTTCTGAAACGCGAGATTCTGGATCTTGGGTATGAGATCAGTAAGGTAGAAGATGGCAAAGTTACGTTTCTGGCAGATGCGGAAGGTATTGCACAGGCCAATATGTTCCTTCGTACGACAGAGAGGATTCTGCTGAAGACCGGAGAGTTTAAAGCAGTGACATTTGACGAACTTTTTGAAAAAACAAAGGCGATCCCGTGGGAAGAATATATTCCGAAGGATGGCAAGTTCTGGGTAGCAAAAGCCAATTCTGTGAAGAGTGCGCTGTTCAGTCCTTCTGATATTCAGTCCATCATGAAAAAAGCAATCGTAGAACGCCTGAAAAGTGTTTATGGAATTTCCTGGTTTCAGGAGGATGGTGCAAGCTTCCCGATTCGAGTAGCCTTTATGAAAGATGTGGCGACGATCGGAATTGATACCTCGGGAGTTTCTCTTCATAAGAGAGGATACCGCCAGATGACGGTTAAGGCGCCGATCACAGAGACGCTGGCATCAGCACTGATTATGCTGACACCGTGGAATAAAGACCGAATCCTGGTCGATCCATTCTGTGGAAGTGGTACTTTCCCGATTGAGGCGGCGATGATCGCAGCAGATATGGCACCTGGAATGAACCGTTCCTTTCTTGCGGAGGACTGGAAGCATCTGGTTCCGCGCAAATGCTGGTATGATGCACTGGAAGAAGCACAGGATCGTGTAAATCTGGATATTGACACAGACATCCAGGGATATGATATTGATCCGGAGGCTTTGAAATCTGCCCGTGCCAATGCGAAGATGGCAGGAGTGGATAAGCTGATCCATTTTCAGCAGAGAGCAGTCAAAGATCTCAGTCATCCGAAACCCTATGGATTTATCATCACGAACCCGCCATATGGAGAACGTCTGGAAGAAAAAGAAGCACTTCCACAGTTATACAGAGAGATTGGAGAGAGTTATAATCGTCTGGACAAGTGGTCTATGTATCTGATCACATCTTATGACCGTGCGGAAAATGATATTGGACGAAAAGCGGACAAGAATCGCAAGATTTATAATGGTATGTTAAAAACATATTATTATCAAGTTCCTGGGTCCGAAACCACCAAGGAGGAAAAAAGATTGAAAAAAGTAATTTTTGCAACCGGTAATCAGGGAAAAAATGAAAGAAATCCGTGAAATACTCGGAGATCTGGATATTGAACTTCTTTCCATTAAAAGATGCCGGAATTCATGCAGATATTGTAGAAGATGGAAAACGTTTGAAGAAAATGCACAGATCAAGGCAAGGACCATCTGCAATCTGACAGGTGAGATCGTTCTGGCAGATGATTCAGGACTGGAAATCGATTACCTGAATAAAGAGCCGGGAATTTATTCCGCACGTTATATGGGAGAAGACACTTCTTACCATATTAAAAATGCAAATCTGATCGAGAGACTGGAAGGTGTGCCGGATGAAAAGAGAACTGCAAGATTTGTCTGTGCGATTGCGGCGGCATTTCCGGATGGAACGATGAAGACTGTGAGAGCAGCGATGGAAGGCAGAATCGGATATAAAGAGAGCGGAGAAAATGGTTTTGGTTATGATCCGATCTTTTATCTTCCGGAATACGGCTGTACTTCTGCCGAACTTTCCATGGAAGAAAAAAATAGATCAGCCACAGAGGGAAGGCTCTGCGCATGATCAAGGATGAACTTCGATGAAGGTACTGATCGTCAGTGATACCCATGGGCACGATGAAAATCTGGAAAGAGCGGTGATGATGGAAACGCCGTTTGATATGCTGGTACATTGCGGAGATGTGGAGGGCCGTGAGATTTTTATCGAAGCTCTTGTGGACTGCCCCTGCTGTATTGTTGCCGGCAATAATGATTTTTTCTCAGACCTTCCGAGAGAAGAGGAGATAGAACTTGATGGAAATAAGGTTCTTGTCACGCATGGACATTATTATGGTGTGTCCATGGATATTTCCGGTGTCGCAGAAGAAGCAAAGTCCAGAGACTGTGATGCTGTGTTCTTTGGACACACGCATAAGCCTGTAATTGAAGAAATAGACGGTGTTCTGGCCATTAACCCGGGAAGTCTGTCCTATCCACGCCAGCACGGCAGAAAGCCAAGCTATGTGATCCTTGAGACTGATAAAGACAGAAAGATGTCTGCCAAGATCAAATATCTGTAAAATGATTTAAACAAGTATGTATAGAGGACTGAAAAACGAAGAAGTCCTTTGCTTCTCAGCCAAGGGTGTGCAGAGGGAATGGTAAGTCCCTTTGCAATCCTTATGATTTAAATAAAATGCGGATGACAGGACTTGAACCTGCACGTCGTAGACACCAGAACCTAAATCTGGCGCGTCTGCCAATTCCGCCACATCCGCATAGAAACAATATATAGATAAACGGAATTGTCAGACGATCGATAAATCGATTAGCGTCTGTCCGATCTTGAACTGACGTTCAAGAACAAAGAATTCCGCCACATCCGCATATTGTTTGATATATTCGTGTGTAACATAAAAGATAAATAAAAACACTATCGAAATGATAGTGTTCTTAAAAATCAATGAGACATCGGGGATTCGAACCCCGGACAACTTGATTAAAAGTCAAGTGCTCTACCAACTGAGCTAATATCCCATATAAAAGACTGGGCTAGCTGGATTCGAACCAGCGAATGCAGCAGTCAAAGTGCTGTGCCTTACCGCTTGGCGATAGCCCAAAGGCGAGGGTGGATACAGGGATTCGAACCCTGGGCCTCCAGAGCCACAATCTGGCGCGCTAACCAACTGCGCTATACCCACCACAGCGTGCCTGAAGGGATTCGAACCCCCGACCCACGGCTTAGAAGGCCG
>ENA-OPYX01001732-OPYX01001732.1-human-gut-metagenome-genome-assembly--contig:-NODE-1732-length-10938-cov-3.248081_pt1 | contig 10938 bp, 7 predicted proteins | sample MGYA00242639_ERZ504486 | MGnify/ENA primary metagenome ERZ504486 (study PRJEB26092, sample SAMD00036296) | human gut metagenome | host: Homo sapiens | study: EMG produced TPA metagenomics assembly of... | reverse complement strand
ATAAAGCATTCCTCTTTTGTCATTTCATACGCAAGCCAAAGCATACCCGTATAAAAGCTGTTAGTCCATTCATAATTTGTCTGACCGTCGTACAAGTAGTCGCGGCTCTGAGGACACGGATAAAGAGAACCGAAAATATCAATATTTTCTCTTTCCCTGTCTATGCAGTATTCAAGCGCTTTTTTGATTTTTTCAATATTCATAGTTTTATTTATCCTCTCACTGCTTAATAATTTCAACTCTGCTTATATATTCATTTTCATCGCCTGTTTTTGAATTCTCGGCGGAAAGTCCCCAAATACTGAAATCAATACCTCCGTCCTGACGGTTCATAAACGAAGCGTCAGTTACATTAAGAGTATGCGTAATCCATGTATCTGTGCCGGTCTTCTGAATATATACATCCTTATAGCGGTTTTCCTCTGTTGAGTATGCATAACGAATTCTATCTGTTCCATGGTCGAAATATGTTATATTTATCTGACAATTATGATCGTCCGGATCCATAAAATCATCATCTAAATTCAATATACATCTCTTTCCGACACCTATTGAAATACAGCCCTCGCCACCCTGTTCAGTTTGCTTTGTGTAATAATAGGCTGTGGCTGTTCCTGTTGTGGACTGCGTCAGGCATACGTTCTGTCCCATTCCGTCAAAGCTTATGACAGCCGTCGTAACAATAGGTTCAACCTCAAGCGGATTTACATATTGTTCATCAGGCGACTGCTTGACAAGCATAACCTCTGATATATACTCGTCTACACCTGCGCCGCTCTCGTTTTCCGCAAATATGCTTATATCAGCGCCATCGCTCTGTGAATGAGAAAATTGCGCATTCTTTATAACTAACCTTGCTTCCTTCCAGACATTTGTATTTGTCTTGGCAATATATCCGCTGCAATACGGCATGTTTGCGACATTATATGCAATACGTATTCTGTCAACGCCGCTATCAAAATATTTTACAACCAATGTAAAGTACTTATCATCAGAAGTAATATATCCGTCGTCAAGCTTAAATGACAAATTCTTTCCTACGGTTATTTTTTCGCACGTTACTCCTTCATATTCCGTTTTCTCACTGTCTGTCGCTATTGACATACCTGTTCCGCTGCCTTCAGCGAAGTTATAACTTATGGCATGCTCCAAATCGCCGCGAAGCTCATCGGAAACAACACCGGCTGCCGGTTCACTTGAATAATACGCGCTTATAAGTCCATCGTCACCGCATCCGGCTATATCAGATACCGACATAATTCCATTGTCCGCTAAATATCGCACAAGCGCGGTTGTACCGCCGTAAACGCTTACATACAGCGAATTATATGATATATCTATAAGGTCTGAACGACTTCCGTTCATATCAGTGTCAGCAGAACACATTCCCAACGGCTTTGCCGTCTCAAGCGCATGTTCATAAATATCAGACGATGCGTTTCCTTTATATCCAAGCATTCTCAAATACATTGCGCATAATTGTCTTAAGGTTACATTCTCAGCTGCGCCGAAATAACCATCCTCAATTCCATAACACAATCCTATACTTTCACCGTATGCAACATACGGCTTTGCCCATTCTGAAACATCAGCAAAAGAGCAGTTATAATTTTCTTTAAATACATTATCCAAATTTCCCGTCACACGCAGAACTGCAACAATCGCCTGCTCGCGCGTACAAATCATCCCTAATCCCGGGTCAAAGCCCGTGTCGCTTACGCCCTTTATCAGCCCAAGACGATACAGCACTTCTGCCTTGTCATTAATCTTCGTCACCTCTGCCGCAGCAACATTTGCACCTAAGAGAGCAGCGGCAATAATCACTGAAATAATTCTTTTAAATTTCTTCATGCCGTCCTCCTTATCTTCCATAAAGCTCAAATTCCCAAATACTGCTGTATTGGTTTACATTATTGCCGTTAAACTTAGCGCATACATACCTTCCGTATGCGGGTGTTTCCAAGACATATTCTTCTAATTGATCTGTTGTTCCGCTGTTCTTTGTGTCAAGCACCTGTGTCCATGTCTTGCCGTCCTCACTAACCTCTATAGTAAACGGATATACTCTCGGATTACCGGAGAAGAATGCAAGCTTTATTGAGGTTATCGGATGCTTTGAACCCAAATCAATCATAATGTTGTTTGCACCGATTGACGACCATCTTGTATCCATTTTGCCGTCTGCAGCATATGAGGCAACATTCGCAGTTTCCTGTGCAGTTGCTGAAATTGAATATGTATTCAGCTTAACAATCGGACTTGTTGAATTCTTATCTACGTCGGGGAGATTTGGTATATTAACCGTCAATTCTCTATTCTTTGGACTCCATGAAATCTGTGAGCCTATGGCATCCGTAATAAATGACGACGGAACCATCATACTCCCGTTCATCAGCTTGGCAGGCAAAGACAGCGTTACTTTTCTGCCGTCCGCAATGGCATATATGCTGTCCGCAGTTACCATAATTGACTTATCACTTCTCGAGACAGAAAGTGTTTTTGAGCCATTGTCAATTTCATATGAGTATCCAAACTGCTCAAGAATTTTCTCCATTGGAACATAAAGCGTGCTGCCCTCTATAAAAGGCACCTGATTTTCCATATTAAGCTTCGTTCCTCCCGCTCTCACCGAAATAGATAAATCAGCAAGCGGAACGGTAACAGCCGGATTTTTAACCCTTCTAAATTCTACTCCCTGCAAATCATGGTTTCCTGTCCATTCCTTATACGAACCCGGAACAATTTCCTGCATAGAAGCATTGTGAAGATAGTTCACGCCAACAAACGATGCGTTTCCCGTATTTCCGTCCATTAGACGTTCCTTGATTGTGTTTATCTTTGCATTTCTCACTATAAGCTGACCGTTGTTAAGAATAAAGCACCTGTCGAGCGAGGATGCGAAATTTCCGGATTGAAGCTCTATCGTTCCGCCGTTGCACTCAACGAAGTGACCAAGACTTCCCCATATTGCGATACCGTGCAGAGTAACCTTTCCTTTGAATGACGGTGCCGTTTCAAATCCGCCCGAAATCTTATCATGGCTGTTAATCCAACAAGCTGAGTATTTATAAACGAAAAGCCTCCCTCTCCTATATCCTCAACCAACAATGCAGTTCTGGAATTGTCTGAGCCATATCCAAGCGATAGTCTGAAGGACCCGTGCCATTTTTCGCTCATAAGCCTCAATCCCACGCCTGCCGGGAATATAAAATCGTTGTAAAACAGTATATTCTTTGTGTCACCAAGAATGAAGGGCTGATAATTATCCTTCATATATCCATCAATCGCCGAAACAGCAGCGTCATATTTTTCCTTAATCACCGGGTCGTTGTTATTCTTGACCGGAGTTCCACTGCCTTCCCACGATCCATGCTTGCTCTCATATCCTGTAGTAACTGTGTTATAATTCATCTGAGTATTAGATATGAGGCAATCCTCGCTGCCGGCGCCTACACGCACGCCAATATGCCAGCATGAACCGCAGAGATATTCCATATATGCTCTGTCGCATCTGTATGTGAACAAATCAGCAAAATCATATGCGTTTCTGATTGCCATATTAATAATTGAAACATCTGCACCCATACCCTGCACAGTGTAAGGGAATTTAATAGGGTCATTATAATCCTGTTCCGGATAATCTACACAGATACCGCGTATAGTTGATTTCTCCTGAAGATGAATTGTCGCTCCGCCTTCCTGACCCTTGCCGTGATATATTTCGAGCGTGGAGCCGTTCTTTCTCGGCATAGTACCTGTATCAAGCGCGCCTCTGAACTCGACATTCGACGGCACTGTTAATTCAGACTTAATGCCATAGAATCCCGGGCGGTAAAAATACGATACCACCGCCGTCAGCCGCCGCTTTGTCAAGGGCCTTTCTGGATTGCCGGAGCATCATCGGTTACACCGTCTATTTTTACGCCGAAATCTTTAGCATTATACATAACAGCTCTCGGCGGCTTAACCTCCAGAACATTTACCTGAGGAAATTCAGGAGTGGGTTCCATTTCAACAGGAGTATCATCAACTGTAACTGTTAGAACTGAATTGTTTTCTATTGTTTTAGTTTCCTTAAATGTGCTTCCAAGTATTGAAGCATTGCTGTACTTGCCAAGCGTTATCTGAGGAGCTGCATTGTTAAACTTACAATTAAGCATGCTTGCATAGCCTGCTGAAAGAGAAACCTTACCGCTCTCTATATCCATCTCCTGCATCATAACCTGACCTGTACCCTCGTTTAATATGGCGTTATCCGTTGCGTTTATAGTCCAGCCTATAAGCGATATTTTACTTGCCATTGTATTTCTTGCCACAAAACCGTTTTCACAGTTATCAATCTCCGTATGCGTGATAACCATACCTGAATTTGAGGTATCCTCAATCGCAACACCTATATGGCAATTGCTAAACTTCATACCGTAATTTTCACCGTTAGGGTACATATTTGATATTCGGCTTTCGCCATTCCATGCTCCTTCGCAGAAGGAATTTAGCGCATAAAAGCCAACACCGTAACGGTCCGCCGTAAGCCAGCGTCCGTATGACCAGTCATTACGGCTCATCTCATATGCTATACCGTTTTCATATATGTAGCTTCTGTGCGAATCTTTATCGCTGGGAGCTCCCGGAAGTCCCGAGTTTTCCCAATACAGCGGTGAAAAATCGCAGTTCTCTATTCTGCCGACATCGGCAAGAGAATCTATGCGAATTCCGCTTTTCAGCGGTGTGCCGTATATATTACGAACAATGGGACAACCGCCCATATTAGGGTTGTTTTTATAGCCAAGATATGCGTTGACAAATTCAATATTGTCAACCGTAACATAGTCGTTACCCCAAACAGACGGATCACCCATCTGAATAGCAGGAGGATATGGCTGAATATTATCAGCCTCCTGCTCCGGATACCATATTGCAAGGTCATGAATACCCGTAACCGGCTGCATCATGATAAAAGGATCTCCTTCTATACTTCCTCTTCCGGCATATGCCTGCAAAATAGTTCCTTTTACAGCCTTATCTCTGCCAGGCGTATCAATCTCTCCATTAATCGAAACTCCCTGCTTCATAACAAGATTTCCCTTAATAGCATATCTGCCCTCAGGTACCCAAATGGTGCAGCCGCCTGCCGCAGCGGCCGCGTCTATTGCATCCTGAAACGCCTTGGTATCATCAGTTACTCCGTCACCCTTAGCGCCGAAATCCTGAACCGTATAGCCGGCTATTACATATTCATCTGTATAGTAATCCGTCTGGTACAGTTTAAAATTCGGAGCGGGATATGAAGGCTTTTCCTCCTCGGCAGCATTCGCCGCCGGAATAATTGATAGAAGCATGGCAGCGGATATAACCGCCGCCGCTGCTTGTTTAATTTTCTTCATCATGTTCCGCTGCCTCCTATTCTAAAATTAACTGAATTTCCGCAATATACGTATCCGTATCGCTTTCGTTGGATTCCTCTTTTGTCTTGCCCCATACCGCAAAATTTGTCTTCTCATCCTGAAGTCCATTATTAGCGCTCGTGTCTGCTGGACTCACATTTATCAAATCGGTTACATCAAGTTCATACCATTTCCATGTATTGGTATCTTCCTTTTGGATATTAACTGTCTTGTTTCTGTCCGTATTGGATATATAGCAAACTCTTATTCCGTCCGTACCGTTATCATAATAACAAATACGAATTTTTGCATTTCTCGGTTCTGCGCCTATCAAATTCTGAAGCGTATCATCAAATCTCAGTGAAATTCTCTGACCGTTAATCCAGCCACCTGAGCCGTCTGTTTTTTTCATGTGCAGCCAAAATTTTTCTGCATTTAATTCCGCCAATCTCTGCCGCTTCACTATAGCCAAACCATGCTGTATTTGCAACATGCTGATTTGTGCCTCCCCAGTATACGGTCATCTTTTCACCTGTATATGTTGTGTCATAGGTTGTACCGTCAAGCAGTCTTATTCCGGCGAAATTATCTTTATTGACCGTAAATTTCTCTGTGCCTGTTCCAAGAGCTGTGCCTTCAATATCAACCGCCTCCACTTTATATGTATAATCCTCATACCATACAAGTTCTTCACTGCTGTCGTCATATTCCGTATTGGTTATAGGCTCATTTGTAAGTTTTTCCTCACCGCGGTATACATTATATCCTGCGGCATTCTCAACTGCATCCCATTTAAAAGCTATATTCTCAAGCGTTGACTTATCCATATCCTGTTCCAGTGAAATATCGGAAGGTTTCGGCTGTTCGGTAGGCTGTGGTGTCTCAACCGGAGTTTCATCTTCAAGAATAAGCTCAAATTGAGAAATATATTCTGTTGAACCAACGGCATCACCTGAGCCCTTTGCCCATATAGTAAGGTTCGGTCCGTCAGGATATATCGGCGAAACCTTAGAGTCCACTCTGCCATCCTGATAGCCGCCCTTTGAACCCTGGTCATCACTTTCATTCACTAAATCGGTTACGACAAATTCCTCCCATTTCCAGTCTCCGCTATCTGTTTTCTGTATGTTAAGGTCAGAATATCTTTTCGTTTTACTGATATAGGAAATTCTGATTTTATCTGTTCCCTGATCCAGATATCTCACGCGAATCTTAGCGTTTCTCGGCTCATTTCCAATTGCTTCGTTAAGCGGATTGCTGTATATAAGCACTAAACGCTTATCATCGTCAATCGCGCGACATTCCTCGTCATTTTGCGTTACTCCGTAATTGTAAGCTTTATCACCAGAATTGTTAATCTGTTCATCATTATTCTTTCCTGCCCAGAATATATGAATAAGATCATTTTCGCTTTCTGAACAGCTATCAGCTGTCTGTCCTGCGAGGAAGTTGATAGATGCCTTCTTTATATCGGCAGGATTTATTGTCGGAGCCGGAGTTGGTGTCGGTGTTGGTTCAGCTGTCGGAGAAGGAGTCTGACCCGGTTCCAATGTTGGTGTAGGCTCCGGAGCATCGCCCTCAAGCACTACCTGAACCTCGGAAATATATGTCTCTACATCGACAACATCACCTTTATCTGAATCAGCCTTTGACCATATTGTGAAATCAACACCCTCGTCCTGAGTTTTAGCACCCTCTCTCGGGTCAATAAATGCCGCAGTAAAATCGGACACTTTTTGTTCTTTTGTAATCCATTGCTGTGTATTTGTTTTAACAATGTTAAATGTGGTATAACGCGCGCCTTTTCCCACATATGACACCTTAAATCCGTCTGTACCGTTGTCAAAATAGGTCACGCGTATAACAGCGTCTCTTACTCCATCGCCTATACGGTTTTTAAAATCGCCTGAATACTTAAACACTGCTCTTCCGTCAGCTGGAATACGTCTGCAAGGAACACCATCCTGTATGTAAGCCGTATTATAACCATACCAGCCCTCATCTGTTTCCTTTCCAGTAGCAATATACAATGACATTTTTTCTGTTATATTAGGTTGTGAAAACAAAACTGCTGCTATATCAGAATTATCAATGGAAACATCGGTCAGAAGTTTTCCGTCCGACTCATTGCCGTATTCATCATATGCAGTAAGACGATACTCTGCTTTTCCGGATTTATACCATTTCACACTTTCGTCATTAAAGTCTGCTGTTTTTGTATCACCGATTTTTTCGCCGTTTTTGTATATCCTGTAACCCTCAGTTTTTATATTATCTTCGCATTCTTCCCATTTAAAGGATATTGCGCCCTTGTTGTTGAGCTTTACATTCCACGGATTTTCGGGAGCTGTATCTGATGACGCGATTGAATAAACCTGTGTTTTAGCATTCGCACTATTTAAACTATCCCAAATGCACATTGTCACATATGTATTTTGCGCATTGGTTATGTCTAATGTATTCTTAAATTCACCGCTGTTTGAATTTGTATATCGGACACTAACCAACTTATTAGTATTTTTTTCATATATTGCATTTATCATCACCGCATCATTGTTGATACCAGAAGCATTGATAACGCATTCCAAACCACCGTTTGAAAGGGTATGTACAACTTCATTATTCTGTTTGAAATATGCTTCTTTAACAACAGCATCGGCTGCCATAACGCTGTATGATGTAAATGCTAATACAGCAGTTATTAGTCCGATTAGATATTTTATCTTTTTCATTTACATACTCCTTTCTATCAGTCAAGAAATACCACTATATCCTTAATTTCACCCTTAAATGCCGAAACATATATATTGCTGCATTCATCACTTACAGTACTGTAAGTCTCAACATCATCTAAGTTCCAGTGTAAACTTTTTTCCTGCTCGGTCGTATATGTATACATTTTGCCTGACTCGCAGAAAAGTAAACAACACCGCCTCTTTCCGGAGACACAATTTCATGATTAGGGTTTACTGCTACACCAAGGAAGTCTCCTGCCCTGTCATATGCCCAGCACAAAAATCTTCTGTCAGTGCCATATATATTTTTTTCAAAATCATCTGGCATCGCAAGTTCTCCATAGCTTTGAATGTAAATTGGATCAAGTGTTGTTACTATTCCGTCCGAATCAATATTGTAGCGTACAATATCACCTACACTAACAGGATAGAAACTATCACCTTCTGTTTTTCCAAGTGTATTGCGTCCTTCACCAAAAATATTCTGAGTCGTGCCGTTTATATAAACCTCCATAGCATCTGCTTCGTCTTCTTTGGGATTAAGACCATACATCACATCTGAAACTACTGCAATATTTGTTTCACCCTCAATATCACCATCTATTCCACCGGCTAATTCCTGAACAATAATATCAGCTGTTATACTGTTTTTACCTAATGCATAAGCTGTGAGATTTTTATAATTCTTATCATTCTTTAAGCTTGAAATGCTATTTACAGAGTATTTTTCAAATCTACTGTTTTTATCCGGGACAGTGACGAATTTCGTATCGGCATTAACAAGAATTCTACCGCCGAAGCAGTTCAAATTCTTTTTATAAAGAAGTCCGTCGCTCTTTTCAGACTCAGATGCTGAACCATTTGGCATATTGGAATAAAGCACTCTTAAATCGCTCGGAGAAGCTGTTTTATTCGAATAAACCGTATCAATAGTCTTAAGTTCATTGTTTGCGAGTTTATAAGTTATAAGTTGACGATTTTCAAGCGGCATATCATCCTGTTTTTTATATGTTACGCCGTCAAGTTTCACCTTATTTGCGAATTTATATATCACCAGATTACCGTCCATTGTGAGAATTCGTGCTTCTCCCATATCCTCGTAGTCCTCATGCCATGAAGATACTAAATATCCGAAAGTAACATCATGAGCTACACTTTCATCTGTCATCATTATAATCCTATTATTCGATGAAAGCAAAAACACACCGCCAATGCCAACTGCTATTTTACCATCATCCTCATTATCATAATAATAGCTATTTCCATTGATTACAATTTCGTCATAATCATTATTTGATTTTTTTATTGAAGTTACAGTACCTTCTACGACATTTCGCACAACAACATATTTTGTATAGGAATTATCGGCAGCTTTATAAGCTTCCAGCACATCCCACTCTTTAAGCTCGGTAGGCAGCATTTCTTTCCCGTCTAAATCATATATATCATAGTCATCCTCGTCTTCAACATTAACGGCAGCCTTATTGTCCTTAAAATATATAGACTTGTTTGTACCGCCATAATGATCAACAACAAAGCAATCCATCACATTTACAAATACAAGATTATAATTACTCGACCCGTCTGTTGAAACAAGCTTTATTGTTCCATCGTCCGGAATCTCCTTTTCATTCCTCGGAAAATACATATATGACGCATCCTTAAACGCGGATAAATCAGTCACTCTTTTTCCGTTATATATAACCTCAGCATCATTTGCGATACGAGCTGTCTTTCTCTTCCCATCCTCATAATACTGATATGTACCATTTGAATACTTATCAACATCAGAATTATCCCGACATTTCACCTAATTTATAATCTGTAGCATGTGCTGCTAATCCAAGCATATTTGCAGTTGTAAGATTTGTAGAGATTTGTGGCATCACTTTATTTACAATGTTATTCAGCGTAACTACATTTGCTTTCTGCGCTTTTTCAGCAATCTTTTCTAATACAATTCTTTGTCTCTGAGCTCTTTTAAAATCCATACCTTCCGTATATCGGATTCTAGCATAAGAAACCGCCTGAACTCCATCCAGTGTATGAACCCCAGCTCCACTCAAATCTTTTGTTTCTCTTCCAACAACCTCTGATGTTTCAACACTGTATCCATTCGTCCAATATACTTCTTCCTCTGTCATATCTATATCAATACCGCCCAACGCATCTACTACATCTGCAAGAGCATTAAAATTAACACTGATATATTTTTCAATATCCATATCAAGATTTCGATTCAAAAGTGCGATTGCTTCACTAGGACCGCCAATATTATAAGCAGAATTGGCTTTCCCATACTTTTCTTGTGTCACTTTCAATAAGGTATCACGATACACAGATACTAACTTTATTTCATTTGTCTTATTATCAATGCTACAAATCATAATACAGTCACTTTGAACACCTCCGTCCAATTTCCCATCTCTGGAATCCAAACCAAACAATGCTATATTCGTATAATCTCCAGTATCCTTATACACTTCCAATTCATCTTTATTTAATATTGTAGTGTCCATTTTGTCCATTACGAACATTCCATACGCCACAACTCCAAGCCCTATAAGTATTATAATTTCAATCAATATAATAGCCAATCTCTTGCGCCGTTTTTTCTTTATTCTACGTTGCCGTTCCAGCCTCTGCTGTCGTTTATTTCAGCCGTTTCTGTGCCATCTTACACTCCCCTTTTCTAATATGCGTTCTTGTTGATAAAACCTTTAAAAAATGTCAGGAAAATGATTTTAAAATCAAACCCTAATGTCCAGTTCTCAATATAATAAAGATCGTATTCAATTCTCTTGCGAATAGACGTATCT
>ENA-OPYX01001730-OPYX01001730.1-human-gut-metagenome-genome-assembly--contig:-NODE-1730-length-10949-cov-2.461837_pt1 | contig 10949 bp, 13 predicted proteins | sample MGYA00242639_ERZ504486 | MGnify/ENA primary metagenome ERZ504486 (study PRJEB26092, sample SAMD00036296) | human gut metagenome | host: Homo sapiens | study: EMG produced TPA metagenomics assembly of... | reverse complement strand
AAAGATGGTACGGCATCCTTTTTGAAAAAGGAATCCGGGCAAGGAAAGGCATCGAATACTAAGGAGACGAAATGGAAATGGACAAGATGCAGGTCGTGTGGGAAAAATCAAAAGAACTGCGGTGTGGATACACAACAGGAAGCTGTGCTGCGGCAGCAGCAAAGGCGGCAGCGGCAATGCTCTTTTCCGGGGAGGAAATCCGCCAGGTATCTCTTATGACGCCGAAAGGGATCGAACTGTATCTGGAAGTAGAAAAGATCCAAAGAGAAAATGAATCTGTCAGCTGTGCCATTCAGAAGGACAGCGGAGATGACCCGGATGTGACGAACGGGATCTTCGTTTACGCCAAGGTCACGAAAAAAAGGGAAAAAGGAGTGACCTTAGATGGTGGGATCGGAGTAGGGCGGTTCACCCGGAAGGTGCTGGAGCAGGAAGCCGGGGAAGCGGCGATCAATAAGGTTCCGCGGCAGATGATCCGGGAAGCGGTGCAAAGCCAGATTGAGAAATATGACTGGGATGGTGGCGCAGACGTTCTGGTCTATGTTCCGCAGGGCGTGGAGATCGCGAAGAAAACGTTTAATCCAAGACTTGGGATCGAAGGTGGGATTTCGGTACTCGGAACCTCAGGAATCGTAGAACCGATGAGTGAACAGGCACTGACGCAGACTATTTTCCTGGAAATGAAGATGCTTCGTGATGAAGGTCACCGGTATTGTTATCTGACACCGGGAAATTATGGAAATGATTTTTTAAGGCAGACACTTGGGTACGACCAGGAGCTTGCGGTGAAATGCAGCAATTATATCGGGGATGCGATTGATGACGGCGTGCGGCTGAAGATGGACGGACTGCTGCTTGTAGGACATATCGGAAAGCTGGTCAAGATCGCTGCAGGTGTAATGAATACCCATTCCAGACAGGCAGATGCAAGAATGGAAGTGCTTGCCGTCCATGCGGCAATGGCAGGGGCAGACCGTGAGACAGTCTGTGCTCTGATGAAGTGTTTTACGACGAAGGAAGCATTGGACATTCTGGAAGAAAGAGGACTTTTGGAAGAGACGATGCGGACCGTGATGGAGAAGATCGAGTATCATTTGGCGAAGCGTGCCGGCGAGAAGATGAAGGTCGGGGCGCTGATGTTTTCGGATGAACTCGGGGTTCTTGGGAAGACATCTCTTGTGGACAAACTGAGGGAAAAGATCGGATAGGTAGAAAGGTATGACAAAAAATGGCAGGAAGATTTGACCTTGCGGGATGTAGGTCCGGGAGATCCGGAACTGATGACGATAAAGACAATTCGTGCGATTAAAGGCGTGTCAGGTATTGGTACTTCCAATTGGCAGTCCGGAGTTAAAGAAACCGGAACTGGAAGAGGGGAAGAAGAGACATTTGCAAAAGAATGTCATGGCATATCGGATTGCGTGTGAGGCAGAGCCGGAGACGAAAAGAAGCATGCGGCTGTATCTTCCCATGCCATGATCAAGGGAAAAAAGCTACTGAAAGAGATACACGATGCAGGTGCAAGAAAGGCGTCAGAGCTTCTGGAGAAAGGAAAGAATCTTGTTTTTCATGACGATTGGAGATCCGACCGTGTATTCGACAGGAATTTATATTTATAAAAGACTGAAAAAGATGGGATATCAGGGGGAGATTTTTTCCGGGATTCCGTCATTTTTGTGCTGCGGCAGCAAGGCTGGAGATCTCGCTTGTGGAGAACCGGCACGAGCTGCATGTTCTTCCGGTGTCCTAATGGAATTGAAGAAAAGTTGAAGCTTCCGGGGGACGAAGGGTTCTTATGAAGACCGGGGAAAAAAAATGGCGCAGGTCAAAGCTGTTCTGAAAGAGGAAGGACAGCAGGCGAAAATGGTATGAACTGCGGAATGGATGGAGAAAAAATTTACAAATGCACAGAAGAAATACCGGAAGATGCGGGATATTTTTTCGATTGTAATAGCAAAGGAGAAAGAAAAATGATTCATTTTGTTGGAGCAGGAAGCGGTGCTGTGGATCTGATCACAGTACGGGGGCAGAAGCTTTTGGAGGAAGCAGATATAGTGGTGTATGCCGGTTCACTGGTAAATCCGGAGCTTCTTAAGAATTGTCAGAAGGACTGTCAGATCTACAACAGTGCGAAGATGACGCTGGAAGAAGTGATGGAAGTGATGATTTCCGGAGAGAAGCAGGAGAAAAAAGTTGTCCGGCTGCATACGGGTGATCCGTGTCTGTATGGTGCGATCAAAGAGCAGATGGATCTGCTGGAAAAGGAGAATATTTCTTATAAAGTGTGCCCGGGAGTCAGCTCCTTTTGCGGAGCGGCATCTGCACTGAATGCAGAATATACTCTTCCCGGGATTTCACAGTCTGTGGTGATCACACGGATGGCAGGAAGAACACCGGTTCCGGAAAAGAATCCATTGAAAGTTTCGCTGCGCACCAGGCAACGATGGTAATCTTTTTAAGTACCGGGATGCTGGAAGAACTGTCGAAGCGTCTGATCGAAGGCGGTTATCAGCCGGAGACTCCGGCAGCGATCGTCTACAAGGCAACCTGGGAGGATGAAAAGGTGTGCAGATGTAAGGTGAAAGATCTTGCGGTGACAGCAAAGGAGAATGGAATTACAAAGACAGCACTGATCGTGGTTGGTGAGGTGCTTGGCGGAGAGTATGAACAGGTCACTTTTATATCATCCGGAGTTTACAACAGAGTTCAGGCAGGGCAAAGGAAAAGAAGGTGTAGGAAATGTGTAAAATTGGAAAAGTCTATGTAATCGGTCTTGGACCGGGTGCTGAGAAAGAAATGACATACCAGGCGTCCACGGCACTGGAAAAAAGTGAGGTTATTATCGGGTATACCGTATATACGGGACTGATACGGGAAAGGTTTCCGGATAAAAAGTACCTTTCCACACCAATGCGGCAGGAAGTGATCCGCTGTGAGATGGCAATGGATGAGGCGATGAAAGGAAGTACGGTAGCTATGGTATGCAGTGGGGATGCCGGAATTTACGGAATGGCAGGTCTGCTCTATGAGATGGGACAGGGCTACCCGGAGGTGGAGCTGGAGGTCGTGCCGGGGATCACGGCGGCAAATGGCGGTGCGGCAGTTCTTGGTGCACCTCTGATGCATGATTTTGCAGTGATCAGTCTGAGTGATCTTCTGACACCGTGGGAGAAGATTGAAAAGAGGATTCGCGGAGCTGCGATGGCGGATTTTGTGATCTGTCTGTATAATCCGTCCAGCCGGAAACGGGCAGATTACCTGAAAAAGGCATGCGAGTATATCCTGGAGTACCAGAGCCCGGATACAGTCTGCGGTTATGTGCGGAACATCGGACGTGAAGGCGAAGATGCACATATTCTGACACTTTCTGAGCTGAAGGATACGGAGGTCGATATGTTTACAACCGTTTATATCGGCAACAGCCAGACGAGAAATGTGGATGGGAAAATGGTGACACCGAGAGGCTATCGATTGGAGGAATAACTGTGGAAAACCGAAAATGCCAGGTAAATCTTGCCGGGATCGGGATGGGAAGCAAAGGAACGCTTACGGAAGAGGTCAGAAAGATCATTGAGGAAAGTGATGTGCTGATCGGAGCTACGCGGATGCTGGAAGGATTCCGGGAAAAAAAGAAATGCTGCTATGCAGAGTATCTGCCGGAAAAAATCAGAGCAATCCTGGATGAGCAGGAGGAAAAGACCAGATGTACGGTGCTGTTTTCCGGGGATACCGGATTTTACAGCGGGGCAAAAAAGCTGGCGGATATTCTGAAAAAAGACGGATATGAAGTACAGATTTTTTCCGGGGATTTCATCTGTAATCTATCTTGCGGCAAAGCTTGGAAAAAGCTGGGAGGATGCGAAGATTCTCAGCATGCATGGAAGAAGTCAGAATTTTATCCATGTAGTTGCAAACCATGAAAAGACATTTCTGATCCTTGGGAAAAGTGCGGGAAAAGAGATCTGCGAAAAACTGAAATATTACCATCTGGAACAAGTAACCGTTTCGGTTGGAAATCATTTGTCTTATCCGGATGAAGAGATTGTGATCAAAAAAGGAAACGAGCTTCAGGCAGAAGATTTTGGTGATCTTACCACTATTCTGATCGAGAATCCAAAGCCGGAAAAGAGAACAGGAATTCATCTTGCAGATGAGGAGCTGATCCGTGGAAGTGTTCCGATGACGAAGGAGGAAGTGCGGACAGTCAGCATTGCAAAATTGAAGCTTACAAAGAATGCAGTAATATATGATGTGGGGGCCGGAACCGGTTCAATGTCTATAGAGGCTGCTCTTCAGGGAGAGAATCTCCGCGTTTATGCAATAGAGAAGAATCCGGAGGGTGCAGAACTGATCAGGAAGAATATGCAGAAATTCCGGGCAGACCAGATTCAGGTTATAGAAGGAGTTGCACCGGAAGCACTGGAAGCACTGGAAATGCCGACCCATGCTTTTATCGGAGGCTCTTCTGGAAATATGGAATCTATTTTAAAGTGCATAAAGAAAAAAAAGTCCGGACGATCCGTATCGTGATCAATGCAATTTCGCTGGAAACCGTGAAGGAAGCGATGGAGGCGATGGAGGAAGGACTGCTTGCAGATCCGGAAATCATACAACTGAATGTGGCAAAGTCAAAGAAACTTGGAAGATATCACATGATGACCGGGTTAAATCCGATTTATATTATTTCAGACGGAGGAGATACAGAATGAAAATTCCCGGAATTGTAATCGCGGCATCTGCCAGTGGGAGTGGAAAGACAGCGGTGACAATGGCAATGATGAAAGCATTTAAAAATGCCGGAAAGAAGGTACGCGCCTGCAAATGCGGACCGGATTATATTGATCCTATGTTTCACCGGGAGGTGCTGGGAATTGATTCCGAGAACCTGGATCTGTATTTTTGTGACCGGGAGCGCTTGAAAGAGCGGTTTATGCATCATGCGGAAGGTGCGGAGCTTGTGGTGACAGAAGGTGTGATGGGGTACTATGACGGGATCAGTCTGGATTCGGATCAGGCAAGTACTTATGACGTTGCGAGAAACCTGGGACTTCCGGTAATCCTGGTTGTTCCGGCAAGAGGTATGGCATCGACAATCCTGGCAGTATTGAAGGGAATGATTGAATACCGGAATGACAGTAATATCCGGGGAATCATTCTGAACCGGATTTCCCCGATGCTGTATCCGAAGATGAAGAAGATGATTGAAGAGGGATTGCAGACAATGGGATTCCAGGTTCAGGTGGTTGGTTATGTGCCGGAGGAGGATGCTTTTCATCTGGAGAGTCGGCATCTGGGACTGATGCTTCCGGAGGAAATAGGGAACCTGAAAAAACAGCTTGACCGGGCAGCAGAGATTCTGACAGAGACACTTGATATGGAATCGGTGCTGAAAATTGCCTGGGAAGCAAAAGAAATGGAGTATCATCCGGTGAAGGCAAAACAGGAAGCAGCCGGACGAAAAGTGCGTATCGGCGTAGCGCGTGACTTGGCCTTTTGTTTCTATTATAAGGATAATATGGAGCTTTTAAAAGAGCTTGGATGTGAGATCATTCCGTTTAGTCCTTTGGAGGATACAAGGCTTCCGGAACATTTAGACGGACTTTTATTTGGTGGTGGATATCCGGAACTTTGTGCGAAACATCTGGCAGAAAACAGAGCTATGCGAAAAGATGTAAGAAAGCAGATTGAAAATGGAATTCCATGTATTGCGGAATGTGGAGGATTTTTATATTTGACAGAAGAGCTGGAAGGGGAAGATGGAAAGCACTATCCGATGGTGGGGGCACTTCCGGGAAAAGGGATCAAAAAAGGGCGACTTACCAGATTCGGATACATTGAGCTGACTGCGGAAATGAACGGAGTGTATATGAAAAAGGGAGAGAAGATCCGGGCGCATGAGTTCCATTATTGGGATTCTACGGAAAACGGAGAGGATACACTTGCCGTAAAGCCGGATGGTGTGAGAAAATGGCAGGCTGTTCATATGAAGGGGAATCTGTTTGCGGGATTTCCGCATTTATACTTTTATTCCAACCCCAAAGTGGCCAAACGCTTTGTAGAAGCGTGTAGAACCTACAGAAGCAAGTAAAAAGCTGACAAAGACAAATCGAAAAGACAGGAGATTAGACTTACAGATGGAAGAGACCAGATGGAAAGAGAAAATAAAACCACTTGATGAAAATGCAATGGAAGAGGCGCGGGCGCACTGGATGACGGTAGGGAAGCCGCTGTTTAGTCTGGGAAGTCTGGAGGATGCGGTGATCCAGATTGCCGGGATTAAGGGGACTTCAGATTTTGAACTGCGAAAGCGCGGGCTGATCATTATGTGCGCGGACAACGGTGTGGTAGAAGAAGGCGTGACACAGACCGGACAGGAAGTAACGGCAATCGTGGCGGATAACTTTACAAGAGGAGAGACAAGCGTCTGCATCATGGCAGAAGAGGCAAAGGTAGATCTTTTCCCGGTGGATGTAGGAATGGCAACAGATGTGCCGTCTGTGACAAAGAAAGAATACAAAGTGATGTATGGCACACACAATTTTGCAAAAGAAGCGGCGATGACAAGAGAAGAGGCAATTGCGGCGATAGAAGTTGGGATTCAGATGGTAAAGAAGTGTGCCGAAGCGGGATACGAAATTCTTGCGACAGGTGAAATGGGAATTGGAAATACAACGACCAGCAGTGCGGTTGCCTCTGTATTGCTCGGAGAGGATCCGAAGGTCATGACAGGAAAGGGGGCAGGTCTGACGAAAAAAGGTCTGCAAAAGAAGGTACAGGTCATCCGGGAAGCGGTTGAGCGGATGCAGCCGGATAAAACAGATGCGATCGATGTACTTTCTAAGGTTGGAGGACTTGACATAGCAGGACTTGCAGGTGTATATCTCGGTGGGGCGATCTACCGGATTCCGGTGCTGATAGATGGCTTTATTTCTGCAGTGGCTGCACTTGTGGCAGTACGGCTGGTTCCGGAATGTGCAGGATATATTTTACCATCCCATTTGTCTGATGAACCTGCGTCAAGAAAGATTTTAGATGCTTTAGAAAAAAAACCATTTCTTACATGTGGCATGTGTCTGGGGGAAGGAACAGGAGCAGTGGCAGCGATGCCGCTTCTTGAGATGGGACTTCAGGTGTACCGTAAAATGGGAACTTTTGATGATATTCACGTAGAGCAGTATGAAGTACTGGATGGGAAGGACGAAAGATGAAATTTTTTAGAACCGATGATCGTTGCGTTTTCTATGTATTCAAAAATACCGATGCCGCGCATTGAGTGGAACAAGGAAAATATGAAATATACGATGTGTTTCTTTCCGCTGATCGGTGTTGTGACCGGAGTACTCATTTATCTGGCAGGAATGTTTCTTGATGGAAATATTTTTCCGAAAGTAAACAGTGGAAGACTGATGTTTGCTGCGGTTATGACATTGATACCGGTTTTTGTAAGTGGAGGGATCCATCTGGATGGATTTATGGATACGATGGATGCACTTGGATCCTGGGGAGATAAAGAAAAGAAACTGGAAATCCTGAAAGATTCGCATAACGGTGCTTTTGCGGTCATCGGAATCTGCTGTTATTTTACCGTAAGCCTTGGCGTATGGAGTGAAATCCGGACGGAGATGCTTCCGGTAGTAGCAGCAGGATATGTAATTTCAAGAGCGCTCAGTGGGATTGCTGTAGTGACATTTCCGGCAGCAAGAGGAAGCGGTCTTGTAAAGACTTTCCAGGATGGAGCACAGAAAAAGGCAGTAAGGATCACAATGATTGTATACCTGATCCTGGCGGCAGTATATTTGTATTTCTGTTCGCCGGTTGGTATGGTGGTACTTCTTATAATTGCAGGAGTAGTATTTGGATATTATTACCGGATGAGCAGGAAACAGTTTGGAGGTGTTACCGGGGATCTGGCGGGATACTTTCTGCAGATTTGTGAGCTGGCATTATTAGTTGGGGGATTGATTGTGCAGGGAATCAAATGAAAAGCAGGGAATCAAATGAAAAGCAGAGAAAGGAAGAGGAGATGTATAGAAGATGGAAATCGAGCTGATTCGGCATTTTGCGACGGAAGGGAATTTGGAGAAGCGGTATATTGGGGTGACAGATGAAGAAATAAAGGCAGAGTTCGTTCTGGAGCATACTCTGAAAAAAGAAGAAAATGGACGTGAGGAGTGGAAGCCGGAGCTTGTGATTGTCAGTCCGCTCAGGAGGTGCAGGCAGACGGCAGAGATTCTTTTTCCGGGAGCAGAGCAGGTTGTCTGTGAGCAGATGCGGGAATGTGATTTTGGCCTTTTTGAGGGGAAGAATTATCAGGAGCTGACTGGGAATCCAAAGTATCAGAGCTGGATTGATTCTGGAGGTACAAAGGCATTTCCGGGAGGAGAAGATCCGATGGAGTTCCGGAAACGGTGTGTCTGCGGATTTGAACAGATGATGGAAAAGATGATAAAGGGAAAAAGAAAGAAGATTGCCTTTGTGGTTCATGGGGGGACGATCATGTCGGTGATGGAAGCATTTGATCCGGAAAAGAAAGAATTTTATCACTGGCAGGTGAAAAACGGAAAAGGTTTTCATTTTCAAATTGAGGAAGAAAAATGGCAGCAGGGAAAGAGACAGTTTGAGGAGATTGAGGAAATATGAGTTCTTTGATGGCATGTATAGCAGGAATGGCGCTGGATGCGATTTTCGGGGATCCGGTATGGCTTTACCACCCGGTACGGATCATTGGAAACTGGATTTCGATACTGGAAAAGTGGCTGCGCGGATTTTGTAAAAATGATGAGAAAAAAGAAAGAATCGCAGGATGTGTTTTATGGTTTGGTGTGGTGATCGCATCGGTCGGAATTCCGTGGGGACTTTTGTATCTTGCCGGAAAGGTCAGTTTCTGGCTTCAATTTGCACTGGAAACTTTCTGGTGTTATCAGCTTCTTGCCGGAAAATGCCTGAAAGATGAAAGCAGGAAGGTTTATGTACGGCTCGTAAACCACAATCTGGAGGGGGCAAGACATGCGGTATCGATGATCGTGGGGAGAGATACCGGAAATCTTTCTGCGGCCGAGTGACAAAGGCAGCGGTAGAAACGGTAGCCGAAAATACATCGGACGGAGTGATCGCACCGCTCATTTTTATGTTGATCGGTGGGGGCACCACTTGGTTTTTTTTATAAGGCTGTTAATACAATGGATTCTATGGTAGGATATAAGAATGAAAAGTATTTACATTTTGGTCGGTTTGCGGCTAAAATGGATGATGTATGGAATTATATTCCGTCCAGGATATCAGCACTTCTGATGATCGCAAGTGCATGGATCTTCCGGATGGATTATAAAAGGGCGTGGGCAGTCTGGAAAAGAGACAGGCGAAAGCATGCCAGCCCGAATTCCGCGCAGACAGAAGCGGTATGTGCAGGTGCACTTCAGGTGCAGCTTGCGGGAGATGCCTATTATTTTGGAAAATTATATCCGAAAGAGACAATCGGAGATGATGTGCGTCCTATCGAGCCGGAAGATATTTTAAGAGCCGGTAATCTGATGGATGGAACAGCACTTCTGACACTTCTTGTCTTTGGATTACTGAAATATTGTATGATACTGATGTAAGGGGAATAAAAGGTTATGGAATATGTACATGGTGGAGATATTTATACACACAAAGGAATGACAGATTTTTCTGTGAATCTGAATCCGTTCGGACCTGGAAGAGCTGTAGTGGAAGCGGCAAGAAAGTCAATAGACCAGATTGGAAATTATCCGGATGCCAGCTGCAGGAAACTGAAAAGTGCTCTGGCGAAAAGACTGGAAGTTCCGGCTGAGCATATTATCTGTGGAAATGGGGCGGCAGATCTGATTTTTACGGCAGTACTTGCGGACTGCCCAAGGAAAGCGCTGATACCGGTTCCTGCATTTGCGGAATATGAACAGGCACTGCGTGCGACCGGGTGCGAGATCTGTTATTATAAGAAAAGAGAAGCGACTGGTTTTCAACTGGAAGAAGATTTTCTGGATCTTCTGAATGAAGATATTGATATGGTATTTTTGTGTTCACCGGATAATCCGACCGGAAAGCTGATCGACCGGAGTATGCTTTGGAAGATTCTTGCAAGATGCGAGACTTACGGAATCCGGATGGTATTGGATGAATGTTTTATTGATTTCGCGGAAAATGCAGCTACGGCATCCATTCTTGCAGATACTAAGAGATGGAGAACGTTATTTATCCTCCGTTCACTGACTAAGATGCACGCGATTCCGGGAATCCGTATCGGGTATGCCGTTACTTCGGATATGGAATTTCTGGAGAAGATGGAACAGTCCAGACAGCCATGGAGCGTATCGATACCGGCACAGGCGGCAGGCATGGCATCTTTAAAAGAGCGGATGCGTGTGAAACGGACCTGTGATTTTACGAACCGTGAAAGAATCTGGATGGAAAATGAATTAGACAAGCTTGGAATTACCCATTATCCGTCAGATGCCAATTTCATTCTGATGCGAAGCGGTATAAATTTATATGAGAAACTGAAAAAACAGAAGATCCTGGTTCGGGATTGCAGCAATTACAAAGGTCTCGGAGAAGGATATTATCGTGTTTGTATGCGGCAGAGAGGAGACAACCAGAAACTGATCGATGCGCTGGGAGAAATTCTCTATGCAGGTCAGGGAGAATTTTAATATGGCAAAGTCGATTATGATTCAGGGAACCATGTCAAATGTCGGAAAGAGCCTTCTTGCGGGAGGGCTCTGTCGTGTTTTAAAGGAAGATGGAATCAAGGTTGCACCATTTAAGTCACAGAACATGGCACTCAATTCTTTTATCACGGCAGATGGTCTGGAAATGGGACGCGCACAGGTCATGCAGGCAGAAGCTGCTATGATCCGGCCGGAAGTTTATATGAACCCGATTCTTTTAAAACCGACCTCCGATGTAGGAAGTCAGGTAATTGTAAACGG
>ENA-OPYX01001729-OPYX01001729.1-human-gut-metagenome-genome-assembly--contig:-NODE-1729-length-10954-cov-5.200517_pt1 | contig 10954 bp, 10 predicted proteins | sample MGYA00242639_ERZ504486 | MGnify/ENA primary metagenome ERZ504486 (study PRJEB26092, sample SAMD00036296) | human gut metagenome | host: Homo sapiens | study: EMG produced TPA metagenomics assembly of... | reverse complement strand
GTTCTGCGGCAATGCTCTCGTCCTTCCCGGCAGCAAGGAACTGCTTCCAGTGGATGACATTGGAGTGATACTTGTTCTTGTCGAGATTCTGGACCTTGTAACCCAGCGCCAGAGGCAGCGGCAGGGAGTCGGCCGGGGAGAGCACCACCACATGTTCCACATGGGTGCGCTTGGCAGCCTGATGGCAGCGCTCATATACCACATTCAGGCAGATCAGCAGGTGGGAATCCACCTCTTCAATGTACTCGCGGATGCCCTCCACACTGTAACGGGGATCCACCAGGTTCAGAGTCGCGCCGATCATGTCGGCGGCATAGAACGCAAAGATGATCTCCGGGGTCATCACGCTGACCACCGTGGCGATATCGCCCTTTTTCAGGCCCGCGGCCCGCAGGGCTGCTGCCGTCTTTTTGACGTTGACGATAAAATCAGCGTAGGTGAACTTGCGGCCATAGTATTCCAGTGCGGTCTCGCCCAGCCGGTTCTTGTTCTGCCGGCAGACGAGCTCAAACGCCGTGCAGGCGGGCATGGTCTGGTCAATGTACTTCTGATCGTAGAATTTCAGCCAGGGACGTGCCTGGGAAGCATAGATCGGGGTGTTGGATGTTGTCATAAATTGTCCTTTGTCCTTTGAGCAGTCACTGCACCCGCAGCCGGGGCAGCCAGATTCAATGGGGTCTTAAATTTCGTCCGTTTGTTAAAAACAACACAATACGTACAAGAGCTATTGTAGTAGAGCAGGGTGGAAATGTCAAGAAACAAAGGGCGAACTTTGTCAAAAAACGCAAGAGAAAGTTTACATTTCAGCCAGCCAGTCTTTGGCCTCCTGCTCGCTGCAGAGCACCCAGTGGCTGGGGCGCAGCTCCCGCCACTGGGGAGCCTCCTGCGTGTAATCGTGCATGGCGGGGTCGTAGACCAGCAGCTTTTTCTTCCGCTCCAGCCTGGGGTTGGGCATGGGGATGGCGGAGAGCAGGCTGCGGGTGTAGGGGTGGATGGCATGGGTCACCAGCTCCTCCGCATCGGCCAGCTCCACGATATCGCCCTTGTGGATGACGGCGATGCGGTCCGAAATGTACCGCATGACCGAGAGGTCGTGGGCGATGAACAGGTAGGTGATGCCGCGCTCCTTCTGCAGATGGCGCAGCAGGTTGAGCACCTGGGCGCGGATGGACATATCCAGAGCCGAGATGGGCTCGTCGGCAATGATGAACTCAGGCTCCACGATCAGGGCGCGGGCAATGCCGATGCGCTGGCGCTGGCCGCCGGAGAACTCATGCGGGAAACGGGAAGCGAATTCAGGCAGCAGGCCCACATCCAGCAGTGCCTGCCGGACCTTCTCCTCCCGCTGGGCGGCGGTCAGGTCGGGCCGGACATTCTGCAGGCCCTCGCCCACGATGTAGCTGACCTTGGCGCGCTCGTTCAAGGAGGACTGCGGGTCCTGGAAGATCATCTGGATCTCCTTGATGACCTGCTGGTCCAGCTGGCGGGAGATCTTGCCGTTGATCTTCTGGCCCTTGTACAGGATCTCGCCGCCCGAGGTGGGCAGGATGCGCATGATGGCGCGGCCGATGGTGGTTTTGCCGGAGCCGGATTCGCCCACTAGACCAAAGGTCTCACCCTTGTAAATTTCAAAGTTGGCACGGTTCACGGCCTTGAAGGCCTTGCGGCCGGAGCCGTAGGTCACCTCGAGGTCCTTGACCTCAAGCAGGACCTGCCGGGGCGAAGCCTCTCCATCTTGCTGATGCAAGACCGTTCTTTCGCTCGAACACTCCACTGGGGTGTTCGCTGTCTCGCAAACGCGAATGTCACGATTTTCAGGCATCCTGCATCCCCTCCTCTTTCAACAGTTTGACGGCAGCAGGCGGTTCCACCTTGGGGGCCCGGGGGTCCAGCAGCCAGGTCTTGGCCTTGTGGGTGGGGCTGACCGTAAAGTAGGGCGGGCGCTTGACAAAGTCGATCTTCAGCGCCTGGGGGTTGCGGGGCGCAAAGGCATCGCCGTGGATCTCGGCGAACAGATTCGGGGGTGTACCCTGAATGTTGAACAGATCCTCGCCTTTGATGCCCATCTGGGGCATACTGGACAGCAGCGCCCAGGTGTAGGGGTGGCGGGGGTCGTAGTAGATCTCATCGGAGGTGCCGATCTCCACGATGTCACCTGCGTACATGACGGCCACCCGGTCGGCGATGTTGGCCACCACGCCCAGATCGTGGGTGATGAGGACGATGGTCAGGTTGTACTTGACCTGCATCTCCTTGAGCAGCTGCAGGATCTGGGCCTGAATGGTCACATCCAGTGCGGTGGTGGGCTCGTCGCAGATCAGGATCTGCGGGTTGCAGGCCACCGCAATGGCAATGACGACGCGCTGGCGCATACCGCCCGAAAACTCGTGGGGATACTGCGCAAAGCGCACCTCGGGGTCGGCAATGCCCACGTCCCGCAGGTACTCAAGGGTCTTTTCCCGGGCGGCCTTGCCCTTGAGATGCTGGTGCAGCTCCACGGCTTCCATGATCTGGTCGCCGATGGTCTTCAGGGGGTTCAGGCTGGTCATGGGGTCCTGCATAATCATGGCGATCTCATGGCCCCGGACCTTCAGCCAGTCCTTCTCCTTTTTCAGGTCGGAAAGGCGGATGGGCTTGCCGTCATCGGCACTGTAATAATCAATGGTGCCCGAGGTGATGGAGCCGTTGGCATCCAGCAGGCCCATGAAGCTCTTGGTGAACACGCTCTTGCCGGAGCCGGATTCGCCCACGATGGCAAGGACTTCGCCGTGGTAGATGTCCAGGTCGATGCCGCGGATGGCATGCAGCACCTTGCCGCGCAGGTTGAATTTGATGTTGAGGTCCTTTACAGAAAGGATGAGCTGATTTTTTTCCATCTTCTGTCCCTCCTTACTGCAGGTGGTTCTTCGGGTCAGCAGCGTCCGAGAAGGCGTTGCCGATGAGGTAGAACGCAATGGTGACAAAGCTCAGGATGATGGTGGGGTAGAGCAGCTGGTACCGCAGGCCCGCCTGCATCATCACCTTGCGGCCGTCGTTGATCAGGTTGCCCAGAGAGGGCGTTTCCACAGAAAGGCCCAGGCCGATATAGGTGATGAACACCTCGCTGCCGATGGCGGCGGGGATGGTCAGGGCCATGCGCAGCATGATGACCGATACCAGATAGGGCAGCAGGTTGCGCAGCACGATGCGGCGGATGGGGGTGCCAATGCAGCGGGAAGCCACATTGTAATCACGGTCGCGGATGATCAGGATCTGGTTGCGGATAAAGCGCGCCATGGCGATCCAGCCCGTGATGGACATGCCCAGGATCAGGGTCTGGATGCTGGGAGACGCGACATAGGAGATCAGGATCAGGATGATGGTGGAGGGGATGTTATCACAGATGTTGTACAGCTCGGTGAAGAAGAAATCGAGCTGGCGGACATAGCCCCAGAGCACGCCCACCGTGATGCCCACCACGGCCTCGATGAGGGCCACGAAGAAGGCGATGGTCAGACTGGTGCGTGCACCGGCCCAGATGCGGGCCCACAGGTCCTGGCCGATGGCGTTGGAACCCCAGATAAAGCCCTCTTCCCCGGGGGCGATGTTGCGGAACTGGATGCCGGTGGTAGAGTCTACCTGGCAGAGGTTGGGATCTGCCTGACCGGGCAGATAGGGCTGCAAAAAGGCAAAGCCCACCACGAACACCAGTGCAATGAGCAGAGCCACGGCGATCTTATTCTTGAAGAAAGCACGGAAGGTGCTGCCCCAATAGCTGTAATTGGAGTAGGAGGTGGCCTCGGCACGCTCCTCGCTGAACCCGGCGGGGGTGAACAGCTCGTCCTCGGGCAGGTCGGCCCAAGCGGCGGGGCCGTCCTTCTGCAGCTTGTTCAGGTCGTTTTCCAGAACAGCTGCCTTGTGATCTTTCATGTGGAACAGCATTATCGGCCACCTTCTTTCTTGCCAAAGCTGATGCGGGGATCGATGAGCACCATGAGCAGATCGCCCAGGATCAGGCCGATGATGCCCACGCAGGCGTACAGCAGCACGATGCCCTGCACCATGGTGTTGTCGTGGCGCTGGACGCAGGTGACCAGCAGGCCGCCCATGCCGGGGATGGAATACAGGCTCTCGATGTAGATGGAGCCGACCACAGTGTTCAGGAAGGCAGAGGGAATATACTGCACCAGCGGCACCATGGCATTGCGGAAGATGTGGCGCAGGGCGATGTTGCTCTCGCTCACGCCCTTGGCCAGCGCCAGCCGGACGTAATCCTTGTTGCTCTCGTCCACCATGTAGCGGCGCAGCCACATGGCGTAGAATGCCACGTTGCCCAGACTCATGGAGCAGACCGGCAGCACCCAGTACCGCCAGTCGGAGGCATCAAACAGCAGGCCCACGCCCAGGGCAGTGGTGCCGTACATCTGAATATAAAGGTAATACACGGCGGCAGGCACGGCCTGAATGAGCACGATGATGGCAGTGCCGATCTTATCCGGCCAGCGGTTCTTGAACCGGCCCATCAGCAGGCCCATGGGAATGCCGATGACCAGGCTCAGCAGCATGGCGAACACGCCCATCTGGATGGAGATGGGCAGCTTTTTGGCCAGGATGCCGGTGACCGAGGCGTTTACCTTATAAATATGGCTCACGCCCAGGTCGCCGTGGAGGGCATTCCACCAGAAGCGGCCGATCTGCACCGGCAGCGGGTCCAGCAGGCCCATGGACTGCAGGCCCGCCTGGATCTGAGCCTCGGTCATTTTTTCGTAGTTTGCAAAGTAGCCTTCCACCGGCATCAGCCGCAGCAGGCAGAACACGAGCGTTACAATGACGAACAGCGTCAGGATGGAACGCCCGATGCGTTTTGACAGATATTTCAGCATATCTGTGCGCACCCCTCTTTCGTTTGTGGTTCCTCCGCGGACAGTGGACCTGAGCAGCGGATAGGAATAGAATACATCAAAATTGCACTTTTGGAAAGTGATTTGCCCGGATTTTGAAAAATGTTTTTGTAAAAGCAGGGTAAAGTGAACGTTTCTCTTACAAAAACAACCCTCTCCGCCGGGTTGACGGAGAGGGATAAAAGTTTTTATAAACCTCTGCGCTTCAAAATCTCATCCAGAATGGCATCGGCCACATCGGCCTTGCTCATCAGGGGCAGCTCCCGGGTGCCGTCGGGGGTGATGAAGGTGACCACGTTGGTGTCCACCCCAAAACCGGCTCCGGCGACCTTCAGGTTGTTGGCCACCACCATGTCCAGATTCTTCCGGGTCAGCTTGGCCGTGGAGTTTTCCACCATATCCCGGGTCTCCATGGAAAAACCGCAGAGGAACTGGTGGGTCTTTTTCGGGCCAATGGTACCCAGAATGTCGGCGGTGCGTTCCACAGGGATGGAGAGGTCGCCGTCCTTTTTCTTGATCTTGTCACTTGCCACCGTCACGGGGCGGTAGTCGGCCACAGCGGCAGCCATCACCAGCACGTCCATCTCCTCAAAGCGGCTGGTCACGGCATCGTACATATCCTGCGCCGTGGTAATGGGAACATCGGTGGTGAAGTGGACCGGCGGCAGGTCGGTGTGGCCGTGGATGAGGGTGACCTCCGCTCCCCGCATGGCGGCGGCCCGGGCGATGGCATAGCCCATCTTGCCGGTAGAGTGGTTGGTCAGGTAGCGCACGGGGTCCAGCGGCTCCTGCGTGGGCCCGGCGGTCACAGCGATGCGGACACCGGCCAGATCCTTGGGCCGGGCGATGGTGTGCAGGATGTACTCGATGAGCACATCTTCCTTGGGCAGGCGGCCGCTGCCCACATCCTTGCAGGCCAGCACCCCGCTCTCAGAGGGGATGACCGTGAAGCCGTAGTGCTCCAGCGTTCTGAGGTTGTCCTGCGTGATGGGGTTTTCCAGCATCCCGGTGTTCATGGCCGGGCTGACCAGCTTGGGGCACCTGGCCGCAAGCACCACGGTGGTGAGCATATCATCGGCGATGCCGTGGGCCATTTTGGCAATGACGTTGGCCGTGGCCGGTGCCACCAGAACGACATCCGCCTTTTTGGCCAGCGAGATGTGGGTGACCTCGAACTTGAAATCGCGGTCGAAGGTGTCCACCATGCACTTGTGGCCGGTCAGCGTTTCAAAGACGAGAGGGGTGATGAAATGGGTGGCGTTCTCGGTCATAATGACCTCCACGTCCGCCCCCAGCTTTTTGAGTGCGCTGGCCACATTTGCCATTTTATAGGCGGCAATACCGCCGGTAACGCCCAAAAGGACGCATTTGCCCTGCAGATCCATCCAAAAAACCTCCTGTTTTGCGGGTTTGCCTCTTTAGTATAATCCAAAATCACCGCCAGCACAACAAAATCTTTCGGTTGGGTCTTGTATCCAGCGCAAAAATGCGGTAAAATAACTTGACTTAGAATAAAACCTCTCCGTCAAAGCCTGCGTCTTTGCCGCCTCTCCTGCCGGGAGAGGCAATCCCCCCGGCTCCTCTGGCAGGGGAGCCGGAGCAAAGCGCCTGAGAGGTTTTTGCAGGAAAGGTAAAATATGATCTTAGCCATTGATATAGGCAACACCACCGTCGCCCTGGGCGGCATCAAGGACGGACGTGTATGCTTTGTGGCCCACATGGATACGGTGCGCACCCGCACCGCCGCGGAATACCGCGTTGAAATGGAAAAGGTGTTTTCCCACCGCCGCCACCCGGAAAAGCCCATCCGGTTCGAGGGCGCGGTGCTGACCAGCGTAGTGCCCCAGATCACCGGGGCACTGGCTGAGTGCGCCCGCTATTACACCGGCAAAAAGCCGGTCATTGTTTCGCCGGAGATCCGCACAGGCCTGACCATGGGGGTGCCTGACCCCCATGCCGTGGGCAAGGACCGGCTGGTGGATGCCGCTTACGCTGCGGCGAACTTCCCGCTGCCGGTCATCACCGTGGATCTGGGCACTGCCACTACATTTAATGTTGTGGATGAGAACCGGGTATTCCGGGGCGGTGTGATCTGCCCGGGGCTTTCCACCGGCCTGCGGGCTCTGGGGGAGCGCTGTGCCCAGCTGCCGCAGGTGCGGCTGAGCTCCCCCAAAGCAGCCATTGGTGTGAACACTGAGAGCTGTATGCTTTCGGGCTCTGTGCTGGGCACGGCAGTCCTGCTGGACGGCATCACCCAGCGCATTGAGGAAGAGCTGGGCCGCCCGGCCACCCTGGTGGTCACGGGCGGGCTGGCAAAGTATGTCACGCCGCTCTGCCGCCATCCGCTGACCTACGATCCGGAGCTGCTGCTGAAGGGGCTGGCACTGCTGTACCAGATGAACGCACCTCAGCCGCACTATGCCGTCGGGGGCAGGCGGCGGAACCCGAACAACAATTTCCGCCGGGGCCGCCGTCCCGCTCCCAGCGCCGGGAACGCCGCGAGGAGAAGACCAAAAAATCGGCTGACGACGAAACAGGATGGAGAGAACAATGAAACTAGGGATCCTGGGCACGGGGATGATCGTGCGGGAGTTTCTGCCCTGGCTGGCAGGGCCGGACTGCCCCTTTACGGTGCAGGCGCTCTGCAGCACCCAGCGCAGTGCGCCGGTGGCCGACGAGATGTGCGAACAGTACGGCATTCCCCAGCGCACCACGAACTATTTTGAATTATTGCAGTGGGTGGATGTGATCTATCTGGCCGTGCCCAACCTGCAGCATTACCGCTATGCCAAGGTGGCGCTGGAAGCGGGGAAGCATGTCATTGTGGAAAAGCCCATGGCCTGCACCGCTGCCCAGACCGAGGAGCTGGCGGCACTGGCCCGCCGCAAAAAGGTGTTCCTGTTTGAGGCCATGACCACCCAGTACCTCGAAAACTACAACAAGATCCGGGAGCTGCTGCCCCGCATCGGCAGGGTGAAGCTGGTGCAGTGCAATTTCAGCCAGTATTCCAGCCGCTACGATGCCTTCTGTGCCGGGGAAACGCCGGTCTCCTTTGACCCGGAGTGTGCGGGCGGTGCCCTGATGGATCTGAATGTCTACAACATCAGCTATATCGTGGGCCTGTTCGGTGAGCCGAATCAGGTGCACTACTTGGCCAACATGGAGCGCGGCATCGACACCAGCGGTATCCTGACCATGGAGTACAACAGCTTCAAGGCAGTCAGCATGGCCGCCAAGGACTGCGGTGCGCCTGCCCGGTATGTCATCCAGGGCACAAAGGGCTATATTCTGCAGAAATCCACGGCCAACTGGTGCGGCGGCGTGACCTTCCACCCCAATCAGGGCAAGGAAGAACATTTCAACCTGAACGGCGGCAGACCCCGGCAGGCGGCGGAGTTCCATGCCTTTGCCAGGGCCATCGAGGGCGGCGACCAGGAGCTGTGCAGCCGGATGCTGGACACCTCGGTGGCCGTCAGCCGTGTGCTGACCGTGGCCCGGCGGAGCGCCGGCATCAAATTTCCCTGTGATAAATAAGGTGGGCTTGCCCGCTTATTTATAGATTCCCTGACAGAAAAACCAGATTTGCGCCGTATCCGACGTATAGGGCGGAACGGCAGCAGGAGGAAAACTGAATTATGAAAAACAACGATCTTCGCACTCTCACCCGACTGGCACTGCTGGTCGCCATCGAACTTGTAATGAAGGCCATCGGCCTGGGCAGTGTGCCCATGGGCCCGCTTTACATGAGCTTCCTGACCCTGCCCATTGCGGTGGGTGCCATCACCATGGGCCCTGTGGCCGGTGCTGTGCTGGGCGGCGTGTTCGGCGCGGTGAGCTTCTATGATGCCGTTACCGGTGCTTCCGCCATGACCGGCGCTCTGTTCCAGGTCAGCCCTGTCAACACCTTTATCCTCTGCGTGGGCATGCGTGTGCTGATGGGCGTGTGTGTGGGCCTGATCTTCAACGGCCTGAGCAAGCTGGACAAGAGCCGCACCTGGAGCTATATCGTCAGCGCCATGTGCGCTCCGGCCCTGAACACCCTGTTCTTCATGGGCTATATCGTGCTGGCGTTCTACAACTGCGACTATGTCCAGAACCTGGTGTCTGTTAAGGGCGCTGCCAACCCCCTGATGTTCGTTGTGCTGCTGGTTGGTGTCCAGGGCGTGGCTGAGTTCCTCGTCTCCGGCATCCTGGGCGGCATCGTGGCCCGCGCCGTGCACAAGTTCCTGAAGTAAGACCCCGCGTTCCGCGTCAGGGAAGAGCGTATGGGTTTGTAACATTGTAAAACAAAAGACCAGAACTGAACTGCCACTTGGCAGAACAGCTCTGGTCTTTTTCTGTGCGGTGAAAAACAGAAACGCAGCCTTTACAGAGGCAGCTTGCCGCCGACCTTGTTGACGACATAGTAGGCGGCCTCTTCCTCAGGCTTGACGTAGATCTTGCAGGACTGCACGCCCACTTTGTGGGTCAGGCGGTAATCGGCCTTGGCGCGGTCCACAAGATCGGTGATGTTATACTGCTTGCCGGCAAATTCAACGTAGATCTCAGGGGAAAGCGGGGGACGGCCCTTGTGGGCGGTCTTTTCTGTTTTGGGGGCTTTCTCCGTTTTGACAGCGGACTTTGCGGTCTTGCGTGCGGGCTTTGCCTCGGCTGCGGGAGCTTCTGCAGCGGCAGGAACGACAGGCTTTTTCACTGACATGGATTCTACCTTCTTTCTCATATAGTCTTGCGTGTGGGAATAATACCGGAATGCGCCGGTAGAAAAACTTTGCATCAAACAGCAGCATATAACTATATAATAGTTTTTTGCGGCGCATTTGTAAAGAGGTTTTGTGAAAAAAGGTTCGTTTTCAGGCAGGAAATGCTTTTTTGTTTCTGGAAAAGTTACTGGACGCACAGTCCCTCGGCCCGTGTGACGATGGGCAGCAGCAGTTCGGTGTCCCAGTCCTCTGCCAGCACAAATAGATCGTCGCAGATCTCCTTCTGGATTTGTGCCGTCGTTTTTTGTCAGGCAAGGACGCAGACCGCAGAAAGCAGTCGAACTTTCAGGGCACAAATTTCTGCGGGTGCGCCCCACAAACGGGCAAGGTCATAATTGCTGGTGTTTCCGCAGGGCATGGCACAGGCAGCGCAGTTTGGAGCCACCCGGTGCTTCTCGGCTTCAACGATGTCAGTCATCCGGAGCAGCGCGCTCTCGACGGCATTCGGTTCGGCCGCCAGCCGCAGACCGGCAGCCAGTACGCGGTCAGTGTCTTCCGTTTTGGGTTCATTGACTGTGGAGCGCGCCAGCCCCACCAGCGCGCCCAGCAGAGCATCCCGCTGACGCTGTGCATCGGTAACGGGAGCAGAAAACGTGTAATTCATAGGAACCTCCAGGATCTTGTTTGCCGTAAGAATACCACGAAATCCCCGGAAAGGGAAGGCGAAAAATTCTTTTTTCTGCAAAAAGGAACTGCGTCTTGATTTTGGACGGAAAATCCGCTATAATAATACCGTTCTACATACGCCGGTGTGTCGGAATGGCAGACGAGGGGGACTCAAAATCCGCTTCGTGATTTTTCTTGTCTGTACGAGAAATTCACGAGTGTGCGTTGAATTTTGAAGGTTTGTCGAAGCAGGATTTCTTACATCCCTCCTGAACATCCCTCCAATCTTCAGAAACCGGTACGAATGTCTCAAAATTGAATATCAGCCGATGTGGCGGAATGGCAGACGCAAACGACTCAAAATCGTTCGGGAAACCATGTGGGTTCGAGTCCCACCATCGGCACTTCATCATAAAACAGCTTAGGATCGAAAGATTTTAGGCTGTTTTTCTTTTTTGCCCATTTTTTATACTTTGGCGTTTTCTGGGAAGATATTGACGATTGCATTCGCCGAAGATACCTTACTGGAGAAATCCAGATGTGTATAAATGTTGCTTGTCGTGCTGATGTCGCTGTGCCCCAGCCACTCCTGAATCTCCTTCAGGCTCACGCCATTGGCATAGAGCAGACTGGCGCAGCTATGGCGCAGATCGTGAAAGCGGATACGCTTCATCTGGTGTGCGACCAGAAAATCCGGGAAATGTTGGC
>ENA-OPYX01001728-OPYX01001728.1-human-gut-metagenome-genome-assembly--contig:-NODE-1728-length-10958-cov-3.332656_pt1 | contig 10958 bp, 10 predicted proteins | sample MGYA00242639_ERZ504486 | MGnify/ENA primary metagenome ERZ504486 (study PRJEB26092, sample SAMD00036296) | human gut metagenome | host: Homo sapiens | study: EMG produced TPA metagenomics assembly of... | reverse complement strand
GCATAACGACCCGGATACCCATATTCTGCAGTTCCTGTACCGCTTTCGACTGTCTTCCTTGATCACGTCAGCAACGGCGATCATACCGATCAATACGTCATCCTTTGCAAAAAGCATGGGGTTTTTTCCCTGTTTTGCCAGTATCTGTGCCTGATTTTTTTACCTGTTTTCCTACTGTCACCTGGCTGCTGATGTATTTCATGCTTCCACCGAGCAGTCTGTGTCCCTCCAGCGTTCCTGTCAGACCATTTCCTGCCAGTGCCTGGAAGTTTTCCACTTCTTTGGTGGAGATTTTTCGCTGTGCAATCTCTAACAATACAGCTTTCGCCAGCGGATGTTCGCTCTTCTTTTCCAGTGCCCCTGCCAGTTCCAACAATGTTTTTTCATCATATCCTGGTTCGCACACAAGATCCGTTACCCGCGGCTCCCCGCTTGTGATGGTTCCTGTCTTATCCAGTGCCACAATCTGCACTCTTCCGGCTTCTTCCAGCGAAACAGCGGTTTTAAAGAGGATACCATTTTTCGCTCCCATACCGTTACCAACCATGATCGCTACCGGTGTGGCAAGTCCCAGTGCACACGGGCAGCTGATGACCAGTACGGATATACCTCTTGCAAGCGCGTAGCCGAAAGTCTGTCCGGCAAGCAGCCATACGATCGTCGTAACTACCGCGATCAGGATAACCACCGGTACAAATACACCGGAAACTTTATCTGCAATCTTCGCAATCGGCGCTTTTGTCGCAGCCGCATCGCTGACCATCTGAATGATCTGAGACAATGTGGTATCTTCCCCCACTCTCGTTGCCTCACAGCGGATAAATCCGGACTGGTTGATCGTAGCTGCCGATACCAGGTCACCCTCTTCTTTATCCACCGGGATGCTCTCTCCGGTCAGTGCCGCCTCATTGACTGCACTGTGTCCTTCCAGAATCTTTCCATCCACCGGAATACTCTCGCCCGGGCGAACCACAAAAATATCTCCTTTTTCTACCTGTTCGATCGGTACGGTGACTTCTTTTTCTCCCTTCACGAGAACGGCGGTCTTCGGTGCCATATTCATAAGGCCTTTCAGTGCATCCGTGGTCTTTCCCTTGGATCTCGCCTCAAGCATCTTTCCTACGGTGATCAGTGTCAGGATCATGGCTGCGGATTCAAAATAAAAATCCATCATATAATCCATGACCGCTTCCATATTGCCGTCCACCTGTGCTCTGGTCATTGCAAAGAGAACATACACACTCCATAAGAAGGATGCCATCGATCCCATCGCTACCAGCGTATCCATGTTCGGGGATCTGTGCCACAGGCTCTTAAAACCACTGATAAAGAACTTCTGGTTGATCACCATGACAATACCTGCCAGAAGCAGTTGTACCAGACCCATCGCGATATGGTTATCCTCAAACCACGCCGGCAGCGGCCATCCCCACATCATATGTCCCATGGAAAAATACATCAATACCAGTAAAAATCCTACAGATGCGATCAGTCTGCGTTTTAAAACCGGTGTCTCTTTGTCTTCCAGTGCAGTTGCATCGGCTCCGGACGGTTTCTTTTCTCCGGCTCCTTTTTCGGAGGCACCGTACCCTGCCTGTTCCACCGCCGCAATGATCTGCTCCGGCAGTACATCTCCTTCCACGCCCATCGAATTGGTCAGAAGGCTGACGGAGCAGGAGGTAACTCCCGGAACTTTGCCCACTGCTTTTTCCACTCTGGCACTGCAGGCGGCGCAGCTCATTCCGGTTACGTTGTATTGTCTCATGTCTTGCTTCACCCTTTCTGTACATAAATTTGTATAATAGCTTTTTTATTGATACCGGATTGCTCCGTACTTCGTACTCTTTTTGACCCTGGTATCATTTCATCAATTTCTGCAGTGTTGCCATCAGCTCATCCACTACTTCGTCTTTTCCCTCACGAATATCCCGGACAACACAGGAATGAATATGGCTGGACAACAACTCCCGGTTAAACGCATTCATTGCAGCGCTGACCGCTGCGGACTGAATCAGGATATCGTTGCAGTAGGCATCTTTTTCAAGCATCCCCTTGATGCCGCGAATCTGTCCTTCGATTCGGCTCAGACGGTTCATCAACTTCTTTCGCTCATCCTGGGAACGGGCTGTGGTCCTGCGGTAACAGCAGCATCCGTTTTCTTCCTGTGCAATATTTTTTTGCCGGTTCTTCACTTTCTTTTGCACACATCTCACATATTTCGTTCATCTGTTTTTATAGATTCATCCTTTCGTGTAGGATTCTGTTCTTTCAATTGATCACCTCATTTATTTTTCATATACCCACGGGGAGTATCTTTACTACTATACCCCCTGTGGGTATTTTGTCAAGGTACTTATTGTATAGTATTTCTCATTTTTCTGATTTTATTTTTCAGCATTCTGAAGCAACTACAAACTTTCACCTGTTACCCACGCAATATAAAAAAGAGCAACGGAACTCTTCTTATCCAAGTTTCCGTTGCTCCCGTATTTTTTTTTGCTTTCCTTCTACCACTCTATCTGCGCCGCACCCCAGGTCAGCCCCGCACCAAATCCGGAGAGAATGATCTTCTGTCCTGGCTGCAGCATTCCCTTTTTGTTCATCTCATCGAGAAGGATCGGGATACTGGCTGCGGAAGTGTTGCCGTACTGCTCCATATTCATCGGGAACTTTTCTTCCGGCACCCCAAGCCGCTTTGCCACGGACTGAATGATTCTGCTGTTAGCCTGATGAAGAATAAACCAGTCGATTGTTTCTATCTGAGTTTCGGTCTTTTCTGTTACCTGTCGGATACATTCCGGGACCTTTTTCACTGCAAATCGAAAGACTTCCTGTCCGTTCATCTGAATATATTCAGTTTCAGAATCATTCTCTTTCCATGGATTCTCTATTTTCCTTCCCGGGCAGGTAAGTACTTCACCGCTCACGCCGTCCGACCACTGAACAAACCCTTCCATTCCATGATCTGCCGCCGTTACCACCGCCGCTCCGGCACCATCCCCGAACAGGACACAGGTGGAACGGTCGTTCCAGTCGATCAGTTTAGACAGCACTTCCACGCCCACCAGCAGGATATTTTTATAAATCCCGGCACAGATATACGCATGTGCGGTATGCAGGGCAAATAAAAAACCGGAACATGCCGCACTCAGATCAAACGCCGCCGCGTTCGTAGCATGGATGGCTTTTTGCACCAGACATGCAGTACTGGGAAACTGAAAATCACTGCTGCAGGTTGCCACCAGGATCAGATCAATCTCCGATCCTTCCATCCCTGCATCTTTTAATGCTTCCTCTGCCGCAGCTGCTGCCATATCTGCTCCACTTTCCTTCGTTGCAATTCGTCGGTTTCGAATCCCTGTCCGGGAAGCGATCCATTCATCACTGGTATCCACCAGCTTCGCCAGATCATCATTGCTGACCACATGTTCCGGCAGATAACTTCCTGTTCCTATAATTTTCGTTGTCATTTATGTTCCTCTTCTTTGTTTTTATTTTGAACTTCAAATTATTATCTTTTCAAAGTATATGCCATCTTTTCATTTTTGTCAAGGTTCATAAGCAAAAGTCCTCGTCAACAAAAGGATCCTGTAAAGTAAAAAAGACCGCAGGCACCGCTCTGCGCTTGCAGAACAATACCGGCAGTCTTCTTTCTTCACTTTTCGGTATGTACCCGTCTCTCCGGGCTTACATAGGTGGATCCGCTTCCGCCGAATCTGCCTTTATTTTTCAGATACACATGTTTGATATACCAGAGGGTCTTTTCCTCCCCTTTCACTGCCAGCATCCGCAGCAGATATTCAATCTGTGCGCTGGTATCCGGATGAATGAACCACAGTCGGTCTTTTCCTTTCAGAAAATATTCCAGCGGTGAGGCATCTGTATAGGTTTCCGGGTGATAGGTCCGTGATGCGCTGATCCGATCCATGATCATCTCGGCGATATATTTTCTTGGCATCGGCATACCTGCAAGTACATGCTCCGCTCCGATTCCGTAATCTACCCAATATTCAAAATGATGTTTGTTTCTTCCTTTGTGATGCAGCCAGGAAGTAGATACTCCGGTGGCTTCTCTCTCTGCATTGTTAGGGCTTCTGGTCCCCTGATAGTATTTTGCTCCCACCATGAACTCGGTAGGAGAATATTTCGACAGGTCATGCATAAGTCCCTGCTTATACAATCCCACCTTAAAACAATACTTCATAACCAGAAATTTATGGGATGTGATCGTCTTAAAATGTCCCCATGCGTTCATATTACTTATCTCCCTGTTTTTCTAAGATTTTGTGGGCAAAAAGTATTTTGCTCACTTACTCACATTTTTGATGAGTACGAAGGCAGAAACCTTCCTGCCGGCAAGCTTGCGTCAGGCTTTTGCCCCCGGTTCTCTGGCATCCCCTAATAATACCAGTATCGTCCGCGGTTTTACATAGATTGATTTCTTCTCTTCCAACAGCAGTTCCTCTCCTTTCGGGCAGACACTGTTTTTTTTCGAAGAATCAATCGCCAGATACCATCGCATCCCCTCCGGGATATCCGGCAGGGCAAATTTGTGTTCATTCCAGTGCATGTTGTAGATCACATAGATAAACACATCTTCTTTCCCGGTCATCTCTTTTGCGTAACCACCACAGTACAGAATCCCGATCTGCCGGCTGCTGCTCTCCGTGTCTGCAAACCAGGCGCGTTCCGAATGATAGGAGATTTCCGGCCAGCCCAGGGATTTGTAATCGGTCGGGCGTAGCTCCTGTGGCATATGCAGGATCGGATGATCTTTTCGAAAACGGATCAGATCCTTTACAAACCCGGTAAACTGGCTGTAAGATCTGCCCTTTTTCCAGTCTATCCATCCGATTTCATTGTCCTGACAATATGCATTGTTATTACCCATCTGGCTGTTTTCCAGTTCGTCACCGCCGTATAACAACGGAGTCCCCTGTGACAAAAACAACAGCAGCATGGCATTCCTCATCTGTCTTCTTCGAAGTTCCAGAATCGACGTTTTTCTTGTCGGGCCTTCCACACCACAGTTCCAGCTGTAATTATACGCACTGCCGTCCCGGTTTTCCTCACCGTTCTCCATATTATGACGGGTATCATAACTGGTCATATCTGCCAGGGTAAAACCATCGTGGTTTGCCAGATAATGAACCTCACCGTGATCCTGGGGATTTTCTCTGGTATAATATAAGAATCCATTCACCTGATCCTCATCACCTCTGAGAAAACGGCGCATCACGCTCTGGAATCCGCTGTGACAGGCTGCCAGACGTTTTTTTCCGCCCAGTTTTCTTGCGATTCCACCCATATCATAGCCACAGCCAATCAGTTTCACATCCGCAAGTACCGAATCTCTTGCCAAAAGTTCCATCCAGACACCATCACCCATCAGGACAAATCCGTCCACCCGGTATTCCATCCGCCAGAACCGCAGCACTTCCAACACCATCTGTGGATCCGTCTCCACCGGAAAATAAAAATCCATCAGATACTCGATGCCAGCCTCATGAAGAGCGCTGAAAAAGCTTTTTAGCTCCTTCTCCGGCTGATTACTCTTACAGTAAGATGCCTTCGGAGCAAAATAATTTCCTTTCGTATATCCCCAGTAATTAAGTTTTTCTTCCTGATACCGTATCGTTTTATCATACCCATACCGGTCTTTTTCGCCGGTTTTTGACGGATATTCTTCAAAATCATACGACGGCATCAGTTCCAGCGAGGTAATCCCCAGTTCTTTCCAGTACGGGATCTTTTCCGCGAGTCCCTGAAACGTTCCCTTTGCCCGCACCCCGGAGGTCTTCTGCATCGTGTAGCCTCTCGGATGAACCTTATAAATCACCATATTTTCATAGGGAATCGGTTCCTCAAGGGGCACCACTTCGTATCCTCTCAGCACTTTTGCCGAGGTCATCACTTCCCCTTCCGCTTTTTCGCCAAAACACGGTTCCCCCGTCACCAGTCTTGCCGCAGGATCAGTAAATGTTATCTCTCCCTGCCGGTACCGATACTCATACTGGTGCAGCCCCGGTTTTTCGACCATCACCGCATACCGTCTGCCGGTGCGATAAGTCTCATCCAGCAAGATACGCTGCTCTTCTCTCCCGTCCCTATAAAACAGAAGTTCCGGTGATTCTCCTGTTCTGGTATCCACAGCAAAATTATACCGGTTTCCTTTTCCGGTCACTCCCGGACGGATGGATCACCCGGACTGATCTTCCAGGGTTTTCTTTCTGTTCCCATCTTTTTCCCCCTCTATAAACAAATATCCAGTTCTACCGGACAATGATCGGATCCAAAAATCTCTGTGTGGATCTTCGCATCTTCCAGCCGGTCTTTCAGGCTTTCGGACACACAGAAATAGTCGATCCGCCATCCTGCATTCTTTTCTCTCGCTTTGAATCGATAAGACCACCAGGAGTAGATTCCTTCCAGCTCCGGGTAAAAATAACGAAAAGTATCGATGAAACCGGATTCCAGGACTCTTGAGAATTTTGCACGCTCTTCATCGGTGAATCCGGCATTTTTCCGATTGGTTTTCGGGTTCTTTAAGTCTCGCTCACAGTGTGCGACATTAAGGTCACCGCAAAAAATAACAGGTTTCTCTTTCTCCAGTCCTTTCAGATATGCAAGAAAATCATCTTCCCATTGCATCCTGTAAGGAAGTCTGGCCAGTTCGTTCTGAGAATTTGGTGTGTATACGGTCACCATGAAAAAATCCGGGTATTCCAGTGTGATCACCCGTCCCTCCTGGTCATGTTCCTCGATGTTGATTCCATATCGCACAGACAGCGGCTCCTGCTTTGTAAAAATCGCCGTACCTGAATATCCCTTTTTCACTGCATAATTCCAGTACTGATAATATCCCGGAAGTTCCAGCTCAATCTGTCCTTCCTGCAGTTTACTCTCCTGAATACAGAAAATGTCTGCATCCAATTCCTGAAAGCGTTCCTTGAATCCTTTCGTCACACAGGCCCGCAGCCCATTTACATTCCATGATATCAGTTTCAAACATCTGTCCTCCTGTTTTGTCAAGTCTGGTTTTATTATAACACACAAAAGCTGTCCAGTGAAGCATCCGATGGTCCGTGAAAGTGAAGTCCTTTTTTTCTGTATTCTTCCATATATTCCCAGATTTCCTCCGTCACCAGTTCTCCCGGATTGACCAGTGGTATTCCCGGCGGATACGGAATCAATGCTTCTGCCGCAATCTTTCCTTTTGCTTCCCGCCAGGGAATCCGTTTCTTTTCTTTAAAAAATGCCTGTCGCGGAGTATCGATCATCGGTGGAATCTGTGGAATCAGACGTGTCTCCGCATTCACAACATCCACATTGTTCTTTCCCGTCATTTTCCTGCTGATGTCTTCCAGTGCCTCCACCAGCTGCCTCATATCACTCTCTTCATTGGCATATGTTACAACAGCAACCACATATCGATCATCTGCCAGTTCCATACCGATCTTGTATTTCTCATAAAGGCGGTCTGCCAGCTGATAACCGGAAAGTCCAAGATCCGAAGCAGAGATCACCAGACGCACCAGATCCAGGTTATAGATAGCTTTTCCGCGAGATGCTTCTCCCACACAGGTAATTCCCGGAATCTTTTTCATTGCTTCTCTTGCCATCTGTGCCAGTGCCAGACCTCGTTGCAGCATCTCCTCCCCGTGAAGAGCCAGCTCATACCGGGCCGCATCCAGGGATGTCATCAGAAGATAGGACGGACTGGTACTCTGCACTATATGCAGACAGGCTTCCAGTCTTCCAAGATCCACCCGGTCACTTCCCACATGCAACAGGGAACTCTGGGTCAGAGATCCCGTCACCTTATGCATGCTCTGCGCGCACATATCTGCATCCTGAAGAATTGCTCCCCGGGGAAGTGTCTCCGTAGCTGTCCCTTCCTTCTGAAAATACAGATGGCCTCCATGTGCCTCATCTACCAAAAGCAACGCCCCGTGTCTGTGACAGATATCGGCAATGGACCGGATATTGCTGCACACACCATAATAGGTTGGACTTACCAGAAAAACAGCCTTACAATCCGGATATTGTCGGAATCCCTCTTCCACAGTCTCCGGATCCAGGCTTCCCCAAAGGCCGGTGACCGGATCCTGCTTCGGCATCAGATAAACCGGAACCGCCCCACTAAGCGTCAGCCCCATCAGTACGGATTTGTGGGCATTTCTTGCTACCATGATCTTCTCGCCCTCTTTTACCGAGGCAAGCACCATCGCTTCATTTCCACAGGTTGTTCCATTGACCAGAAAATAGGTTTTTTTTGCCTGAAATACCTCCGCTGCCAGCTCCTGTGCCTCCCGGATCACGCCTTCCGGTTCATGCAGATCATCCAGTCCCTCTGCCTCTGTCAGATCAAACCGGAAGATGCCATCTCCTGTCCACTGTCGCCAGCGGGGGCTGATTCCCTTTTCGTATCGATGCCCTGGAATCTTAAAATATACCGGTCTGTTTGTTGTATAATCAACAATCGCATCCAGTAATGGTGTTTTTCTTTGTTCCATATTGTTCTCCTGCTCTTTTCTCACTGACTTTCTGTCCTATATCAACAGTCGTCCTTTTTTCTCATGCAATCATAATCTTTAACTCTTTGATAACATAATCAAAATTGGTCCACCGAACCAATTATTAATATGCAACGCAATAAAGAAAGAGCTCTCGCATCATTATCTTCTGCGACAGCCCTTCCTTATATTCCTTATGCATATCAGCACAATTATTCTTTATTATTTTACCAGTCTTGTCCAGCCGTATTTGTCTTCTTCTTTACCCCACTGGATGCCTGTCAGATAATCATACAGTTTCTGAGTCAGTTCACCAATCTTGAAGTTATTAATTGTGATTTCTTCTCCTTTGTAAACCAGTGCGCCTACAGGGGAGATAACTGCTGCTGTACCGGTTCCGTATACTTCTTCCAGTCTTCCGTCTCTTCCGACCTGCATAAGATCATCTACAGACAGATGCGTTTCATTTACTTTGTATCCCCAGTCTTTCAAGATATGAATGATAGAATCTCTGGTTACACCAGGAAGTACTGTTCCTTCGATCGGAGCTGTGTAGATTTCGCCATCGATCTTGAACATAATGTTCATTGCACCAACTTCTTCTACATATTTTCTTTCACGGCCATCCAGCCACAGTACCTGAGAGCAACCATATTTTTCAGCTTTTACCTGACCGATAATAGATCCTGCATAGTTACCGCCACATTTTGTAAATCCGGTACCACCCTGTACGGCACGAACATATTCATCTTCAACCATGATCTTTAACCGGAGCCAGACCTTCTGCATAGTAAGCACCTACAGGAGAAAGGATGATTACGAACTTATATGCTTTTGATTTTGTGTACGCCCAGAGAAGACTCACATGCAAATGCAAACGGACGGATGTACAGAGAAGTTTTCCGGTTTCAGACGGAACCCAGTCTTCTTCTGCTTTTACCAGTGCGTTTACGGCTTCGATAAACATATCTTCCGGAATAGTTGCCATACACAGACGTTCATTGGAATTGATCATACGACGTGCATTCATCTCCGGACGGAATAACTGGATCTGGCCATCTGCTCTTCTGTATGCTTTCAGTCCCTCAAATGTTTCCTGTGCATAATGCAAAACTACAGTAGCCGGATTCATCTCAATTGGTCCGTACGGACGAATGGTTGCGTCATGCCAGCCAATTCCTTCATCATAGTCCATAGTGAACATGTAATCAGCGAAATATTTGCCGAAACCAAGTTTCTTCTGATCCGGTTTTTCCTGCAGTTCTTCTCTTTTAATAAATTTGATATCCATAATATCTCTCCTCCTGCTTTTCTCGAATGTATTTTTACATTCTTACATTCTGCCGGAGCCAGTCTGCTTCGACAACATATGTTAAGTATAAAACTACATTTTTCTCCCGTCAATAGAAAATCCATTGCTTTTTATGATTTCTTCTGTTAAAGTATACATAGATATAGTTGTTTTTTCTGCAATCTTTATGCTGATACAGAACAGCTACCATATTAAGAAAGAGTGAGGTTTTTATTATTATGAGTGATCTGGAAAACAGCGCATGCACCGGTTCCTGCGATACCTGCGGGTCCGACTGCAACCTTGATTTATCCAACCCGAATGCAACCGTAACCCTGACCCTGGACGATGACAGTGAACTGGTCTGTGCCGTCCTGACCATCTTCCCTGCCGGCGAGCATAAATATATTGCTCTGCTGCCATTAGATGAGAACGGCGAAAACCAGGACGGTGAAGTATTCTTATACCGTTTCTTCCAGGAAGAAGGTCAGCAGCCAACTCTCGAGAACATCGAAGACGATGACGAATATGAAATCGCTGCCGATGCTTTCGACGAACTGTTAGACAGTGCTGAATATGACGAAGTGGTTGACGGTAAAGAACTGTAAGAAACACCACGGTCACAGACCTTGGTTTGTGACCGCATAAAAATCCCGTACATGACAGAATCGTTTATCGATTTTTTGTCATGTACGGGATTTTTCTTTTTGTTCCGGTCGTCTCAGATAACTGTCAGTCTTTACCTTCTACTTTTTCACCGTAGACATAATAGTGTACCCACTCTCCAAGATTCACGGCATGATCGCCAATACGTTCCATATATTTTGCAATCATCAGTACGTCCAGTTCACTGCCGGAACTATTTGGATTTTTTGCAATTTCTTCCATCAGTTCCATTTTGATCTCTTCAAAAAGCCGATCCACCTGATCGTCCGTGGCAATCACTTCTGCTGCCAGTTTGTCATCCTTGCGTACAAACGCATTAACACTGTCATTGACCATCTTGGATGCAATTTTACCCATATGAAAAATCTTCGGATGCACTTCCAGCTGAAAATCTGTCAGATGCCTGGATACATCTGCGATATCTGCTGTCTGATCTCCGATCCGTTCCATATCCGCGATCATGCGAAGTGCGGAAGAGATACTTC
>ENA-OPYX01001727-OPYX01001727.1-human-gut-metagenome-genome-assembly--contig:-NODE-1727-length-10967-cov-2.385978_pt1 | contig 10967 bp, 6 predicted proteins | sample MGYA00242639_ERZ504486 | MGnify/ENA primary metagenome ERZ504486 (study PRJEB26092, sample SAMD00036296) | human gut metagenome | host: Homo sapiens | study: EMG produced TPA metagenomics assembly of... | reverse complement strand
CCAATAAACACTATACAGATTATCCCCCCCACGGCTGTTCTCCCAATAATCTTCCAAAAAATTTATCATCGGGGGACAGTTAGTTGCCATTTAAAGTAATCAGTCATCAAAGTCAACACTCTCTTATCACCAGAATATTCATAATAAGATTGCAAACACCAAAGCATTACCATATTCGCCCAAAGTTCTCTCTTCCCTCCACGTTCATTCACCGGACCGAAAAAGCCATCCGGTTGCCGGCTCTGAATAGCTGCTTCAATCCAGACTTTTGTTTCTGCAATCATAGCAGAATCTTTTAAGATATAAGCCAAATCACCATATCCTTTCAGCCAATAAGGGACTTCTTCCCAACCATGATCTCCACCAGACAGCAACCACGCATTATCCTTCTTATCCAACCACGCACTAATTTCACCCAGTTTCCCGGTTAATCCCTCTTTTTGCAACAGCAGGTACTTTTTCAGCCAGCCTTCCGGCTCAATGGTTCCTACCGGCAATTTTATAAAATGCAATGGTTTCAAAGGCAAACGATTTCCCTGATAACTGACATTCCTATCTATCGTACCGGGACGTGAAAGCATATCTATCTTCATCTCCCTTTTTTCCTCCATACATGCTGTCAGTACAGCCACAATCAAAAAGGAACCTAATAACAATTTCCCTATATTTCTCTTTTTCTTAAACATACCGTTTTTTATTCAAATTTTACATCAGCAAAAGTACATCTGTCCCTGAGTTTCATGGAAAAGAATCTTGTCAGAAAAAGAAAGAATATAACCATTTTACTCATTCAGAAGTTTTTCAGCCCATATCATCGTATTTTCTTTACTTTTAATCCGCTAATAACACCTTGTCCTTTTTGAGGAGAAAGCAGAATCTCCAGTCCTTCATGATTCCGCACATTGACCACAAGTGTCTTTACAACAGCTGTCTGCTCGCCATAAGAATCAGCCAGATTCAATGACTCTATCAATTTTTCTCCATTGACTGACACATCAAATACACGTTGTCCCTCGGCAGAAACACCTGTATGCACAATATTTTTCCGTTCATCCTTACTGAAAGGTTCCGTGAAATAAAAGCCAATTTCATATACTCCGTCAGGAACATCCAGCCGGTAACAAGTCGTACCAATCAAAAAGGTCTGAAAAAGAGGCTCTAAAAAAGTATTTTTTATATCAGCCCCTACTCCATACCTAACTCCATCATGTGATGATCCCGGCCAAGAGTTAAAAGGTTTTCCATCCATATATCCCCAACTTCCCTTTGTATAAGGTTTATCGGGTATCCATATTTCCTGAAGCTGCGGGTCTATAAAATAACAATGCTCCTGTCCCAAATTAATACAAAGACCGTCCAAAAGCACATCACTGTCAGTAAGACGGGAAGATAACAATTTCATCTGTATCTTCAGCCTGTCTGAAAGTGCCCCACTTCGAGCATCCAGCAGATTCTCTCCGTTTATAAAAGGAACTGCGAAAACAGCTTCCCCATTTACCACTTCACGCACACCCAAAGACTTTCCATTATGAATTAACTCCACCGTTTTCTGATTAGAAAAAACACTGATCTTACGCACATTTATACTATCATCACAAATTTCCACCCTTTTCGTCCAATCGGCCCCGGCAATATGAATCATCGGAATGTCCGACCAACGAGCCTGACAGTAATAATAAATCTCTTTCTTCCGACGATCCTCTGTCAACATTCCTTTTTGATTCAGATTAGGCTTGCTATCACCACGACCATCCACCTGAAAATCAACCAAATTCCAAATAGAATAACCTATATAATCCGGACGTTTCTCCATTTCATTGATATATCTGCGATTAAAATCCAATTGAAATTCCGGAGTAAAATCAAATGTACGCGGAGTATAAGAATGGATACGTTCATCGCTTCCTGCTCCAAATTCCGACAAAAAACGAGGTTTTGCAGTAGAATAACTACAAAATTTATCAAACATAGGTGCAATCGTAGCAGAATCTCCCTGATACCAAGACTCATATACATTCACCCCGTTAACATCCGAAATACTAAACATCTCCTTACTAGACTGTGTATAGGGTTTCTCCCAAGTAAAAGCATGAAAGGCGACACAAGAAAGACGATAAGGATCCAGCTCTTTTTTCAAAGCCTCCAACTCCCTAGCCAACGCAATAGCTTGCTTATGGTAATCCCATAATTCATTCATAGCCCCCCATAGTACCACCGATGGATGATTGTAGTTCTGAAGAATCATCTCTTTCAACATTTCTTTGCAGTTATGAGCGAATGCCGCATTTTTTCTCACTTCATTCACAACACAAATTTCAGACCATACTATCAACCCCAATTCGTCACAGGCTCGATATATTTCCGGATCTTGAGGATAATGACTGATACGCACAAAATTAGCTCCCATTTCTTTCAGCAACCGCATATCCTACGATTCATTTCAACGGGAATAGCCGTTCCCAAACCTGCATAATCCTGATGCCGTGCAGCTCCCCTCAATTTAAGATACTTCCCGTTCAGATAAAAGCCTGTCTTGTCCACCGAAAACCATCCTGAATCCAACCGGAGAAATTACTTCTTGATACATTTTACTCCCATTCTTGGCATCGCATACCTGCACTTTTACCGTATATAAATAAGGCAATTCAGGAGACCACAAATGAGGATTCTCTATCCTTCCTACAGAAGTGGATATAGGATATTTCCTGCCTGGAATCAGTTTCAGTTTCAACTGTTTCTCTTTCACAATCCGATTCATTTCATCGCAAAGAAAAACATTGACGTGCACGTGCTTTGTATCGGTAAAGTCATTTTTAAGAAAAGCCACAATTTGCATTGACGCCTCAGATACCGACACTTCAGGGGTTTGATATCCTTACCTGGAACAGCTGCATCAAGGTTCTGTCACAAAATGCACATTTTTCCGTCCATTGCAAGAACACCCTGCGATAAATACCCCCAAAATCAGAAAATCTCCGGAAACCGGTGGAAGGATTTCCCCCAAAGAAGAACTATTATCCACTTTTACCGCCAACAGATTTTCCTTTCCCAACTTCACAGATATCACGTTATATCAACTCCGAAAGCGGTATATGCCCCCAAATGAGTTTTCAATAATTTCCCATTTAAATAGACGTCTGCCTTGCTGGCCACTCCATCAAAACGAAGAGTTATTTTCTTATCCCGTGCCTCTGAAGGAATGAACAACTTCTTCCTATACCAAGATATGCCACGCCTATATCCCCGTTGCTCGTCAATCACATCTCCGGCATTCCAAGTATGAGGCAAATCTACAGTTACCCAATCAGAATCATTCCAATCCATACTGGAAAAACGTTCATCATTCTCTGCTTTATACTTCCATGAATCTGTTATAGAAATTTCAGAGGCACATATACAACATATACATCCCCAGAAAAACAACAACCAACCGGCAAACCTTTTCATACCATCACTTCAAATAAATATTAAAAGAAAAAGACTGTCCGGAACCGCACATGACAAAAAGTGCCAAACAGGTTTTCGGACAGTCTGTTCATTACCAATCCACTAATATCCCGGATTCTGCTTTAACTTACCATTCTTATCCAATTCAGCTCTTGGAATAGGATACAAGTTCTTATTTATATCATTTGTAGCAGAATGAGAAAGCCATGATTTAGTTGTCCATACTCCAAAACGAATCAAGTCCTGCCTTCTTCTTCCTTCTTGGTTAAACTCCCAACCCAATTCATCCAAAAAGCGACCATATTTTATATCTGCTCCACCTTCATGAGTTGTTCTAGGACTTTTAATCTTGTCCAAATAGGTTGTTTCGCGCAATCCATAATCATAGGTACTCCCTCCCATCAGTTCCGCACCAGTGACTACCGCTTTTTCCGGAGCAGACTTGAATGCGCGTTGTCTGATTTCTGTTACAATTTGTGCCGCTTCGTCCGCTTTTCCAGTCCTTAACAAACATTCAGCTTTCATCATCAATATATCTGTATAGCGGAAGGGGAAAACATCGTTACTCATAGCACCAGGAGACATACCGGCAACATACTCATACTTTGCCAAATGATATCCATGTAATTCCTCAGCCCAATCAACCCCCGGAACCACATTTACAATATTCATAGGAATCCCCTGACTGTTGCCTATCTCGCACAACACATTGGAACCATCGGGATACACTTGCTGTCCCATCAAATAATTCTCGGTCAGACGACTGTCATCCGGATCAAATGTATTTATAAATTGCGGAACAGCAACCGAACCTCCCCAACCACCAAAACTCTTAGTGGAATATACCTGAGAGAACTGACCGTTTAAAGCGTAATTGAATATATTCAATCCACCGGCGTAACTTTGATCAAAAGGAACAGCAAAAACAGCTTCCGTACAATCCTCATTATCAGCCTTGAATACATCTTTCTGATTTCCCGCCAACGAGAATTTACCAGATTTTATGATCTCCTCACAGGCATCCAGACACTTTTGCCATTGTGGGGTTCCCGTATACATCTCCGCATTGATATACATCTTGGCCAATAAAGCATAAGCAGCCCATTTGGTAAAACGTCCGTAAGTCGATTCATCAACATTCTCCGGTAATAAAGGAAGGGCGGCTGTCACTTCGGCAATGATAGAATCATTCAAGGCTTTACGACTGATTTGTTCGGGAAGAAAACCTTGAGGGACATCAAAACGGGTCAGATAGGGTACATTGCCGTAATAATCACAAAGCATATAATAATAAGAAGCCCTTACCGCTTTTAACTCCGCCAAATAATTATCCTTACCTTCCGTCACAGGCAACAGGCCGGATTCAATCTGGTAAATTACCTGATTGGCATTGTTTATACCAGTATACAGGTCACCCCACCGATTAACAGCCTCACCTGTCTCCGAAGTCCAGATATGTAAATGCATGTTAATGGTAGTCCCATTCCATCCCCAAGGATGTACCGGTATCATGGTCTCATCTGTAGAAATGGTCTGCGTTTCATTTATTGCACCGATAACAACAGAACGCCATGGAGTATAAGCATTACCTAATATGGCAACCATGTCCTTTTCCGTATAATGATATTTATCGGATACGATCGTAGTATACACGCTATCGTCCAGTTCCATACAACTATTCAATGATGCTCCTATCAGACAACAAAGTGCAGGACACATCAATGCTATTCTTATTCTTCTTTTCATGTTCTTCAATCTAATAATTTAAAAATTCAAGTTAACGCCAAAGGTATATGAACGGGTAGTGGGATACTTGTTTCTGTCATCTGTTCCCGGAGTTAAAAGCGAACCGCCTACCTCCGGATCAAGTCCTTTGTATCCGGTAATGGTCAAAGCGTTTTGAACAGAGAAATACAGACGCATTCCCTTAATCCCTTTAATAAAGTCTTTCTTGAAATTATACCCCAATACAATATTATCAATTTTCCAATAATCGCCATCCTCCACATAGTAACTATTAAATTGCTTGGAGTCCGTCAGCACCGCTTTACCAAATACTTTTTCATACCCGGCTTTCAAATTATTCATTGCCTGGTCTCTATAATTCTCATAATGCAGACGAGTAAAGTTGATATTCTGGAATCCAAAGGCTCCTCTCATGGTAACGCTCAAATCAAAATTTTTATAACGGAAATCATTGTTCCATCCCAAATAATGCTTTGGCAAACCATTACCAATCACTTTTCTATCCTCTATCTTCACATCTTTAGACTCTACAGCATTACCATTCTGATCTTCATAAATCCATTTACCGTCTTCTGTAATATCCAATACTTTCCAACCCCAAATCTGCCCTATAGGCTCCCCTACTTTTACACGATGGGTAGGGACTCCCGACATAGGCGCTTGTGCGTCACCCACATAAAAATAATCGTTTGCCAACTGGTATTTACTATTATTCAATTTGTCAAGCTTATTCTTATTAGTAGAATAAGTCAGTGTGGTATTCCAACCAAAATCTTTTTTATTAAAGACAACCCCGTTCAGCAATATCTCCAGTCCCTTATTACTGATAGTACCCACATTTGCCAGTGTAGTGCCATATACATTGGGTGGAACAGGAACAGGATAATTATATAACAAGTCTACAGTTTTTCTGTAATAAGCATCAACACTACCACTGATACGATCTTTCAGAATAGAGAAATCAAGCCCCACATTAAATTCCTTCTTCTTTTCCCATGTGAATTCCGGATTCGGATTACTCTGCGGAGTCAATTTATTCACCCATTGACCATTATAATAAAAGTATCATTATTTGAAGTATATCCCAAACGATAGGTTGCCAAATAAGGATTGGAAGGAGCAATACCTGTCACACCATAACCGGCACGAAGTTTCAAGCTATTAATCCACTTTGATATTTTTCATAAAATTCTCTTCATTAATCCGCCATGCCAGACTTACAGCCGGAAATGTACCCCAAACCTGATCGGAACCCACAAATTTGGAGTCTGCCTCATGCCTTACACTAATGGTAGCCAAATACTTGCCCGCCAATATGTAATTGATACGTCCGAAAAAACTGATAAGATTACCTGACGTTTTATTACTGTTAATAGGAATAGCAGCACCGGCAATATCGCTGTCGCCACGTCCTAAAGCGATATTATCCCAGCCAAACTGGTCTGTAGGAAAATTCCAGTTCCGCATCCAATAATCCTCCCATATATTCTTCTGATAGCCATAACCTCCCAATACAGAAATATTATGAATGCCAAAAACTTCACTATACTGAGCGGTAAATTCAAACAACTGGTCTGTAGTCTCACAAGTACCTCTGGAGGCAAAACCGTCACGGGAATGAGCCACTGTGGTATTGAAATTATCAAAAGTCTCACGATAACCCCTTGTTTCGTAATATCTATCCCAAGATAACAAAGCATTGAATTTCAATGATTCGATGGGTTGGAAAGTAACATTACCATTCAATCTGGTACGCTGTCTGTGATGTCTGCCATTAGCTGTCTCGATAGTACTCAGCGGATTGGCGATAGCCACCAGAGCCGAAGGCTGTGCCCAAGGACCATCATACTCCGGCATTGATGACAGGACATCCTTATTTACATCCTGCTTATAAATAGGCAAGGTAGGATTAGTAACCAATGCCGCACTATATACCCCTCTATTGAAAGAGGAACCATCTCCGGTCGTTGTATAGTTCTGCGTATTAGAATTAACGCTGACGTTCAAACGCAATTTATCATTCAACATTGAATGATTCACCGCCAGTCGTACAATCAACGCCTCATTATCTGACTTTTTGAAAATTCCCTGGTTCTTTTTATAATTGACATTCAACAAATAATTAGTCTTCTCGGAACCACCCTTTACACTCAGATTATGCCCATGATTGACCGGAGTACGAGTTATGGCTTCCAGCCAATCTGTATTACCTCCAAAATCAGTAGCAGAAATTGTTCCATCCTGAATTAAAGAACGAAATTCATCTCCAGTCAACACTCTTTCCGTTTTCACAAACTCTTCTGTACCGACATACCCATTATAGTCTATGGAAAAATCAGAATTAGCCTTACGGGTAGTAACCAAAATCACCCATTGGTAGCTCGTGTACCATAAATAGCCGCAGACGAACCATCCTTCAACACATCGATTTGAGCAATATCCTCAGGAGCCACCGTTCTTAAATCTCCCGGAATACCGTCAATCAACACTAATGGCGAATTGTTACCCTGCAAGGAGTTAGTACCACGAAGTAAGATAGACGAATTCTCGGTAGGGTCACCTGTAGAATTCCACAATGCTAAGACCAGCAATTTTCCCTTTCAATAATTGCCCCGCATCCCTCACATTTCCACGGACAAAATCCGAAGACTTGACACTTGAGATGGCAGCCGTCAGCTCACTTTTCTTTTGCGAACCGTAACCCACCACTACAACTTCCTCCAGCGCCAGAGAAGAAGGTTTCAACTGTACCTTGACAAAGGTCTGGCTACCCACATTTATCTCTTGGGCATCATAACCTATATAAGAAACAATCAAAACAGTATTCTTATCACTTGCCTCCACACTAAAATTACCATCTATATCGGTAATGGTTCCCTGAGAAGTACCTTTAAGAATAACCGACGCACCGATCAGTGCATCCTTATGTTCATCATATACCGTTCCCTTTATTATTCTGCTCTGAGCAAACAAGCATTGGGAAACGAGTAAAAACAAGCCCAACATCAACATCGTTGTTTGTCGATGTCCAAATTCAGACGGATGTGCACCTTTACTAAACATGTTTTTCATATTCGATATTTAATTTAATTACAGCCCAAAAGTAGACCTATTAGAGAAAAAGCCACAAGAATATCCATCCAAATAATATGAATTTTCTGCCAAAACAATATTTTCACCCACCTTTTACACCACCTTACCTCCTCCACCTTACGAAAAGAGAGCAATATTCTGCCAAAACAGGACAATATTTTGCCTTCCCCTTGTGTTTTTCAGCCAAATATCTACTTTTGCATCATAGTAAACCACTTGATAAAACAAACTATGTACAAGCACTTATTCCTTCTCATATCAATCCTTTTCAGCCTCTCATCCCCCAGTGTTCATGCTGAAAGATATTATTTCCAACATTTGGGTCTGAAAAACAAACTGTCTCAAAGTTCCGTTCTTTGTATCACCCAAGACAGAAACGGATTCATGTGGTTCGGCACCAAAGACGGACTAAACCGTTATGACGGATCCAATTTCCGTATTTTCAAACACAATCATTCCAATCCTCATTCTTTGGGTAATAACAACGTCAACTCATTGCACGAAAATAAGGATGGGAAATTATGGATAGGAACAGACGACGGAATTTATATCTATGATCCATTGACGGAAACTTTCTCAAAACTCACCTGCAAAAGTCAGGACAGCTTGTGCATCACCCAGCCCATTGTACAAATCACCACCGATACACAAAAAAACATCTGGATAGCAGTAGAATCCCAAGGCGTTTTCCTGTTCGATAACGACCGACAAACATTAACACACTATGCTATCCCCGATGCCCATCTACTCAGTTCTATCTGTATAGACCAGCAAAACGCAGTATGGATAGGCTATAACGGAAAAGGGCTTTATTATACTGATGATCATTTCCAGAACTTCCGGTTATTCCAAACACAAGAGGGGAAAAACCTCTTCACCGATGACCAGATTTTCAAAATTTTCCCCGAACAGCATAACACCTTGTACACTGGTTCCGCAAAAGGTGGTCTGAAAAGTATCAATATCCTTACCCGGACAGTCACCGACTTGCTACCGGACTCTTCCCAAACCGAAAGTATCTTTGTAAGAAACATCTATCCCATCGACAAAAAAACATTGTGGGTTGCCACAGAACGAGGAATATACACTTACAACAAGGAAACCCGGGAAATCCAACACCTCACCTACAATCCCAACGATGACTATTCCTTGTCGGACAATGCCATTTATTCCCTCTACAAGGATGCTGAAGGTGGCATATGGATCGGCAGCTATTTCGGAGGCATAGACTATTATCCCACCCAATATGCCACCTTCGAAAAATACTATCCCATCATAGGACAAAACAGCCTCAGCGGAAAAGTAGTCCGTGAATTTTGCGAAGATGAAGACGGAAATCTATGGATAGGAACAGAAGACGGCGGCTTGAACAAATTCAATCCAAAGACCAAAGAATTCAGCCCTTGTCCACTGGCAGGACTGCACTATAATGTCCACGCTCTAAGTATGGACAATCACACTCTGTGGATAGGTACATATTCCAAAGGATTATATTCATTGGATCTGAAGACCCACCGTTCCCGTCACTACCTGATGGGACATGCCGAAAATACATTGAACGACAACAACATCTATTCCATGTGCCGCACCTCTGCAGGTCAACTCTACATAGGTACCACAACCGGACTCAATCTCTATAACCATGAAACAAATGATTTCACCCGTATCCACAAAATGGATGGTATCTTTGTTTTCAACATATTGGAAGACAGTAAAGGAAATATCTGGTTTGCCACCTATAACTCCGGTATATTCAAATACAATCCTAGAAATAACAGCTGGAAAAATTATGTTTCTACTCCCGGAGTTCCCCACGGACTCCCTTACAACAAGGTGATAAGTATTTATGAAGACAGCAAGCAACGTTTGTGGTTCACCATGCTGGGAAGAGGATTCTGCTCATTCAACCAGGACACAGAGGAATTCACTACTTATGATTCTTCACAAGGGCTTGCCAATGATGTGATTTATAAGATTGTAGAAGCCAACAATGACATCCTTTGGCTCACCTCCAACAAAGGATTGATACGGTTCGATCTGAAGACCAAAACCTCGAACATTTATGCAGACAACAATGGACTGCTCACCAATCAGTTCAATTATAGTTCAGGAATTAAGAGCAAAGACGGTACCATCTATTTCGGATGTATCAATGGCTTCATTGCCTTCAAACCCGAGTCCTTCACCGAAAACACTTATTTTCCACCTGTAGCCATCACCGATTTCCTGCTTTTCAACAAAAGCGCCGATATAGGCACCAAAGATTCCCCCCTCAGTCAAAGCGTGACTTATACCCGGGAAATAAACCTGAAGTATAATCGAAACTCTTTTGCCTTCCGCTTTGCAGCTCTTTGTTACGCCGCCCCTGAAGAAAATTATCTGAGTTATACATTGAAAGGATTTGATAAAGAGTGGTACAGTACCACAAAAAGTTCCACCGCTTCCTATACCAATCTAAAGCCAGGCGACTATACTTTCTGCGTGAAAACAGCTTACGCCAAGGGAGAATGGAGTAATGACATCAAAAGTATCCACATACATATCGCACCTCCTTTCTGGAAATCCCCGTGGGCCTATCTTCTTTATTTTATACTTTCGGCAGCCGGTATCGGATATATCTTCTATCGCTTCCGAAAACAAATCACGGACAAACAACGACGACAACTGGAATCTTAGAAGCC
>ENA-OPYX01001726-OPYX01001726.1-human-gut-metagenome-genome-assembly--contig:-NODE-1726-length-10969-cov-3.637152_pt1 | contig 10969 bp, 10 predicted proteins | sample MGYA00242639_ERZ504486 | MGnify/ENA primary metagenome ERZ504486 (study PRJEB26092, sample SAMD00036296) | human gut metagenome | host: Homo sapiens | study: EMG produced TPA metagenomics assembly of... | reverse complement strand
TGCACAAGTCGATATGAAGGATTACATTCAGATTGCCACTATTGGAGATGAAATCTACTCTATCAAGAATACACAAACAACGAAATTGATGATTTTATTTATAAGAACGAAAGTTTGAAGCCGGACGCTGGCAATGTATCAGATGGGTCTATCCTTTTGACCGATGGTGAACTTGGCGACTACGGAAAAGAAGTGACCACAAAGAGTGGCTATAAGTATATTCGATACACAGTCCCTTCTGGAAACTACACAGTCGAGAATAAAGCAAAACAGTCTATGATTTTTGTTGTGTCGGATTCTAACTCCGATGATGTAAATGCAACGCTTCAATTAACGAGTGTTGGCGAAAAAGGTAATCTGACCGTTAAGAGTGGTTATCATATTGAGCTTTCCATGTACGCGCAAGTTGTTTTGACTCCTGATAAGTAATACAAAAAGCCAGCGGCTAGATGTTCTCTAACCACTGGCTTTTCTTATGGGCTGTTTACTTTACAATTTCAGAGTGATAGGGATGATACTCAACATTAGGTAAGGGCATCCAATACTTCACATCGTGCATGATGCACTTGTTGTCCCGGAGCAGAACAGGCTCGACCTCGCCGTTCTCGTCCGTCTCAAAGGAAAGCTGTCCACTATCGACAACCTTTCCGTCGAAAGCGATAACAGGATCATGGACGCATTCGCCATAATCAAGAACAACAGGCGGTGCCGGAAGTTTCCGGCACCGCCTGTTGTTCTTATCATACGGTTGCAAGCACGGCAAGGATGCTCTGCCAGCGGGGGTTCTGCACCTGCTGCGCGGCACGGCGGGGCGCGGAAGGTGAAACCGTGCGGGCAGGACGCTGGACGCAGTCAGCCGGCTGCGCAAAGGGGGAGGCGAGTTCGGCCTGCCAACGGGCAGCCAGTGCCATGGCCTCAGGGCTGGATTGCAGGGTGCGCCGCTCCGTTCCGGCCAGAAAGTCGCCCAGCCAACAGAGGATTGCCGCAATGGACAGGCAGTCGGCGGCACGGGTGGACCAGTAATTCCACTCGCCGCCCCGGCCCACAAAGCTCTCCACGGTGATCATGGCACCTTCCCGGGCAGATTGAGGCAGGCAGGAGCGGGAGGTGCCTGCCGTACGGCGCAGCTCCCGCAGAATGATCTCAGTACGGCCCGCGTCCAGGGCATCGTCCCGGATGCAGGCGGAAAAGTCCGCGCTGTCCAACAGGTTTTCGGCCCGGGTGGGGAATTGCCCTGTCATCTCGCCGGATGCGTTATGGCAGAGCTGCCAGCCTTTGCGGAACAGCTGGAAGTTCAGGTTGCGGCGGCCCATGGTGGAGTAAAACACCCGGGCGCGTCCATTGGGAGACTGCCGCAGCTCCAGATAGGCATCAGCGCCGCCCAGGTCCTGTACCTTGACGGTCAGGAGCAGGGAAGAATTGCTTTTTTTGTGCGGACATGGCACGGTGCGATCTCTTCAAAATATGACGGCTGGCAGTCCATAGCGGGTCTCCTCTCTGGTTTTGGATGATGTGTCGGAAACCATCCATCGGTTGTTCTCTGCCTGCATTATAACATATACGACAACAAAATACAACTATAAGTTTGACAAAAACCAAAATATTTTGGAAATTCCGGGATGCGGACAAACGGATTAGTTGTAAATACAAAAGGCTTCTCCCATCGGAGAAGCCTTTTGTGGTGGCAGGATTCAATCGCCCAGCTCCCGGATCTCATTCTGGATGAGCCGCCCAGCGGCGCGTGCCAGCTGATCCATGCCCCGGATGCAGGCGAGATTTTTGCCGTAGATTCGTCTGCATCGTGGCTGGAGCTGTCCTCACCCATGAACACGGCAGAGACGCGCAGACCCCTGCGCTGCAGGTCGCGTACCTCAGCAGCGGCATCGTCCACGCCGTAGGAGCCGCCGTAATCACAACCCAGCGGTTGTTCCGGGCTGGGCGGCACGCGGCGGCTGTCGTTGGGGGAAGCATCGGTCAGCAGGATGAGCAGGTGCCGCGGGGCGGGGCCGGGGCAAAGTCCAGCAGATCGCCCGCCGCCAGCAGGGCCAGGGCCCGTCGCGGTTCCAGCCGGAGGCAAAATACCGGTTGATGTTCTGGCGGTTCTTGTCGGCAAAGTCCTTGAGCACCCGCAGCACGGTGTAGCCCCGCAGGCTGCTGAAGGCACTCACCCGCACCGGGATGCCGCAGTTGGCCAGGCTCTCGGCCAGGATGGACCCCTGCGCCGCGATGACCTCCTGACAGTGCAGGCGGGAGGCGGAAGCGTCCAGCAGCAGGTCCACCGTAAAGGCGGGGTGATTTTCCTCTTCGGCGCACAAAAACACCCGGTCATCGTTCAAAAGCGGGGCGCGCCACACCCGCCCGGGGTCCACATTGCCGCTGCGGGCCACCCGCGCGTTGGGCTGCTGATGCACCAGGATGCAGTTGCGGATCTGCTCGGTGAGCCGCAGCACCACGCTGCGGTGCAGCTCCTAATTTTTGGCGTAGTAGGCGCGGTTGCGGTCGGCCTGCAGCTGAGCCTGCTCGGCCAGGTGCTTTGCCTCCGGTGTGGGGGCCTGTTCCGGGCTGGGCACGCCGGAGGCAAACCAGAGGCGGCACCCGAGGTGCGCCCCGGTGCAGAGCGCCTGCTCGGCCTTGCGCAGACGCTCGGGCGGATAGAGGGAACGGCCAAAGCAGCTTTCAATGTAGGCGCGGTCCTCGGCGGCATTCTGCCGCAGGGTGATGTGGGCCAGTCGCTTGTCTGCCGTGGGGCCGGAGCCGCCCGCTTCCACAGAACCGGAGTGCTCCACGGTCAGACGGTCGGTCTTGATCATCTGGGTGGGCAGCGTTTTGGTGGCAAGAGAGGCCAGCAGCCCCTCCAGATGCAGATGAAGCCCCACTTTGTGCCGGATCCTGCCGTCAAACAGGGCAAACCTTGCAAACAGGCCCAGCAGCTCACCCTTGAGCTGGCCGGGCTGGGGCGGTTGGGAGGGAGAAAGTGCCTCTGCCAGCCGGCTCTCGTAGGGGGTCATCACAGGGGGATGCCTGCCCTGTACGGTGCGCCAGCGGTCGGCCCTGCATGGGTGTAGACCAGCTGATTTTTTGCCATCCACTCCTGCCGCGAAAGCTTGTACTGGATGCCCGAAGAAATAGTCCGCGTGGGCCCGGCGCAGCTCGGAAAGGACCGGGCGGCGGGGCAGTTCCAGCAGATAGACCGCGCTTCGAGGTAGAGCCATGTCAGATCGTCCAGCTGGCTCTCCCGGAGATCGCCGTCCCATGTGGCAAAAAGGTCGCGGAGCAGGTCGTCGCCATAGTATTTGTGCACCAGCCCCACGACACAGTTCATATAAAAATCGATCGTGCCGTCGGTGTTGCGGGCCAGGAAAAGCGGCTCAAAGCCGTAGGCTCCCGCCGCCGCCCACACCTGATTGGCGGCCCGCCGCTCCTCGGCGGTATAACTCCGGGCATCCATCAGCGGAACAGCTTTGCAGCCGTCAGGCTGGCCGGGATGCGGGCGGCGATCACGTCCCGGATCAGCCCCTGCTCGTAGGAATCAAAGGCCTTGTTGGTGATGCCCATGTCCAGCGCAGGCCCCGCAGCCACGCCCCGGCGCATCAGGCGCAGAGCGTCCAGCATTCCGCGCAGATCCAGCGCTTTGGTGGAAATTTCGGCGCTGTCGCATTTCTTTTGCAGGTCGAGGAAGAGCAGAGCAAACTGGTGCACATATTTGTCCGTCAGGTCGGCAAACTGGGCCCGCAGCAGCTTTTCAAGGTTTTCCTCTGTGATGGTGGGCATCTGGATGACTGCAAAGCGGGAAGTCAGGGCCTCGTTCAGCTCTCGGGTGCCCGCGTAGCCATAGTTCATGGTGGCGATGAAGCGGGTCTCTTCGGCCAGCGGGATGCGCTCGTAGCCGGGCACATCAATGGCACGGCGGAAGTCCAGCACGGCGTGGAGGACGGCCAGGGCCTCGTTTTTGGCCATGTTGATCTCGTCCAGCACGCCGAAGCCGCCGCACTGGGCACAGCGGTAGACCGGCCCGGGCCGGAAGGTGACCGCCCCATCCACAAAGGTGTCCATGCCGATGAGGGAGGCTGCATCCATGTTCACATGGAATGAGATGTCCCATGCGGGGCGGCCAAAAGCGGCGGCCAGATTCTCGGCCAGCACATTTTTGCCGGTGGCCTTGCCGCCGGCCAGCAGCAGGTTTTCGCCGCAGAGCAGGGCCGCCAGTGCCTGCTCCCAGACCTCCCGGCCATAATAGGTAAAGCCGGAAGCCGGGATGCGGGGGCGCAGGGCCTCGGGCAGAGCGTGGGCGGCGCGGTATTCTTCTACAGCACGCAGCAGGTCGGGGCTGATGCCCTCCTGCCGTAATGTTTCCATCAGATCAGACATCCAAGACATCTCCTTGCGGTTGGCTTTGCCAAACCGATTTTTCAGCCTTATCATAGCACAACAGCTCCGTTGTGTAGGGGGCGCAGGGGCATTTTTTGCCGGATTTTTGCCCGGGAAATGCCACAGGGTGAAACAGATCTGTGTGCTGCCGTGCGGACGAAGGAGTTTTTCGTGCCCGGGGATCGTGCGGTAGCGGATATTTTGTGGAAAGCTGTCGAAATGGCAGGTGTTCTGTGTTGTGGGTATCCACTTTTGGCTCAGAATGGTAAAAATTCCGGAAATTCGATTGACAAATCTGAATATTTATCGTATAACCTATATATGGAACAATTCCGGAGGGAATGAGGAACTCGTGCCCCTGCCCGTTCCTGTCGGAGGAACCATGGTCTGGTTCTGGTGCCGGTGCACTTGGTTTGGTGCAGACGGTTGGTGCAGACGGTAAGTATAGATTGATTTGAAAGAGAGGAATCCCCGTTATGATGAACAATGAGGTCAAAATGCCCGCTAACTTTGCTGCGATCGATGAGAACGAAATGGTGTACCTGCAGGGTGGCGCAACCACCGAGGCTACCGCTTGGGACGTGTTCCTGAACGTTGGCAAGCTGTTCAACTACATCGCCCGCGAGTTCTCCGCAGGCAGCTCCATCGTCAACAACATCAATGTTATCGTGACCACCTTCCAGACCCTGAGCACCTTCAGCCTGACCGCTAAGAACTAAGGTTTGGGCCAAAACCGAATCAGCATTCACAGGGCATCCGCTCCGGCAGGCGCGGGTGCTCTTTTTTGCTGCACAGGGCGGGAAGGCATTCGCCCCCAAATGCAGGAAAGCAGCCTTTTTTCTGCAAAGCGGGCGGATTGTCCATTGACAAGGCTCAAGAGGGTGTCGTATACTAACGATGCCTTGCAAGAAACCCCGCATCCGCGGAATAAAAGAGGAGAGAGAATATGAAAAATAACAACAGCAGCATCAAGACCGTTGTCGCTGTCGGTATCGGCGCGGCATTGTTCTTTGTTCTGGGACGTTTTGTGGCCATTCCCAGCCCGGTGCCCAACACCAACATCAGCCTGCAGTACGCCGTTCTGGCCCTGCTGGCTGCCATGTACGGCCCCGTGGCCGGCGGCCTGATCGGCTTCATCGGCCACACCCTCATCGACCTGTCCTGGGGCGGCAGCCCCTGGTGGAGCTGGGTCATCGCCTCCGCCTTTGTGGGCGTTGTGGTGGGCCTGTTCTCCAAGAAGCTGAACCTGCAGGAAGGCGAGTTCAGCAAGAAGCAGGTGGCTTTCTTTGCGCTGGCCAATATCGTGGCCCATCTGCTGGCCTGGATCCTGGTGGCCCCCGTGCTGGATATTGCCATCTACGCCGAGCCCGTCAAGAAGGTGTTTGCACAGGGTGCATTTGCCGCAGTGTCCAACAGTATCACCGCTGTGGTGGTGGGCGGCCTGCTGGTGCTGGCTTACACCAGAACCATCGCCAAGAAGGGCTCTCTGGATCAGGAGTGATCCCCGCATGAAACCCGGCCTTTCCATCCGCGCCGTCCGGCCCGTTGGAAAGGCTTTTTTGATGAACAGCTGAGGTACCATACCCATGGCAGAACGTAAACCCATCATCTCATTCCGCAACTTTTCCTTCCAGTACCGCGCCCAGAAGCGCCCCACCCTGACCGATATCGATCTGGAAATCTACCCGGGTGAGCGGGTGCTCATTGCGGGCCCCTCCGGCAGCGGCAAGAGTACGCTGGCGGGGTGCATCAACGGGCTGAACCCGTTTTCCAACCCCGGCGCGTGCACCGGCACCCTGACCGTAGACGGTGTGGATGCGCCTCACAGCAGCATCTTTGAGCTTTCGGCCCATGTGGGCACGGTGCTGCAGGACCCGGACGGCCAGTTCATCGGGCTGACCGTGGGCGAGGACATTGCCTTTGCACTGGAAAACAGCTGCACCCCGCAGGATGAGATGCACGCCATCACCCGCCATGCCGCCGAGCTGGTGGGCATCGAGAACCACCTCGGCTATGCACCACACGAGCTTTCGGGCGGGCAGAAGCAGCGGGTGAGCCTGGCGGGCGTGATGGTGGATCAGGTCAGGATCCTGCTTTTCGATGAGCCGCTGGCCAACCTCGACCCCGCTACCGGCAAGCAGGCCATTGAGCTGATCGACGAGATCCAGAAAAAGACGGACACCACAGTGCTCATCATCGAGCACCGGCTGGAGGATGTGCTCTGGCGGAACGTGGACCGCATCGTGCTGGTGAACGGCGGCACCATTCTGGCAGACCTGCGCCCGGACGAGCTGCTCTCGGGCAGCCTGCTGGCGGAAAACGGCATCCGGGAGCCGCTGTATGTCACGGCTCTGCGCTATGCCGGGGTGGATATCACTCCGGACAAGCACCCCGCCCATGTGGACAGTCTTGTGCTGGACGATACCGACACCCAAAAGCTCCGGGACTGGTTCACGGCCCGGCCCCGGCCCGCCGCGCAGCCGGAACGGGAGCCGCTGCTGGAGGTAAAGGGCCTGAGCTTTGGTTATCAGAAGGGCCAGCAGACCCTGCGGGATGTCAGCTTCTCAATCGGCAAAGGGGAGATGGTGAGCATCGTGGGCCGGAACGGCGCGGGCAAATCCACCCTCTCCAAGCTCATCTGCGGCTTCGAGACCCCGGACGCGGGCGAGATCTTCCTGAACGGCAAGCCGCTGGCTGAGGAGAACATCCGCCGCCGCGCCCGGCACATCGGCTATGTGATGCAGAACCCCAACCAGATGATCTCCAAGACCATGATCTACGATGAGGTGGCTCTGGGCCTGCAGCGCTCCGGCCTGACCGAGGAGCAGATCCGGGAAAAGGTAGATGCGACCCTCAGGGTCTGCGGCCTGTATCCCTTCCGGAACTGGCCCATCTCGGCACTGAGCTTCGGCCAGAAAAAGCGGGTGACCATTGCCAGCGTGCTGGTGCTTGACCCGGAGCTCATCCTTCTGGATGAGCCCACCGCCGGGCAGGATTTCCGGCACTATACCGACATCATGGAGTTCCTGCGGGGCCTGAATGCCCGGGGCGTGACGGTGGTGATGATCACCCATGACATGCACCTGATGCTGGAATACACCCGCCGCGCGCTGGTGTTCTGCGACGGACGGCTCATTGCCGACCGCACCGCGGCCGCCGTTCTGTGTGACCCCGCGCTGGTGGAACAGGCGGCCCTGAAGGAGACCAGCCTGTACACGCTGGCCAACCGCTGCGGCATTGCGCCCGCACAGGAATTTGTAGAGAGATTTATTGAGCAGGACCGGGAGGTGAGAGAGGGTGGCCGCTAAGACTGTTTTGAATTATCTCCCCCGGGAGAGCGTCGTCCACAAGATGACCGGAACCACCAAGCTGGCGTTCTTCCTGCTGTTTACCTTTGCCAGCATGATCACCTACAACACCTGGGTGCTGCTGGGCCTGTTGGTGGTCAGCCTGCTGGCCTTCAGGCTGAGCAGGATCAAATTCCGGGAAGTCCGGTTTATGATGACCTTCATGCTGGTGTTCCTGCTGCTGAACAACCTGTTCATCTTCCTGTTCGATCCCAATCAGGGTACCACCCTGTACGGCACCCGCACGGTGCTCTGCCACCTGTTCTGGCGGTATGACCTGACAGCGGAACAGCTGTTCTACATGGTCAACATCAGCCTGAAATATTTTGTGGCCCTGCCGGTGGCCATCCTCTTTATCTCTGCCACCGACCCCAGCGAGTTTGCTGCCAGCCTGAACAGCATCGGCATCTCGTATAAAGTGGGCTATTCAGTGGCCATTGCCCTGCGCTACATCCCCGATATCCAGCGCGACTACCACAGCATCAGCCAGGCCCAGCAGGCCCGCGGCGTGGAGCTGGGCAAAAAGGAGCCTTTCCTCAAGCGGATGAAGAACTCTGTCAACATCCTGCTGCCGCTCATCCTGACCAGTCTGAACCGCATCGACACCATTTCCAACGCGATGGAGCTGCGCGGCTTCGGCAAGAACAGCAAGCGCACCTGGTATACCCAGCGCCCCTTTGCCCGGCGGGACTTCATTGCCCTGGGCGTGGGCGCGGCCCTGCTGCTCATCAGCCTGACCGTGACCATCCGCTTTGGAAGGTTCTATAACCCATTCCTCTGAACAAAAAGGCATCCCCGCACTTCCTGTTTCGGCAGGCCGTGCGGGGATGTTTTGCTTTTACAGGCCGTTGGTTCAATGATGCCGCAAGAAAGAGGGGGCTGTGTTACGCCGCGTCCACGAACTCCTCCGGGTCTTCCACGGCATCGGTGATGGTCTCCTCCGCGTCATCGGAGGAGTCGGCAGGCTGCTCCGGGTGGAGCAGGGCGTTGAGCAGGTCACGGAAGTCGATCAGGCTGTCATCCACCTGCTGGTTCCGGGCCAGCAGATCCTGCACCATGTCGGGCTTGTCGGTGATGAGGTCATCCACGCCCAGCTCCAGCATGTGGGTGGCGACCTTTTCGCGGTCGATGGTCCAGGCAGAGACGGTCTTGCCCCGCAGATGGACGGCGTTGACCATGCCGGAGGTGATAAAGGTGGTCTCCACGCTGAAAAAGTCGGCATCGGGCAGGTCGTAGTAGTTGCCCACGCCCAAAGCCAGAATGTAGCCGGTGGGGTACTCAGGGGCCAGCACCTTGACCTTGTGCAGGGTCTCGTAGCTCTGGGAGGTGATGACGCAGTTGGAGCTGTCGAAGCCGTATTCCCGCAGCAGGCGTACAGTCTCAGCCTCCAGAGCAGGGGTGGCGGCGCTGGGCTTGATCTCCACGTTCAGGCCGATGCGGCCCCGGCAGAGCTGCAGCACCTGTTCCAGGGTGGGAATCCGGGTGTCGGCAAAGCGGCTGCTGAACCAGCGGCCTGCGTCCAGCTGTGCCACCTCGGCATAGGCCAGATCATAGACTTTTGCGTTTTGCCGGTGCAGCGTTTCAGGTTTGAATCGTGGGTCACCACGACCACGCCGTCGCTGGTCATCTGCACATCCAGCTCGATGCGGTCGCCGCCCTTGAGGATGGCCGACCGGAAGGCGGGAAGGGTGTTTTCCGGGGCCACGGTGCAGTCGCCCCGGTGGAAGGTGACCAGTGGGGTCACGCCGCCCACGGCGGTGAGCAGGGCATCGTCCTGAGGCAGAGCGTAGAGGTAGACTGCCATCAGCCCGGTGGCCAGCGTGACCCCGGCCACCGCAGCGGTGAGCAGGGGCCAGCCGCCAAAGCGGTGCGGTTTGCCCTCCGGCAGCGCTTCCGGCGGGCAGTCACGGCAGCGATCGTAGAGGAATGCGATGATGGTGCACTGGGCCGTGGTGACCTTGCAATCCAGCAAAAAGCCGAAGAAGGGGATCTCCACCAGATACAGCGCACGGGCGAGCAGCAGCATGGCGCGGGTGCTCCGCAGGCCGATCAGCACTGCCACGCTGTAAACCAGCAGGGAAGCTCCGAAAAAGACCAGAACAGACCGGACTAGCGCACTGAGGTTCCACCGCAGCAGTACACCGGCCAGCCGGGGCAGCTGTGTTTTGACATGGGCAGCGCTCTCCTGAACGGCTTCCCACAGGCTTTTGCGTTCCAGCGTAAAGAGGGGGAGCACCAGGACCCAGAACAGGGTAAACAGGAACGCCGCGCCCAGAATGAGAAGAAAAAGCACCAGATAGAGCGGCTTTGCCCGGACAAGCCCAAGGATGTACTCCGGCACAGCCAGCTGAGAGATATAGTTGTAGGTCACGAATACATCTGTAAAGGGGATGAGCAGGGCGCAGTAAAGCAGGATGGGCCAGTTCTTGGGGAGCAGGACGTGGCGGATATCCCCAAGCGACCGGACGAACAGGGAAACAGGACGCAGTGTTTCACCCCGGCGGGCCAGCGCAAACCCATGCAGGAGGATGGAAAAGCCGTACAGGTTCCAGAACGCCGCCAGAAGGACGATGAGCACGATCCCGCCTAAAATGGTCGGTGAAGTAAAGATCTGATGCGCGTTATTGTTGGTCAGGTAGTTCACCGGCGAGCAGCGCAGTGTCAGCGACCAGATGCCATTCATGGCGGGCAGAAACAAAAGATAGGTCAGGGCTTTGTACACCAGCACGGCTGTCAGAACGGCAGCGGAGGCCCGGTGCAGCAGGGTCAGGGCATGGTTCCGGGTGTCCTTGTAGGCCCGGTGTGCCCGCGTGAGGGAGCGGAAGAGATGCTTCAATTTGGATTCCACCTCGGTACTGGGATATGGTTCTGTCATTTTACAGTAGTATATCACAAAGCCGGGAAAAATGGAAACGACACGGACCGACAGTTTGTTCCAGAGGGCACAGGCGCTTTTCAGCGGAGCAAAAGCGTGTTACAATAGGATCAGAAGAATGAATAACATTCAGGCATGTGTGAGGGAAGTTGTTGGAAAGGAGCTTATCTACATATAAGCGTTTTGAGGTACGGTGCTCCCGCGTTTGTAGGAGCGCTGTACCCATCAATATGGTGTGGAAGATAGAATTTCGCAACGGGTAGATGTATAATTGAAAAGTAAAAATTAAAATTTGATGATGAGAGGTAGATATGAACAGTAAAAAATTATTTCTTACATCTAGTGGATTATCGGCTGATATGAAAAAGAAATTTTTCGA
>ENA-OPYX01001725-OPYX01001725.1-human-gut-metagenome-genome-assembly--contig:-NODE-1725-length-10971-cov-2.186186_pt1 | contig 10971 bp, 12 predicted proteins | sample MGYA00242639_ERZ504486 | MGnify/ENA primary metagenome ERZ504486 (study PRJEB26092, sample SAMD00036296) | human gut metagenome | host: Homo sapiens | study: EMG produced TPA metagenomics assembly of... | reverse complement strand
CTTCTTTTGAAAAATCCGGCCACGGAACATCTGTAAAATAAAATTCTGTATAAGCAAGCTGCCATAACAAATAATTGGAAAGTCTGAGTTCTCCGCTGGTACGGATCAGAAGATCCGGATCCGGAATCCCATGTGTATCCAGATATCCTTCAAACAGTTCTTCTGTAATCTCCTCCGGTGCAAATCTGCCATCTGCACAGTCTTTTGTCATTTTTCGCATGGCACGGATCATCTCATCTCTGCTTCCATAATTGATCGCAATCTGGAAATTCAGTCCGTCATTATTTTTTGATGCCTCTTCCAGTTCCTTAATTCTGGTACGGATATCTTCATCCAGACCTGTCTTATCTCCGATCACACGGACACGCATCCGGTTCTTTTCCGCCGTCTTCAGACAGGTTTTCATATAGTTACGAAGAAGCTTCATCAGTGCATCCACTTCACTCTTCGGTCGACTCCAGTTCTCTGTGGAAAACGCATAGACCGTCAGATATTTGACACCCATCTTATAAGCAGCCTCACAGATCTTTTCCACATTCTTGCTGCCCTGCGCATGCCCGTAGTTTCTCGGCATTCCCTTTGCTTTCGCCCTATCGTCCGTTGCCGTCAAGGATAATGGCTATATGCTGCGGTACATTCATCTTTTAATCCTCTCTTGATTGATACTAAATTTGCTGATATAAAAAAGGAAAAGAGGCGCCAAACATCTCGCCGCCCCTTATCTTTCCTTCTTATACTGTCATAACTTCTTTTGACTTTGCATCGACTGCTGCATCAACTTCCTTGATGTATTTGTCAGTCAGTTTCTGGATCTGATCTTCAAGATCCTGAATTTCATCCTCTGAAACGTCTGTGCCTTTCAGCTTCTTGAATGCATCATTTCCATCACGGCGGATGTTACGGACTGCAACCTTGGATGCTTCTCCTTTTTTCTTAACATCTTTTACCAGTTCTTTTCTTCGTTCCTCTGTCAGCTCCGGGAATACCAGACGGATAACAGTACCATCGTTTGTTGGATTGATTCCGATATCAGACATCAGGATTGCTTTCTCAATATCTTTGATGATCTTCTTTTCCCATGGCTGGATCTGGATCATACGTGCTTCCGGAACAGAAATGTTCGCTACCTGCTGGATCGGTGTCGGTGTTCCATAATATTCTACCGTTAATTTGTTCAGAATATTCGGGTTTGCACGTCCTGCACGGATAGAAGCAAGCTCTGTATCCAGTGCATGGATGGTTTTCTGCATCTTTTCATCGTATATTTTTAATTTTTCGTTCATATGTTATCCTCCCTTAATGGGTGCTGCTTATACAGTCACCTTTGTTCCGTTGAAATTACCGCTCATTGTCTCTACGATACTGTTCTCTTCGTTCAGTCCGAATACCAGCATCGGCATCTTATTCTCAAGGCACATGATCGATGCGGTCAGATCTACTGCCATAAGCTTCTTATCGATGATTTCCTGAATAGAAATCTCATCATACTTCTTCGCTTCCGGATTCACCTTCGGATCGCTGTCATAGATTCCGTCAATTGCTTTTGCAAGAAGCATTGCATCTGCTTCAATCTCAATTGCACGGAGAACAGCTCCTGTATCTGTTGAAAAATACGGATGTCCTGTGCCACCTGCGAAAAAGATTACTTTTCCTTCGTTCAGTGCTTCCACTGCTGCATCTTTTGAAAACAGGGAAGTGAATGCTCCACAGACAAATGGAGTGAAAACCTCTGTCTTCATGCCTACATGTCTGAAAATATCGGATACATAGATGCAGTTCATCACCGTTGCAAGCATTCCTATCTGGTCAGCTTTGGTACGGTCGATCGTCTCACTGGTTCTTCCTCTCCAGAAATTACCGCCTCCGGTTACGATTGCAACCTGGATTCCCTGATCTACGATCTGCTTTACCTGCTTTGCAACGCCAATGCATGTTGCCTCATCAAAACCTGTCTTTTTGTCTCCTGCAAGTGCTTCTCCGCTTAATTTTAAAAGAACTCTTTTCATCTGTCTTTGCTCCTGTCTCTTGGTTTTTAAGATACTTTCGCATACCTGGATTTAGTATAGCATACCTGGGTTTAAAATGGAAGTTCTAAGTTTATTACATTGAGGGTGGGTAGCGCAATTTCAACAATTGATTGGAACTATGCTTCTTTATTTTCTGGCTTTCCTGGCAACTGGGCGAGGATGATGGCGCTGAACATCAGAATGCATCCTGCTATTTCTCGGATACTTAGTTTCTGACCTAATATCACCCAGCCTCCGAGGACAGAGAATACGGACTCCAGACTGAGGATCAGGGATGCCACGGTTGGATCGGCATCTTTTTGTGCCACGATCTGGAGGGTATAGGCTACACCACTTGAGAGAACTCCGGCATAAAGTACCGGTACTGCTGCTGCGAAAATATCTGACAGCCGTGGTGTTTCAAATAAAACATTGGAAATTGCCGACAAAACTCCGGTTATAAAGAACTGGGTGCAGGCGATCCGCACACTGTCTGCTTTTGGTGAAAAATAATCGATCACCAGAATGTGGATGGTAAATACAACCGCACATAGCAGTACCAGAATGTCTCCTTTTGCAAGTACCAGCTTATCGGTAATACACAGCAAATACAAGCCTGCGACAGAAATTGCCACGCTTATCCAGATTCTCACTCCGGCTTTCTTTTTCAGAAAAATTCCAAAGATCGGCACAAGCACGATATAAAGTGCTGTAATAAATCCGGCTTTTCCCACCGTTGTGTACTGTATTCCGATCTGCTGCAGGTTACTTGCCACACAAAGTGCCAGTCCACAACAGATTCCACCCAGGATGACATTCTTTTTTTCTTCTTTCCTATCTGCTTTTTTCTGTCTTTCTGCTCCGTCATTTTTCGCACGCCATTTGTCCAGAAAACAGATACATGGAATCAGAAAAATCCCACCGATCAAAGAGCGTACACAGGTAAATGTAAAGGGCCCGATATAATCCATCCCCACGCTCTGTGCTACAAAAGCTGTTCCCCAGATAAATGCGGTCAAAAAGAGCATCAGTGTATTCTTTCCTGTCATTTTCTTCATCGAGCCGTCTCCTATTTGCCAAGTTCGTGAAGATATAATTTTGCTTCTGTTTCAATGAAGATCGTTCCGGCTCCGTTTACACTGAAGAATTCGATCAGAAGAACGTGACGGATTCTTCCGTCCAGAATATGTACACGGTTGACACCACTTTTTTGATGCCTGAAGACCATAGCCGATGATCTCGTCAAATTCTTTCGGGAAATTACGTTCTTTGCGCAGTTTTTCTACTTCCGGGACGGTAATCTTATAATAAATATCTTTTCTCTCTTCGTCTTTGTAAATTCCAGGATATTTTGACAGATAAACCAGCTTGTCCGCCTGCATCTTCTCTGCAATCTCAAGTGCAGTCTCTCTTGGATCAATATATTCGCTTTCGTTGTCGATATCATTTGGCACGATGACCGGAATATAATCATTGTCCAGCATCAGACCAATCGTCTCGGTATCCACGCCGCAGATACCGATTGCCTTAACTCCACAGAGTTCAAGAAGCTTGGCAATCCGCTTATTTTCACGGAATTTGTCCAGTCCCATACGGGTATCATGTACCACGATCGGACGCATACCAACGCTCTTTAAAAGAACGATATCCTGCATCAGTCTCTGCTCTTCCACTCCACTGAGCCACTCGGCACATCCGTACTCGATAACTACTGTCTTCTGATTAAAGTCTCTGATATATGGTAATGCATCTATCAGGATTGAAGCTTTATGCTCCACAAGTTCTAATTCTTTATCCATGATTACACCTCATTTTTGTTTTATCTAAAACAGTATAGCATAGAATGATCTCTATTTGAAGAACCCATTTTTCACAAAAAACAGGAAGTGGCAAATGTTCTGTAAAATCACCCTTTTTCGCTGCTACCACCATTTTTTTCACATCCATTATACCCGGAAGAACCGGTTCCTTGCATCAGCAAAGTACCGGTTCCTCTGTCTCATTTATTTGATTCGTGATATAGGCTTCCATTCCGCTCTCCGGAATCCCAAGTGCTATGGAAAGCTCCGAATACAGGTTGCCTTCTGCCATCCTCAGATAACGCTCGTCAGTCGCCGTGATCTTCTTTCCCTGCTTCAGGCGGGACATCTTCCGCTGATAAAGAGTCTTGATGATCCGCACCCATTCTGCACATTTGCAGCTTTTCATGCATTCCTTGTACTTTTCCTCTCTCTGCTTCTCGCTTCCGATCCAGAGTCCTTCGATCTGTGGAATCTCACGGATCAATTCTTCTGCTTCTTCTTTGGAAATGACTTTTCTCATGACAATCTTCTCATTGTCTACCGGTGTAAATACTTTTCCATGCTTTTCACGTACCGGTCTCAGAATATAATACAGTTTGTCCTTCGGCACTCCATCCATTTTCAGCGTCGTAATTTCAGTCACTTCACAAATTCCTGTCCGGCCATAAACAATCAAATCTCCTACTTCGTACATTCTCTTCCTTCTTTCTTAAACTTGCCGAATCTCTACTTCTTTATTTTATCAGAAAATTAGTTTAAATTCTAATGTTTTTCAGATTTTTGTGAATCTTAGTCAAAGCTAACGCCTGTGGTTTTATGCAATTTTACTAGAAAATAGGGGGATTTTGTCGCAAGATGCGTCCCAAAAAAGAATCCTGCCCATTCCATTACACAATCATCGGAATGGGACAGGATTCTTTTGGGACTTAGACACTCGACTAAAATTTACTCTTTTTCCACAGTACGAGAAATTGATAAAAACCGGGGGGAGGGGCGCTTGACCGTTGTTCCAGGTGGAAGGTGTTTCTTGAAGATACGCTTTATTCATATGGGCACTCTTTCAATAAACATTCAACCGCCATCCGGTATTCCCGGATGGTCTGGCTTTTGCGGATTTGCGTCAGATATTCTTCGCTGTTTTTAAAGTTTTTGCCAAGATACCACCAGAGTTCTTTCATTTTGACTACTGCGTTTTTTTCTTCTGGAGATTTTTCGATATAGGCATCAAGAAGATGATCGCAGAATGTAGCAATCTTCTTGGTGTCAAAATGTAGATTTCCCTTTTATAACTGCCGGAAAAAATGGGTTCATCAGAATCTCTTCCAGCATGATGCATTCTGCTTCGGGAAATTTCTCCTGGGAAAAATTTTGTAGGTACTTTCCGCTGGAAAAAATGTCTCCATTAAATAGACCAGAGGAATTTTTGCTGTTCCGGAATGCCGTAGGCAAAGGATGGTCCAGTCGGGTTTGTTTTTGTAGTAATCCTGCTGGACTCTTGGGTGAAAGATCAGTTCTTCCAGAGGATATTGGTTATAGATATCCAGAAGCTCTTCGAACTCTTCCTGATCATATTTACCGCTTCTTGTTTTGATAGAGATTTTCATATCGAGTTGATTGAAAACTTCGGCAAGGAAATGATTCAGTTCATCGGGATAAAACAAAAAACCGGATCCCCTTTTCCGGTTGACGACTGTTTTGGAGGGGCAGCCAAGGTTCAGATTGACTTCTTCATATCCGAATTCTTTCAACTGCCGGGCCAGGCGGATGAAATCCTCGGCGTGGTTGGTCAGGATCTGCGGAACGGTATACATGCCCTCATTATTTTCCGGAAGGATCTCATTCCATTCCTGTCTGCTGAATTTGCCTTTCGGGTTTGGATTTAAAAATGGTGTAAAATATTTATCCATTGGTTCAAAAAAGGTGTGATACGCCCTGCGGTATACCTCACCTGTAATGCCCTCCATTGGCGCCAGATAGATTTTCATGACCTTTCTACCTCCGTCACATAAAGTGTTTCTTTGTCTACCCGGAAATGAATTTCCATTCCCGCGTAAGACATGCCGTAAATCCGGACTGGATCCTTTTGATAAGAAGGTCTCGGATCCTGCTCCAGGATCTGAATCAGTGCTGCTCTTTTTTTCAGCCGGAATCTGTTCCAAATACATTTCCGGGAAATTCACATCCAATTTATAATCTTTCTTTTCTTCCGCGAAACCGCCTTTTGCCTCCGGGTGGCTATCCACGTATGGAAGGTAGGGCTTGATATCGTAGATCGGCGTCATATCCAGAAGATCCGCACCTTCCACGATCAGCACCGGACCTTCTTTTTCCCGGAATTCCACCCCCATAAGCTTTACGGAAGAAAGTCCGATCGGATTCGGGCGAAATGGAGAACGGGTGGCAAAAACTCCCACCCGTCTGTTACCACCAAGCCGCGGTGGACGTACCGTCGGGCTCCAGGTATCCCGGATAGATTCCGAAAATTCCCAGATCAGCCACAGATAATCATACGCCTCGATTTCCCGCAGTGCATCCGCATTCTGATATTCCGGCAGAAAATGGATTTCTGCCCGGGTATCCGCAAGATTACTCTGTCGCGGAATCCCGAATTTCTCCACAAAATCAGATCTTATATACGCGATCTGCTTTATTTGCATTGTTCTTTTTCTCCATCAACAAACATCATCACAAAAGCAACCGCCAGAATTGCAGAAGCGATCAGAAGTGCCTTTTCAGCAAACATTTCCACACAGGCATTTCCGATAACTGCACCGATCACAAAGAAGAAGATGATTCCATAGTACAAAAGTCCTTTCTTGATATACTCTTTATCCTTCGTGTTCGCATAACTGCACATATGCTGGGTCGCACTTCGTAAGTTTCCGATGCACATGGTGGTTGCAATTCCGTTTCCATGGATTTTGCGGAAGCTTTCCACCTGAATCCCACATGCAAGGGACGTGAGTGCATTCGCCACCAGATTAAAATCCTGTGGGATAAAGCTGACACTCAGTAGGATCACTGCCTCACAGAATACCGAAATCTGCCTCCAGTGCAGAAGTGTCAAATCTTTCGTCCGTATTTTCACCAGATCCGCAAGGGCGATTCCAATGGCAAATGCCAGCACCGGAACCAGATAGTGGAGTGCCATCTGCCAGTTTCTCTCTGAAATATTGATTCCAAGAAGCAGAATATTTCCGGTTTGTGCATTGGCAAATACTTTTCCTCTGCACATATAGGAATAGGCATCCATAAATCCACCGGCAATCGCAAGGATCACACCAAGTTTAATTGATTCTGACATCTGTTTTGAAAATTTCAAGTTACTCATCCTCTCTGTCGTATGCTTTGATGTATACAAAATTCTCATTGTTTCGTTCTGTATGATAATCCAAATTCAGTGCCGCGTCAAGAAAATCCTTACCACCGGACTCCACTGCCTTCACCGTCATGCCAAGTGCCTCTTCCACGTCCTGCACCGTCAGATCATCCAGAAAGACCTCTTCTCCGCTTCGCAGCATATTGATCGGAATCTGCAGAGTATCTCCCAGATCCTCTCCTGCTTCTTTTCTCTCTTTTAACTGTGCCACCAGATCCTGTCCGGTAATCAGACCGGATACGGTGATCGTCTCACCAAAGAAATCATTACGGATGCAGGCAACCGTGATCTTTACTTTTGGAAATGCTTCCGTGATCCTGTCTGCAAATTCCTGAATTGTCGGATACGCAAGCTTTGCAGTCGCAATGGTAAATGTCCGTGCGATCCCTTCTTTTAACTTTGGATATTCTTCACTTTCCTGAAGTTCTTCAAAGGCATGGTAAAATTCATCTCGTAGGAGCCGCATCATGCCAACACCATTTTCCAGCTGGATATATCCGTCATAACGTCCTTCCTCTGGGAAATCCCGCTCTGCAAGGATATACCACTCGTCACTTGCATGGATAAAATGAAGTCCAAACTCGTCATACGCCTTCTTCTGATAGCTCTCGATCAGATCAATGACCTCTTCCGCTTCTTCTTTATCAAAAGCTCCAGTGGATAAAGTCCCTCCCTGTATTTGGAAAGTCCTGCCGGAACCACTGACACACTCCGCATAAACGGCAGATACTTCATCAGATCTTCGATAGAACGCTTCAGCTCATCCTTATCATTAACTCCCTTGCACAGTACGATCTGCCCATTCATCTCCACATGTCCGGCATACAGATCATCCAGGAATTTCAGCTTTTCTCCGGCGAAACGATTGTGGAGCATCTTGCAGCGCAGCTCCGGGTTCGTTGTCTGCACAGAAATATTGATCGGCGCAAGCTGCATCTCGATAATACGGTCCACATCTTTCTGCTTCATATTCGTCAGGGTAATATAATTGCCCTGCAGGAAAGACAGACGGGAATCATCATCTTTAAAATACAAGGTCTCACGCATTCCCGGCGGCATCTGGTCGATAAAACAGAAAATACACTTGTTGCTGCAAGAACGATAGTCGCTCATCAGACCATTTTCAAATTCTACGCCAAGGTCATCATCATACTCTTTCTCGATCTCCAGAAGCCATTCTTCCCCGTCCGGCTTGCGGATCAGCACTTCTACATACTCATCCTTGATCATGTAACGATAATCAAAAACGTCCTCTATTTTCTGGTTGTTTATTCGTAGAAGGACATCTCCCGGCTCAATCTCCATCGCCTCGGCAATTGAATCCGGGTAAACCTCACGGATCAGATGTCCCTGATACTCATTTTTCTTACTCAAATTATATTCCTCCCAAAATTTCGGAATCGGAAACAAGACCTTTTCCAGGCTAGCTTCTTCTTTCATGTAATCCTCATATTTTTATCATAAACGACTTTTCCTGCAATGGTTACATACTTTTTCATCATACCATAAAACTGTAAATTTCGATAGGGATAAAATTCAGAAGCCTGAAACAAAAATTCACCCATAAATTCAAACGATACCTTTCATTCTCCAACCAAACACCGGGGAACGAAACCTTTTACGGTTCCATTCCCCGGTGTCCGGTTTGTATATATGGTTATCTATATACAATTTCCATATGCTTCAAAATAAAATATTCTATTTCTGATGCCGCATGTTACAAGAAAGGCTTGCGGTCTTTTATTAGAAACGGCTAAATCAAGTTCCTCCTATTCTTACGCGTATAAGTATTGTCGACTTCTATATAGTAGCATATCTGCAGTGTACTTTCCTAGTGGTAAAAAGGGAGATTCTTTTGCTACTGAAAATACCGGTTTGACAGCTTGCGAAATTCACCGAAATGTATCGAAAAATGTTTCTTCTCCGAATCCTTTTAATTTTCAAATAAATTTTCTTCTTGTAATATCTGTTTAAAATCAGAAATCAGGATTTTAGTGATTTTTTACAGAAAATCCATTCGATTCTACACTGCATCCCACGCTCTGTCACCAGCTCATATCCAACACTTGCTACTCGTCTCCCCATACATCCGCGACATTCTGCTGCCTCTTCACCGGTACAGATCTTGTTGTCATAAAGCTCATACTGCTTCCGGTTCTTCACCGGAGAAAGGTTCGGCATCACGACATTGGCTCCGGCCTGCAGACCTTTTTCCCTGCCGAGCGGATCCATCGTCCCAAGTGCTGTCGTTGCCGGAAGAAGTACCTTCGGCAGCAGGATTCGGATCACAGCGAGCAAAAACAGTGTCATCTCCACACTTCCTGCCGGTTCTTTTGCAAACTGCGTATCATGATGTGGGATAAACGGTCCGATTCCCACCATCTCCGGCTGCAATTCTTTCAAGAATACCAGGTCTTCTGCCAGATCTTCTGTCGTCTGATAAGGTGAACCAACCATCATGCCAGCCCCCACCTGATAACCAAGCTTCTTCAGATCATACAGACAATTCTTCCGGACTGCGAGACTCATTTTCTCCGGATGTAGCTTCCGGTAATGCTCCTCATTCGCCGTTTCATGGCGAAGCAGATACCGGTCTGCTCCAGCTTCCCGAAATCTCTTGTAACTCTCATAAGACTTTTCTCCGATAGACAAAGTCAGTGCACATTCCGGATATGCCTCCTTGATTTTTTTAATAATCGCCACCATCCGGTCATCCGTATAATAAGCATCTTCTCCGCCCTGTAGCACAAATGTCCGGAATCCAAGCTCATACCCATTTTCACAGCATGCCATGATCTCATCCTCTGTCAGACGGTAGCGCTTTGCATTCGTATTACTCTTACGGATTCCGCAGTAATAGCAGTCATTCTTACAATAATTGGTATATTCGATCAGCCCTCTGGTAAATACCTTTTTCCCGTAATAAATCTCCCGGATACGGACTGCTTCCTCTTTCAGTCTCCGGACTGCCTCCGGATCTTCTGCACATTTTATCAATTCGACAAAATCTGATTTTGTAAATCCGGATTCTCGATAAATCTTTCGTAAACTGGTTTCATTTTCTATATTCTCCCTGCCTGGTTTTCTGTATCTTTTCTGAATTTATGGGCATTTGTCCATGAAATTATAAAATTTATTCTATCACACTTCGTCAGCCGCGGCAATCACTCCATCAATGTCTACGATTTCGTCAAGCGGAATCCGGTCTCCACTCTGCAGTACGATTTCATTCAGATAGGTGTCAATCCTCCGGATACATCCGGACTTCTTCTGGTAAGAGCCACCTTCCTTTTTCTGATCCGATACAAAATATTCAAAATCCACTTCCCGTGGTTCCTGACTCTGGCATACTTCCCGTAAATACAGATCCAATATCTGTCTGCAATCCTCACTGAGTCTGCGTTTCCGCTCGGTCAGTCTTTCGGTCTCCCTGATTGCATCTTTATGTCCGGTCAGCGCTGCAAACGGGGCAAACTGCGCCGCTCTGTCCTGCCTTGACATCTGCGGATGTCTGACCGATACATGATGCGGTAAATGAATGATATCCTCATATCCTGTCATGCCTTATGTCCTCCGATCTGCTCATTCCGCGCTTTGGCAGTGGCTCCTTCCTGAAAATTAAGTCCCTTCAGAATTGCATTCTTCCCATACTTCTTCTTAATCGAAAGCACTGCCTCCTGCATCTTCTTCTCCCGTTCAAGCTTCTCATCCTGCTGCTTCTTTTCATTGCCTCCGGTAAAATCAGTAAACAGATCCAGTTGCCGGAATTCTGTCTTATCTGCCG
>ENA-OPYX01001722-OPYX01001722.1-human-gut-metagenome-genome-assembly--contig:-NODE-1722-length-10984-cov-4.552915_pt1 | contig 10984 bp, 10 predicted proteins | sample MGYA00242639_ERZ504486 | MGnify/ENA primary metagenome ERZ504486 (study PRJEB26092, sample SAMD00036296) | human gut metagenome | host: Homo sapiens | study: EMG produced TPA metagenomics assembly of... | reverse complement strand
CCTTGCCCTCATAGCTGCCGGTCACGGTGTAGGTGGTGTGACCGACTTTCTCCGTGGTGGTCAGTTCTGGAATCCAGAAAGCGGACAGGTTCTTGACATGGAGGTTGCCGTTCTCGTCCACATAAGATCCGTGTTTCTTCTGCTCTTCGGTCAAGGGCTTCCGCTTGAAATAAATTTCGTTTTCAGAGATGCTCACGGTTTCGCTGGTCTGCTCTTTCGGGGCATCGTCATACAGCTGGGCAAAAAATGCCAGTGCATCTTCGGGTGAGTCTTCCTCCATGAGCTGCTCGAAAACTCGCTGTTCCTCTGCCGAGAGGTTGTTCCATGCAGCATCCAACTCCTGCTCACTGGCTGCATTGACAAAGGCTTCGATTTCTTTTTTCATGGTGCATCCTCCTTTGGCTGCGAAAAGCGGATTTTCAAAAAGTATGGGTTTTCGTGAGAGCAAGAATCGTCCCGTGGCCACAAATTTTCAATTCTTGAAAATTTCCTGCCCCTTTGGGACTGCTTCTTGTTGGGGCGTGCCTGCCCCAAACCCTGCCAGATAAAAGCATCGGGGCACTATCTGCCCCGATGCTTTTCCTTTCGCTTCTGCTGTTTCAGTTCAAACTGACGCTGCTTTTCTGCTTCGCGTTGTTTACGGCTAAGTGCTTTTCGCACCAGCTTGTTTTCTTCTCGCTGCATTTGCAACGCCTGCTGTGACTTTGTACCGATTCCTGTGGCAACTGTTTCGTTTCGGATTTGCCGTTGCAATCGCTTTGGGTTCACAGACTCTTTCTTTACAACTGTCTCAACAGATGGACTGAAGCGCAGCCGACTATAATTCTTGAGCAGATACTCCCAGACTTCATAGTCCTTTGGTTCTGCACCAAACACGACTTTACACACTGAAAGCTTTCTTCTCTCAATACGTTCAAATACTCCGATCCAGAATGGAGCCTCAAAAAATACAGTCAGCTTTGTAGAATCAATGTCCATAACGAAACCCTCCTGAAATAAATCCTTACAGGAACGGACAACCCGGAGGGGAAGGTTACTTACCTACACCGTGCGGTGTAGACGGCTGGGCTACCTACCAGCTCTGGCATCTCTCAGAAAGAAATGCGTTGCGTTTTTATCCTGCTTTTATTATATAAAGCACATCCCTGTGCATTATATCTACCTTAATTGGTTTTCCAAGTGAAGTATACCACACTCGTGGTCAAATGACCACCCATATATACGAGAATTTGGCTGTTTTACTGCGTACGTGCGTACCAACCTTCCGTACGAACGTACGCAGCGATTCGCCCGAAACGCACCTTATACAACCGTTCCCCCTCGGAGAGCCCACGGCACTTTGCAGGCCGCAGGGATGAAAGTGTCATAGTGGGTTATTACACTTCCGCAGAAGTGCCTTTCCCTCGCCGCAAACAGCCGGGTTTGCCTTTGCGAGAGCTTTCTATGCAGCGAATTCACATCGCCCACAGGCGATGTGAGCAGGGATTCCAAAGGGGCGCAGCACCTGCACACGACTTTGGTACAAAGTCTAGTGTGTTACACCTTTCCAGAGGTGTACACGTTCCTGAAATGCAAAAAGCCCCATACCCAACACCTTGACGGTGCGGACATGGGACTTGATGCTTCCTCGGCCTAGCCAGGTACTCGTAACCAATCCTGACAGGCAGTTGCCGTGTCATTTCTCGAAAACTGTTTTACGAATACCCAGCAGGTGGACGCGCCCTGTTTTTTTCTTGGAAAACTTTAAGACTTCTTCCGATTTTGGAGAGTGGTTGCCATAGCAACCGACAATCCTGTGGGAATCTGCTAAAATGCTCTGCGGTTGGTTATGTATAACTAACTACCAGAAATTTTCATCATTTTAAGGAGTTTCCCATGAAAAAGATTACACGTCGTTCTTTTCTCGCTGCTATGGCTGCTGTCAGCGCTGCCGGTGTCCTGACCGCCTGTGGTGGTTCCGGCAATGCAGCTTCTTCCGCTGCCGCTTCTGAATCCGCCTCTGTTTCCAGCGAAGCAGTTTCTTCTGCAGCTTCTTCCGATGAGACCGGCACCCACACTGTCATCGACCACGGCGGCAATGAGGTCGAAGTTCCCAACAAGGTCACCCGTGTGGTCATCGACCAGATCCCCATCCTGTCCACCTACATGGCCTATTTTGAGGGCAGTGCCCCCTATATCGTGGGTTACTGCGGCTCTTTCAAGTCGGTTATTTCTGACACGGTGTTGAAAAACATCGCTCCGGAGCTTCTGGAGTCCAGCGATACGGTCTATGCGCAGAGCGACCTGAACATCGAGGAGATCATGAAGCTGAATCCCGATGTTATCCTGTACAATGCGGGCAACTCCTCCCATGCCGAAATCCTGAAGGCCAGCGGTATTCCCTCGATCGGCTTTGCCACCGTGGGTGCTTCCACCGAGGCTGACCCGCTGGAGCGCTATGAGGAGTGGCTGAAACTGCTGGAGGATATCTTTGGCGAACCGGGCAAGACCGAGGCCTTTGTGGCTGCCGGTGACGAGATCGTGGCCGATGTGGAAGCCCGCATTGCGGATATTCCTGAGAGCGACCGCCCCAGCGCACTGATCCTGTGGAAGTACTCGGACGGTGTGCCGCAGGTCTCCGGAAACGGCACCTTCGGCACCTACTGGATGAAGCATCTGGGCGTGACCGACAAAGCGCTGGAAGCCACTGGTTTCGCCCAGACCAGCATGGAACAGGTCTACAGCTGGGATCCGGACATCCTCTTCTTGGACGGCCCCGGCCTGCAGCCCCTGCGCACGGAGGATGTGCTTTCCGGCAACGTGGATGGTGCCGACTTCTCCACGCTGACCGCCGTGCAGAACGGCCGCGTGTACAACACCACCCTCGGTATGTGGAACTGGTTCACCCCGAACCCGGATGCCCCGCTGGTACTGGCATGGCTGGCCTGCAACACCTACCCGGACGCTTTCGCAGATTACCCGCTGGGCGATACCATCAAGGAATACTACAAGACCTGGTATGGCTATGATGTGACCGATGACGAGCTGGAGGAAATGCTGCTGTACTGATGAAGGACACCATCTGGATCAAAAAAGGCCGCTTTACCCCGCTGGCTATCCTGCTGATGCTGGCACTGCCGTTGACCACCTCAGTAATCTGCCTGTGCTTCGGACGCATGAATGTCCCGGTCGGGGAAGTGCTGACCGCCCTGCGCACAGCTCTGACCGGCGGCAGCGCGGCCAATGTGCAGAACTATTCCATCGTCATCAACCTGCGTCTGCCGCGCATCCTCATGGCCATCATCGTAGGTGCAGGACTGACCTGTGCGGGCAACACCTTTCAGTCCCTGTTTTCTAATCCGCTTGCCACGCCGGATATTTTGGGCGTGACCAGCGGCACCTGTGTGGGTGCAATTCTGGCCATCATTCTGTCGTGCAGTATTCTGGAAACACAGCTCATTGCGCTGGTGTTCGGCCTTGCGTCTGTCTGCTTTACCCTGAAAATTGCAGGCAAGAACGATGGCCGTTCCATGGTCTATCTGGTTCTGGCCGGAACCATTGCCTCTTCTCTTTTCAATGCGGTTGGATCGCTGCTCAAGTATACGGCCGACCCGCAGGATAAGCTGCCGGAGATCACCTACTGGCTGATGGGCAGTTTTACCAGTGCCAGCTACCAGAAGATCCTCATCGGCTGCCCGCTCATCATCGCAGGCATCGCTGTCATTTACCTGCTGCGCTGGCGGCTGAACATCCTCTCCCTGAGCGATGACGAAGCCCGCGCCAGCGGCATCAGCATCAAACAGACCCGGATGCTGTTCATTCTGGCTTCCACGCTGATTACCGCCTCGGCGGTATCAATGTGCGGACAGGTGGGCTGGATCGGGCTGCTGATCCCACACTGCGCCCGGATGCTGGTGGGCAGCAACAACCGCTATGTCGTGCCGGTGAGCCTGAGCCTTGGTGCCAGCTTCATGATCCTGATCGACACGCTGTCGCGCACCATCAGCATCATTGAGCTGCCGCTTTCCATCCTGACCGCCATCATCGGTGCGCTGGTGTTCATCTCTCTGCTGAATAAGACAAGGAGCAACCTGCGATGATCTTGCAAGTACAGAAAGGCTGTTTCGGCTACCCCGGACAGCCTGCCATACTGGAAAATATCGACCTGACACTGGAAGAGGGACACATTCTTGCCATCCTCGGCCCAAACGGCATCGGCAAGACCACTTTGCTCAAATGTATGATCGGTCTGCTGCCGTGGCACAGCGGCAAGACCCTGCTCTATGATAAGGAGATCCACACCCTGAAGCCGAAGGAAGTGTGGAGCACCATTTCCTACATCCCGCAGTCCCACGGGTTTGCCTTCTCCTATACTGGGCTGGAGATGGTCCTGCTGGGTCGCAGCGCCCATCTGGGTATGTTCCAGCAGCCCGGCAAAGAGGAACTGGAAATGGCCGAAGCCATGATGGAGCGGGTGGGCATCTCTCACCTTGCCAACAAGGACTGCAACCGGATGAGCGGCGGCGAACTGCAAATGGTGCTCATTGCCCGTGCCCTTACTCAACGACCCCAAGCTCATTATTCTGGACGAGCCGGAGACCGGTCTGGACTTCCACAACCAGATCCTTGTCCTGAACATGGTGGAGCGGCTGGCGCATGAGGAAGGCATCAGCGCCATTATGAACACCCATTATCCCACCAACGCCATGAGCGTGGCAGACGAAGCACTGATGCTCAACCGCAAGGGTGAATTTTTCTACGGTCCGGCCGCTGCCATCCTGAACGAACAGAACATTTCCTATTCCTTTGATGTTCAGGTCATCGTGGACGAGTTGAATTATCAGGGACGCGCCGTGCGCAGCATTGTGCCAGTGGCCTTGCGAGGGAATGCCGTATGAAGATGCCATTTACGCTTTCCCAGCTGCGTCCCATCCGGGAGGCCATGACAGTTTCCCGCCCAGCAAAACTGGGCGAGAGTGTGCCTGTTACCTGGTTCTCGCTGGGCAGCGGCACCTCCATCACCCCGGAGTATTACGACTGCACTACCCTATATCTGGGTGGGGAAGGCTGCGGCGATTTCCTTCTGGGTGGAGAGAGCCGTACTGTCCCGCTGCATCCCGGCCAGCTGCTGGCCGTTCCGCCTAAAATGCTCTGCGGCTGTCTAACCGACAGCGGCATGATCTATACTGAAATCATTCTGAAAAAGGAGAACTTCACCATGAACAACATTCTCAAAGCAGGCCAGCCCACCGAACTGAAAGATCTCATTTCTTACGAGGACGGCAGCATTGCAAACCTCGACCTCGTCCACGCCGACAACATGAAATTCGTGCTGATGGCCTTTGACGAGGGCACCGGCCTGACCCCGCACCGTGCACCCGGAAACGCCATCCTGACCGCGCTGGAAGGCAAGGCCGTCATCGGCTACGAAGGACAGGACTATGAGCTGACCGCAGGCCAGAGCTTCCGTTTTGATAAAAATGGCCTGCACAGTGTCACCGCACAGGGCAAGTTCAAAATGAGCCTTCTGCTGGTGATCGAATAAGCGATTTCCTCATCACAACTGACGCAAAGAACCCGTCCGGAGCATTCCGGACGGGTTCTTTGTCATTCAGTTTCTTCAGCAGTAATACAGGAAGGAACGCAGGCGGCTCCACGCCGTTTCGTCCCAGTCATTGTCCAGCGAAAGCTGGAACAACGGTGCATTGCAGGCATCCCGCAGGCCGCGCATATCCAGGATCATGGCAGCGTTTTCATAGCGTGGGGCGAGGGTCAGCACGGCATCCGCCCGCCCGGAAAGCTCTACTGCTTTTGCATAGCGGTAGCGGCCATTCCCGCCCGCAAAGTGCGGCAGGGCAGTGTCCGCCGTTTCAAACAGGGCCGCAGTATCCTGTGCAAAGGCGCTGTGTGTACCCAGTTCTGCTCCGATGGTCTGCATCTCCTGCGCCATCTGTTCCAGCCATTTGGCACAGGGCTTGTTGGTATCCATGTTGTCTTTCCAAAGGAACCAGAGCGCCTCGCTCAACGGCGCACGGAGCAGCTGGCTGCCCTCTGCTTCCAGCGTAGAAAGCACTCCGCTGTCCAGCTCGGTCAGGCAGAGCGGCGTACCCACGGCGGCAAGCCTGCGGCCCGTGGCGGGGCATCTGCCGATCTCTGCCGCAGCCTTGTGGAGCTGTGCCCAGCCGGGCAGTGCATCCCATGCAGCAGCAATTCCGGCGCGCATCGCCGCCAGGGCAGCATACAGGATATCTCCGGCCAGCAGTGCACGGAACAGGGCATCCCGGTCCTGCGCCGTTGCAGGCAGGGTTTCCAGCATCGGGCTGACCAGCTTGGCGCTCTGGTTTCCTCTGCGGTCCAGTACTGCCCGGATGACGCGGGCATACTGACCATCCGCTTCTGCGCCCTGCGTCTGCGGGATCAGGAACTGTGCCGGTGCCGGGTCTACTTCCTGCTGTGCAAGGATGCCGCCCAGCAAAGCAGGGAAGGGCAGATATTCCTTTGCACTGGTCTCGGCACGTCCAAGGCTCAACGCATGAGCGCTGAGATGCGGCAGTGCACGGGCATCCACCCCCTGTGCACGGAAATATCCGGTCAATGATGCCGTGTATTCGCCCAGCGGCGGCAGCCAGAGCGGAAAATCCTTTTCCGGCACCGCCGGGAGATGACAGGGGCGGATATCGACCTGCTCCAGCACAAAGTCCTTGGGCAGAACTTCCACCGGGCGGTGGTTCAGGCTGTTCAGGAAGGCTTCAATGCGGGTGATGACACCCACATTGGAGAAGTGCTCGTCCACTTCGATCTGCAAGTAGGGCTTATCCCCCATTTCCTGCTTGAACAGATGGGACAGCATGGTATCCGGGCCGCAGCCGTGGTTGGTCAGATACACCGCATACAGGTTCGGATGATGAGCGATGAGCTTTGCGCCGGACAGGATGTGCTGTCCGAACGGATAATACAGATTTTCGTATTCGTCCGCAATGTCCAGCGCATGGCCGGGCAGATGACTCAGGGTAATGACCTTGTATCCGCGTTCCAGCAGCAGAGTTCCGGGATACCCATGTTCAGGATGGGGTCGGAAACGCCATAATTCCGGGTGATGAGCACCAGAATTTTGTCCTCCGGTTTCAGAGTCGCCAGCAGTGCTTTGCCCTGCTTTTCCACCGCAGCAGTATGGCGGCGCACCGCCATGGCACCGCTGAGCAAAGCCTTTGCGCACAGCGGCTTCGGGATACCCAGCACCTTGCCCAGCCCCAGCATGGCGGTGGCCATGGCTTCCTGCCCGAAGTCCAGATCAAATACCGGGCTGAGCAGGGTGATGCCCTTGCTTTCGATGTCCAGTGCCTTTGCGATGGACACCGCCGCCGTCTGCATATAGACGCAGCCGTAGTTGTGCTTCACCCGGCTCTTTTCGTGCTTCATGGTGTGGATGCTGGGCAGAAAGATATAATCCACCTTCTGGTCGATGAGCTGCTGTATGTGGCCGTAGATCAGCTTGACCGGGTAGCAGGTCTCGCTCTGTGCCAGCTGCTGGGAAAGCCGGATGGTTTCCTCGCTGGTCGGGTCGGTCAGGACTACGTTGAACCCCAGCGAGGTAAAGAATGCATTAGCCATGGGGAAGAACTTGTGGATCATCAGCACAAAGGGCACGCCCACCGTCTTTTTGCGAGGGTCGCGTTTCCCCGTGTAGCCTTCCAGAAGCAGGTTGTCGGCCTGCCGGTAAAAATCAATGTTTCTTTGGGTCTCGGCGCTGCGGCTGTCCTCTGCGGCCTGTGCCGGGCTGTCAAACCCGACGAACTGACTGGACGTATCGCCCACCGCTTCCTGCGCCAGCAGGGCCGCGCCGTATGCGCCGCTGATGGAGAACACCGGGCTGACCCGGACCCGGCTGCCATAGGCCGCCTGAAAAGCCGCCACGATGCCGGGATTGTAATCCACACCGCCCTGCAATACGATGTGCTGTCCGACCGGTTTGGAGCCGACCACTTTGTGCAGGTAGTTCTGCACGATGGCGTGGCACAGTCCGGCCGCAATATCTGCCTGTGGAACGCCTTCGGCAGCGGCAGAAGCAATGGCGGTTTCAATGAATACCGTGCAGCGCTCGCCCAATGCGGCCGGGTGCTCTGCGGACAACGCCAACTGGCCAAATTCAGCCAGCGGAATCCCCATGCGGGCGGCCTGTTCCTCTACAAAAGAACCGGTGCCCGCTGCGCAGATCTTGTTCATCTGGAAATCCACGACTTTGCCGTTTTTCAGGCTGATGTATTTGCTGTCCTGCCCGCCGATCTCAAAGACAGTATCCACCTCCGGCACCCAGTGCGCAGCGCCCTTTGCCTGCGCGGTGATCTCATCCCGCACGGCATCGGCACCGATGCGCTTGCCGACACGCTCCCGCCCGGAGCCAGTCACGCCCACCGCCGTAAAGCGCACCGCACCGAACCGTTCCCGGATGCTGGCCAGCCCCTTGCGGACAGCTCCTTCCGGGTCGCCTGCGGTGCGCAGATACTGGAAATCCACCAGTTCACCCTCCGGCCCCACCAGAACAAGGTCGGTGCTGGTGGAACCGATGTCGATGCCCAGCGCACAGCCCTTCTCCGGGAGGATACCGGTGGCCTTCGGCTCAGAAAGATCAGTGCCGGGCAACAGTTCCAGTCTGGGAAGCCCGGTTGTCGTGGAGCGTGTTGCCATTGCATCGTTCAACAACGCATCCAGCTGTGCCAGTGTAAATGCACCTTCTGCCTTGCATGCTGCACCGATGGCCGCTTCAAAACGCGCTTCTTCCGGGACGATCAGTTCCTCTTCGGTCAGGTCGAACACATCCCGGATAGCCCGTATCACGCCGGAGTTGCAGGTCACGCCGCCGCAGAATACCACTGGTTTGCAGACCGGCAGCCGCCGCACAATGGTCGCCTTGTAGTTATGGATCATTGCATAGCACAATCCCAGCAGGATATCCGGCGTGGAAACACCTTCCTGCTGACGGTGAATGATATCCGTTTTGGCAAACACTGCGCAGCGTCCGGAAAGCCGCGGAATGCTCTGCGCCTGCTCAACCAGCGCAGAATAATCCTCCAGCTTGCAGCCCACACGGGACATCTGATCCTCAAAAAAGGAACCGGTGCCGCCTGCGCAATGCTCGTTGGCCGCAAACTGCGGGGTCCGGCTCTGGACTTCCGTGATGAACCGCGCACCTTGACTGCCGATTTCAATAATCGAACCGGCCTGCGGCACAAGCCTGCGTACACCTTCCACGATGGCAGGAATCTCTCCCAATTCTGACAGAACCGGGCAGCGTTCCAGTAGTGCCCCGGCGTTATCACCTGTCACGCAAATAGCAAGTGTCTCGTCCCTGCCAATAGCAAGTTCCGACAAGCCCTGCCGCAGGCACAGAAGCGGTCTGCCGTGATGCACGGCAAGCCAGTACTTCGCCACCGTTCCGTTCTGCATCAGCACGATTTTGACCGTGGAGGTGCCAAGATCCATTCCCAAAGAATACATGGGACAGCTCCTTTCAAAAATCAACCCTGTTGCTTTGAGGGTTTGACATTTCAAACTTCATTCCGTATAATAGAGCTGTCGTAAATTAGACAGCTCTAACCAGAGTTTAACACAACTACCTCGATGTGTCCGTTGTTATGGCAACGGACGGAATGATTTTGGAGCATGGAAAAATATTATTCGATTTTACAGCAGTGCGGAATGTTCCACGGCATCCAGCCGCGCCGCTACCGGGATGTTCTGGACTGCCTGCACGCAAGCGTGCATCAATATCCCCGCAATACGCATCTTGTGGAACTGGGTGAGCAAAGCCACAATACAGGCATCCTGCTGGATGGCACAGTGGAAGAGTTTCTGTATGATGAAAATGGAAATCAGGTCAGCATCTGCCGGCTGGCAAGCGGGCAGATTTTTGGGGCCGAACTGGCCTGTACCGGCTGGAGTACCAGTCCGGTCTGCCTGCGGGCCGACTCAGACTGTACGGTGCTCCGGTTGGATTTCAGCGCTCTCATGTCCCAGCAGACCATGACCTGTCCCTGCCGGATGCAGGTGACCGCTAATCTGATGCAGGACATGGCACAGCAGCTTTTATTCTTTAATACAAAGGTGCGTATTCTTGCCCAGAAGCGTTTGCGGGACCGGCTGAAAATTTATTTGCAGACGCTGACACCGGACAGCAAAGGATGTTATCATCTGCTGTACAGCCGTACCGAGCTGGCCGACTTCCTCTGTGTAGATCGCAGCGCGCTTTCCCGCGAATTGTGCCGGATGCGGGATGAAAAGGTTATTGAATTTTCCGGGGCAAAAATCAAGATCCTAGATCATGATTTTCTCCGTCACTGAGCTTCAAGCTGAAATAAAAGGAAGGCAGGGTGTTCTTTTGATGGAACACTCCGCCTTCCTTATCGTGTGTGGATTTTTGGGGGTTAGTCTTCTAGTCCATGGATTCCAGCCACATTCTTCAAATATTCCTCCGGTTCGCCGTTTAGAATCAGGTCTGCATACGCCAGAGAATCGTTATAGATGAGATACTCCAACTCCGTCCTCTGCGCCATGGTCACGTCCAATTCATCCTCGACCCCAGTGCAGTCAATGGAGATCATTCTCCCATCCCGGAGCAAAAGCTCCACGCAACCAGTGTCCATGTTGAATTTGCAGGTTCTTTCATCGTACTTCATACTCGTGTCCTTTCTGCCTTACGGCACTCTTACAGTGGTCTGTCGTGCTTTCTTATGATAAGGTCTGGGACACTTTTCGATGGAAGCAAGGGATTCGTTCTGCTTTCCGAAGAAAACAAAAAATCCGAACCCTTCTCCTATTTGGAAAAAAAGTTCGGATTTTCATGGTTTGGTGCGAGTAGTGATACAGAACTTTTCAAAAACCATCGTAGTACAATTTGTTTTTGAGGTCATCGGATAGCAACTTGCTTGTATCGCACCCCGATGGGCGGCTGTATTGAAAAAACAGTTGCCTTTTATATACCACACAACCTAAAAATTATCAAGTACGC
>ENA-OPYX01001720-OPYX01001720.1-human-gut-metagenome-genome-assembly--contig:-NODE-1720-length-10988-cov-4.702974_pt1 | contig 10988 bp, 9 predicted proteins | sample MGYA00242639_ERZ504486 | MGnify/ENA primary metagenome ERZ504486 (study PRJEB26092, sample SAMD00036296) | human gut metagenome | host: Homo sapiens | study: EMG produced TPA metagenomics assembly of... | reverse complement strand
CGTCTCTGCTTTGTTCTCTCGAACTCATTTCAATGCGAATTACTTCGCTGTTCTCAATGAATCTTTCAAGGTTATTTCACTGTTCAGTTATCAAAGTTTCTTTGTTTTGTTGCCGCTTAGCAACTTTTATATCTTATCAGATTGTTTAAGTTGCTTGTTCAACAACTTTTTTAACTTTTTCAAAGCTATTTGTTTTTGTTGTGTCACTCACGCGACAGTCTTGTATATATTATCATAAGCACTTGCGCTTGTCAACAACTTTTTCTTTTATTTTCAACTTTATTTCTCAGCCCTGTTTTTAGAGCAAAAAAATAACGGAGAAAGAGGGATTTGAACCCTCGCGCCGCGCGAACGACCTACACCCTTAGCAGGGGCGCCTCTTCAGCCTCTTGAGTATTTCTCCATATTTTTTTATAAAATTGATGCGCCGTAACGCTTTATCTACTATACAAGACCTTTGCCTTTTTGTCAATAGCTTTTTTAACTTTTTTGAGAATCCTGCAACTTCTTCTATTACATACTTTTACTACGAATTTTGCGACCAACTTTTAATCATATTGAAAACCTTATGTTTCACATAAACGCTCCTTCAAAAAAGTGTTCCGCTTCGTAACAGTCACATTCCTGACCGCATAGGACAATGCCTTTCTGGTTCCTACTATTACCAGAACCTTTTTTGCACGGGTGATGCCGGTGTAAATCAGATTTCGCTGCAACATCACATAGTGGTTCATCAAAACAGGCATTACCACGATCGGGTATTCCGATCCCTGCGCTTTATGAATGGTTGTGGCATAAGCATGCACCAGTTCATCCAGCTCCGATGCTTCATATTCTATGATATGCTGGTCAAAATTTACTTTCAGCATCCGTTCCTGCAGATCCACTGACTCCACGGTTCCAATATCCCCGTTGAAAATCTCTTTTTCATAGTTATTGCGAATCTGCATGACCTTATCCCCGGCACGGAACAGATATCCGCCCCGGCGCAGACCGTCTCCCTGAGGATTCAACGCTTCCTGCAAAGCCAGATTCAAATTTGCCGCTCCGACAATACCTTTCTGCATTGGTGTCAGCACCTGAATATGATTCCACGGTGTTTTGTAATAGTGCGGAAGGTTATTTTTTACCAGTCGGACGATCTCCTGAACTGCTTCCTCCGGGTCTTCTTTTTCTATATAGAAGAAATCCGTATTTTTGCCATTGGAAATATCCGGGAATTTGCCTTCATTGATGGCATGTGCATTCATGATGATCCTGCTGCTCTGTGCCTGTCTGAAAATCCGGGTCAGACGAACCACCGGAAACACACCGGAATCAATAATGTCGCGCAATACATTACCTGCGCCAACAGATGGGAGCTGATCGATATCCCCCACCAGTATCAGACGCATTCCCTCCGGAATTGCTTTGAGCAGCGCGTTCATCAGTATCATGTCGATCATAGAACACTCATCAATGATCAGCACATCTCCCTCCAGCGGGTTATTCTCATTTTTCTGATAGCCTTCCGGTGGTTTGCACTCCAACAGACGATGAATTGTCTTTGCCTCCAATCCAGTTGCTTCCGTCATACGCTTGGCCGCGCGCCCGGTGGGAGCTGCCAGCAAGATTTTCAATCCAAACGCACGGTATGCAGTGATAATTCCCTGAGTTGTCGTGGTTTTACCGGTTCCAGGGCCGCCGGTCAGCACCATCACTTTGGAAACTGCTGCCTTGCGGATGGCGTCTGCCTGAATCTCATCATATTCCATATGTACTTTTTCCTGAATTTTTCCGACATCAATAGACAGACTTTCATTTCCTGTCTTCTGTCGTGCATCCATCAGTGCATGCCAAAGCCGGTCTGCTGCCGGTGCCTGCACCAGACGTTTTAATTTGCCTGCCACGCCCACTTCCGCATAATAAAATGCCGGCAGGTATATAGCTTTCATTTCTGCCTGATCTGTGTTATAGTCTACCGTTTCACAGATCAGGTCTTTGTCCGCGATCATCTGATCCAAAGTCATTACGATACTGGATTCTTCCGCTTCCAGTAATTCTGCTGCCTTCGCGATCAACTGCTCCTGATATGCAAACACATGTCCCTCATCTGCCAGATTACTGAGTGTATACATAATACCACTGCGCAACCGGACGTAAGCCTCCTTCGCAAACCCAAGCTTCTGTGCAATTCCATCTGCTGTCTTAAATCCAATGCCCCAGATATCATCTGCCATCTGGAACGGATTTTCTTTCATTTTATCCAGACTTTCATTTCCGTACTGACGGTAAATTTTTGCTGCAAAAGAGGTACTGACACCGTGATCCTGCAAAAATAACATAACGTTTTTGATCTCTTTCTGCCGCTCCCAGCTGTCCCGGATCATTTTTATCCTTTTCTTACCAATACCATCTACTTCCTGCAGACGTGAAATATCTGTCTCAATGACTTCCAGCGTCTCCGTTCCAAACTGCGCCACGATCTTTTTCGCGTATTTCGGACCAACACCTTTGATCAGACCGGAACCAAGATATTTTTCAATGCCAAACACGGTAGCCGGAAGTGTTTCTTCCCAGCTCTCTGCCGCAAACTGTCTTCCGTAACGACTGTCCACTTTCCAGTTGCCGTAAATCAGAAGAACTGAACCAACATTGACATCCAGCAGGCTTCCGATAACCGTCACCAGTTCTTTGTAGCTTTTCACGGCACATTTGAGCACTGTGTAGCCATTTTCCGGATTTTGATAGGTAATGCGTTCTACTACTCCGCGGATTTTTACCGTAAAATGCTGTGGTCGCTGCTGAACTTCTACAGCTTGCGACTGTACGTTTTCAGTCTGTACCTGATGACTGTTTGCCTGATTATTTATCGACTCTTCCGATTTCTGACCAATACTTCTATTTGCTGCTTCCGATGCCTTTTTTCTGGCTTCCTCCACACGCTTCTTCTGTGCCTCACGCATCTCAGACACCATACACTCATACACTTTCTGGTTCATATAGCAGTCATTCAGTGCTCGATGCGCACCTTCCGATGAAATACCATAATACTCCGCCAGATCCACCAGACGATGATGATCCATCTTCGGTAAATGTTTTCGCGCCACCTGCAACGTATCCACATAATTGTTCTGCGGAATTTCGCCAAAATACTGCTCGGCGTCACGCCAGATGAACTTCATGTCAAACCGTGCAATGTTATGTCCCACCAGAACAAGACCTTCCGCAAAATCCAGAAACTCTGCCAGAACATGCGAAAACGCCGGTGCCTCCGCAACCATCGCATTTGTAATTCCATTCACTTTCGTCGCTCCAAATGGAATCTTGCGGCCCGGGTTCACCAGCGTATTAAATTCATCCACTACTTCGCCACCTTTAACCTTCAGCGCTGAAATCTCAATCACTTCATCATAGTTCGGTGAGATTCCAGTCGTCTCAAGGTCAAAGATGACATAGTCTGGTGTGTATTTATTGATCAGAGTTCCTTTCTGTGTGGACATGAGTATCACTACTTTCTATTCATTCTTTTTCGTATCTTATCATATCCCATTTTAAAGTACAATCATCAATAGTTTTTCTCAGTCTGAGTTAAAAAATTTACTCATATCTCAGCGCATCAATAACTTCCATTTTTGCTGCTTTCTTCGCCGGATAAGATCCGAAGAACACACCGATCAGCATTGAAAAGCATACGGAGAGGATAATTGCTAATACAGACGGATGTACATTCATGATAATATAACCTGCATAATCGCTGTAGTAGCTGTTGATGACAAGCATCGCCACTTTTCCGAGAATAAATCCAAACAGGATTCCGATTAGAATTCCAATGATTCCACCAACGAGGCAAAGCACCACCGACTCGATCAGAAACTGCTGCTTGATGGCCTTATTTTTGGCACCCAGCGCTTTTCGGATACCGATTTCCTTTGTTCTTTCAGTGATAGACACCAACATGATATTCATGACACCAACGCCACCGACGATCAGGGAAATTGCTGCAATAAAAGAAATTGCCACGGTTACTACATTAATGACCGTATTAATAATCCCCATATCCGAAGACATATTGTACGTTGTGACCTGCCATTTTTCATTTTTCGCATATTTGTCTCCAAAAAAGCTCTGAATATCTGTTTCTGCCTGATTTTGATCTGCGCCTGTTTTTAAAAGAACACTTATATATGTATATCCATTGGTCGCTTCACTATGATTTAATTTATTTGCAGTTGTAGCAGGGATATACATGGTAGTGCTGCGGTCTTTTTCCGGAATCGTCGTATCCTGTTTACCGAAAATAGCAGCATTATATTCATACACACCTACTACTGTAAATTCATAAGAATAACCATCACTTCCACTGTAAATGATCTGCTGTCCGATAGGATCTTCACTGCCGAAATAATAGGATGCCATCGTATCGGATACAACACATACACGCTTCTCCTTTTTCATATCCTGCTTTGTCAGATTACGTCCACGAAGAATATTAATTTTCATGTACTCCAGTTCTTCTTTTGTCGTTCCTGTTGCGTCCACATTCGCATATTTATCACTGTTTTTGTAAATCTGACCGCTGCCAAGATAAGCTGAAATACCAAAACCTGCGATCTCGTCCGGGTATGTTTCCTGTAATTCATCCAGCATATCCTGCGTAATATAATCATCTGCTGTCATCTTCGGATATTCCCAGTTTGACCAGTCCGCATCATCCTCCGGATAAATAGCATCCACACTGGCGCTGATACTGTTTCCACCAAGGGAGTTTAATGTAGCATTCAACGTTGATTTGATAGATGTTCCAATGGTCGTGATCGTGATAACCGCAGAAATACCGATGATGATTCCAAGCATGGTCAGCAGGGAACGCATTTTATTGGAAAGAAGGTTCTGAAAGGCTTCTTTGATATTCTCTATCAGCATATCATTCCCTCCTCTCCGATTTCTGGCTTATTGCATCCATCATTCATCTTGTGATGACCTGACAAATCACAGCCTTTCTCTGTTTTTTTGCTGTCGGATACGATCATACCATCATTTAATGTGACAATTCGCTCGGTCTCTGCAGCCAATTCCTTTGAATGAGTGATCAGAACTACTGTTTTTCCCTGTTCTTCATGGAGCTTGTGAAAAATATCCATAATCATATGACCGGTCTGGGAATCCAGTGCACCCGTCGGCTCATCTGCAAGGATAATGGAGGGATCATTGATCATCGCCCGGGCAATGGCAATCCTCTGCTTCTGTCCACCGGACAACTCATTTGGACGGTGCGTGGCACGGTCTGCCATTCCCACCAGTTCCAACATCTGCATACCGATTTCTTTTGCATTTTTCGGACGATGTTCACTGTACATCAAAGGCAACGTTACATTTTTTAAGGCATTTGCTCTCGGGATCAAATTAAAATTCTGAAATACAAACCCTATTTTTTTATTCCGCATGACACTTCGCACGGTGTCATCCATGCTGTTGACATCCTCGCCTTCCAGAAAATAGTTGCCAGAAGTCTGGCGATCCAGAATACCCATAATATTCATCAGAGTACTTTTTCCGGAACCGGATTCTCCTACAATAGAAATAAATTCGCCCCGTTTGACATCAAGGTTAATTCCATGTAAAATCTCCAATTCATTTGGCTGACCAATGTAATATGTCTTCACAATCTGTTCCATGCGGATCATAATTTCATTTGACATGTATAAAAACCTCCATGATTAATCCGCAGTTACTTTGGAACTCATACCTGTAGAACCACCATCTTCCGTTTCACTTACATCACTTCCTCTTTCTCCCTGGAAAGTATCTCCTTCGGAAATAGAGTAATCCATGATGACATAGTCGCCTGCTTTCAGATCTCCACCGGTCACTTCTGTATAATAATTAATCTCATCACCAACTGTGATATTTTTCTTTACAGCTGTATAAGTACCATCTTTATTTTCTTCTGCACAGAGTACATAATTTTTGCCATCCTTATCCTGCCGCACCAGATCATACGGTACGGACAGCACATTTTCACGATCTGTCAGAACAATTTTTGCCTTGGCACTCATGCCACTGATCAGATCACAGTGATCCAGTTTGATCTGTACGGAAAAGCCACCTGTATTGGCTGCTCCGGAAGTCTCCTTTCCGGTTTGTTCCGTCGTCGGCTGGGAAGCATTATATACTTTTACTACTTTAATAATCTCGCCATTGATTTTCTGATCATCCAACGCATCAGAAGTAATGATTGCTTTCATACCTTCCTTCAATTTCAGAATATCTTTTTCTGTTACACTTGCATTCACGATCATATCAGTATTATTTTCTACTGTTACTAATGTAGCATTTGCTGTATTTACATCACCGACAGAAACATTGACTGCAGTAACAATACCTGCACTTTTACTTGTGATCGTACAATCGTCCAGTTGTTTTCTCAACTGATCCAGCTGCGTCTGTGTATCACTGTTATCAGTCTGGTTATATTTTGCAGACTCAATACTGCTCTGGGCAGAATAAATCGCATCATCGGTGGAGGATTTTACGCTCGTATAATTATTTTTTGCTTCTTTGCGGGCACTGTCTGCAGACGTAAGATCACTTTTTGCACTGGAAAGCTGATCCTGAAGATTGGAAAGTTTTTCCTGAAGTTCTGCCTTAGTATCTTCATCGGATGCCGCATTTACTTGATCTGATACAGATTTAATCTGGTTATTTAATGAATTTACAGTATTTTGTGCTGCTGTATACGCAGCTTCTGCACTGTTGATACTGTCATTTGCCTGTGCCAGTTGATTTTGCTGATCTTCTTTGGCACGCTCAAGGGCTCGCTGATTCTGATTGCTTTCATTCTGCTTTAATGCAGCTGCATTTGACAGAGATTTTTCCAGCACATCAATCTGTTTCTGAATAGAATCTTTATCCAGAGTTGCGATCACATCGCCTTCTTTTACAACATCTCCAACCTGAACATTTACAGTTTTGATCTCAGTCGCAGCTGTAGAAGAATAATTGATCTTCGTCTCACCACTTACCGTTCCTGTCAGAGATATAAAATCGGACAGGTCACGTTTATCTACTTTTTCCAACTGTACAATCTTGGTCGCTTCTGCTACACTGTTTAACTTTCGTTTGGCTACGCCAACCAGCACAATGATTGCTGCTACAATGATAACCAGCACAATCACCAGTTTTTGTGTTTAAATTTTTTTTCACCGTCAGTCCTCCTGTGTTTTGCTTTTGGTGCCGAATCAGATTATGTAAATTTTTATTCTGATTTGAGATATAAATTATATTAGAAAATTAAAAACTGTGAAAAAAATGTATGAATTTCTAATTTTTTATGTATTATATGGCTATTTTCCAACTTTTTTCATGTTTTTCATTTTTTATAAAATCAAATCACACATACTTTGATATTTTCCTATCACTATCAGTATTTATCAAAGCTATGTGTGATTCCCTTATTTCATCATCTTCTAATTCAAGTCGAACGCACGTGAGACTTGGTGCATGATTCTGGTCAGCGAAAGCTGACATATTCTTTTCAGAATCACTGCACATCCACGCGGAGCGTTTATCTCAGTCGGAGATTGTACTCCCACTGAGAAAGACTTGTTTTTACTCACCACTTGCAGAAGTGGGAGTCTTCTCGACTGAGATAAAAATTATAACGATTAATCTTCTACCGCAAATTTTTTGATTGCAGTTTCATACAAATTGTTTCCTTCAGAGTCTACGACTACGATAACCGGGAAATCCTCAACTTCAATCTTACGGATTGCCTCTGCTCCAAGGTCTTCGTAGCAGACAATTTCTGATTTTTTGATACATTTGGAAAGCAATGCGCCTGCGCCGCCGATGGCAGCGAAGTAAACTGCTTTGTTGCGGATGACTGCATCAATGACTTCTTTCGTACGTTTGCCTTTTCCGATCATGGCTTTTTCGCCAAGATCCAGCAGACGCGGAGCATATTTATCCATACGGCTTGCGGTAGTTGGACCTGCGGAACCGATCGGGCGTCCTTCTCTTGCCGGGGATGGTCCCATGTAATAAATGGTACAGTTTTTGATTTCGATAGGAAGTTCTTTTCCTTCATCCAGTACTTCCATCATACGTTTGTGTGCAGCATCTCTGGCTACATAAAGTGTACCTGTGATATAAACGTAATCGCCTGCTTTTAAATCAGCGGTAATTTCTTCTGTAATTGGTGTATGTATATGTTTATCCATAATGATTTCCTCCTGGTATTCAATCAATTTTCTGGTCATTCATGTTCCTAGAATTTTCCCGGAAGTCATAAATATTATCTATATTCCTGTAAATTTCCCGCATTTAACTTAAATCTACAGTTCTCTTACTGCATGTCTGTTGACATGGCAACAGATATTGATTGCCACAGGAAGTCCTGCGATATGGGTCGGATAAGTATTGATGTTGACTGCCAGCGCTGTGGTTGTGCCGCCAAGTCCCCCCGGTCCAATACCAAGATGATTGATCTTTGTCAGCATTTCTTCTTCCATTTCTTTGACATATGGAATGTCGGAATGTTCATTTACCGGTCTGGTCAGCGCCTGTTTTGCAAGCAGGGCACATTTTTCAAAAGTTCCACCGATACCTACGCCCACAACCATTGGCGGACAGGCATTTGGACCTGCATCTTTGACTGCCGCCAGAATCGCATTTTTACACCTTCGATACCGTCTGCCGGTTTCAGCATTAAAATGCGGCTCATATTTTCACTGCCGAACCCTTTCGGTGCAATAGTAATTTTTACTTTATCGCCCGGAACAATTTTTGTATGAAGAATTGCCGGTGTGTTGTCTTTTGTATTTTCACGGATCAACGGATCTTTTACAACAGATTTTCTCAGATAGCCGTCCACATAACCACGGCGGACACCTTCGTTGACAGCTTCCTCAAAATCACCGCCCACAAAATGTACGTCCTGCCCTATTTCCATAAAAATAACGGCCATTCCGGTATCCTGACAAATCGGGATCATCTCTTTATCTGCAATTTCCAGATTTTCCTGAAGCTGATTCAGAATTTTTTTTTCCAAGCTCTGATTTTTCTGTCTCAACGGCCTGTTTCATGCATGCATCCATATCCGGTGACAGATAATGGTTCGCCTGTATACACATCTCGCTGATGTTATCGGTTAATTCTTTTACGTTAATTTCTCTGATCATTTTTTCACTCCCTACATTTTTCTGTAAGCTATTTTAACAATAAGATTATAATCAAAAATGTATGTCATTCTTCTGCACATTTTTGTAATCCTGTAAAAAAGAAAACCATCCACTTCCTCTGATGTTTTCCCATAGATACGTTTATCATAGCTCAAACAAAAAGAAATGTGAATGGTTTTCTAATTATATTATTTAGAAATCATGCTTATAATCAAGACGTAGATATAGAAAAGCTCCCCCCTGACAGGTCTTCCCGCTCCAGCGGCATGCTCATACAACGTGGGCCTCCCCGACCTCTGGAAAGCTCCGAACTTGCCATTTCCAGCACCTCAATGCCATGCTGACGTAAAATCTCATTGGTCACATAATTTCGATCATATACGACAACTTTTCCCGGCTCAATGCAAAGAGTATTAGAACCATCGTTCCACTGTTCACGCTCAGAAGCAATGCGGTCTTTTCCACCGCATTTGATCAACGTCACTTTATCCAATTCCAGATATTTTGCAAGAATATCCGAAAGCATCGCATCGGACTCCGTTACTTTCAGCTGTCCTTTCCGATCTCCCGGTTTGATTTCAAAAATACGCAGCGTCTGCATGATACCCGGATGAATCGTAAATTTATCATAATCCACCTGCGTGCATACTGTGTCCAGATGCATAAATGCACGTACAGCCGGAATATCCAATGCGATAATCGTTTCAATCTCTGACGCTTTATCCACGAAAATATTCTGTGCCAGAAGTTCAATGGCTTCCGGAGTGGTACGCTGTGAAATTCCAATGGCGATCACTTTATTGCTCAGGTTCAGGATATCTCCGCCTTCAATAGAAAAATCCATATCCCGATCATAGTAAAACGGTACTTTTCCTGCAAAATCCGGATTATATTTTAAAATATATTTTCCGTAAAGTGTTTCCCGTCTTCTGGTTCGTGAATACATCCGGTTCAGACTGACACCGTTTCCTATGCAGGCAAAAGGATCTCTGGTAAAATAAAGGTTCGGGATCGGATCAAGTAAAAACTGACTTTCTTTTTTCACCAGGCTTACCAGCGGGCAGCTCATTTTTACATTCAATTCAGAAGCCCGGATTCCGGACATGGTCTTTAACACCAGTTCTTTTTCATCTGAAATTTTCATCAGATAGTCGTACAACTGGTCACGGACTTTCGCTGCCGAAGCACCGCCCTCTGCAATAAATTCCCGGACAAACTGCTCCTTTTTCTCTGGATTTTTTAACACTTCTGCCGTCATATCTTCCAGATATACGACTTCCACTCCCTGTCCCCGCATGATTTCTGCAAACATATCGTGTTCGATTTTTGCGGTTTTCAAGTACGGAATATCATCAAATAAAAGCCTCTCCAGATCTTCCGGAACCAGATGTTCCAGCTCCTGACCGGGTCTGTGGAGCATAACTTTTTTCAGTTTTCCAATTTCGCTTTTTACATGGATTGCCATTTTACGGCGTCCTCCTTCTCCCGTTCATTCATAACGTACATTTTATCCCAAAATATAATTTTTTTCACTCTTTTTTTATAAAATATTTCACATGCATACAGACTGACAGGACTAATGTACACAGTTCCGAGGAAGGAATCGCGATCCACGCACCGTTCAAGCCCAGTACGTGCGGCAACACAAGTAAAAATAAAACGGTAAAAAAGCAATGTCCTGCAAAAAAGAAAATCAGCGCAGATACTTTTCCATTAGACAGAGCGGTAAAAAAATCCGGAAGATGCAATATTAACCCCACTGAACGAAAAAATTTATCGCAAAAAATCTGAAATCCTACAGAGGCCAGTTCCCAGGTTCCAGATCTT
>ENA-OPYX01001718-OPYX01001718.1-human-gut-metagenome-genome-assembly--contig:-NODE-1718-length-11003-cov-3.482622_pt1 | contig 11003 bp, 11 predicted proteins | sample MGYA00242639_ERZ504486 | MGnify/ENA primary metagenome ERZ504486 (study PRJEB26092, sample SAMD00036296) | human gut metagenome | host: Homo sapiens | study: EMG produced TPA metagenomics assembly of... | reverse complement strand
ATTAAAGTCGGAGTAGACTGCTCACAGAAAGGAAAAAATGATATGTCAGCATTAACGGTATCAGCAGAAGATGAAAAAAAGTTAAAAGGTCAGGGGTTTCTTAACAATAAAGGTACAGATAACTTCTCGGCTCGTGTAATCACAATAAACGGCAAGGTGACGGCCGAGCAGATGCGTCACGTAGCGGAAGCCGCGGAAAAATTCGGCAACGGCATCGTTACCTTCACGACGCGTCTTACCATGGAAGTACAGGGCATTCCCTATGAGAATATAGAGGACTTCAAGGCCTTCCTGGCAGAGAAAGGCATGACGACCGGCGGAACAGGCAAGAAGGTTCGCCCGGTGGTAAGCTGTAAGGGAACCACCTGCCATTTCGGATTGATCGATACCTTCGATCTCTCAGAAGAAATCCATCATCGCTTCTATGAAGGATACCGCAGCGTTGTACTGCCGCATAAGTTTAAGATCGCGGTAGGCGGATGTCCGAACAACTGTGTCAAACCATCTCTGAACGACTTTGGTATTTATGGTCAGCGTGTCCCGCAGCCGAATACGGAACTGTGCAAGGGCTGTAAGAAATGTCAGCTTGAAGCCGCCTGTCCGATCAGTCTGCCGAAAGTTGTTGATGGCAAGGTATTTATTGACCCTGACAAATGCAACCGCTGCGGACGCTGTCTCCATAAGTGTCCATTCCATGTGAATGAAGATTATATCGCCGGTTATTCCATCGTCATCGGCGGACGCTGGGGCAAGAAAGTAGCTATGGGCCAGCGGATCCTAAGATTTTCACAACCGAGGAAGAAGTTCTGGCTACCCTTGAGAAGACCGTCCTCTTCTTTGCAGAACAAGGCCAGAAAGGGGAACGTCTCTCCGATACCATCCACGCATCGGTTTTGAGAAAGTGACCAAAGAGCTGCTCAGTGATGATATCCTCAGCAGAAAGGACGCCATTGTGGGCGATGCACTCAAATAAATCTCTGTATCAGCCTTTCTGCTGTATATGAATAATGATTTGACAAGAACAATAAAGACTCCTTTTCATATGATATATCAGGGAACATGATTTCCCCGTACACTCATTTGAAAGGAGTCTTATTTATGCCTACTTTTTCCAATCAGGCACAGCTTTCCTATAATGGCATCACAGCCAATTCCAATATCGCTTACGGTCAGATTCTGGAAGTGTTAGCCGCATCAAAAACAGCACTTTCTGACACTTATGCCTCCGGCGACCGTATCACTTATATCTTCAGTATTGTCAATTCCGGCACAACAGCCTTTAGCGACTTGACCGTCACTGACAATCTCGGTGCTTACAGCTTTACAACGGATACACCGGAAACTATCACCCTGTACCCACTCACTTACATTCCGAATTCCATGCAGCTGCTTATTAACGGCACTTTACAGCCTGCACCAACCGTCACCGCCGCAGATGGCATCACAATAACCGGTGTCTCTATTCCGTCCGGCGGCAATGCTGCATTTATCTACCAGGCTGATATCAATGATTATGCACCCCTTGCTGCAGCGGGCAAACGTGATAAACACTGTCCGTGTCACCGGCGCTCAACTGCCATCAGTTCTTGAAATTTATTCAGATTAAGATCCGAATGCTCAAGCTCTCTGGAGAACTGATAACAGATCTGAATCTGATCATTCAGGTTAAAATGATGTTCGTTTTTCAGATATGTTCCGACATCAAGCTCATGGATAAACAAAGTACAGACGACAGCCATTTTAACCTTGGTAAAGATTTCATCGTCATAGACTGTACCACAGAAATAAGTATAAATCCAGTAAACCAGAAGCTGTTCTTCCTGAATATGCCAGTCCGGACAGTAGAAATCAAATTCGCTTTTCTGATATATATAATCGTTTTCTCCTGAAGAAATATATAAGGAATCAAGACGTTCCTTCAGAAATTCTTTCCATCCGGGACGAAGAACTTCCATTTCCGGAACAATAGTTTTCCACATGTTTTTAAATAGATCCTTTGATGTGTCAGAAGTATTCATTCTGGAATGAACTTTATCACAAAATGTTTTTCCGAATCCGGAATCTTCATGACGTTTCCGAATCTCTTCCCATTTAAAAAGTTCGTTTTTATTTAAACACAGCTGAAAATCATGTGTGATGGCAAGTACTTTCCACAGGCGTTTCCGTATGGGGACATTTCTGTTCTGGATGATTTTTATCAGAAGATCTCTGGTATTCATCAGTGCAGTAAATAAAAAGTAATCAAAATCATCATAGGTTTCTTCAGCGGCTTCCTTTTCGATGGTAACAAAATGAACTTTTTCTTTCTGAGACAGCAGAATTCTTGCTGCTTCCGGGCAGGAAAGAGACAAAGAAATCTCACGCAGGCCCTCAAATTCTTCAATGTGTCGTGGATAATTTCTGCAGGTGTCGCAAAGCATTTTCGGACCTGCTTCTGTGTAAATATCACACAGATTTTCTTCGTTCAGAAATGCACACCGTCGGTTGTACTGGCGGAAGACATGTTCCTTCCAGTCGATATCGTTGTGCAGTCGATTGTGAAAAGGACCTTTGAAATGCTGATATTTCTTCAGGGTTTTATTGTCAATAACAATCTGCCATCCTGCACAGCAGGTATCCGGACAGGACCCGGCAATGCAAGAAAATTCTTTATAATAGTTGGGAAATGTAAATTCCATGGTTTCTGCTGCTTTCTGATTATTTCTTTTTTGCTTCCAGATAGTCGTTTAACTCTGCATTTGGAATATCTGTAATGAACATATGTCCGGGAGCATGAGTGATAACGATTGGCGGTTTGGCATTCTCAATTGCTGCCTGCGGAGTTACGCCGCATGGCCAGAACACAGGAATTTCCCCTTTGTAAATATCCACTGCTTCACCGTAATCAGGTTTCATAACGTCATCAACACCGACCTCTTTCGGATCTCCCATATGTACAGGGGCACCATGAACATTCGGCATTTTGAAAGTAATGTCATAAGCTTTTTTTGCGTTTTCCGGTGTCATCGGGCGCATGGAGCAGACCATAGGACCGGAAAATGGACCAACAGGAACTGTCTGAATGTTAGTTTTGAACATCGGTACATTTCGTCCCTGGGCGATATGACGGATTTCAATCCCTTCTCTAATCAGTGCTTCTTCAAACGAGAAAGAACAGCCGATAAGAAATCCAACATATCCCTCTTTCCAATACTCGGAAGCGTCAGTAATTTCTTTTGTAAATACACCGTTTTCATAAATCCGGTATTTCGGGATATCCGTGCAGATATTTCCGCCCTCACCCATGTCATGAGTTTCAGGAGTTCCTTTGATAATCTCGAGAATTGGACACGGAAATGGATTCTTGTGTGCAAATTCTTCAAAATCTGCAGCATATTCCGGTGGCAGAATTACCAGATTTGCCTGCGCATAGCCACGGCACATTCCTGCAGTGGGGAAATCAATAACTCCCTTGCGGATCAGTTCACGAACTTTCTTTGGGGACATATCTACATAAGGTGTGATATCAAAAGCCATAATAAATTACCTCCTGTTTCGTACTTTACAATATAAAAGTATTGTACAGTAAACTGACAGGAAATGCAATGCTATAAATAGTGGCGGCTTGATTTTTATATAAAATATTTTATAATAGGAATGCCGAAGGGTGCTGCCGGACGCGTTGTGAACAGCAATAATATATGAATGGGGGAATGAGAGTGGCAGCATATGAAAAGAGTAAGAGTGTGAAGTTAAAATCGATCAGTACCATGACAGAAGGGACCATCTGGAGACAGATCCTTCTGTTTTCTATTCCATTGATACTGGGAAATCTGCTCCAACAGATGTACAATACAGTGGACTCAATTATTGTAGGAAATTTTGTGGGCAGCAATGCACTGGCTGCAGTTGGTTCCAGTACGTCGCTGATTTGTCTGCTGATTGCATTCAGTATGGGGGCATCTGCAGGTGCGGGAGTTATTGTATCCCAGTTTTATGGAGCAGGAGATGAGAATGGCGTTCAGCGTTCTGCACATACAGCCTTGATGCTTGCGCTTATTCTGGGAATTGTTCTTACTATCGCTGGAATTGTATTTTCACCTGCAATTCTCAGGTGGATGAGAACTCCGGAAGAAGTAATGAATCAGTCAGTTCTGTATTTGAGAATTTATTCTTATGGACTGGTTTTTAATGTCATCTATAATATGGCAGCGGGGATCCTGAATGCAGTAGGTAACTCCAGACGTTCGCTGATGTATCTGGCAGTAGCTTCGTTTTCCAATATTTTTCTGGATTTATGGCTTATCGGCGGAATGCACATGGGAGTCGAGGGTGCTGCAATTGCAACAGATATCAGCCAGGTACTTTCCTGCATTTTTGCATTATGGTTTTTGATGAGAGTTCCGGATATTTACCGCATAAATCCGAAGAAACTTTCCATTGATAGAACAATGGCAGGACGGATTATCCAGGTAGGTCTGCCGACTGCAATTCAAAACACGGTAATCTCCTTTTCAAATGTACTGGTACAATCTGGTGTCAATGGATTCGGAGCCAGTGCAATGGCGGGTTTTGGTGCATACCTGAAAGTAGATGGGTTTAACATTCTGCCGGTAATGAGTTTTAGTATGGCAGCAACGACTTTTACCGGTCAGAACTATGGTGCGGGAAAAACAGACAGAATCAGGAAAGGATTGAGAGTAACTCTTGGAATGAGCGTGCTTTATACGATCGTGACAGGAATTCTCCTGCTGACCTTTTCCAGACCGATCATAGGGATTTTCAGCAGTGATAAAGAAGTAATCTATTATGGGGCACAGGCAATGAAATATTTCTGCCCGTTCTATTTCCTTCTGGGAATTATGCATTCCCTGGCAGGAACCATTCGCGGAACAGGAAAGACGGTACCTCCCATGGTAGTGATGCTGCTTGCATTATGCCTGTTCCGTATTCTGTGGATTCAGTTTGTGGTTCCACATTTCACCAGCATTGATATTATATATGTACTGTATCCTGTTTCATGGGCTGTAGGAATGGTACTCATGCTTATCTATGCATGGAAGGGAAATTGGATGCCAAAAAAATATCAGAATATTAATCAGACTGTCTGATAGTATTCTTTTACATAGTGAATGAACTGGCGTACATGGGATTTCAGAATTCTGTTTTTACTGTAAACAATATAAAAACTGCGTTTGTGAGCAGATTCTTCTAATGGAAACAGAAGAATCTGCTTTGTTTTTTGCAGGTCATTCATGCGGGCTACTACATTCAGACTGGAAGGTTCAATACCGGCATTTTCCAGAAAAATATCCATTTCCTTTTTGGTTCCGGAGCCTTTTTCCCTGATGATAACAGGATCCTTGATAAAGTCCTGAAAAACAACAGGTTGTTCTTTTTGTTTTAAGTTTAAATAATGATCATTCACAGGGATAGCAATCACCATATTATCCTGACAGAAGGGAATAAATACACAGCTGTCGTCTCCTGTATTCTGTCCTGTCAAAGCCAGGTCTACGGTCCCATCCAGTACACGGTTAATAGCGCCGGAACTGTCTGTCTGCCAGGAATGGAAATATACATCAGGATACATTCTGCCAAAACCTGCGAGAAGTTCAGGAAGGAGATAAGAAGAAGGAATGGTGGAGGCTGCCAGATCAATGATCTGCTTTCTGGAACCGGTGAAATTCTCCAGAAGATTGTTGCGGATATCCAGAATGCGGAAAGCGCTGTCGTAGAGTTGGTATACCACACTTTTTTATAAATGAAATTTATAAATATTTATAAAAAAGTATTATATTTAAATCATCCGATAAAATGAAAAATCCAGTAAATAAATGGAAGTGTAAAAACAGAACAGATAGTTGTAACAAGAATTCCACCCATTGCATAATCGCCATCTGATCCGTAGGCATTTGCCATCATTACCATAGAGGACATAACTGGCATTGCAGAAGTCAGAGCCATGGTAGTGCGGATTTCTGAAGAAACCGGAAGATATCCAAGTAATACATAGAAGAAAAGCGGAAACAAAAGCATTTTTAGGATGACAATTCCATAATAATCCAGTCTCCGGATATTTTTCAGTACATCGATACAGGCGAAAACACCGCCAAGATAGATCATTGCGAGAGGTGTGGCGGTCTGGCCGATTTTCTGAAGGGAATTGTTCAGAACTTCAGGAAGCCGGATTCCTGTCAGCACACAGATCACAGCAAGAAAGATGGAAACAGTAACAGGATTGATCAGCTTCCGGAAATCAAAACGGTTTTTTTGACTGTCTGTACCTGAAGTAAGGCGTACACCTGCTGTCCACAGCATGAGCTGATCAATAATGGTAAATACACAGATGTAGAGCATACCGTTTTCCGGATAAATACTGGTTACTATGGGAATACCCATAAATCCCACATTTCCGAATACGCTCATGGCACTGTAAAGCTGCCTGTGGTTACCATGCAGATGAAAAAAAATACCAGATATGTAGCTGAGTAAAAACAGACATATATACATAATTCCCGCAATCAGAAAAATGCTCAGTGAATGAAAAAGAGTTTTACGTTCCACTCCGTTTACAGTATTGATAAAAATCATTACAGGAAGCGCCAGTTTTATTACAAATTTTGAAATGACTTCAAGATTTTCTCTATTCATAACCCGTGTGCGGATCAGGATCACGCCTGCAAGCATGTAGATCACGAACATTCCGATCTGAGCAGTCAGAATGCTGAAAGTATCATTTGAGTTCTCCTTTTTTTTCGTAAATTCACATAAAATTATAACTGCAAAAAAGTGAAAATACAACAGAAAGTATAGGTGGCGAAAAATGTTTTTTTGAGTTACAATAAACAAAGCTGAGTTATATATTAGGAGGAGTAAAAAAGTGAATGTATTAGAAATTGTTCTGCCTGTACTGGTTATGATCGTGGTCGGTATGCTGTGCAGAAAATGGAAGATTCTGACCAGAGACGGAATCAATAACATGAAGGTGCTTGTAACGAATGTTATGCTTCCGGTTGCTATTTTTCATGCTCTGGCAACAGCGGAATATAATAAAGAAACCGGAATCCTGATTTTGATCATGTTTGTAATGCTGGTAGTATCCTTTGGTCTGGGCTTTTTGCTGAAGCCATTTCTGAAAGGAACCTATCAGAAATATCTACCGTTTATGGTAAGCGTATATGAAGGGGGACTTATGGCCTATCCGTTATATACAAGCCTCTGTGGCAGTGAAAATCTTTCCCGTATTGCAGTTCTGGATATTGCCGGACTGTTGTTTGGATTCAGTGTATATATGGGAATGCTGGGACAGGTGGAAAACGGTGAGAAGATTGATGTGAAAAAACTGTTTTTCAGTGCATTAAAGACTCCGGCATTTATTGCAAGTATCCTGGGAATTATTGCAGGATTATCGAAGGTGATCCTTGCAGTTTTAGACAGTCCTTTCGGAGGCGTGTACCAGAGTGTGGAAAATATTCTCACCACATCTGTGACTGCCATTATTTTACTGGTAGTGGGATACAGCATGGAACTGAATGCGAAATTATTAAAGCCATGCATTGCCACGATCATCTTACGTGTATTGCTTCAGGCAGTGATGATCGCAGGAGTTCTTGTTGCTGTACATTATCTGGTAGGTGATGATCGGCTGGTCAATCTTGCAATTATCAGTTATATGTCAGCACCGGCCACATTCAGTATGCAGACTTTTATGAAAGATGAAGAAGGAAGCGCTTATGTTTCCACAACAAACTCCATGTACTGTCTGGTATCTATTCTTGTATATATAATTATGGCAGTGACAATCTACTGATCATGAAATCTGAATAACAGAAAATGAAAATTACCGCGGATTGAAATAGACCTGGCGGTAATTTTTGTATGTCGCAGGAAATTACTTCGTAATGTACCTGTGATATATAGTGCTCCGCATGAGGCGTAGAATCCTGTAAACGGGAAAGGGGTTGCAGATATTTAAATAATTTGGTAAAAACAACTAAAATATATTGAATGATGGCAAAAAAAATATTGTAAAATAAAACGAAAACAAAGACTTGTGGAAAGGGAGCATACGTATGGAGAAAAGGTATACGATTGGTGTAATGATCGGAAATGCAAATTCACCGCATACGATGAATCTGATGCAGGGTATTTTTCATGCAGCTAAGTCTATGGACGTAAATGTTCTGTTTTTCTTGGGATTCACAGTAGTTATTACTATAAATCTTATTTTGGCGAAGATACGGAAGATGATTATGATTATCAGTTCAATGTAGTTTATGATTATCAGGCGTTCGCAGATGCGGATGCATTGATTATGGCATATGGTTCCCTTTGTATTTTTCTGGACGAAAAAGAAAGTAAAACTTGCATCCCTGAAGCCGGATACGGATACCACAAAGATCACACTGAAAGTAAAGGAGAAAAAAGAGTTCCCTTGTACAGGCATCAGTTATTTGTCAAACGTAAAGTATTCTTCTGATAACAAGAAGGTAGCAAAAGTCAATTCTTCCGGCGAGATCCAGGCAAAAAAAGCCGGTACAACTTATATCAGGTGTAAAGTTAAACAGTATGGCGATACTTACAATCTCGTCTGCAAGGTAACGGTCAAAAAAGAAGGAAATATCAAAGATCCAACTTCAGCTTACCGGAATCTGATACAAAGTTATGAGAAAAAATATGGGAAAGCTCAATTAAATGAGCAGAAACAGTTTTGGACGGGAACTATGCTATGCCAAATTGTTGGATTTCAATAATGACGGCATCAACGAACTTATCCTGACATACCAAACTGGAAAGGTATAACAAAGACAAAGTTCAATATCAATGTAGAATTGTGGAAGTATGGCGGAAATCTGCAAAACGGGTTACCTCACGTATTTCATGGTTCTGGAAACAATATGCCATATTTTGGAGGTTTGGGTATATGTAAATACAACGGAAAATATCTGTTACGAGCTAACTGGTAATGCGTGTGGGGATAATTATTACTATGGAACCAAAAAGATGGGTCTGTTGGACTGGTCCACAAGTTCATATGGAAGGGGGATGCAATGGAAGGAGACTGGTATATGGACGGCAAGAAAACCTCAGGGAATATGTATGAAACTTATTACAAGAAATATCATGCAAACGCTACATGGTATAGCTTTGCTCAGTCATCAAATAACAACTTAATAAGAAAAGGAACTTTCAAATACCAAACAGAAATTAGGAATGTAATTTCTGTCTGGTCGTTGCAGGACATGAATCCTTTTCAAGCCTAAGTTGTATCTACCGGGCATTCTCAAGGAATTACATCAAAATAAAAGAGGGAAAACCATGAAATTAGAAGAAAGAAAACAAAACTCATTTATACAGAAATCAATATTTTTGCTGATAATAATGACATTATGGATATGTCTCGGAACAGGTTTTACGGTAAATGCAGCGCAAAGAGAAGATACAAAACTCTTGAAAATATATGACGGAAAGTCTATAGAGGCAAGTCAGATTCAGTTTAAGGCAGAGGTAGCCACTCCAGACTCTAATCGAATAGACATCTATCGTTCAGAAAAGCCGGTATCTCAAGGTGGAAAATTAGAAAAACTGGATAGTTTCAGGGTAATAGGAGACTTCTGGGAAGTCCTCGGTGACAATCTGTATATGAACTATGGAGACAATTTCAAGGTACAGTGCTATTCCCATGATACATGCGTGGAGGGAAATCTGACTTTTGTAGATACTACGGCAAAAGCCGGACATCAATATTCCTACAGACTGGTCTATGGCGACATGGTGTATGATCCGGACAGCGGAGAATATAGCGTGGAGATTGTATCAAATATCATTGATGTAAAGGCCAATCTGCAGACACCGGAGCTTTACAAGTGTTACTCCACGGACAATAAAACCGTAAATCTTTCCTGGAGCTATATCGCACAGGCAGACGGCTACAGGGTGTACCGATATGATAACGGAAAGTGGTCAATTCCTGAAAAATGTCAAAAAAAGAAATGTAATCTCCACAACTGACAAAAATGTACAGGCCGGAAAGACTTATCAGTACAGAGTGCTGGCGTACAGAGTCATAAAGGGCAAAAATATTTACAGTTCCAAAAGCAAAGCCCGAAAGATTACCTTAAAAACAGCAACTGTAAAAGGTGATTATCAGTATGGCAGCGTCTACGGTCCGTATCTGGACGCGCAGCATCTGGCACAGGTCCGGAGTGTTGTCCAGAGTTTCAAGATCAATTACATCCGTAAAGGAATGTCAGACTATGACAGGGTACTGACTGCATATAATTATCTCCGCAGCAACTGCAGCTACGCTTATAAAGGCTGGCAGTATAATTATGCAAACACCGCCTGGGGTGCATTGGTATATGGAGAAGCACAATGCTCCGGATATGCCAGAGCCATGAAAGCACTCTGTGATGCAATCGGAGTAGACTGCAGATATGTACATGCAGACTCCAAGGCAAGTAACCCAAGCCATCAGTGGAATCAGGTAAGAGTTGGCGGCAAATGGTATATTCTGGATGCGCAGTCTGGCGGATTCCTGCTTGGCAGCCGGACATGGAAGAAAAAGGCAGGTATGTCATGGGATACCAAAGGATTACCAACCTGCAGCGTGACGGATTACAAAAAGTGATCAGAATGGAAAGAGACTTCAGTTAATATGACTGGAGTCTTTTTTGCATCTCAAAATACTTTTATTCTCCGCGGAAAACCACTTTTGCATATCCATTTATCCAATTTTTCCTGGGACAATGCCTCCGCGGAGGAGAAATGTTCTTAATTTTTCTTCCTATTTTTTTCATATTATCTCCAAATGAATTTCAGGAGGTTATTAACAGTTAAATATAAATTATAAAATCATATAAGTATATGTTGAGTGTTATAAGATATTAGAGTAGAATATTATTGAAAGGAGTTGATTCTTTGAGTAAATATTATTCTATACATGAATTTTCAAAAATTATAGGCGTATCTGCCCAGACATTACGAAATTGGGATGCCAATGGAAAACTTCATCCGCATCA
>ENA-OPYX01001717-OPYX01001717.1-human-gut-metagenome-genome-assembly--contig:-NODE-1717-length-11023-cov-3.902717_pt1 | contig 11023 bp, 12 predicted proteins | sample MGYA00242639_ERZ504486 | MGnify/ENA primary metagenome ERZ504486 (study PRJEB26092, sample SAMD00036296) | human gut metagenome | host: Homo sapiens | study: EMG produced TPA metagenomics assembly of... | reverse complement strand
ATGTCATACCTGTTGTAGAACTGTAGTCTGAAGCTCAATCTCTGCTCCTGTATTAACTTTCTTATATGCCTCGATCAGTTTTTCCATAACCGGTGATACGGAAGAGGATCCGCCGACAACAGCTTTCCCGGATGGTTTGCTTCCCGCATAAGCTTCTGCTGAATCGTCTCCGATATATCCGTTGTCTGAAATCACCTGCTGTCCTTCTTTGCTCATGATATAAGCGATGAAGTCTTTTGCCACTTCATTATCTGCACCTTTCTTTGTTGCAATGTTAAATGGTCTGCAGATTTTATATTTTCCATCTTTGATGTTCTGCTCTGTAGCTTCTTCTCCGTCAATCTTTAAAGCTTTTACTGTATCATTTAATGATCCGAGTGATACATAACCGATTGCATAATCATCTCCGGCTACTGTTGTAAGCATTACAGATGTGCTGTTCGTGATCTGTGCATCATCTGTTGTCATATCAACTTTTTCGCCGTTTTTCTTTTCTTCAATCCCAAAAAGTTCGATGAATGCTCCTCTTGTTCCTGAACCATCTTCTCTTGAAACGATGGTGATATCATTTGAAGAATCCCAGTCGCTGCTCTTACTATCTGCCGAACTGCTGTCTGATGAACTTCCACATCCAACTGCAAGTCCTGCTGTCATTGTTGCTACGGATAAAATTGCAATAAACTTTTTCAATTTCATAATCATACTCTCCTTAGATTCTCATCTTTTTCATTCATGATTTATTTTGTCTTTGTCGTTCCTGACAATAGCTATCATAAATGGCGTATGTTAAATCCGAAATCTATTGATTGTTAAATGTATGTAAAGTGTATGCAGGAATTGTTTAGAAATGTAAAGTCAGATTTTTCGTATGTTGGAGAGCTATGAATGCTTTCAAATTGAATTTCTGGTTTTTTCATGCTATAATTCCTCTACAGGACTGTCCGGAAATCTTTTCCTGGATATGTTCTCATTACATATTATAAAACGGGAAATAAATAGAGCTTATATTATTAAAAAATGAAAGAGGATTATAATTCTATGTGGATTGCAGATCAATGGAAAGATTATGAAGTAATAGATTGCAGTAAAGGTGAAAAATTAGAGCGTTGGGGAAAATATACTCTGGTCCGTCCGGACCCTCAGGTAATTTGGGATACTCCGAAGACGGAACGCGGCTGGAAACATATGAACGGTCACTATCACCGCAGTAAGAAAGGCGGCGGAGAATGGGAATTCTTCAGCCTCCCGGAACAGTGGCAGATTCATTATAAAGAGCTTACATTTAACCTGAAGCCTTTTAGTTTTAAACATACCGGTCTTTTTCCGGAACAGGCAACAAACTGGGACTGGTTCTCTGAAAAGATCAGAAATGCCGGAAGACCGGTCAAAGTGCTGAACCTTTTTGCTTACACAGGTGGTGCTACTCTCGCAGCAGCGGCAGCCGGAGCAAGTGTGACACATGTAGATGCATCCAAAGGTATGGTTGCGTGGGCAAAAGAGAATGCAGCTTCTTCCGGACTATCTGACAGACCGATCCGCTGGCTGGTTGATGACTGTGTAAAATTCGTAGAACGTGAGATCCGCCGCGGCAATCACTATGATGCCATCATCATGGATCCTCCGTCATACGGACGTGGACCTAAAGGTGAAATTTGGAAGATCGAAGATGCAATTCATCCGCTGATCAAACTGTGTACACAGATTCTGTCGGATGACCCATTATTCTTCCTGGTCAACTCTTACACAACCGGACTGGCACCGGCTGTTCTGACTTATATGCTTGGAACGGAGCTTAAGAAATGGAACGGACATGTGGATTCACAGGAGATCGGACTTCCTGTTACATATTCCGGACTGGTGCTGCCTTGTGGGGCTTCCGGAAGATGGGAAGCAGAATAAATGCCGGAAACCTGTCACTGGAATTTTTCCTGTACTATATGAAAAAACAGCTTGCGGGCACTCAACGCCACAAGCTGTTTTTTCAAGTAATTCTATTACATCCTCCAGGGAATCAAGCACCTGATATGCCAGTTTTCTCACCTCATTTTCCGGCTTCACAAGATCTGGAATCATAACTGGGTACATTCCTGCCTGATAAGCCGACCGTATTCCACCCGGAGCGTCTTCAAAAGCCATACAGTTTTCCGGCTGTATTCCCAGACTTTCACTTACTTTCTGATATATCTCCGGATCCGGCTTGGCTTTCTTTACCATATCTCCGCAGATCACACTGTCAAAATATGCATCTATTCCGGTTCGGATCAGATTCCTCATAGCATACTCTCTGCTCGAAGATGTCGCTACCGCCATCTTATACCCCTGTGCTTTTCCGTATGCCAGCAGTTCTTTTGCACCGCTTTTCAAAGGAAGACCTTCTTTATCCACGATTTTCCAGAAGTTATCCCGTGTCAGTTCTCCAAACTCTTCGAACGGAAAATCTTCCCTGATATATTTCCGGAAATATTCATTCCGACCTGTGCGGTTCATTCCAAGTGTATGATAGATAACTTCCCCCATATATTGGATTCCCAGTTCATTACCAGCGATCTCCCATGAACGCTGTACAATTCTTTCGGAATCAAACAGCAGACCATCCATGTCGAATATCAATGCTTTTATATCCATTTTAGAATTCAATGCCTCTTCCAAGTGCATCCTTCAGATAATCCGCAACTTCTTCTAATTTATGTATGGCTTCCATCTTCTCTTCAAACTCGTCCCCAACAGATTCTTTATTAATAAGTGCCTGCTGGATCTTCTTTACATCTTTGATTAAATTCTCTGTCATATCAAAAGCCCCCTTTTTATTATCTGGCAGGAAATTTACTTTCCGATATTCGATTTATCTAATGTATGATAATTATAGCATAATTTTTTTACTATTCTCTGAAGTTATGTTACATTTCAATTAATTTTTATATATTGTCATTTTTTTTAAATTTGTTCATGCATCATTCTGATAAATTCTTCCATTACACGTGTTTTGTACTTGTGTGTTTTGTAGTAAAAGAAGACTTTTCTCTTCGCTTCTTCTCCATCTAATTTGTAATACACCAGGTTTTCAAATGTTGGGAGCTGGCTTACCAGGATATCACTGATGAATGTTGCTCCAAGCTGCGTAGACGAAGCCATATATGCTGTCGACTGCTGGTTGAATTCCAGCACGATATTGGGCTTAAATCCGACGTTTCGGCACAGCCTGTCTCCTCTGGTTCTGGTATCATTTCCCTGGGTCAGCATAATAAACGGAAGATTCGCAAATCTCTCTAACGGAACTGCCGGATATTTCCGGCTCAGATACTTTTTGCTCTTGATATTCTCATAAGAAAGCTGATACTCTTTCAGTTCCTCATTCACAGAAAAATGTTTCGGAACCGCAAGTAATATATTTTCTTCGCAATATAATTCTTTATTATATAGAATACTGTCATAGTGATAATTATCAATGACAAAATCCAGCGCATTACTGCCCAGCATTTCTTCCAGCTCGGCTGTATTCCCCTCGATCAGCTGAATATGTACATCCGGGAATTTCTGATTGAACTTGGTGATCAGAGACGGTACCACATATGCGGCGAACAGCGTACTTGCTCCTACAGCAAGATTTCCTGTCTTCAGACCCGCCAGGTCATTGATGTAATTCTCCACCCGCTGTTCGATCTGGGTAATCTCCTCCGCTGCCTCGATATATACTTTTCCAACCTCTGTAAGCTGGAGCGGTGTTGTACTTCTGTCAAATAATGGTTCCCCGATAATCTCTTCAATCTTTTTGATCCTTGCACTCAAAGACGGCTGACTGATGTACAGATTCTGTGCCGCTTTGGTAAAACTTCTTTCTTTATATACTTCATAAACATATTTTTTCCATGTAAACATACACTAAACCCCTCATATTTTGCTATCACCTGCATTCCCTTTGCCAACGACAGCCATAGTCAAACTCTTATAATTATTATAACACTATAGATATTGGATTATCTATCCCCACGGGCGTATCATTATATCGACGAAACAATTATTCCAATATGAATTTGGGGTTTTATTGGAATAAAGATAAAATATAAGATACAAAGCGGGGAATAAAATTATGAAACCAATATTACGCGCCGAGCGCATGAAACCAGTACACTCTGATATCCGTGGTCCATTATTCGTAGAAGCCATGAAACGCCAGAAACAGGGCATCGATGTATTAAAATTAAATACCGGAAATCCTGCAACCTTTGGCTTTGGCCTGCCTGACAGCATCAAGAATGCACTGATGGAACACATGCAAGATGGTGTCGGCTACTGTGACTTCAAAGGAATGCCACAAGCAAGACAGGCAATCTGTGACTATGAGACCAGTAAAGGAATTACAGGAATCACGCCGGATGACGTATTTATCGGTAACGGTGTCAGTGAAGTTGTATCTTTCGCTTTAACACCTTTATTAAATGATGGAGATGAAGTCTTGGTTCCTTCTCCTAGTTACTCCCTCTGGGGCAATTCCGTATATCTCGAAGACGGTAAACCGGTCTTTTACACCTGTGACGAGAAGGCCAACTGGTATCCAGACATTCAGGATATCCGTTCCAAAATCACAGAGAAGACAAAAGCAATCGTCATCATCAATCCGAACAACCCGACCGGTGTACTCTATCCAAAGGAACTCCTTCTTGAGATCATCCAGATTGCAAGAGAATCCGGACTTCTGATCTTTGCAGATGAAATCTATGACCGTCTCGTTATGGATGGTAAGCAGCATATCTCTCTTGCTTCACTGACAGAGGATGTTCCGGTCATTACATTAAATGGTCTGTCCAAATCACACTGTCTGTGTGGATACCGTTGCGGATGGATGGTCATCAGCGGTCCAAGAGAACTGACCGAAGATTACAGACAGGGAATCATTCAGTTAACTTCTCTCCGCCTGTGTGCCAATACCATGGCTCAGATTGTCATCCCTGCTGCTCTTGATGATATGGAGACTCCTGCTTCTATGATCCGCCCAGGCGGCAGAATCTATGAACAGCGTGAAGCAACTGTTCGTGAACTCGAGAAGATCAATGGCCTGTCATTTGTAAAAAATGACGCTGCATTCTATGTCTTCCCGAAACTGGACGTGAAGAAATTTAACATCACAAATGACAAACAGTTTGCTCATGATCTGCTGGATGCCACCAATATCCTGCTCGTTCCGGGCAGTGGATTCGACTGGAAAGATCCGGATCATTTCCGTATCGTCATGCTTCCGCAGGCAGATGTCTTAAGTGATGCGATCCGCCGGATGGGAACATTCCTTGACGGATATAAACAGAAATAATATGAACATCAGCCATCCTTAAATAGTACATAGATAAAAATACATTCCCGGTAAAAATCCAATTTCTCTTTTTTCGTCGATGTTTCAGTTATCCGGGAATGTATTTTTATCTGTTCTTCACTGTATTCCATGCTCCGACTACTTCATTTACGGTACTGACGGTCACAAATGCATGTTCATCTGTTTCGTGGATGAAAGATAATAATTTTCCATATTCATTCTTTTCTAATATCGTCACAACTTCTATATGCTCTGCATGATCCAGGCCTCCATATGCCGGATAAATCGTCGCACCTCTGCGTAATTCCCTTACGATATAATTCTGAATTTTTTCATGCTCCTTTGAAAGAATGGATACTTTCTTACGCACATGGAATCCATCACAGAACCGGTCTAATACCTGACCGTAGATCAACGTACCAACAAGACTTATTACCATTGTCTCCCGATCATATACAAAGATCGCCGTCAGCGATATAAGCACACCTATGATCGTAATACTCTGTCCTATTTTGAACCCAAGATATTTATTGATCAACTTCGCAACAATATCAATTCCCCCGCTGGATGCATTCATGTTAAATAAGACGGCCTGTCCGGCGCCAACCACGATCATAAAGCATACCAGATCGATCACGATATTCCCAGACAAGGATTCCACATGCGGAGTCAGTATCTCAAAAATCCTCAGATACATCGGAAGCATAAGTGATGCAAGAACGGTCTTTACACCGAACTCCCTGCCGATAAAAATATACCCGATAACCAACAGTATCATATTCAAGGCAAAGGTAATTGCCGATACCGGCAACGGAATGATCTTTACCAGAACAAGAACCAGTCCTGACAGACTTCCAAGTACCAGGTTATTTGGCATCATTTCATAATATACTGCTGCTGACATTAAGAACATGCCGCCCAGCATCATAATAAATTCTTTTTTTGTTATCTTCATTTCATTCTTCCTTAATTCAATATTTCTGCACAAAGATGTACTCCTCTTTTTTGTGCAAAGAGGAGTACATCTTTTTCTGAAGGGTGTCTATGCCTAAATCTGTTTCAGGCATATCTATACAATTATCATTGTTTTTATCCAGCACCCGGCGGTTAGTCCACCAATGCCGATAATTTCTTGTCCAGAGCTATCATGATCAGCGCCGCTGCAAACGATACAACCGCAACTCCGATACATGCTACTTTGAATTCAATCTTTCCACCAAACAGCAATCCATATACCGGACCATAACTCTTTGCTGCAATAAATGTCGCAAATCCCCATACCGACATCATGACAGCCAGATAACGGCTCGGTGAATATTTACTGATAAACGAGTGTCCCAATGGTGAGAAGAACATCTCTCCCATTGTCAGAAGGAATGCGAACACGATCAGCCATAACACGCTTGCCTTTTCCCCACCGCGCATAATATCAATTGCTGCATAGAAGAGATATCCGACACCGATGATTGCAATTCCAAGTCCGGTCTTTCTGAACAGACTCATATCCCCCTGTGGTCTTGCCGCCAGTTTCTTCCATAACGCTGCTGTTACAGGTCCCAGGATAACACAGAACAGTGAGTTAGCTGCATCAAACCATGTAGACGGTACCTGATAACCTGCTACTACCCAGTCCATATTCTCTGCCCAGTAAAAATATACCGGCATATATCCCAGATACCAGAAGATCCAGAATACGATGGAGAATAATGAAGCTACAAAGATTGCACCGATACGTTTCTTCTCAATCGTTGTAAGCGGCTGTTTTGTTCCTGCTTCTTCTTTTTTCTTTGCCTCTGCAGCTTTTCTTCTTCTGTCAGAGTCTTCTTGAATGGAAGCTTTCCAAGGTCACCTAAGAATCTCCAGCATACGAAGATGTACCAAAGTCCTCCGAGAACCATCATCAGTGCTGCCATCTTAAAGCATGGTGCGAATCCCAGTACACCATCTTTTGCAAATACATCCTTATACAGGATTCCCACTAGGAATGTTCCGATGAATGCACCCACATTTACCAGTGTATAACGCATGGAAAATGCCGGGTCCATCTGTGATTTGTCTGTAATAACACGTCCGATGATCGCTCCATTTTTGAATAATGCAAGTCCAAGACTTACCAGGAAGATCATCACATATACTCCGGTGGCACTCTTTGCGATTCCGCCGGTGAAATATCCTGCCGCAGCAATAAACATACCAACCGGTGTCGTGTATCTTGCCCCGATATACTTATCTACGATCACTGCCCCAAACAGTGGAAGCAGATAAGAAAATGCGGTCAGGTTCGACTGCATGTTGGCAGCCACCGTATCTGAAAGTCCGAGTCCTCCGGTTGCCACCGAAGCAGTTACAAAAATCAAAATCAGCGAACGTCCAAGGTAATACGCCAGACGTTCAAAAATCTCTGAGCAGGAACATACCCAGAACGCTACCGGGAAGCCCTTCTTTTTTGTCTCCATATTCTTTTCCTCACTTTTTTCTAAATTTAGTCCTTACTTTTTATGTACTTTTATTTCTTCTTCCTTATTTTGTACATATATCCTTCTCTGTCTTATTTTATATCTTTCAAGAATGCTTTATATCCTCTGTAAGCTTCATAAATATCAGCCTTACTTGTCACCTCATACGGTGCATGCATGGAAAGCACAGCAACACCACTGTCAATAACATTCATACCATAATTTGCCATGATATATGCGATGGTTCCGCCGCCTCCAAGATCGACTCTACCCATCTCCGCAGTCTGGAATCCGACTTCATTATTGTCTAATACCTGACGTACTTTTGCGATATATTCTGCATTGGCATCGTTACTGTTATTCTTTCCGCGGCTTCCGGTAAATTTGTTAAATACCAGACCTCTTCCAAAGTATGCGGTATTCTTTTTCTCAAATGCATCGGCATACAATGGATCAAATGCTGCGCTTACATCAGAAGAAAGCATATAAGAATTTCTCAGTGCTCTTCTGACTTTTAATGGATTACCATCTTCGGTAAGTGCCATCAGTTCTGCCACATAATCTTCAAAAAATCTGGAATGCATTCCGGTTGCACCAACGCTTCCGATCTCTTCTTTATCTACCAGAATACAACAGCTTGTTCTTTCCGGATTCTCTGTTTCCAGCATTGCAAAAAGCGAAGTAAATGCACAGACCCTGTCGTCCTGTCCGTATCCGATCACCATGCTTCTGTCCAGTCCGCAGTCTCTCGCCTTTCCTGCCGGCACGATCTCCAGTTCTGCTGAGAGGAAATCTTCCTCTTCCATATCAAGATTCTCTTTTAAGAACTGAACAACCGCTGCCTTTACCAGCTCTTTTTCTTCTTTCTCCAATTCTGCATCGCCTGTAAGCGGCTTTGTTGCAACGAGGATATCCAATCCTTCTCCTTCGACTACCACGCCCGCCTTCTTCTCAATCTGCTGCTGTGACAGATGGATCAGAAGATCTGAAATCACAAGTACCGGATCATCTTCCTTTTCCCCAATAATAATGTCCCGCACTGTTCCGTCTTTTTTTGCAATCGTTCCATGGATCGCAAGCGGAATCGTAACCCACTGATATTTCTTGATCCCACCATAGTAATGCGTATCCAGATATGCCATATCACTGTCTTCGTATAACGGATTCTGCTTTACATCTATTCTTGGTGAATCGATATGTGCTCCAAGAATATTCATACCTTCTTCTAACGGTTTCTTGCCGAGCTGGAACATAACAAATGCTTTCCCCATGCAGTCTGCATATACCTTATCCCCAGCTTTTAATGTAATCCCCTTGGAAATGCACTCTTCCAGATTCTGATATCCCCACGTATCAGCCATTTTCTTTCCAAGCTTTACACATTCACGCTCTGTCTTTCCGATATCCAGACATTCCTTATAGCGGACACTCAGCTCTTCTAATTCTTTCTGCTGATCTTCTGTGTATTCTTTCCACATATTTTTTCGCTGCATCTTTTCTCTCCTCCTTTGTATCTCGCAGTCTTTCTACGAAAAATTGTATCTCTGTTCATACAATATATCCAACGAGAAAAAGGTATAACCTATAAGCAAAGCTTATGTACTATTCCATATTATGTCATATTTATAAAATACAATCTTTCAGCTCAAAATGCAGAGAATTTACCACCAGAAACTTCTCTTGTATATTTAGGTATGCGCAAAAAAATTTACCGGCCGCTTTCACAGTCGATAACTTTTTCTTATGATTTCACTACATTCTGAAGTTCTTCCAGAATCTCTTTTATTTTCTTTTTGTTTCTTTTTTTTCTGTAGAATGCTTTGATCACGCACTCTCCGTCATATCCCGGAAGCAGAAGCATATCTCCATCATAATAAGAGAAATACCGACTGTCTGCCAGTGCATATCCATCGTTAAATTCTACCTTTAATTTCATGGTATCCACATTGTCAACTAATTCTATTCCTTGTGTAAGCAACTGTGGATCATTCTTTTGTCCATTCATTACACTGCATAAATATGACTTTGTTCCATATCTGACATAACGCTCAAGATCCTTTGCTTTAAACTCCGGATGCTCATTTATCGATGATTCATGTCCGATATATGCCCCGATCCGGCTGGATATCAGCGGCTTTTCTCCTATTTCATCCGGCTGCTCCAAATCATTCAGTCCGTATCCAATATAAATATCCAATGTATTTTCTCTCAGCATCCGGCTGCCTATGTAGGAATCCAGTTTACTGAAACGGAAGTCTTTTTCGGAATGCTTATCATTAATCATCTTCTGCATCTTTGCCCAGAATAATTTATTAATCGAACTGTCGATTCCGATACGGAGCACGCTGCTTTCTTTGTATCTTTCTATCTCATTCAGCATCCGCTCATGTATCAGCACCATCTCTCTGGCATGCTCATAGACAATCTCACCTAACTCTGTCAGGCAGATCTCACCATTGCCTCTCTCCAGCAACGTGCCTCCCGCCATCTTTTCAAGAGACGCGATCTGCTGGCTCACTGCCGTCTGCGTCACATAATTTCTCGCTCCTGCTTTTGTAAAGCTCTTTAATTCCACTACATCTAAAAAATATTTATATTTCCAAAGACTCATTTTGCTTACTTCCTTCCGGTAACTGCTTCAGATGATATATTTTTCTATTCTTCTCCTTCAACCAGACGGTTTAATTTCCGGGTTGCTGCCGTGATTAGAAATAATTTTTGTCGACAATCGTCAATACTCGAATGTAATATAGCATATTTTTGTGCGTTTTTCAATATATTATTTATATTTTATATCTATTTTTGTATTTTATGCACAACATTTGTCTTTTTCATCCATCATTCATTTTCCCGGAATCATGCTCTCCAAAATTCCCACTATGACTTCTTTATGAAATCAGAAAGTCCAGTGAAAACTTCGTGTCTGCTTCCGTCATTCCCTGCTCTTTCAAAAGTCTGTGGATCGTACCCATATAATGATCCGACAATACCCTGCAGATTTCTTCTTTCTTCCTGCTTTTGCATGCTTCCAGCAGTTCTTTATGTATCGGATATTGCCGTTGATCACTGCTTTTTTGTCCGATGCCAGATTATAACCTGTCACGATATTCCCATAATTCAGACTTTTCCATGCCTTATACAGACTTTTCATTCCGGTCATTCTGATCAACAGCTGTGAAACTTATTATCATATGAAACAGCTGATCATATTCATCCACATTCAGACTCTTCATGCGTTCCAGTATTTCTTCCATCTCCTGCA
>ENA-OPYX01001707-OPYX01001707.1-human-gut-metagenome-genome-assembly--contig:-NODE-1707-length-11060-cov-3.374646_pt1 | contig 11060 bp, 9 predicted proteins | sample MGYA00242639_ERZ504486 | MGnify/ENA primary metagenome ERZ504486 (study PRJEB26092, sample SAMD00036296) | human gut metagenome | host: Homo sapiens | study: EMG produced TPA metagenomics assembly of... | reverse complement strand
CTTTGTACATGCATTTTCTGGATTGATGGCAGGTCTTGCTGGAATTGTTTTGGCTTCACGTATGTATTCCGGACAGCCTACAGCCGGTGATGGAGCTGAAATGGATGCTATCGCAGCAGTTGTTGTTGGTGGAACTTCAATGGCTGGTGGTAGTGGTAAAATTGGTGGAACTATTATAGGTGGTTTGATTATAGGTGTTTTAAATAACGGATTAAATCTTTTGAATGTAAACTCATTCTGGCAGTATGTAGTAAAAGGAGTTGTGATTTTACTGGCTGTATTCCTTGATTACTTTAGAAATAAAGGAAAGAAATAAGATAAAAAGGGAGAAAAGATTATGTTAGTTTCATTAAAGCCGTTGATGGAAGATGCAATGAAAAAAGGATATGCAGTTGGAGCATTTAATTGTCCGAATATGGAATCAGTAATGGCTATCATACAGGCTGCAGAGGAAACAAATTCACCAGTTATATTAAACTATGCAGAGGTACATGGAAATTTGATATCCATGGAAGATATCGCACCAGTTATGCTTCAATTTGCAAAAAAAGCCTCTGTTCCAGTTTGTGTACATTTGGATCATGGTGAGTCTATTGAAAGTTGTATTAAAGCAATACAGTTAGGTTTTAGCTCTGTGATGATTGATGCATCAGGCAGTGATTATGAAGAAAATATAAGAATAACTGCAGAAGTGGTGAGGTTGGCTCATGCAGTCGATGTTACAGTTGAAGCAGAACTTGGACATATTTTCTCATCTGACAAAGGATTAGGAGATACAGAAGAAATTGAAACAGCGGACAGTTTTTCAAACTTAGATGATGTGTATACAAGTCCAGATATGGCAAAAGATTTTGTTGAAAAAACCGGAGTGGATGTGTTGGCAATTGCTTTCGGAACAAGTCATGGGATTTATACACAGAAGCCAGTTTTGGATTTGAATCGTATTACAGAAATTAAAAACAAAATTGATATCCCATTCGTAATGCATGGTGGTTCAGGACTTAGTAAAGAGGAGTTTCAGACAGCTGTAAAAAATGGAATACGTAAAATTAATTATTACACGTATATGACATTGGCTGGTGGAAAAGCAGTCAAAGCTGCATTGGATAAAAAAAGTGTAGAAGAAAATATTTTCTATCATGATATTCCGTTAATTGCTATGAAAGCTATGAAAGAAAATGTGAAAGTGGCAATTGAAACATTTGCACTAAAAAAATTAGGGAGTGTGAAAGATGAAAAGATCAGAGATTAACAAAGCTTTGAAGGATATGCATGATTTGATCAAAAAATTTCATGTATCACTTCCTCCATTTTGTGAATGGACACCAGAAGAGTGGAAAACAAAAGGGAAAGAATACGATGAAATTAGAGATAATATGCTTGGCTGGGATATAACAGATTTTGGACTCGGAGATTTTGAACATACAGGATTTTCGTTAATTACGTTAAGAAATGGAATATAAAAAACGATAAGTATGATAAACCATATGCAGAAAAGTTATTGATGCTCCATGAAGGTCAGCATGCGGAAATGCATTATCATGCATATAAAATGGAAGACATTATTAATCGCGGAGGTGGAAATGTACTAATTCGTGTATATAATTCGACGGAAGATGGAAAAATGGCAGATACAGATGTCATTGTACATAGCGATGGATGTGTTTATACAGTGAAGGCGGGAACTCAGATAAGACTAACGCCAGGAGAAAGTATTACTGTGACAAGAGGATTGTATCATGACTTTTCTGTAGAAGAAGGAAAAGGATCCGTTTTGTTGGGAGAAGTTTCTATGTGCAATGACGATAATACGGATAATTATTTCTATAATAAAAAAAGTAGGACGTTTTCCTGCTATAGATGAAGATGAAGAACCATACCGTTTATTATGTAATGAATATCCAAAGGTTTTGTAGGAGGAAGACCTATGAATAAAGAAGGAATAACGGTTGCAGGAAATCTTATTGCAGATGTAGTATACACAATAGATGTATATCCTCAAAAAGGCAATTTAACACGGATGAGAAATCCGGTTGTCCATACCGGAGGTATTAACAACTTAATTATTGATTTGGCAAGGTTAGATTCTAAAATACCAATAAAAGTATCGGGAGTTGTGGGTGATGATGAAAATGGTCAATTTATAGTAGATTCTTTAAGAGAGTATCCGAATATAAACATTGAAGGGATTGTAAAAAAAGGAAGAACAGCTGTTACATTTGCAATGACAGAAAAAGAAAGCAAGCAGAGAACATTCTTTTTTGATCCAGGAACCAGTTTGGAATTCAATGAAAAGCAGATAGATTTTAAGAAAATAAAGGCGGATATTTTTCATTTAGAATATTTACTTTTATTAGGAACGTTGGATCAACCGGATGAAGACTATGGAACTAAAGCCGCAAAGGTATTAGCAACTGCACAAAAATATGAAATGGAAACTTCAGTAGATATGGTTTCAGAAGAAGGAAATCGATACCAGAAAGTTGTATGGCCTGCATTGAAGTATACAGATTATTGTGTGGTAAATGAAGTAGAAGGAACCGGTGTGACTGGAATTCAATTATATGATAAGGATGGAATAAAAGAAGAAAATATGAGAAAGGGGTTGGAAAAATTAAAAGAATTGGGAGTAAAAAAGTGGGCTATAATACATTCACCTGCATGTGGATATGGTTTGAATTGTCAAACAGGAGAATTTGTAAAAGTTCCAAGTTTTAAACTCCCAAAAGGATTTATAAAAGGAACGACTGGGGCAGGTGATGCATTTTGCTCGGGCGTTTTATATGCAGCGTATCAAAGAGAAAGTATAGAGAAGGCATTATATTATGGTGCTATTACAGCTGCATGTTCACTCTCTAAAGAAGATAGTACCTCAGGTGTTATGGACTTGAAAGAAATGAAATTATTTATGAAGACAAACATATAGAAAAGTTGCTAAAGATAGAAAGAATTTTGGAGATTATAAGATTATGTTTATAAAATCTGGAATTCTTTCTAATTTTTTTGTTTAGCCGATGAACTTTCTTTCACAGAATAAACATAAATTTTCCACATACTTCTCAAAAAAATTTCTTATATTGTTAACAGATTGAGTTTAACAGGAGGAAGGAAATTTGATAGAAGTAAAGAATCTTACCAAACGTTATTGCAACCATCTGGCGGTAGATCATCTGAATTTCACCGTAGAATCCGGTAAAATCTATGGATTCTTAGGACCAAACGGTGCAGGAAAATCTACGACCATGAACATTATGACCGGTTACCTGGGAGCTACAGAGGGACAGGTGCTGATCGATGGACACGACATTTTAAAGGAACCGGAAGAAGCCAAGAAGAATATCGGTTATCTGCCGGAAATTCCGCCGTTATATATGGAAATGACGGTGCGGGAATATCTGGAATTCGCTGCAGAATTAAAAGGAATTAAAAAAGACAAAAGAGAGCCGCAGATAGAAGAAGTTATAAGACTTGCAAAGCTGAGAGACGTAGAAAACCGGCTGATCCAGAACCTGTCAAAAGGTTATAAGCAGAGAGTCGGACTTGCACAGGCAGTTCTGGGATTCCCGGAGATCATTATCCTGGATGAGCCGACAGTAGGCCTTGACCCGAAGCAGATCATCGAAATCCGTGAACTGATCAGGAAGCTTGCGAAGAAACATACCGTGATCTTAAGTTCTCACATTCTTGCGGAAGTAAGGGAAGTCTGTGATTATATCATGATCATATCCGGAGGGAAGCTGGTCGCCAGTGATACGACCGAGAATCTGGAGAATATGATGAGTGGCAAAGGTCAGATCGAGGTGGAAGCAAAGGCTTCCAGGGATGAGATGGATCATATTATCCGCCGGACAGGAAAGATTAAAGAAGTAAAATACCGCACCAGTGCGAGCGGCATTACAACTGCGCAGATTATAGCAAAAGGCGGGGAAGATATCAGAGAAGAGTTATTCCTTGCATTTTCCCATGCAGATGTACCGATGCTTACCCTGAATCAGAGTAAGACAACACTGGAAGAGATATTCCTGGAGCTGACACAAGGGTCAGGCAATAGAATGATAAAGGAGGAGAAGTAAGATGAGAGCCATCTATAAAAGAGAGTTAAGATCCTATTTTCATTCTATGATAGGATATGTATTTATCGCTTTCCTGGTAGCTTATACGGGAATCTATTTCCTGGCGTATAACCTGAACTATGGATATCCGTACTTTTCTTATGTATTGTCAGGGATTCTGTTCGTATACCTGGTAGCAATTCCGATCCTGACGATGCGCTGCTTTGCAGAAGATAAGAAGAATAAGACGGATCAGATGTTACTGACAGCACCGGTCAGTCTGTTCAAGATCGTGCTTGGAAAATACCTTGCAATGGTAACGATTATGGCAGTGCCATGTGTGATTTATCTGATCTTTCCTCTGATCATTAAGGCACAGGGAACGGCATACATTAAGGTAGACTATTTGGCAATCCTTGTGTTCTTCTTACTCGGATGCGTATATATTTCCATTGGAATGTTTGTCTCTTCATTGACAGAAAGTGTGATCATTGCGGCAATCGGCGCATTCGGTATCCTGCTTCTGACTTATCTCTGGAGCGGCATCCTGAACTTTATCCCTTCGGCAGCATGGGCAAATGCATTGGCAGTTGCGGTGTTGTTGACGCTGGTCGTACTTGCAGTCTGGAATATGACGAAAAATGTCGTGATCAGCGGGGTACTGGAGCTGATCGTACTGGCAGGAACACTGATTACTTACTTTGTAAAGAAAACAGTGTTTGAAAGTCTGCTTTCCACAGTGCTTGGCAAACTGGAACTGACAGAAGTATTTTCCAATATTGCCGATAACCATCTTCTGGATGTGAGCGGGATTATATTGTACCTGTCACTGATCGTCTTGTTCTTCTTTTTGACGATGCAGATGATTCAGAAGAGACGTTGGAGTTAGGAGGAGCATAATGTTAGAAAAAATCAAGAAGTCATTCCGGAGTGCATCATCAAAAAACGGAAGTTACAGTGTGGGAATGATCGCACTTGTGATCTGCATGGTGATCGTTGTCAATCTGATCGCAGGTCAGCTTCCGGAGAATGTTAAGAGCATAGATATCAGTGATAACAACATTTACGGAGTATCAAAGACCAGTAAAAAGGTATTGAACAAACTGGATAAAAAAGTAACATTTAAAATCTATGCAGAAAAAGATTCGACAGATACAAGGATCAAATTATTCATCAAGAAATATACGGCATTGTCTGATAAGCTCAGTGTAACATGGATCGATCCGGTCCTGCATCCGGCAGCACTTACGAAAGCAGGAGTAGAGAAAGATACGATTGTAATCTCCTGCAAAGATACCGGAAAAACGAAATCTCTTTCTTTTGATGATATTTTAGTTTCGGATTCTTATTCCTACTATACGACAGGAAGCAGTTCTGCATCTGAATTCGACGGAGAAGGTCAGTTTACAAGTGCGATCAATTCGGTTACAAGTGAACAGACAGAGAAGATATATTATACAACAGGACACGGAGAAGCAACATTTTCAGATTCTGTGACAAAACTGTTCAGTAAGAATAATCTGACGACAGATGAAGTGAATCTGATGATGACAGGTGAAATTCCTGATGATTGTGATCTGTTATTCATGGATGCTCCATCAAAAGACATTTCCGATGATGAGAAAACATTACTTCTGAATTACCTGAAAAAGGGCGGAAAGGTATTTATCATTCTTGGAGATCCTGAGGATGAGACACCGAATCTGGATGAAGTGCTGAAAGAATATGGTATGCAGGAAGCGGACGGTTACATCGCAGATATGCAGAGAAGCTACCAGGGCAACTATTATTATATCTTCCCGGAGATTACAGCAACAGACGATCTGGCCAATAATCTGGAATCCGAGATGGTTCTTATGATCAATGCACATGGTCTGACTACAACAGATCCGGCAAGAGATACGATCACAACAACGGCGTTTATGCAGACATCAGATAATTCCTATGCAGTGACAGAGGATAAGCAGGAAGAGGGAACCTATACATTAGGAGCAGTTGCGACTGAGCAGATTACATCTGATGATTCATCCGACAGCAGCTCATCCAAAACCAGCCGTCTGACGGTAATTTCTTCAGAAAGCATGATCAATTCACAGATTACAGATACTTACACAACACTGGAGAACCTGGATCTGTTCATGAATGCGGTGACAGCTAACTTTGACAAGACAAAAAATATAGCAATCAAGGCGAAGAGCCTGGAGGTAAGCAACAACACGATGCAGCATGCGGGAATCATCAGCATCCTGACAATCTTCGGAATTCCGCTTGTAATCCTGATCTATGGATTCATGCGCTGGTGGAAGAGAAGAAAAGCGTAAATTAAGAACATTTATGGACAGAAAAGGGGAACTTTGATGAAACAGAAAAAGACAATGCTCATCATGGTAGTGGTGCTTGCGGTACTGCTGGCACTGTACGGAGGCCTGAAAGCCTGGAACAGTCACAGTGAGAAGCAGAAGAAGGCAAAAGAAGACAAAGAAAAAGTCAGCCTGGTGGATGTAAAAAGTCTGAAGACATTTGCCTATGAAAGCGGCGGAAGTAAGATGAGCTTTACCCAAAAAGATGGCGAATGGGTATACGATGAGGACGACGGAGTACGTCTGGAACAGAGTACGATCAAGAGCACAGTAAAAGAGATTACCGGACTGACAGCGGTTCGCAAGCTGAGTGATCCGGATGAGAAAGAAGATTATGGACTGGACAGTCCGGATTACACTGTTACCTATACAGCAAAGGATGGAACCAGGGGAACGATTGAAATCGGCGATGCTGCCGGAGACAATTATTATGCAATGATCCAAGATTCGGATGCGGTGTATACCATTTCAAGTACCCTGGTATCGGATCTGGTGTTCGATCTGTCCTCCCTGACGGAGAACGACACACTGCCATCGATCAGCAGCGGGAATCTGAAGAAAGTCGAAGTTACACAAAATGGTGAGACCACGACCTACAAGAAAAAGAAGCAACGCAGTGAACTTGCCGGTGGCTGGGGAACCATCTCACTTACCCAGTGCGCAGACTATAATGTAAAAGATCTTGCAAAATACGGTCTGGATGAAGCAAACCGGATCACGGTGATGGCAACTTATAAAGACAGTACTTCCGGAGATAAGAAGACCTGTACCGTTTATATTGGAAATGAAAATGGTGATAACAGATATGTGCAGCTCAAAGATTCCAATATGGTATATGAGGTTGGAAGTTCGATCGTAGAAAATATGATGTCGGTAGATAAATAAAATATATCGATAGAAAGAACCTGAAATTTCAGAAAAAAGACGGAAACGGAACAGAAAATGTGCCCTCCGTCTTTTTCTGATTTTTGAGAAAAATGACGAAAAGTTTTCGCATAATTTACAATACATTTATTGCTTGAAAGTATAAAAAATGGTATATTGTTAATAGGTTTATTGTGAAAATATACAAAAAACCCGGAAAAGAAATAGGTAGGAGTGATAAAAAATGTATCAGGAAGAATACAAACGCTGGCTTGCAGCAGATCTTGAAGATGCAGATCTGAAGCCGGAATTGTCAAAAATTGAGGGAAATGACGATGAAATTAAGGAACGTTTTGCAGTAGCACTGAAATTCGGAACAGCCGGACTTCGTGGGGTGCTCGGAGCAGGAACGAACCGTATGAATATTTATGTAGTACGTCAGGCTACACAGGGACTGGCTAACTGGGTAAAAACACAGGGGGGAACACAGACTGTAGCGATCAGTTATGACAGCCGTTTAAAGAGCGATGTATTTGCCAAGACAGCAGCCGGTGTACTCGCAGCGAACGGAATCAAAGTAAGAATCTACGATGCACTGATGCCGGTACCGGCACTTTCATTTGCAACACGTTATTATAACTGTAATGCAGGTATTATGGTAACAGCTTCTCATAACCCTGCAAAATACAATGGATACAAAGCATACGGACCGGACGGATGCCAGATGACAGACGATGCGGCCGCAATCGTATACGAGGAGATCCAGAAGACAGACGTTCTGACCGGAGCAAAATATATGTCATTTGCAGAAGGTGTAGAAGAAGGACTGATCAGATTTGTAGGAGATGACTGTAAGAGAGCACTTTATGATGCGATCGAATCCGTCAGTCGTCCGGACTGTGTAGACAGCGATAAACTGGTATACAGCCATCAATAGGATCAGGTCTTGTTCCTGTAACACAGGTATTAAAAGATATCGGAATTACAGATATCACAATCGTTCCGGAACAGGAATATCCAAATGGATACTTTACAACATGCAGCTATCCAAACCCAGAGATTTTTGAGGCACTGGAGCTTGGACTGAACCTTGCAAAAGAGTCAGATGCAGACCTAATGCTTGCAACTGACCCAGATGCAGACCGTGTAGGTATACGCTATGAAGTGCCCCGGATGGATCTTATGAATTAGTAAGCGGTACGAAGTCGGAGTACTTCTTCTGGATTACATATGTGCAGGGAACGTATCGAGAAAGGTACAATGCCTGCAAAAAAGCAGTAGCAGTCAATCTCATCGTATCTACACCACTTGCTGATGCAGTAGCAGCTCATTACGGAGTAGAATTAAGAAACGTACTGACAGGATTCAAATGGATCGGAGACCAGATCGCACAGTTAGAGGCAGCAGGCGAAGTAGACAGATTCATCTTTGGATTTGAGGAAAGCTACGGATACCTTGCAGGACCATATGTACGTGACAAAGATGCCGTTATCGCATCTATGTTGATCTGTGAGATGGCAGCTTACTACAGAAGCATCGGAAGCTCCCTGAAACAGAGACTGGAAGAGATCTATGCAGAGTACGGACGTTACCTCAACAAGATCGACAGCTTTGAATTCCCTGGACTCAGTGGAATGGACAAGATGTCTGGAATCATGCAGAACCTGCGTGAGAATGCACCGGCAGAGATTGCTGGATACAAGGTAACAGAAGTAACAGATTATACTAAGACAGAAGAAACAGGACTTCCTGCAGCAAATGTATTAGTTTATAAACTGGAGAATAACGAGACCGTGATTGTTCGCCCATCAGGTACAGAGCCTAAGATCAAGATTTACTACACAACACTTGGTAAAGATCTTGCTGAGGCACAGGCTGAGAAGGACAAACTTGCTGAGGCAGTGAAGCCGATTATGGCATAGGAGTTTTTAAATTTAAAAATAAGTGTACAGTTCTTTTGGAAAAAGGATTGTACACTTATTTTTTATACCAGAGTATGCAGTTAATTATTAATATTATTCTTTTTTTCGGAAAGTCTTTCTTTTAATCGCTGTCGTCTTGTCGGGCGGGTAAATGCAACTCTCTGTGCCGTAAAAATTGAATTGTTAAAGTTAAAGATAAAGGACACAAAGCATACCACAGAGAAGAAAGGAAGCATTGAATATCCAAAACTTTCCACACCGACCAGAATCGCAGCAAGCAGTGTATTGGATCCACTACAGAACACAGAGGCGAATCCAAGCGCAGCACCGAACATCGGATCAAATCCAAATACCGGTCCCAGGACATATCCTAAGCAGGAACCGATGGAAAACAGAGGTGCAACTTCACCGCCGATGAATCCGGAGGAAAGTGTCAGAATCGTAAGAGCCATCTTAAGAATCCAGTCATAAGCATATATATCGTCTGTAATACCGTCAAAGCACAGAGCAACCAGATTAGAGCCGGTTCCGGAGTATCTTCCCTGATGAAAGACCATCATAAGAACTGCGATAACAGCCCCCATGATCAGAACCTTTTTTACAGGCGAAGAAAAACGAAAGGCGAATTTCAAACGCAGATATCGGAGAATCAGTGCAAATAAAGAACCAACGATACCGAAGCACAGTCCCATAGCTGCCAGTTTTAAAAGAAAAACGGCGTTGTACGTAGAAGGATGATAGTTCAGGGTTTCCAGTATATTAATATGAAATTTCCGAAGTCCGAGCGCCCGTGATGTAAATGCTGCACTGATGGAAGCTACTGTTGCTGGGATCAAAGCATGATATTCCAGCTTTCCGGCAACCAATACCTCCAGTGCAAAAAAGATTGCAGCAAGCGGAGTACAGAAAAGTCCGGAAAATCCGGCAGCCATACCAGTGATCAGGAACATCTTCCGGCTGTTTTCGATATCAATAGTCTTATCGACCAGACGCCCAACGTTGTTGGAAACAGCCGCACCAATCTGAACAGCAACACCTTCTCGTCCGGCACTTCCTCCAAACAGGTGTGTTGTCCAGGTTCCAATGACGGATAGTGGCACCATACGGATTGGAAGTTTGGTGTTTTTACCAAGGCCGACGTGAAAGACCATCTTCATACCATTGGCGACAGATTTGCCAAACTGGTGATAGATGAACCAGATGAAGACGCCGCCAAGAGGCAGGAACCAGATCAGATACCAGAAGTATTTCGTCTGGATAGAGGTACAGGCATTAAGTCCCAGCCCGAATGCTGCATCGATGATTCCGACGAGAACACCGATGACTACTCCGGCAATAGCCAGGATAAAAGTATCTTTATAGTATTTGTAAATGTGTTTGAACAAAGCTTTAATCATAATAACCCCCAAAGATAAATTCTCTCGTATTTATTATAACTTGTATGGCGGAATCTGCAAGCAAATATATTTTTTACTCGACAATTTATATACTGTGTGATACAATCGGGTTAAGCATTATAATTCTATATTTTCATTGGCATATACGCCCTATCAAGAACTTATGCATTTCGCATTCTATGAATTTTCAATGCTTGTAACCCAGAGAGATTTTATACAGGCAGAGAGGAATTGTAGATTCATGCTAATGTACAGATAATAAAGGATAGTGCTGAAATGGAGGCAGAGTTTATGAAAGCAGAGGAAAGGGAATCATATTGTCAGCAGCTATTTGAAATAAGGTGACAGTGGATGTTAAAGGCATATAAATATAGAATATATCCAAATAATGAGCAGAAAATACAGATTGCAAAAACATTTGGCTGTTGCCGTTTTGTATATAATCAGACACTGGCATACCGGAAA
>ENA-OPYX01001703-OPYX01001703.1-human-gut-metagenome-genome-assembly--contig:-NODE-1703-length-11082-cov-3.901141_pt1 | contig 11082 bp, 14 predicted proteins | sample MGYA00242639_ERZ504486 | MGnify/ENA primary metagenome ERZ504486 (study PRJEB26092, sample SAMD00036296) | human gut metagenome | host: Homo sapiens | study: EMG produced TPA metagenomics assembly of... | reverse complement strand
ACCGGAGGTTGCGTCAAGACGACACATTGAAACGATTGACGCGGTTATAGACGAGGCATTGGAGGAGGCAAACGTAACATTTGACGATATTGACGCGATTGCTGTTACATACGGTCCGGGTCTTGTCGGTGCGTTGCTTGTCAGGAGTATCAACGGCAAAAGCACTTGCGTTTGCACATTAACGAAACCGCTTTGTGCCGGTACATCACATAAAGGGACACATAATGGCTAATTTTGTGGCACACAAGATTTAGAACCGCCGTTTGTATGTCTTGTTGCGTCAGGCGGACACAGTCATATTGTGAGCGTTGAGGATTACACGCATCTTGAAATAATGGGCAGAACACGTGACGATGCGGCAGGTGAGGCGTTTGACAAAATAGCTCGTGTGCTTGGTTTGGGTTATCCGGGCGGCCCGCTTATTGATAAACTTGCCAAAGAGGGTAATCCGAAAGCGGTTGATTTCCCACGCGTGAGAATGGATAAAAATTCGCTTGATTTCTCATTCAGCGGTGTTAAAACAGCGGTCATAAATTATCTTCACAAACTTGAACAAAACGGTGAAGAATATAATAAAGCCGACATTGCCGCAAGCTTTCAGGATGCGGTTACGGACGTTTTGTGTGAACACACGATAGAGGCGGCAGAACAGAAAAACAGCAAGATTATCGCACTTGCAGGCGGTGTTGCGTCAAACAGTGCGTTGCGTGAAAAAATGACAAAACTTGCAGGCGAAAAGGGCATAAAAGTTGTATATCCGGAGCCTATACTTTGTACGGATAATGCAGTAATGATAGCCTGTGCGGGATATTACGGTTATCTTGAAAAGAATTTTGCGGATATGACGCTTAATGCGATACCGTCACTTTCACTATAAGGGGACACTAAAAACAGGGACACTAAAAGGAATATTGAATATGGAAAATTTATTTGTTGATTTAGGAAAAAAATCATACGATATACTTTTTTCGGATAGCTTTAACGGCTTTGCAAAAGCAATGTCGGATATAAATGCACCGAAAAAATTACTTGTTGTAACGGACAGTAACGTAGAAAAACTATATGCCGACGAAGTAAATGATTTACTTATAAAAAACGGCTACGATTCAAAAATATACGCATTTACAGCAGGTGAAGAAAACAAGGGTATGGATACAATACTCGGCATATGCGGTGCGTGTATCGAACACGAAATGGACAGAAAAAGTATGATTGTTGCACTTGGCGGCGGCGTGGTAGGAGATATGGCAGGATTTGCTGCGGCAATATTTATGCGCGGTATTGATTTTGTACAAGTGCCTACAACACTACTTTCACAGTCGGACAGCTCTGTCGGCGGAAAAACAGGTATTGACTTTATGGAAAGCAAGAATATTTTAGGTGCTTTTCATCAGCCGAAACTTGTGTACATAAATGTGGCAACTTTGAAATCACTTCCGAATGAACAATTTGTTTCGGGTATGGGAGAGGTTATCAAGCACGGAATTATAAGAGACAGCGAGTTCTTTGATTATATCGAGAAAAACAGCGACAAGATAAAAACACTTGACAATGAAACACTTATAAAGATGGATAAGATAAATTGTTCGATTAAGGCTGACGTTGTTGAGCAGGACGAAAAAGAAAACGGACTTCGTGCAATTCTCAATTTCGGTCATACAATCGGTCACGCGGTCGAATCGGCATACGATTTTAAGATGACTCACGGTGAGTGTGTCGGAATCGGTATGGTCGGTGCATCGTATATTGCGTATAAGCGAAATATGATTGATGAAAGTACATTAAATCGTATTGAGAACGTACTTGATATGTACGGTTTTAAAATTCGCGTTGATTTGCCTGAAAAAGAGGATTGTTTACGGCTATATGCAGAAGGACAAAAAGAAAATTGCAGGTAAATTAAAATTTGTTTTGCCGACAAAAGTCGGTGAGGTTATGCAGACGACTGATGTTTCAAAGGACGAAATATTCGCTGCATTCGATTATATTACAAAATAAGGAGATTATATATGCTTTGGCTTATTATTGCGGTGCTTATAATTATAGCCGATCAAGCGGTAAAATACTTGGTTGTTTCGGGTATGAATGTAGGCGATACCGCATTTTCGATACTGAATTTATTTGATATAACATATATTCAAAATAAGGGCGCGGCATTTTTCATTACTTTCGGGAAAACTTTCACATTTTGAGCATTATTTCGGTTGCATTCTGTATCTGTGCGGTAATATACTGGATAAAGAAAAAGCCGACACATCCGCTTTTGTGTACATCGATTACAATGATGTTTGCGGGTGCAGTCGGCAATGCAATAGACAGAATTTTCAGAGGTTTTGTTATTGACTATATACAGACGTCATTTATAAACTTTCCGGTATTCAATATTGCCGATATAGGTATAACTGTCGGTGCGATATTGCTTGTGGTTTATTTTATTTGGTTTGATAAAGAGGATAAAAATGCAGACGTTAAAAATTAATGCGGCAGAGGAAAACAAAGGCGAAAGACTTGATAAATTCATTGCAGACAATTCGGATATTTCGAGAAGTTATGCGGCAAAATTATGCGAGGACGGTCTTGTGCTTTGCGGAGAAAAACAGCTTTTAAAGAAATATAAGATTTTGGGTACGGAGGAAATAACAATAAATGTACCCGAACCCGAAGAACTTTCTATTGAGCCTGAAAATATACCGCTTAATATCGTATATGAGGACAGTGATGTTATCGTCGTGAACAAACCGCAGGGACTTTGCGTTCACCCTGCACCGGGTAACGAGAGCGGTACTCTTGTAAACGGTCTTGTCTACCATTGCGGTGACGAACTTTCGGCAATTAACGGTGTAATCCGTCCCGGCATTGTGCATAGGATTGATAAGGAAACGTCGGGACTTTTGATAGTCGCAAAAAGCAACGAGGCACATTTGAAGTTGTCGGATCAGCTTAAAGAACGCAAAGCAATGCGTAAATATGTTGCGCTTGTAAACGGTAATATAAAAGAGGACAGTGGCACAATAAATAAGCCTATCGGCAGAAATCCGTCTGACAGAAAGAAAATGGCTGTTGTATTCGGCGGACGTGAGGCGGTTACGCATTTTAACGTACTTGAACGATTCGGACAATATACACTTGTTGAATGTATCCTTGAAACAGGCAGAACACATCAGATAAGAGTGCATATGGCGTCAATCGGTCACAGCATAGTAGGCGACCCGCTTTACGGAATAAAAAAAGAAAAGTTCAATTTAAACGGTCAGTTGCTTCACGCAAAAACGATTGGTTTTGTACACCCGCGGACAGGCGAAATGATGGAATTTTCAAGTGATATACCGGAGTATTTTGAAAATGTACTTGAAAAGTTGAGAAAAAGATAAACTTTTAATAAATACACTTGCAATTTAGTGACGAAAAAGGTATTATAATATTATATAAAGTTTTAGGAGTGATTACATAATGGTAGAATTGTGTGTTATTTTCGGCGGACAGTCACCGGAACACGAAATTTCAAGAAAATCTGTTACATCGGTTTTAAATAACCTTAATAAAGATAAATACAATATTTCAACAATAGGAATTACAAAAAATGGTGCATGGTATCTGTACACAGGCAACTATGCAAAGATTGAAAGCGGAGAATGGGAACAGGATACGGAAAACAAGAAGAAGGCAATTCTTTCTCCTGATGCAGAGGATAAGGCTATACTTGTTTTTGAAGGTGATAAGGTTACGAAAATTCATCCTGACGTTATTTTTCCTGTACTTCACGGTGAGTTCGGAGAGGACGGAACAATTCAAGGTCTTTTTGAACTTTCGGGAATACCTTATGTCGGTATGGGTGTAATGGCGTCTGCAAACGGCATGGATAAGACTTCATCAAAAATCGTGTTTGCAAGTGCAGATATTCCGCAGGCTGATTGGGTTGTTGTAAATAAAACAGACAACTTTGCAGATAAGATGGATGAAATCGAAAACAAGCTTGGTTATCCTTGCTTTGTTAAGCCTGCAAGAACAGGTTCGTCTGTTGGTGTGGGAAAGGCTCACGACAGAAAAGAATTAAAAGCCGCACTTGAAAATGCCGCACAGTTTGACAGAAAAATACTTGTAGAAGAAAATATCGACGGTCATGAGGTTGAATGTGCCGTACTTGGTAATGAGGACGTAAAAGCCGCAACAGTAGGTGAAATTATGCCGACTGTTGAATTTTATGACTTTGACGCAAAGTACAACGACAACTCAACAGAACTTCAAATTCCTGCCGATCTGCCTAAGGAAACAATCGAGCAAATCAGAGAGTATGCCGTAAGAGCGTTTAAGGCACTTGACGGCAGCGGACTTTCAAGAGTTGACTTTTTTGTTAAGCACAGTGACGGAAGTGTTGTATTAAATGAAATCAACACACTTCCGGGATTTACAAACATAAGTATGTATCCGAAACTATGGGGTGCTGTCGGTATAGAATACAGCGAGCTTTTAGACAAACTTATCGAGCTTGCGGAAAAGAGAGTAAAATAATGGATAACAAATGTATAGGTGTTTTTGATTCAGGACTTGGAGGACTTACTGCCGTAAAGCAGATAATAAATGAGTTACCGAAAGAGGACATTATATATTTTGGTGATACGGGCAGAGTTCCTTACGGCTCGCGTTCAAAAGAAACGTTGCTTAAATATACAAGAGGTGACATACGTTTTCTTAACACATTTGATGTGAAAATTATAGTTATCGCTTGCGGAACTGCAAGTTCTGCGGCATTGCCTGCGATTAAGGACGAATTTGACGTGCCGATTATCGGCGTAATTGACGCGGCTGTTTATGCGGCGGTAAGAGCGACAAAGAACAAGAAAATCGGCGTTATAGGTACGGCGGGAACAATCAAAAGCGGTGAATACGAAAAGCAGATAAAGGCATATGACAGCGAGATGCAGACTTTTGCAAAGGCTTGCCCTATGTTTGTACCGCTTGTTGAAAACGGATATTTCGATACGGAGGTTACGAGAATTATCGTGGCGGAATATCTTGAAGAAATAAGAAATCAAGGTGTTGATACACTTATTTTGGGCTGTACGCATTATCCTTTGATTGAAAAGGTTATAAGAGAATATATGGGTGATGACGTTACACTTATAAATTCGGGTGCGGAGGTTGCAAAGTATTTAAAAAAGAAACTTACAAAAGAAAACCTTTTAGCATGACGGCAAGTGTGATGAAAATCAATACAGATATTATGTAAGCGATGATATATCAAGCTTTGAGGAGCTTGGCGGAATTTTCCTTGAAAGAGAAATTAACGGACAGGTGAATAAGATTGACATTGAAAAATACTGATAACGAATATCGTATAACGGTCAGCAACAGACAGACGATTGATTCGGAAACCGACACAATAGAAGAAACGGCTTACGGAAATTACACCGAAAAAAAACGGTAAGCAGTATATAACGTACAAAACAGAAAATGACGGAGATAAAATTTCGTCTATGATAAAAATAGACGGCAACGAGATACTTATAAAACGTACGGGAAGTGTAAATTCGTCAATGACGTATAAGGTTGATACAAAGAAAGAGTTTTTGTATCATTTGCCTTACGGCACAGTGCCGATGGAGATTGAAACGCAAAGAATAGTATCAAAACTTGACGAGAACGGCGGAACTATCGAGCTTGTTTATACACTTACGGTACAGGACGAAAAATATTTTAACGATATGAAAATAACGGTAAGTAAGAGGTAGTGCATATGAAGAAGAAATTGACAGCGGCTGTTTTGTCTGTTGTTATGTTGCTTATGTCGGGAAGTGTTTTTGCGGCTGGAACAGAAACAGCGGAAGAATCAAAATACAGCGGTGAATACGGTGCATTTGAACAAATGGCAAAATACGTTGCCGAAAGATATATAGACGATTCACTTACGGAAGAAGAAATAATGAAACAGGGTCTTTCAAAGTTGCTTGAAAATAATGACCCATTGTTGGTGCAGTTGTTAAAGTCAATGCTTGAAAGCCTTGATGATTACAGTGAATTTTACACTCCGGAGGAGTATAAGGCATTTCAGGATAAATTAAATCAGAATTTTTACGGTATCGGTATATCAATGAAAATGTCTGATGACGGTTATGTTGAAATTGTGGGTTTTCTCAATGAGGACAGTAAGGCTGAAAAAGCAGGACTTAAAATCGGCGACAAGATTTGCAAGGTTGACGGCGAGGACGTTACGGGCTGGAGCATATCCGAAGTGCGTAACAAAATAATCGGCGAAGAAAATACAAGCGTCAGAGTTTCCGCGTTGCGTGACGGGGAAGAACTTGAATTTATAACAACGCGTGTTGCGGTACATGAAAATTCCGTTAATTCGGCTGAATTGAAGGGTAATATAGGTTATATTCAAATTACAACCTTTAATTCGACAACTACCGATGAATTTACAGATGCACTTGATTGGATGCGTGAAAAGAATATAAGAAGATAATTCTTGATTTGAGAAATAACGGCGGCGGTCTTGTATCGTCATCAGTTGAGATTGCACAGCAGATTGTTAAAAAAAGGTAAGATAATCGACGTTAAATTCAGAGATACAAAGTATAACGTTACATATGAATCAAAGCTTGATAAGCCTGAATTTGACTTTGCGGTACTTGTAAATGAGCATACTGCTTCTGCGTCTGAAATTCTTGCAAGTGCAATTCAAGATTCCAAGGGCGGTACTCTTATCGGAACAAAGACTTTCGGTAAGGCGGTAATTCAAAATACATATCCGCTTTCAAACGGTTCTGTTTTTAAACTTACAACAGGTCAGTATGTGACAAGAAACGGTAAGGAAATAAACCATATCGGACTTACACCTGATGTTGAAGTTGAAAATACTACAGACAGAATAGATACATCAAAGTATACGCCGTTTGATTATACAACAAAACAATCATACGGTAATTCGTCCGATAATGTTAAAGCCGCAAAGGAAAGACTTTATCTGTTGGATTTCTATAACGGAAATACGGACAGTGATGTATTTGACGATGAATTGAAAACTGCGATAAAGGACTTCCAAAAAGCAAATGATTTGCTTTCATACGGAGTCCTTGACATACCGACTCAAAAGAAAATTGAAAAAGTTTTTTCAAAGATTGAAGTGACAACAGACAATCAGTTTGAAAAAGCATACGAATTGATGGGCGGAAATTTAGAAGATTTGAATTAGACATTACTTAGACAACAGAGCAAAAAGCTCTGTTGTTTGCGTTAAAGACTAAAAATATTCCCATAGACATTTTGGAATAATTAAAATTACTCTGAAAAGAATATAGTTAGAGTATTAAGAAATGTCCGGAGGAATAGATATGAATAGTGTAATAATGATAACACAGTTTTTCTTTACACTTGTTATAGGAATGTATTTTTTCACAAAGCTGAGGAATGAAAAAAGCGACAGTGAAACCCTTGCAAACAATTCAAAAAAAGAGGCTGAACACCTTAATTGTATGCGTCATATACATTTATCTGAACCTGTGACGGAAACGTCAAGACCTAAAAACGTGAATGAAATAATAGGTCAGGACGACGGAATAAGAGCGATAAAAGCGGCACTTTGCGGTCCTGACCCACAGCATATTTTGATATACGGACCGGCGGGTGTCGGCAAAACGGCGGCGGCAAGAGTGGCGTTGGAATGTGCAAAGAAAAGTAACGGCACACCGTTTTCAAAAAATGCGAAGTTTATCGAAACAGACGCAACGATAATGCGATATGATGAAAGAAGCATTGCCGATCCGCTTATCGGCTCGGTACATGATCCGATATATCAAGGTGCAGGCGCATACGGCGTTGCAGGTGTACCGCAGGTTAAAGAGGGAGCGGTGTCAAAGGCTCACGGCGGAGTTTTGTTTATAGACGAAATCGGCGAATTACAGACTTGCCAGATTAACAAGCTGTTAAAGGTGCTTGAGGACAGGAGGGTTATGTTTGAAAGTGCATATTACAGCGAAGAAAACAAAAAAATCCCACGTATATACACGATGTATTCAAAAACGGCATACCTGCAGATTTCAGACTTATCGGTGCAACAACCAGAAAACCGGAAGAAATTCCCGAGGCTGTTCGTTCAAGATGTGTCGAAATTTATTTTAACCCTTTGACGAGAGATAATATAGAAAAGATAATTTACGGTGCGGCTGAAAGAATAAAAATCAATATAGAACAAAATGCGGTTGGGATGATTGCACGTTATGCGAAAAACGGCAGAGATGCGGTTAAAATTCTTCAAATGGCTAAAAATATTATATTTCTTGACAACAGAAGAAACGTGACTTTGGACGATATTGCGTGGATTTTAAAAACGTGTCATTATACAAACGGATATATAAGCAGTGATGAAAAAGTAATTGATATATCGGTCATAAAACCTAAATAAAAAACTGTAAAAAACAGTTGAAAATTATACGAAAAAATTATATAATATAAGACTATTTACGATTTACAAAACATACCAAGACGTAAGTAAAGGTATTAAGCCGTTTCTAAGCGTATTAAGCACATCGTGATTTTAGGGTAAATGACGTATTTAGACCTATTAAAACGTATTAAAACGTAGTGCGTTAGGGTAAATTTTAGGGTAAGCTAAGCTCCTCGTTAGGGTAAGCTAAAATGGCGAAACAAATCACTTAAATTACTATTTTAAACAAAAGAAAATATCAAGAATTTGGTCGGCAATAATGACAGGTTCAATTCCTGTATTCTTGAAAGGCGTAAAAAATAGGGTAGGGGAAACTTAATTCCTCTACCCTAAAATTGTAATGTGTTTTCTTTCAGTCCAAGACCTATTCGCTATGTGGTTATCACACAACCCTCCATAGAACTCCACAAGACACCGCAAGCGAACCGACATCTTGCTTCCACGTTCAAAACAACCTCAAGTGTTGTTTGTGTTATGTACAATTGATAAGATATTAATCAATTACCTTTAATTCTCTCATGACAGGCTCGACAATTGAATGTATATAACTATTGCCACCTCTTGCGGAATAGTCCTCAAACAATTCCCAAAATGCTTCTTTTTCCAACTCAGACCATTCACCAACCACACGATACTTATTATAATAATTGATAAGAGTGTCTTTCAATTCCTTAACTTTGGTTTCGTTATTTTTTCGCTCCATATCTTCAAGATTGGTAGCAATACTATTGACAGTATTGGTAAGCATCGAAAGTTCTTCCTTGATAATCTTATCGTGCTTAATTGACTGCTTAGTATCTTCTTCGTGCTTTTCGTGTAATTGCTTTAAATCCTGAACCGTCTCAACTAACAATGCATGGTCAGCCTTTCGTTGTTTCATTGCTCCTATTGGCTTATTGAAAATGGCACATACTTTACATATGACCTCATAGAATGTTACAATGATTGCCATTATCATAAAACCAACAATAATCCACGAAGTCAAATCTATATTTTGTAATTCTGATATTACTTCCATTAGCCCTCCTTGGTGTCTTACTTAATAGTACCTTTGCTTTGTAAAATATGTAGAACATTTGCAAACTTTATTACATCGTTGCCACGAACACTTATGTCGTTTAGTAAATTTATTACCGTATTCATATCTTCAATTTGAAATTCCACAGTTTTTTCAACATTCTCAGCCATTATTCAACACTTCCTTTTTCTGCTTTTAAAGATTCAGCCTGCTCCTTAGTTAGCATACCTTTAGATACAAACTTGTCCAAATCTGTATCACTGTAATATCTCTTAGGATAGCCATATCCTTCAAGATAATATTTTTTTATCATAGAATAATACATTAGATTTCACCTCCGACAAGAGTCAACATAAGTTCAGCATTTTGTTCTTCAAGTATTTCTGCTTCATTTTTCTTACCCATATATACAACAAATGTACCATCACGTTTGTCAATAATATCACCTGCAACTACAAAATTTGTCAAAGAATAATCTTTACTATATTCTTCAGCAATGTCTTCATAAACTGCATCTTCTGTTTCAGTAGCTTCTGATACAAGATGAGGAACAGTTCTTGTTTCCGTCAATCGTCTAATAATTGAAGCACCATCTGAGAAAGCATTTACTAATGTATCATAAGTAACACCATCTTGTTTAGGAATTTCTATTTGAATGCAAACTCGTTTACAACCTCTTGTGAAATAATCTCTTTCATAGATTTCATTTCCTTCTTTAATTTGAATTTTATCATTAATTATAAGCAACTTAAATCACTCCTTAAATTTATATTTATATGATAGTTGAACTATCTTTTTTATATTTGTAATCATTCATTGTTTTAATAGTTGAAGAACTATTTTTATAGTAAATATCTTCAACGTCTACTGTGGTTGAACTATCTTTTTTATATGAGATAATTTTTGTCTTATCCAATTCACCAGTATATAAAATCATATCAGTACTTAAACTTATCGTATCACCAGGCGAATATGTTACACCTGTGTTAGTACTAGTTATCTGTTGTGATTCAACTATCCATTTATTAGAAGATGACATTTCTTTAAGTATAAGTGTTGGGCGAAGATATGTATATTTATCAGAATCAGGAAAAGTAAAAGTTGAACCTGTTACTAATAAAAATGAGTTATATAAATGACTTTCGTATGGATTGTAATCCCCAAAATCATAAAGTAAAATAACTTTAATAGGTGATAATGAATGACCTCTTTTATACATATCATTAAGTCTTACTATACTTCTATATGTAACTGATCCTGATATTTTTGATTGTACAGAGAAAGTTCTACAAGCTATTCTCCATGCCACATTATAGTATAACATTGGGTGCGACCAATTGTTTAATGGGTCATACATATTACTAAAAACATTAGTATAATTCATATCTGTAATAATATCATCATCTTCAGTATCAGTAACAATTCCACTTGTATAACTAGAAGAATCTACTCCATTGGTATTATAAAATAATTTACTCATTTTATTATTTGATTTAATAGTAGACATTGTTACAGCTCTATACCAGCCACCTACATAAGCTTTTATAGTTGTTGTTAAAGATGTTACATCTGATGAAATTCTATTCATATTTATATATTTTATTATAGTAGATGAATAATT
>ENA-OPYX01001702-OPYX01001702.1-human-gut-metagenome-genome-assembly--contig:-NODE-1702-length-11086-cov-4.559631_pt1 | contig 11086 bp, 11 predicted proteins | sample MGYA00242639_ERZ504486 | MGnify/ENA primary metagenome ERZ504486 (study PRJEB26092, sample SAMD00036296) | human gut metagenome | host: Homo sapiens | study: EMG produced TPA metagenomics assembly of... | reverse complement strand
GTTTTGATTTCTGAATTCCGATTCAACTGTCTCAAGAAGTTGTCTCTTCCTCTTCGCGAATCACTGGTTCTGATGTATTGTAAGCTTTGCACCCGTCTTTAAAAGAGAAGCAACAAAATTATCCGCGGAGGTTTCCCACTCCTCATCATCTTCGTCTTCTTCCTCTTCTTCGAAAAATGTTTCAGCTTCCTCACTGTCTACATTCTCAGATTCCTCTGTATCATATGCAATATCAGTTTCAATATCATTATTAATTTCAGCATCAGTTTCGACATCAGTTTCAATATCAGCTTCTTCCTGCTCTGATTCCTCTGCCGATTCAGTATCTTCGCTAGAAGGATTTGCTTCTACCTGCTGAATTTGATCAAGATCCGCTTTGTCAAAAACTTTTGTTTTTTCTGCTTCATTCTTTTCTTCCTGAAGATCCTGCACATTCTGTGCCATCTTCTTTTGCAGCACATCAAGTTCCTTTTCAAACTTTTGTGCCGCAGCAATTTCTTTTTGAATGGAGCTTTCTGCTTCCTCAATCTCAGAAACAAAATCTTCTTCAACTGGCTCTGGAGAAACAGTTTCAGTCTCTTTTGTCTCTTCCTTTGGCAAAGATTCACTTTCCTGTGTCTTTTGATCTTCTTCCTTTACAGTTTCCTGCTTTGGAAGTTTCTGAATACGACTTTGAGTTTCTTTTGCCTGCTGTAATAAACGGGCAAAAGCAATATCAGTTGTATTTGTAGCTTCTAAAGATTCCTTCTCAGATTTGGCTTCTTCTGGTTCTGAAGCTTCTTCCTCTGATTCTACTTCTTCTGGTTCTGAAGCTTTTCCTCTGATTCTGCCTCTTCTGGTTCTGAAGCTTCTTCCTCTGATTCTACTTCTTCTGGTTCTGAAGCTTCTTCCTCGGATTTTGCTTCTTCTGGTTCTGTAGCTTTTTCCTCTGATTCTGCCTCTTCTGGTTCTAAAGCTTCTTCCTCAGGTTTTGTTTCTTCTGGTTCTGAAGCCTTTTTCCTCTGATTCTGCCTCTTCTGGTTCTGAAACTTCTTCCTCTGATTTTACATCGCCCTCTGCCTGCTCTGGCTTTAAGTTCAAAAGCTGCTTTACTTCTTCCTGCTTTTTAAGCTCCTCTGCCTCTTTTTGCTCTTGAAGGGCTTTTGCTTCCTCTGCCTTACGTATTTCTTCCTTCTCTCTTCTAACTCTTTCGAGTGATTCAGATCCGTTTGCAAAGTGCTTTCTTACAGCCAACTTATAAAATGTTCGGCATCATCAAGTGACTTTTCTGTCACATTACCTTCCTCATAAAACTTTCCAAGGTAATAACATGCCTCTCCATTTAAATTTTTCTCCTGATCCTTTGCTTTTGACAGCCACTCAAATGCCTGCTTCTCATCGATCTCGGCCACCTCGCCATTAGCAAAGCTAATACCAAGAACGACAGCAACTGTTGGATCACTGCTGTCTGCACACTCAGATGCCCATCTGCATGCCTTTTTCAAATCATACTTTTCTGCATCCTGATCAAAATAATAATGCACCAGATATTCCTGGGCACGTGTATTTCCTTCCTCTGCCGCCTCTGTCATCAGACGCTCTGCAATGGAAATATCCTTTACCGCTAACGGATTTCGAAAGTAAATCTGTGCAAGCTCAACCTTCGACTCAGAATAGCCCTGTCTAGCTGCTTTAAAAAACCATTCTGCAGCTTTTCCGTAGTTTTTGCTTACTCCGCCATAGCCATTTTTATAAATTAGTCCCAGATTATGCTGCATCTGCGGATCACCGTGAGATGCGGCACTGCTGTACCATTTGAGTGCTATGATTTCATTTGCCTCTACACCGATGCCAAATAAAAAGCAATAGCCTAAATTATACTGTGCATCCGCATAGTCCTGCTGTGCTGATGCCTGATACCAGTAAACAGCAGCAGCTTCATCCTTTTCCACTCCTCGGCCCTCTGCATAGCAATTTGCCAGTCCATATTGAGCCTGCGGATTTCCAACCTGGGCAGCTTCGTAAAACCGCCTTGCCGCTTCCTGAAACCAATATCCGGCAGCAGACATATCCTGCTCTAGTCCAATGCCTTCCTCATAGCAGATACCAAGCTGATACTGTGCTTCTGCATTTCCTGCATTCGCTGCTGAGTAAAAACACTGTGCTGCTGCACCGTGATCCACAGCCGTACCGGTTCCATTTTTGTAGCAGATACCAAGTCTCGTGAGCGCCTCAGTATTTCCCTGCTGTGCCAGGCGGTACAATTCTTCAACTGTATGTGTGTTCATGCTTGTACCCCTTTGAAATCTTATCATAAATTGAATCACAACAATTTTACCACACTTAATGCTTCTTCGCAAGCACTATGCCGCAGTTTTTGTTCTTACCATTTTCTTACAGTTCACGCGTTAGGTTACGAAGCCCTTCGGTGTAATGGTTTCGTTACAGTTCACTGGGCGTCCACTTCGTCCTGCTGATCTGTCAAATTTCTATGCAAGCATGAAATTTGTCCAGATCTAGCATGGCGAGTGAACTGTAGCACATTTTATCAATTTTCGGAATTTTTTCAAAAAAAAGTGTTGACAAATTAATATTCATATGATAGTATATAGAAGTCGGTTACAAAAGCTGACAAACATAAAGGGGTATAGTTCAATGGTAGAGCAACGGTCTCCAAAACCGTAAATACGGGTTCGAATCCTGTTACCCCTGCTTGAGAGACATCCGTTGTGGATGTCTTTTTTTGTTGTATAAAAATAAACAAGGGACGCTGACACAGCCGTCGAAGCGCCCCTCGTAGATTTCTTCATCACTTTTCTTATCGTTTTACATTCGCATTTAAAAGATCAAATAATTCTTCCCGATCTTCTTCTGACAATTCATCCTTCCTCACAAGAATCCTTTGTTCGGCAATCGTTGTCAAATAAATGTAATCTTTAAATATTCCCCAATTTTTAAATGCCTCCCATTGTAATTCGCTATAGCTGAAATCAGTCCACACAATAACACCATCTTGATCAAATCCATATTCTCGTTCACCGAATGTTGCTCGCTTATCCAATTTATTCTGTACTTTCTTTAAAAGAAATTTCTGATAAGCAATCATTCCTACTGCAGCAAACCATAGAAAAAAGGCAGCGCTTACGATTCCCAAAATTTTAGATTCCGTGGTTTGTCGGAGAAAAAATGTACAATACAGCAACGCAATTGCCAAAATAGCCAGCACGATTCTGAAGAAATTTTGTATTCCACGACTTACAGAATGCTTTAGTTGCATTTCAATTAACGCATCACATTCTTTTTGCGATATGTCTATCTTATATCGAATCAATCTCTTATCCTCCTTATAATCATCTTTTAATCATCTTTGTGGCTTCACGCCCCCTGCATCTTCTCAATTAGCCCCGCGGCTTCCCTGACGGTCGCCACCGGAATGCACTTCATCCCTTCTGGGATGGTGATATCCTTCGCACTGATCTTTGGAAGAATACAGCAGGTAAAACCAAGTCTTGCAGCTTCGTTGATTCGCTGCTGCACCATACTTACACCACGAATCTCTCCTGCCAGTCCGACTTCTCCAAAAATAACAGTGTGCGCATCAATCACGCGATCACGAAAACTTCCTGCAATTGCCATGACGACTGCCAAATCCAGCGCAGGTTCACTAATCTTTATTCCTCCTGTGACATTTACATACGCATCACATGAAGACAGTGCCATACCCATTCGTTTTTCCAAAACAGCAATCAATAAATTTACACGATTTCCATCCATTCCGGCGCTCGTGCGTCTTGGCAATCCAAAGCTTGTCCGGCAGACTAGTGCCTGCACCTCAAGCATAATTGGGCGCGTTCCTTCCATAAGACAGGCTGTGACTGTTCCACTGCTGTCGAGACTTCTTCCTTCAAGCAAGTAAGCAGAAGGATTTGCAACTTCCTTCAAACCTGATTGCACCATCTCAAATACACCCATCTCATTTGTCGCGCCAAAACGATTCTTTACTGCACGAAGAATACGGTACATTGCACTTCGGTCTCCCTCAAAATAAAGAACGGTGTCTACCATATGCTCTAACACCCTAGGTCCGGCAACCACACCTTCCTTTGTCACATGACCGACAAGAAAAATCGTGATATTTCTGCCCTTTGCAATCTGCATAAGCGTATTAGTACATTCCCTTACCTGACTGACGCTTCCCGGTGCTGATGAAATATCTTCGCGATACATAGTCTGAATAGAATCAATCACTACCACCTGAGGCATTTCTTTTGTGATCGTATTACAATTTTTTCAAGATTTGTCTCCGATAGCAGCAATAACTCACCTGAAAAACCGCCAAGACGATCCGCACGCATCTTTACCTGGCGAGCAGATTCCTCACCTGACACATACAGTACCTTTTTGCCAGATACAGCAAGATTTCGGCACACCTGCAAAAGAAGCGTTGACTTTCCAATACCAGGATCACCGCCAACAAGAATTAAAGAACCGGTAACAAGACCACCGCCCAAAACACGATCCAGCTCATGAAGCCCTGTACTGCTTCTGTCTTCCTCATCTGTACTTATCTCTTCAAGGCGAAGCGGCTTTGATGCTTCTAGTCCCTGCTTTTTTGCGCCGCCTGATTTTATTGTGGCAAAACTTCCTGACGTAGGCTCCTCAACAAAAGTATTCCACTGGCGGCATCCAGGACACTGCCCCATCCATTTTGCAGACTCATATCCACATTCTTTGCAAAAAAAAGCGGTTTGTTTCGCCTTCATCATTCCTGCTTCCTCCTAAAAAAAGAGGACAGGGATCCGGCTTCAAGCAGCCACAAATCCCGTCCCCATGATTTACCATATTGCGCTATGTATTAACTATATGAGCGAGTTCATTATTTCTTGCAAATCTGAACCTTCTTTACACATCCCGGCTCAAGCTCAAGTGAGATTACAATCTTTCCGGAAAGGTTAGTCTCATAATTTTCAATTACGGCATCATCCACACTTACCTGATACTCAGTATCATCTTCTACTGCAACGATGATCTGTGTATCCTGGAACCCATTTACGATAAAGGACAATGTATCATCAGTCTCCTTATAATCGGTAACTACAGTTCCCGGTGTTGACTCATAGGCAAATGTCTCGTTTTTCTCTAATCTGGTGATATCATGGAAAGTCTTTACCTTATATACATCTCCGTCAAATACATAATCCGAAACCTTACCTTTTGTCGGAAGATCATAATTTCCAAAACTTAATGTATTGTCTTCCTCAGTGCGGATTAATTCCTTAATTCCTGCCATTGCTGTTTCCTCCTGATTTTTGCTGCTGCATTGCATCGTATACTATTTGCGGCCCACCCCACAGGCGAACCGCCTATCGCTATTTCAGTATAGCATATCAAATTTGATTTTCCAACTGAAAATTAAACTTTATCAACTTTTTTTTACAGGCGTTTTTCTTTTATGGCGCACAGAAAATTTCAGTCCATTCTCACCCTTTTCAACCGTCACGCTGTCACCGCGCTCTATGCGTCCCTCTAGGATTTCCTCTGCCATTGAATCCTCAAGGTATGTCTGGAGAGCTCTTCTAAGCGGACGTGCACCATATTTTTCATCAAAGCCCTTGTCAATCAGATATTCCTGTGCTTCATCTGTTACTTTGAGCTTAAGTTCCATGTTTTCCATTACTCTTGATGTGACTGAACGAAGCATGATATCAAGAATAGCTTTCATATCCTCTTTATACAGAGGATGGAATACAATGATCTCATCAATACGGTTTAAAAATTCCGGTTTGAAGCTTTGCTTAACATCTTCCATAACCTTTGCCTTCATCTGCTGATAGTTTGCTTTTGCATCAGATGCTGCACCAAATCCTAAACGCTTTGGTGACATAATATTAGCAGCACCACAGTTAGAGGTCATGATGATCACTGTATTTTTGAAGCTGACTTTTCGACCATGCGCATCTGTAATCTGTCCATCATCAAGCACCTGAAGCAAAATATTAAATACATCTGGATGTGCTTTTTCAATCTCATCAAATAAAAGTACACTGTATGGATTGCGGCGAATGCGCTCTGAGAGCTGACCACCCTCTTCGTATCCTACATATCCTGGCGGTGAACCAATGAGCTTGCTTACACTATGCTTCTCCATATATTCAGACATATCAACACGTATAATTGCATTTTCTGTTCCAAACATTGCCTGAGCAAGTGCCTTTGACAGTTCTGTTTTTCCAACACCTGTTGGACCTAAAAACAAGAAGGAACCAATTGGACGCTTTGGATCCTTTAAGCCGACACGTCCTCTGCGAATTGCCTTAGAAATAGCAGTTACAGCTTCCTGCTGTCCGACAACGCGTTCATGAAGCACATTTTCAAGGTTCATCAAACGCTTTGCCTCACCCTCTTCAAGTGAGCGAACTGGAATCTTCGTCCAGGTAGAAACAACATCTGCAATCTCATGCTCTGTTACCTGTGGATGCGTATTTTCCTTTTCTTGCTCCCACTTTTCCATCAGACGATTGATCTGTGCCTGTTTTCTATTCTGCTTTTTCTTAATCTCGCCAGCTTTCTCAAATGCTTCTTCCTGAATTGCACTTTCCTTTTCCTGATTTAACGTTTCAATATCTTTTTTAAGCTTTGATACTGCCTCTGGCGCAACAAATGCTGCTAATCGAACCTTAGAAGCGGCCTCATCGACAAGATCAATTGCCTTATCCGGCAAGAAACGATCATTAATATAACGTGATGAAAGCTTAACGGCCGCCTCTAGTGCTGCATCTGTAATCTTAACTCTGTGATGCTCCTCGTAAACATGGCGAAGACCTTTCAAAATAGCAACAGTCTCCTCCTCAGAAGGCTCTTCTACCATAACAGGCTGAAATCTTCTCTCAAGAGCAGCATCCTTTTCGATGTGCTTTCTGTACTCATCAATAGTAGTTGCACCGACAATCTGAAGCTCACCTCTTGCAAGGCATGGCTTTAAAATATTAGAAGCATTCATAGCACCATCTGCACCGCCTGCATCGACTAATGTATGGAACTCATCAATAAACAGAAGTGTCTGACCGTCGTTTCGCACTTCATTGATCACATTTTTCATGCGCTCTTCAAACTCACCGCGGTACTTTGAACCCGCTACCATTCCGGCCATATCTAGTGTCACCACACGTTTTCCAGCAATAGTATCCGGCACATTTCCCTCATAGATACGACTTGCCAGACCTTCTGCTATCGCAGTTTTTCCAACACCAGGTTCACCGATCAGACAAGGATTATTTTTTGTACGTCTGCTTAAAATCTGGATCACACGATTAATCTCCTGCTCACGGCCGATAACCGGGTCAATCCTTCCCTCTTTAGCAAGCTCTGTCAGATCTGTACTATACTGATCAAGAAGCGGTGTTTTACTCTCTGCGTTTCTTGTATACTGAAGTGATTCCACATCTTCCCTTGCCGCTGCCACATCGCCATCCCTTGCAGATACAAGCTCTATATAGAGCTGACGAATATTTACTTTCATTGTATTCAAAAGCTTTGTTCCGGCACAGTCGAAGCTTTTGAGCATTGAGATTAAAATATGCTCTGTTCCAACCAGACTGGAATGAAAGCGCTTTGCCTCTAAGTAGCTGTTTTGGATTACGCGGTATGCTTCCGGTGAAAATCCATCTGGCTCACGCACACTGACAGAACCCGTCGGTGTGATAAGCGATGAAATCAATTCCTCAAGACGCTCCTCTGTAACGCCCTGTTCCTGCAAAAGCTTACTTGCCACGCTGTCCGAAACACGCACAAGACCAAGAAGAAGGTGCTCAGTTCCGATATAATTTTGCTCTAGCTGCGAAGCGGCTTTTTTTGCCTCACCGATAACCTCCTGTGCCCGGTTTGTAAATCGTTCAAACATAAGTGTTCTTCCTCCAATATGTGATGAGTTACGGCTGCACAAGCTCTGGCAGACAGCTTCTAAGATACTCTGCACGCAGCTGATTTTGCTTTGATGCACCTGTTGTCTTACTTTGTGCTGTCAGATTGGCCTCCTGCATTCCCATCATAATTTCATAAAATTGCATATTCCTGAATCTAATAATTTGCTTTTCCTGTCCCCAGCGAAGCTGTGAGACAAGATGCATGCCCATCTTCAATGTCATGAGCTTTGAATAACGAATCGTACCATATGCCTTATAGCAGATATCCTCCACCTCAAGCCTATGCTGTTCAATGGAATTATCGCGAAGTGTTCGCTCCTGACTAGCAAGCTGACCGCCTACTTTATCAAGAAGCTCTAAAATTTCCTCCTCGCTTGTTCCAAGTGTCTTTTCATTGTACAGCACATACATATTTCCATTTAACTGTCTGTCACTTGAAAAAGCTGGCTTTAATTTTAATCCAAAACGCCCAATCTCGTCAACCATATCATCAAAACGGCTGACAGAATCAAGAAGTGCCAGATGAAGCACAAGATATGCTCTCATGCCAGTTCCTATATTAGTAGGATATGTCGTAAGATAACCAACCTGATCATCAAACGCATATGGATACAGCTCGTTTATATAATCATCGATCTTATCCATCTCCTTCCATGACTGGCGAAGCTGTGAACCTGCATGACTTATCTGCATCCGAAGGTGATCCTCACAATTGATTGTAAGACTCACGGCATCATCTGCTGAACAAAGAAGTCCTGCATATCCTGGCTCCTTTGCTGCACGACGGCTAATCATGCGCCGTTCACGAAGGGCATTTCTTTTTGTCTGCGTCATTGATAAAAGATCCCATGTCTGGTAACTTCTTCCATCAAGGCTGCCGATTCCACAAAGCTTTTCTTCAAGCTCCTTCGTCAGCCTTTTTGCATCCTCTTCCTCTAATTTCCACGGAAATTTGTAATCACGCAGGTTACGAAGCAGACGGATTCTGCTTGCAACGATTACATCATTTTCCGCATCCTTCTCCTCATACCACTTCATCACCGGCCTGAATCCTTTCCTTAATCTTTTTGATCTCATCGCGGTAGTAAGCTGCCATTTCGTAATCTTCCTCCAAAACGGCTTCCTTTTGCTTTGCCTGACAAATCTCAAGCTGCTCCTGCAAACTCTGACGCTTCTTGGCATCAGCTACCATATCTGCATGAATTTTTTTATCACCCAAAAAGCGCGGTTTCTTTCCGGTATGGGAATTGTTTCCCTGTATCTTTTTAATGCTGTTATTTATCAAAAGCCCAAATGTATTGTAACAGTCCGCACAGCCAAAGCGTCCGTCCTGAACAAATTCTTTGTATGTCATCCCACAAGTTGGACAGGACAGCTTAGATGCATCCTCCTCCTCGCTGCGTCTGGAATCGCTAATTCCAAGGATTCCTGACAAAAGTTTTGCAAATGGGCTTGAAGAATCCATCAATATTCCACCCAGATCAGACTGAGATGCACATTCACTGCACAAATTGCGCTCCGTCACATTCCCGTTTACTACTTCCCGGATGACAATGCTGGCTTCCCTCATCCTGCATTGCTCACAAAGCATAGTTATTCCTCCTCACAAAAATAACTGTTTTCGTCCAAAACAAATTTAATTTTGAACATCTGACAAATGTTTGTTGTAAATCTCATCCACCAGCTCGTGGATCTCTTCTTTTGATATCTGCATGCAGCCTGCCTTCGCCAGTGTAACAGACAATTCTCTTCGAATTTCTTCGATTGCCTCAATTTTATCAACATCTACACTGACAATAGCACCTCTTCTGCGATCTAACTTTACATAACCTGCCTGTCTGAGTACTGTGTATGCTTTATTGACAGTGTGCATATTTATGCCGATCTCATCTGCCATATTTCGTATGGAAGGCAGCTGATCTCCATCACAGATCTGCCGCTTTGCGATACCCATAATAATCTGGTTAGTAATCTGCATATATATTGCTTCATCACTGTTAAAATCTATCTTTATTATCATCTAATCACCTGTCCTCGTCCTGGCCATCATCCAGTCCGGCTAACCAACGATCCAGCTCGGCCTCTTGTTCTTCATCATAATCGCCGTAATCGTCTTCATCATCTGTATAGCCTTCGTCATAATCAAAGTCCTCTGGCTCTTCGTCATGCACTTTTGGTCCTCTTGTATTCTGCGTTCTTTTCTTCTCAAGCAACTCATCAACCTGCTTTAAAAGAATATCCTGCTGCGTCTGAGCAAGCTCCCACTGCTTTTCCTGTTCTTTTCTGTGAGCCATGCGCTCATTTCTTTCCTTTTTGTAGCGCCGTTTTGCCGCTGCCCTTCTAATAAAGACTGCAACCCACAAAACAACTGCCAGTGCACCGCATCCTAGCACGCCATATGTGACATATTGAAGATTTCCTGAGGTAACAGTTTCTGCAAAAGTCTGAAATTCATTAACGGTGTTTGAAAGAAGCTCATTTTCATCACCCGGCTTAGCCACTGACTCAGAAACACTTTGAACTGCCTGATTTATCTGTGACTGGGAATCACTTTGTGATGTCTGCTCTTTTTGCTCTCCCACCTGCACATGAATGTAGTAATGTCCGATGTTGCCATCCTTATCGGTAACAGTAACAACAATCTCGTTTTTTCCTTTTACAAGATTCGTATTTCCGCTTACCGTATAAAAGCTGTTCTCATCGCTTGTAACGCCTTTTACCAAAATCTTCGTCACATCCTCTGCAACCGTTACATTGTAATCAGTTACATCCGGCTCAAAACGGATAGTACCTTCGCTTAATGTCAGCGACTGCAGCTGCACTCCTTCATTCGCAGATGTTCTTTCAAGTGTCGCTGCTTCCTTCTTAATTATCATATTCATTCCCCACACCTCGTTGTTCTAAACCTTTGTAGGCATCTGTTATAGACAGAATAGCACACCTTTGTAAAAAAAGCAACATTAATTTCCTCCTTCCTGTGTTCCATGTCCGTTTGGATCGACCGGATACGCCTCATGGCCTATCGCATCATACCAACCCACAATACGATCTTTAAAATCAGGATGCGGATATAGGCCTGTATCCAAAATGGCTACCGTTACGCCTTTTCCTGTATAAGAAAGTGATTCTTTGCATACGCCGCCTGTTGGCACAATAATCTGTTCTTTTTCAATCTGTCGCTCCTC
>ENA-OPYX01001700-OPYX01001700.1-human-gut-metagenome-genome-assembly--contig:-NODE-1700-length-11101-cov-5.754693_pt1 | contig 11101 bp, 12 predicted proteins | sample MGYA00242639_ERZ504486 | MGnify/ENA primary metagenome ERZ504486 (study PRJEB26092, sample SAMD00036296) | human gut metagenome | host: Homo sapiens | study: EMG produced TPA metagenomics assembly of... | reverse complement strand
GAAATGGCAACATTGTACATATTATCAAGTAAGGATAGTTTTATCGATAATATGGAAGTATTTCAAATTGATGAAGATATATTTAATAATTTGATGGCGAAAACAGATAAAGTATTCTGTCAAAAATAGTAAATTATTATGGTAAAGATTATATAAATAAAAATCTAATAATAGCAATTTTTAATATGAATATTACTTTGACAAAAGACTTATTTAAAATTATATTTGATAAAATAAGCAATGAACTAAAATTAGCGTTATTAGTAAGGCATTTAGATTTATTTAATGCTGAAGAATTAAAAAATCTTTTCGCAAAAATGGATGGTGAGTATAAAGAATTATCGAATAGAGAAAAAAGACATAATATATATTTACCTATAAATGATGAAAATAAACGATTAGGTGATTATTTATATAAAATAGGATATATTTCAAATGAAGATAGATATGCTAAAAATAAGGAAGAAAATCAACTTTTATTTAGAATAAGAGCCAAAAAATGATATGAATTATTAAATATCATAAGTAAATAATAAAAATAGCCTTTATACTAAGAATAGATAAGTTCTCAAGTATAAAGGCTATCTTTAATTTATAAAGTATTTAATTTTAAAGGAGTTGCAGGAGGAAGGATAAATTTATATTAATCTATATCAATTTGAGTAGTTGTTGATTGTGGTTGAAGTTTTGGCAATGTCATTTTTAAAACACCGTCAGTATATTCAGCTTTAGCGTTAGCTTTATCTATCTGACCTACATAGAATGAACGTTGCATTGTGCCATAATAGCGTTCTTGATGAATATAGTTACTTTCTTCATTCTGATTTTGTTCATTTTGCATTGTAGCTTTGATAGTTAAATAACCATTTTGATAATCAAGAGCAATATTTTCTTTTTTTACTCCTGGTAATTCAGCAGTGAGTTCATAAGCATTATCTGTATCTTTTACATCAACTTTGAATGCGTTGAACATGGAATTTACTGGAGCAAATGCGTTTTGGAAAAATGGTTCATTGAAAACATCAAAAATAGATTTGAAAGAATTATCATTAGTTGCGAGATTATTTGTAAATGTAGGAATTAAACCAAACATAATAAATGCCTCCTAAAAGTTTAAAAGTCAAATTTTATTAAAAAGAAATTAGTCAATATTGATTTGAGTTGTAGCTTCTTCTTTAGTAATTTTTGGTAAAACTACAGTCAAGATACCATCTTGGTAAGACGCTTTGATATTTTTTTCATCAATATCATCAATGTAAAAAGAACGTTGCATTTTCACCTACATAACGTTCACGGCGAATATATTTTTCTTGAGGTTTTTCGTTTTTATCATCAGCATTTTCAGCAGGTTTTTCTTCTGTGGATTTTGTAGTAGTTGTTTTAATTGTTAAATAACCTTTATTGTAGTCAAGAGAAATATTTTCTTTGGCGATACCTGGTAATTCAGCAGTGAGTTCGTAAGCATTATCAGTATCTTTTACATCGACTTTAAAGGATTTTACATAAGAATTCATTTTTGCAAATGGTTCATGAAAGAAAGGTTCATTGAAAACATCGAATAATTTATTGAAATCATCATCACTTTTAGCAATATTTTTTTGCAAATGGAACTAAACCGAACATAAATAACAACCTCCATGTATAGAGCAATAAATAAAGTCAAAAAGTCAAAATTTGTTTTGAATTAAACGGACTATCAAGTCCGTATTTAACTTTTATTTATTGTTATTAGTAAAATTATAAGATTAAAATTTAGATTTTGTAAGTATCTTAAGGGATACTTCTTATCTTTTGTATCTCTTAACGTCCTTACAATTATTATTATACTCGAATTAGTCAAAATGTCAACAATTATTTTTGACTTTTTGACTATTTTTTATACTTATTTTATAAGGCTTTATAGAGCTTTTGTTATTAGAGATTTGACTTTTTGTTATTTTGAAAATATATGAGAGGTACCATTATTTTATAAATTTTGTAGAAATATGATATTTATTATAGATTATTTTTTATAGGAGTATCATTTTAGTGATGGAAGATTATAACATAGAAAATATCTATAAAAAATATTATAATTTAAATAAATATATTTTAGGAGAGTGGGATTATGGAAAATTTGAAGAAACTTGGTTTTGGCTGTATGCGTTTACCTATGCTTGATATGGAAAATAACAAGGTAGATATGGAGCAATTTTGTAAAATGGTTGATACTTTTATGGCAAAGGGCTTTAAGTATTTTGATACTGCTTATATGTACCATAATTATCAAAGTGAGTTATTTGTAAAGGAAGCTTTAGTTAAAAGATATCCACGAGAAAGCTTTTTATTGGCGGATAAATTACCTACAATGCAGTTGAAATCCATAGAAGATAATAAACGTATTTTTGATGAGCAATTAGAAAAATGTGGTGTGGATTATTTTGATTATTATTTATTGCATTGTTTAGATGTTGATAATTATGCAAAGGTCAAAGAATTTAAATCTATGGATTTTCTGCGTCAAATGAAAGCGGAAGGTAAGATTAAAAAATTAGGTTTTTCTTTTCATGATACAGCAGAATTTTTGGAAAAGATTTTACTTGAAATTGGTGAAGATATTGAATTTGTACAGTTACAGATAAATTATCTTGATTGGGAAAGCGATAGCGTGCAATCTCGCAAATGTTATGAAGTATGCCAAAAATATCATAAACCTGTGATTGTTATGGAACCTATAAAAGGCGGTAAATTGGTAAATATTCCGCAGGCTGGTATAGATTTATTGAAAGCTCAAGATGAAAAAATGTCAGTGGCTTCATGGGCAATTCGTTTTGCTAGTAGCTTAGATGATGTATTTATGGTGCTTTCTGGCATGTCAACGTGGGAACAATTGGAAGATAATTTGAGCTATATGGAAGATTTTAAACCGCTTACTAAAGAAGAAATTGAAACAACTTTTAAAGTGGCAAAATCATCAATGATACAACAGCTATTGCTTGTACAGCTTGTAATTATTGTAAAGAAAATTGTCCAATGCAAATTCAAATACCAGAGATTTTTGAGTTATATAATAATGAAAAACGTTTTGGCATGGCGTCTGGCAGTAAGAAAAAATATCAAGATATGATAAAAACTCATGCGAAAGCTTCTGATTGTATTGAATGTAGAAGTTGTGAAGGTCATTGTCCGCAACATTTGACAATTGTTGATTATCTAAAAACAGTTGCTAAAACTTTTGAAGATTAAAATTTGAAAGTTTTAAGGAGAGGGTTTTAATGAAAAAGATTTTAGTTTTATTCATGCTGTTAATGGTAATTACCGCTAATTGTTTTGCTAGTAGTATTAATCAAGAATTTGAAAACACAAATATCGAGCAAGTGAAACATGGTATAGTCAAAGCTATAAGTATATTTTCGGCAAAAACTAATTTAGTAGAAAAAGATGATAATACAATTGTATTGTTTAATGTTGTGGATACTGTAGATAAAAATAATAAATTTATGTATCGTGATAAAAAAGATATTATTTGTGAATTGGTACAAAAAGGCAATAATGTAGAAATGACACTTTCTAGTAAATATGAAAGAATTTATGCTAATGGCACTAATGAAGTTGAAGAATATGATAATGTCAAAGAATTAAAGGCAGTATTAAATTCTGTGAAACGTGTATTTTTTGATAGTTACGTTTATGGAATAGCTTCTAGTCGTGAAATTAAAGATAATGGAGTTATTATAAATGTAGCAGAAAATTCTCCAGCAGCAAAAGCTGGTATGAAAACAGGTGATTGTTTAATTAGCATCAATGGTAAAAGTGTAGTCGATAATTTTGAAGATTTTAATATGGGACAATTAGTCGATATATTTTCATCTGAACCTGCAACTTTTGTAATTGTTCAAGATGGCATAGAAAAAACTATTGTAGTAGAGCCAGATAAAATAAATGCTATAGGTGTAAAATAAAAAAATTTTGATTTTGTATATATATTGGTATATAATACTTTTTATAAGACACTGTCTTGTAGTTGACACAAGATAGTGCCTTTTTTGTTGGAATTTGAATTTTGTGTTATAGATATTTGAATATTAATATAAGGAGGAGTTTATTTAATGGAAGAAAATATGCAATATGATGATTTAGGAACACTTGCTCAATTAAACTGGTTTCCTGGGCATATGGCAAAAGCTAAACGCATTATTGTAGAAAACTTAAAATTAGTTGATGTGGTCATTGAGCTTCGTGATGCTCGTATTCCTAACAGTAGTGCAAATCCAATTTTAAAAGATTTAATTGGCAAAAAACCGCATTTAATCGCTTTGAATAAAATTGATTTAGCAGATAATAATATTAATAATAAATGGGAAGAATATTTCACATCTATGGGTAAATCTGTGGTGAAAATCAATTCTTTAGATGGTAAAGGTATTCGTCAATTAGTAACTGTAGCAGATGAATTGGCTAAGGTAAAAACTGCCAAATTCGCTAATAAAGGTGTAAAACCTCGTAATGCTCGTGTAATGATTGTAGGTATTCCAAATGTAGGGAAATCTTCTTTAATAAATAGATTATCTGGCAGTGCTTCATTGAAAACTGCTGATAAACCTGGTGTTACACGTGCAAAACAGTGGATTAAAATAAAAATAATCTTGATTTATTGGATACTCCAGGTATTTTATGGCCAAAATTTGAAGATCCTGAAGTGGGATTGAATTTAGCTTTTACTGGAGCTATCAGTGATGAAGTTTATGATATTGAACGTGCTGCTGAAATCTTATTATGGCGTTTAAAAGATGATTATGCTAAAAATATAAAAGAACGCTATAAAATAGATGAAATTCCACAAACTAGTGAAGAATTATTTACTTTGGTAGGCAAAAAACGTGGATTTTTACAAAAAGGCGGTATTGTAGATACTGAAAAAACTGCTATTGCTGTGCTTAAGGATTTTAGAGCAGGAAAATTAGGAAAAATCTCTTTGGAAAGACCTTGAGTCTAAAGAAAAATTTTTAGCTATTTTAGTATTTTAATTTGACATAAAGATATTGATATACTACACTAGTAAAGAGATATTTTATCTTTTATATGATGTAAACATAATATATTCATTAATACATTGGGAGGAATTTTTTTGTATACTAATAACAAATTGAGAAATGTCGCTATCATAGCTCACGTTGACCACGGTAAAACAACTCTTGTTGACGCAATGCTTAAACAAAGCCATATTTTCCGTGCTAACGAACAGGTAGCAGAAAGAGTAATGGACTCTAATGCTATTGAACGTGAACGCGGTATTACCATTTTGTCTAAAAATACAGCTGTAATGTATAAAGATATAAAAATCAACATCGTTGATACACCAGGCCATGCTGATTTCGGTGGCGAAGTTGAACGTGTACTCAACATGGTTGATGGCGTTTTATTATTAGTTGACGCTTCTGAAGGTCCTATGCCTCAGACTAAATATGTTTTACGTAAAGCTTTAGAACAAGGTTTAAAACCTATCGTTGTTATCAACAAAATTGACCGTCCTGACCAGCGTATTGATGACGTTTATGACGAAGTTTTGGAACTTTTCATGGAACTTGGTGCTGATGATGATCAGCTTGATTTCCCTGTTGTATACGCAATTGCTCGTGATGGTATTGCTAAACTTGACCTTGATGATGAAAGCGATAGCTTAGAACCATTAATGGATTTACTTATTAAAGAAATTCCAGCTCCACAGGGTGATGTAGAAGGTCCTCTTCAAATGATGGTAACTACACTTGATTCTGACGAATATGTTGGTCGTGTAGCTATTGGTCGTATCATGCGTGGTAAAATCAAAGAAGGTCAAAATGTAGTAGTTATCAGTGGTGATGGCGAAACTAAAGAACGTATCGGTAAAGTATATGTTTACCAAGGTTTAAAACGTATGGAAGTTAGCGAAGCTGAACTTGGTGAAATCGTAGCAATTACTGGTCTTCCTAGTGCAAGTATTGGTCATACTGTTGCTGATGCTGAAAATCCAGAAGCTTTACCTAGCATTAATATTGATGAACCTACATTGTCCATGACTTTTGGTGTTAATACTAGCCCATTTGCTGGTCGTGAAGGTCAGTTTGTAACATCTCGTCATTTACGCGACCGTTTATATAAAGAAACTGAAACAAATGTAAGCTTATGTGTTGAAGAAACAGATAGCCCAGATACATTTAAAGTTTCTGGTCGTGGCGAATTACATCTTTCTATTCTCATTGAAACAATGCGTCGTGAAGGATACGAACTTCAGATTGGTAAACCAGAAGTTATTTATAAAGAAATCAATGGTCAACTTTGTGAACCAATTGAAAACTTAACTATTGAAGTACCTCAAGAATTCATGGGTACAGTTATGGAATCCCTTGGTACTCGTAAAGCAGAACTTTCCAATATGACTGAATTAAAAGGTTATTTACGTCTTGAATTCACTATTCCTGCACGTGGACTTATCGGTTTCCGTTCTGAATTCTTAACTAATACAAAAGGTAATGGTATTATGAACCATGTATTCCGTGGATATGCTCCATATAAAGGTGATATTCCAGGTCGTAGCCGTGGTTCTTTAGTAGCATTTGAACAAGGTGAAACAACTCCATACGGTATTTATACTCTTCAAGACCGTGGTGTAATGTTCATTTCTCCAAACCAAATGGTTTATGAAGGTATGATTATTGGGGAAAATACTCGTGAACTTGATATGGACGTAAATCCATGTAAGAAGAAAAATGTTTCCAATATGCGTTCTTCTTCTTCTGATGAAGCTATTCGCTTAACTCCACCTCGTCTTTTAAGTCTTGAACAGGCTCTTGAATTCATCAACAAAGATGAAATGGTAGAAGTTACTCCAGAAAGCATTCGTTTAAGAAAAACTATTCTTGATAAATCTCAGCGTGGACGTTTACGTAAAAACGCAAAATAATTTTAAGTATAGTATATAATGTGTTAGAAGCGACATTTGTATGTGTCGCTTCTTAGCATATTTATGAATTTATTTGATTAGTTAAACAATCAAATAAATTTTATGAAAATAATATTTATTACAGTTTTTTGCAGGATTTTTTTATTTTATAGAGAATTGTTCTAGTATGGGTTTATTTTAATTTTATATAAAATATATTTATGGGTTATAAAAGGATATTTGAGGTGAGATTATGGCGGATTTTTTATCAAAAATCACTAAGTTTCTAATTCCAGAAGAAGTTGAAGAAATAGAAGCTAAAGTTGATGAAAAACAAGAAACTAGAAGACAAACAGTAAAAGTAGCTCCTAATGTTACTCGTGTAGCAAATGGACCTTCCATTTACACAAATACAGCTGAAGCTACAAGAGATGAAGCAACATCATCTGCTACTAATAACTATGAAGAAAATAATCGTCGTCCTAGTTTAAAAGTATATAAACAGCCAAATATGAATGTACTTGTATTTGAACCTACTAATTTCAATGATACAAGAATTGCTGCTGATGCTTTAAAAGCTTCTAAAGCTGTGCTTATCAATTACGAAAAAATTGAACAAAGTGAACAAGTTCGTATTTGCGATTTTATGAATGGTGCTTGCTATGTATTAGATGGTTCTGTAAAAAGAATTTCTGCAAAAATGGTATTATATGTGCCAAATGGCGTATCTATTGAAGAAATTATTCCAACAAAATAAAAAAAGACATCTATGGAAATGGAAGTTTATGAAACTTATCATTTTTTATAGATGTCTTTTTATTTTAAACGGTTATGGTTGTAAGATAATCGAAAATATCTGCTCTAACAGGTGTATCTAATTTATAGAGAATTTTAAAACCATTATATTTAGGTGCAAATTCTGGATTGCCTTGGGCTGTGATTTCACCTAAAAATAAAATTCCTTAGCTTCTTTATCTTCACTAGGTTTGCGCACAAATAGATATAATTTATTTTGTTCTTTATTCGCATTATATATATGTTTAGCATCACTAGAGTCTAATTTTCGATTGCTTTTGGAGTAGGCTGTAATCAAGGTATTGCTTAAAAATTCATTAGTATAATCTACTCTTTTTTTATCTGGCGCTATATAATTGATAAATACTGGCATGGTATGTGTTGTTTTTTCATAGAAATAACCAGCCATGGCATTAGGATTTATTTTTTGAGGCCAATTTAATAGATAACAAACTTCTTCATAAGTGTATTTTTGATATAAAACAAGATTAGTATTTTTGTATTTATTTTGATAGTATTTTTGATATCTTTCTAAGGCAAAATCGAGAATTTCATTTATTTGAAAATAGAACTTTTCATCTTGTAAAGCTGATTTAAAAATATCACTGATGATGTAATCATTATCATTTTCTTTGATGAAAATGCAATTACTAAATTTAGCTTGCTCATTGCTAATAGTAAATAGATTAGTTAAATTGCGTATTAATGAAACTTTTATTTGCTCAGTAAATTCTTGATGGTATTTTGTAATTAAGATTTGCTTTATATCCATTAATAAATGAGATGTATTTTTTAATAATAATTTTAAAGCTATGAGTTCATGAATTCTTTTGCCTTTAGCAAAGCGATATGAGATAAAATAAAGAATTTCTTCTTGAATTGTATTAAATCTAATTGTGTAATCTTTATCGTATTTTTGCAAGAAATTATGATATGTTTTAAATTTATCAAGGAATTTTAAAATATCTATACTACCAAACTGGGAAAAATCAAAGATAGAAGGAATTTTTCCTAATTTTTGTTTTAATTGTAGATATTCATTTTTCAATAAGGCTGTATCGCTTAATTTGGCACTATCAATGGCTTGATAGATTTTTTGACGAGCTATTTTATCAAAATGAATGGTAGAAGAACCAAAGATGAAACGATTGCCTTCTGCTACATAATGACGGATATTATCTTTATTATAAGAAGTATCACCAGATAGAGCTATTGGTATCATAAAGTTATTTTGATAGTTGCCGATAAAGTCAAGAATTACTACATAATCTTTTTGTGGATATTTGCGAAGCCCACGACCTAATTGTTGAACGAAGATAATGGCTGATTTTGTAGGTCTGAGCATGATTATTTGATTTATAGCAGGAATATCAATGCCTTCATTCATAATGTCTACAGTGAATATATAATCAAGACCTGTAGAGCGTTCTTTTTGTTCTAATTTATGAATGGCATTAGTTCGTGTTTCTTGACTATCTTTACCTGATAGAGCAATGGTATTAAATCCTCGCTCATTAAATTTTTGTGAAAGTATTTGGGCTTCTTCTATTTGACTACAAAATATTAAACCGCGCAGACGTTCTCCACTGAAACCATAGTATTTAGATTGATTGATAATATGTGTTACGCGAGCGTCTGTAGTTAAATCGTTAAATGTTGAATTATCATTGATTTCTTGATCATCAACTGTGATATCAGTAATGCCAAAGTAGTGAAATGGGCAAAGTAAATTTTCTTGCATAGCTTGGTTTAAGCGAATTTCATAAGCTATATTATGGTCAAATAATTGGTAGATATCAAAGCCGTCTGTGCGTTCTGGTGTAGCTGTCATACCTAATAAAAATTGTGGCTGAAAGTAATTTAAGATTTTTAAATAACTACTGGCACCAGCTCGATGAGTTTCATCAATGATGATATAGTCAAAATGTGTTGGTGTGAATTGAGTTAAATTTTCTTCTTTGCTTAGCATATTTATGGTAGCAAATAGATAAGGTTTATGAAAATCCTTATGATTAGCTGACAAAATACCATATTGGATATCTGGTATTATTTTGGCAAAAGTTTTACAAGCTTGTTTAAGAATTTGTTCGCGATGGGCTAAAAATAATAGTCGTTTAGGATTGGCTTTTTTGACAGCAAAGGCACTTAAATATGTTTTTCCTGTGCCTGTAGCTGATATCAATAATGCTTTTTGTTTATTATCTTGTTGTAATTTTGCTAATGCTGTTAATGCTTCCTGTTGCATTTTATTAGGAGCAATATCATTAGTAGAGATATTTTCTTGAACTGTAGCAAATTGTCTTTTTAATTTTTGTAAAGAATGATATTTATCAGCATATTGTTTAAGCCAGATATCAGTCAAAGGCATGGCTTCTTGCCACATTTGTTGAAATTGAGATAATGTATTGTTGATTAAAGCACCATTTGCTAAAGAATTTATTTTTAGGCTCCATTCTTTATTTGCTTTTAAGGCTGTTTGCGTTAAATTATTACTGCCTACAATTAAAGTGTAATAATCATTTTGTTCAAAGATATAGCCTTTGATATGGAAATTTTCTTTAGTATAAATGCGAATATTTAAATTAGGATATTGTTGTAATTCTTGTAGAGCTTTTGGTTGATTAAAATATAGATAATCAGTGGTTAAAATATCGCCAGTGATGTTTTTTTCTTGAAGTAGTTTTAAACATTCTTTAAGACAAATTAAACCACTTTGAGTGATAAAAGCTATGGCAAAATAAAATCGTTTACAAGTTTGTAATTCTTGAAGTAGTTCTACTAATAGATTAGAGCCACTATTATAATCATTATAGATTATCTGTGGTTGTAAATCAGGCAAGGAATTAATTTTATCATCTATAAGAGCGCTAGCAAGACTTTGTTGTAGTTCTTGAGCTAAATAATCTTGTGTTTGCATAGAGTAACCTCATAATTTTATATTGAATTTATTGATAAAAAAGGCTGAGTTTAAATCTATAAAGGATTTTAAACCCAGCTTTTTATTTTAACGTAATACATATTCAGCTAAAATAGCTTGTAGTTGATAAATATCTAAACTTTTATCAAATTTTTTGCTAATAGGCATATCCATACCAGCAACATATATTTTTAATTCAGCATCTAAATCAAAATGACCAGCTGTTTCAATGCTGAAATGTCTTATACTTTTATATGGTATAGAATGATATTGTGTTTTTTTACCTGTAATACCTTGTTTATCTACAAGGATAAGGCGTTTATCGGTAAAAATAAATAAATCACGAAAAATTTCATAAGCCTGTTGAATGTTTTCGCCATTAGCTAATAATTTAGCGTAATCTTGGCGGATATCATCAAGATTTGCTTTAGAGGCATTGCCTAAAAGATTATCAAATAATCCCATAAAAATTCCTCCTATACTTATAT
>ENA-OPYX01001698-OPYX01001698.1-human-gut-metagenome-genome-assembly--contig:-NODE-1698-length-11107-cov-2.431512_pt1 | contig 11107 bp, 14 predicted proteins | sample MGYA00242639_ERZ504486 | MGnify/ENA primary metagenome ERZ504486 (study PRJEB26092, sample SAMD00036296) | human gut metagenome | host: Homo sapiens | study: EMG produced TPA metagenomics assembly of... | reverse complement strand
AAAATTTCCCAAAACCTATGCAATTAGTTGTAACTGCAGTTGTTGCTTTTGGTGGAGCTGCTGTGATCAAGCTGGTACTGGTGTATTTTTTCGGCTTATAAGTATTTTCAAATTCGTATTACATACTATGGAAAAAGAACTTTTTGATATTTTCACAGATGCGTGATAATATGATTATAGAAAAAGAGTGCTACCGATAGACGGTTAGTCCGTTTTACTATTTAGAATATCTATCAAAGATAACCGCTTAGTTTTGCAGACAGGGTGGGAATTTGGCAGAGAGAAAAAGAGCCGGGATCTCTGTTTTGGCACGCAGTGTACGGAACAGGGAAAGCCTACTGTTGTCTGGGATTGACAGAACCAGAGAAATAACCTATTATAATTACAGAGATAAAGATTTTTTACATGGGAAGCTTAGCCTTCCCATATTTTACTTTATAGGAAATGTTCAATAACAGAAAGTTACTCTGCAATATTTTCCTATATTATGAAAAGGATGAGGTTTGTATAATGAAAAAAGAAAAAGGAAATGTCATCGCTCTTCTGCCAATTGGTGTATTTCTCATACTGTACCTTGGTCTGGGAATTTTATTTGAATATATAATGAAGATTCCTATGGGATTTTATAATGTACCGATCGTGGTTGCATTTCTTACTGCGATTCTGGTTGCCTGTTTGCAGAACAGAGCAGTAAATTTTGACAGGAAACTGGAAATCATGGCACATGGAGTAGGAGACAAAAATATTATTACCATGCTTCTGATTTTTCTTGCAGCAGGGTCTTTTGTTGGTGTGGTTGGAAGAAATAGTGCAGAAAGTGTAGCATATTTTATGCTGACACTGATACCGGCAAGATTTTCTGTAGCAGTTTTATTTGTGGTTGCCTGTTTTGTCTCTGTAGCGATGGGGACTTCTGTTGGAACGATAACACTTCTGGTACCTATCGCGGCAGCTGTTTCCAGTGCATCAGGTTTTGATCTTGCATTTTGTGTTGCATCGGTTATGGGTGGAGCAATGTTTGGAGATAATCTTTCTTTCATTTCGGATACGACGATTGCGGCATGCAATGGACAGGGCTGTGAGATGAAAGATAAGTTCAGAGAAAACTTCTGGATTGCATTTCCGGCGGCTGTTGCAACTCTGGTCATAATCCTGGTTCTGTCGTTTCAGACGGAGATTCAGGGACATATCAGTCAGGATTATCATTTACTTCAGGTGTTACCGTATGTATTGGTGCTGATTGGCGGTATTATCGGAATCAATGTTTTTGTAGTGCTTCTTACTGGAATTGTTTCCGGAGCAATCATCATGCTTGCAGGAGGGCATATCACTCCGATGGAACTTCTGACCAATATGGGGGCAGGTGTATCAGGAATGTTTGAAACCTGTATGGTTGCGATTCTGGTGGCAGCGATGTGTGCCCTGATTCGTGAATACGGTGGTTTTGATGCACTTCTTAACTGGATTCATAAAATTTTCCGCGGAAAGAAGGGTGGCCAGCTTGGCATGGGACTCCTTGTCGGTACCATGGATATTGCGACTGCAAATAATACGGTAGCTATCGTCATGGCAAATCCGATCGCCAAAGAGATGGCACAGGAGTATGGAATCACACCCCAAAAGACTGCCTCCTTACTGGATACTTTTTCCTGTATCTTTCAGGGAATCATTCCATATGGTGCACAGATGCTTGTGGCAATTTCTGCAGTCAATGAGTTGGGTGGAGAACTTCTGCTTTTCAGACATACCTGAGCTTTTTTATCCAATGTTCTTCTGCTTGCATCCATTATTACTATAATAAGAAGTGATTCATGATGCGCAGCAGGTGACAGAATACGTGAATGAACTAAAACAGAAATTTTCAAAAACACTTGACCTTCCACCTTATGGAAGCTGTATAAAACAGATACAGACAGGGAGTTGAACGATTTCCGGAACTGTCGGGAAAGTAAGAGGTAGCACGATGAAAATCAAACAGGTGGAAGAACTTGTGGGAATCACAAGAAAGAATATTCGGTTTTATGAAGATCAGGGACTCCTGAATGTGGAGCGTGCAGAAAACGGATACAGGGAATATCATCAGGCGGATGTTATCCGGCTTCAGGAGATTAAATTATTCCGCAAGATGGACATTTCCATAGAAGAAATGAAACTTCTCTTCGAAAAAAAGAAAAGCCTGCAAATCTGTTTGGAACAACATCTGAAAGAACTGGATCATCGTAAAGAAGGTCTTTCGAAGATGCAGGATATGTGCGAGCGACTGATCCTGGAACACCGGTCACTGGAATCTCTGAATGCAGAGGACTGTCTGGAAGAAATCGAGCAGATGGAGAAAGAAGGTGCAAAGTTTATGAACGTAAACAAAACGGATGTCCACAATAAGAAAAGAAAAGGAGCAATCATAGGTGCAGCAGTTATGACACTGCTTATGCTTCTTACGATTATAATTATATTCTGGGCAAACATACAGGATCCAATTCCGACAGGATTGTTTTTGCTGTTGGAGGGAATTCCGATAGTGATCATTGTGGGAACGCTCATAGCACTTGCAGGAAGAATGAAAGAAATCGAAGGAGGAGAAGAAGATGAAGCTTCTAAGTATTGAATATATTCCAGGTGTGGATTTTGAGCCACTGGGAATCGTAAAAGGAACTGTTGTACAGACAAAAAATGTCGGCAGAGATTTTATGGCAGGTATGAAAACATTGGTTGGCGGTGAAATCGTAGGTTACACAGAAATGTTGAATGAGGCGAGACAGATTGCCACGAAGCGTATGGTAGATGAAGCCAAAGAAATGGATGCAGATGCGGTGATTGGTGTAAAGTATGGATCTTCACAGGTTATGTCAGGAGCAGCAGAAGTGATTGCTTATGGAACAGCAGTGAAATATAAATAAAAAGATTGTCAGACAGATATAAAAAAGAATACAGAACAGATCAGAGATCTCACATCACAGTCAAAGGTGATGTGAGATTTTTTTCTATTGAATAGTAATGTATATAATGTTTCGTAAGGTATGGGGGATATCTTAGAAATATGATGAAAACATATGACAAACCATGTATAATAGGAATAATGGATGAATCAAAAGAAATAAAAACGGATGAGGAATTTAAATGGAAGGAAATTTAACAAAAGGTCCTATTTTGAGGACACTGACGAAGCTTGCGATTCCAATCATGGCATCGTCATTTCTTGGGACTTTATATAACATTACAGATATGGCATGGATTGGGCTGTTGGGCTCGAAGGCCGTTGCCGGAGTTGGTGTGGGAGGCATGTTTACCTGGTTTTCACAGGGATTGGCTGCCATGGCTCGAATGGGAGGACAGGTACAGGTTGCACAATGTATCGGTCGTGGTGAAAAAGAAAAAGCACATGGTTTTGCGCAGGCAGCGGTGCAGTTGGCTGCCTTTATGGGGATGGCATATGCGCTTCTGTCGCTTGTGTTTACGAAACAGATGGTAGGATTTTTCCAGCTTGCAGATGCAGAGGCACATGCAGCGGCCATGTCCTATACAAAGATTGCATGTGGGTTGATTGTATTTTCCTTTATGACGCTGACGCTTACAGGCCTTTATACAGCTCAGGGTGATTCAAAAACACCGTTTTTGGCGAATCTGATTGGACTTGTGACGAATATGATCCTGGATCCGGTCCTGATTCTCGGACCAGGACCATTTCCGAAGCTTGGGGTGACAGGTGCAGCGATTGCAACGGTGACAGCGCAGGCAATTGTTATGAGTATTATGGCCCTTGCAGTTATCATACGGAAAAAAGAAAATGTACTGAAAGGGATTCATCTTTTGGCTAAAATCCCACGCGAATATCTGGGAGGAATCTGCAGAATCGGAATTCCAACAGCTGTTCAGGGAATGGCGTACTGTGCGATTTCCATGGTTCTGACACGAATGGTATCGGGATATGGCGCAGAAGCAGTTGCAACACAGAGAGTCGGCGGTCAGATTGAGTCAATTTCCTGGAATACCGCGGATGGTTTTGCTGCAGCTTTGAATGCGTTTATCGCACAGAATTATGGAGCAGGGAAAATGGACCGTGTAAAAAAAGGTTACAGAGCCTCTTTATGGACAGTCGGTATCTGGGGAATATTGATCACGCTCGCATTTGTCTGTTTCCCGAGACCAATCGCAGAGATCTTTTTCCATGAACCGAAAGCAATTACAACAGCAGTCGGTTACCTGATCATCATTGGCTTCAGTGAAGCATTCATGTGTGTGGAACTCACAACGGTCGGAGCATTGTCCGGACTTGGCAAGAACAAAACTTTGCAGTATTATCAGTATTACATTCACCAGTGCGAGAATCCCGCTTGCAATCATTCTTGGAGGTCTTATGGGACTCAGTGGAATCTGGTGGGCTCTCTCTGCAACATCGATTGTCAAAGGAATCATATTCACCTGTACATTTTTCTGGATCACCAGGAAGAGAGGACAAAGCATATGAAAACAGCCAAAAAAAATTTTTAAAATTGTTGGAATCATTCTTGGAATTATCATACTTGCACTGATCGGATATATCATTTATTTATTTGCAAGTTATCATCGGATTGAGGACAATCTGCCACTTGAGGTGGAATCCCATGCGGCAGACGCGGAACTTACAACAGAAAAAGAATATTCCGCGCTTACATATAATATCGGATTTGGTGCATATACACCGGATTTCAGCTTCTTTATGGACGGTGGCAAGTTTTCCTGGGCGAAGAGCAAAGACAGTGTGCTAAAAACGGTTCAGGGGGCAGGAGAGCTCGTTGCTTCTTATGATCCGGACTTTGCGCTTATTGAGGAAGTGGACTTGAATTCCACGAGAAGCTATCATGTAAACGAATACTCAATCTTGAAAGAATGTCTGGCAGATTATGACACGGTATTTGCACAGAACTATGATTCGGCATTTTTGTTCTATCCATTTACCCAGCCACATGGTAAGAGCAGATCAGGTCTGGCCCTGTTTTCCAGATATCCGGTGACGGATTCTTTGAGAAGAAGTTTTCCGGTATCTACCTCATTCAGTAAATTCTTTGATCTGGACCGCTGCTACAGTATTTCCAGAGTTCCGGTCGATAACGGCAAAGAACTTGTGATCTTTGAGCTACATATGTCTGCATATGGAAACAGCGATGCGATTCGTGAAGGACAGATACGTATGCTGTCTGAGGATATGCAGAAAGAATATGAAGCAGGAAATTATGTGCTTTTGTGGTGGTGATTTTCAACCATGTCTGAAAGCAGCAGAGGATGACTCTACAGATAAAGAGTCCTGGGCATACCCTTTCCCGAGAGAAGAACTTCCGGAACATTTTGCGTTCTGCATAGATCAACTGACCGCGCAGGAAAAAAATGACCTTTGGGACAGTGCTCGTAATGCAAGATATGGAGTACGTGCCGGGAGTGACTTACACCGTTACATTGGATGGATTTATTATATCTGATAATATAGAATGCGTTTCTTATGAGGACATCAATACAGGATATTCTTACTCCGACCACGATCCGGTATACTTGAAATTCAGACTGAAATAAAATAGCATTCTTATAAAAATAAGAAGGAGAGACATCAGATGAAATTTTTGTTTGCTTCTGATTCATTTAAGGGAACTTTGTCTTCTCCCAAAACAGCAGAATTACTTACACAGGTAGCCCGGGAGATATTCCCGGACTGTGTCTGCGACAGCATAGAAGTAGCAGATGGCGGAGAAGGAACAACAGAAGCAGTACTTTCAGCAGTCAAAGGAACAACAATTCCCTTGAAAGTGCACGGACCTTTATGGGAAGAATTGACATGCAGCTATGGTATGCTGGATGAAAAACGGGCAGTTATGGAAATGGCTGCGGCATCTGGCCTTCCGCTGGTTCCGGATGAGAAACGGGATCCGAGATATACAACTTCTTATGGAACGGGTGAGATGATACGGGATGCTCTGGAGAGAGGATTTCGTGATATTTCCATAGCGATTGGAGGTTCTGCTACCAATGATGGTGGAATTGGATGCATCCGTGCTCTGGGAGGTCGTTTTCTGGATGAAAATGGCGAAGAACTGAAAGGCTGTGGAGGAGATCTCATTAAAATAAAAAAGATTGATATATCCGGACTGAATCCGCTGATCAAAGAATGCAGATTTACAGTTATGTGTGATGTGACCAATCCACTTTGTGGTAAAGACGGTGCAACTTATACATTTGGCCGGCAAAAGGGCGCAACACCTGAGATTCAGGATGAACTGGAAAAAGGTATGTGTAACTATCGTGATATCATCCAAAAGCAATTTGGTATGGATATGGATAACGTAAAAGGTGCCGGAGCTGCCGGTGGACTTGGAACAGCTTTGATGGTATTTTTGAATGGCACATTGAAATCAGGAATTGAAACAGTCCTTGATCTGCTTGACTTTGACAGACGCCTGGAAGGGGTAGATGTAGTAGTTACCGGAGAGGGAGCTACAGACTGGCAGTCCGTATTTGGAAAAAGTCATGCAGGGCATCGGTATACACTGCAAGGCACATGGTATACCGGCGGTGGCAATTGTCGGAAGTATGGGCAAGGAGGCAGAAGATATTTTTGAATATGGAATAGAGTCGATGATTACGACTATTAATGGTGTTATGACACTTCCGGAAGCATTGGATCATGCGGAAGAATTGTATCTTGGAGCGGCCAGACGGCTGTTTCGTATGCTGCGTGCAGGAAGCAGACTCTCAGTTGCTGTGAACGGAGTGAACAGTAACGACTCTCATAAGAGGGCAGAGTAATTAATATAGGTTTCCTTGAGGTTGTCAGGCGGTTATGGTATACTGAGTCTAGCAAAATTTTAATGGGGTTTTTATCAAAAAGAGGAGGTTTTTACAATGAGAGAAGTAAAAGCGATCAAGATCAACGTAGCAGATTTTGCTCCATATGGAACATTCTGCAACATGACAGAGCCGGAAGGCTATCCATTACAGGGAGAAATCCATAAGTTCTATCCGGATCGTATTTCCGGAACTAGTATGGGAAGTATTGCATTTTCTCCAATTGCAGTTCGCAAAGATGAGAGGATTATCAAAGCAGCGGAATATCATACAACGACATGGGAAGGAATTGTAGCACTGGATGATGATATGATCATTCATGTAGCACCGGCATTCCGGCGGTGTACCGGTTCCGGAACTTGCCAAAGCATTTATCGTACCGAAGGGATGCATGGTCAAGATTAATGCAGCAATCTGGCATCTCTGTCCACTTCCGCTGAATAATGAGGAGCTTCATGCAATGATTATTCTTCCGGAATGCACCTATGCGAATGACTGTACCGTCGTTGATTTCGAAGAAAAAGACTGGTTCAAGATTACCGTATAAGTATAAAAATATATACTAAAAACTCCTCCAGACGAGCTGTTTCCCTAAAGAAAGCAACCGGTATGGAGGAGTTTTATTTAGTGTCAGAGCATTTTGGGGACATTCAATATTAGAAGATCAGATCTGCAAATCCGGTAGATACCAGGAACAGGATCAGCATAACGATCGGTACCACATATCGAATCATAAAGCGATAAAGACCGGCACGTTTGAAGTGTTCGCCATTGCGTTCTACTTCGCCTATGATCCAGTCCGGACCAATTACCCATCCGATCAGAATACTGGTCAGAAGAGAGATAAACGGCATCAGGAAACTGTTACTGATATAGTCCATGACATCCAGAAGCTGCCCTACAGAGCCGTTTGGAAGTTTCAGTTCAAAGTACAGCTTGTTATATCCAAGGCAGATTACTACAGCTGTGATCAGAGAATAGATACCGACAGCCCCACACAATTTTTTTACGTGGTTTGTGATAAAGTTCCATGCAGTTGGCAACCAGAGTTTCCATAACGGAGACGCAGGAGGTAAGTGCAGCAAATCCCATCATCAGAAAGAAAGCAATTGCTACAGGTTGTCCCAGAACACCCATTGCATCAAATACTTTGGGTAATGAAATAAAGATAAGGCTTGGGCCGGAAGCCATGCCATCTGTGCCAAGAAATACAAATACAGCCGGGATGATCATCATTCCTGCAAGGAAAGCAACGCCGGTATCAAAAATTTCAATCTGGTTTGTTGATTTGTTCAGATTGACTTCATTTTTTACATAAGAACCGTAGGTGATCATGATTCCCATGGAAACGCTTAAGGAGAAAAAAGCTGGCTCATTGCATCCAGAAGAATTTCCAGGAAACGCTTCACAGTGAGCCCACTGAAATCTGGCTTTACATAAAAAGCAAGTCCCTCCATACCGGTACGGACAGTTCCGTCTGCATCGGTATGTGTCAGTGTCAGTGAGAAAATCGCGATGACCAGGATCAGAAGAATCAGTCCTGGCATGATGATCTTGGAAAATTTTTCGATTCCTTTTTCTACACCGCGATATACGATCCATGCGGTCAGTGCAAGAAAGACCAGCATAAATATGATCGGTGCAATATCTGATGTGATGAAAGCTGTAAAATATCCATCAGCCGCAGCATCTTTTCCATCAGATATAATATAGGTAACAAAGTATTTCGTGATCCAGCCACCAATGACAGAGTAATAGGTCATGATCAGTGTTGGAACTAGAAATGTCAGTTTACCAAGAAATTTCCATTTCGGATTGAGTGCTTCAAAAGCCCTGAGCGCATTTTTCTTGGTTTTTCGACCGATTGCAACATCTGTTGTCAGTAATACAAATCCGAAGGTCAGTACCAGTACCAGATAGACCAGCAGGAATAATCCACCGCCGTCTTTGGCACAGAGATATGGGAACCTCCAGATATTTCCAACACCTACGGCACTTCCGGCAGCAGCCAGAACGAAGCCGATCGATCCGGAAAAACTACTTCCTTTTCCTTCAGTTTTCAATTTCCCTCTACATAAAGTTTAATTAAGGGCCAGAAAATACCTGACCCAATGTCTTTATTTTAACGCAAATAAGTATGTGTGTAAATGGTAGAAGGAGAGAGTTTTTTATAGAGATTCTCCGGTACATTCAGTGGAATCGTAAACAATAATTGTGAATACAGACAATATATGGCATAATAAATATAATGTTAATTGTAGATCTTTGGAAGAAAAGCAGGTGATCAAGTGGTTAACAAAGAGTTTTTGGTGAAGCAAGAATGTAGAATTCAAAAGGGAGATTCCGACTAAACGTGAAAAGTTTTTGAAAGATATCATAAAAAAAGTTAAAGGATACCACAATATGAATGACAAGATAAAAGTCCTTTTTCTGGACATTGACAATACGCTTCTGGACTTTGATGCGGCCGCAGCCTGGGCAATGGAGCAGTGCTTTCAGAAAGCGGGACTGGAATATAAATCAGAAATGTTTGCTGCTTTTACAGAGGAAAATAATAAGATCTGGCAGCGTATCGAACGCAAAGAACTGACGATGGACGACCTGTTTTATGTGCGCTGGCAGGCAATTCTTGGGCATCTTGGACTGGAGGCAGACGGTGTTGAAATGGAAAAAGAATTCCTCGTACTTCTTAACTTAAGTGCTGTACCAGTTGAGGGGGCAGAAGAAATTCTTACATATTTGAAACAGCAAAAGTACTGTCTGTGTGCGGCAAGCAATGGGCCATATGATCAACAGATTAATCGCCTCAAAAAGGCAGATATGTTGAAATATTTTGCACATTGCTTTGTATCTGAGAAAGTCGGAGCAGATAAACCAAGTCAACGCTTCTTTGATGGTTGTTTGAAAGAACTTCCGGGAGTACGACCGGAGGAATGTATGATGATCGGAGATTCCCTGACCGCAGATATTACCGGTGGCAGGGCGTATGGAATGTCCACCTGCTGGTATGTGCCTTCTGTGGAAAAATACAGAGAAGAAAAGAAAAAAGTGGAAAACCAGCGGACTACATCATTCATGATTTACTGGAATTAAAGAAGATTCTGTAGTAGTTCAAATTGACATGAGAGCACTGGGAGACTTATAATTTATCAGTCAGAAAAGTTATCTGAGAATGAAAGAATTACATATAGAAGGTGAAAAATGTCAACATCTATGACAAAGGGCAGCCCGCTGAAACTAATGCTTCAGTTTGCACTGCCGCTGTTGATGGGGAATCTCCTTCAGCAGACTTATAATATTATTGACGCGGCAATCGTAGGTCAGATTCTTGGCGCTGATGCGCTTGCAAGTGTTGGATCGAGCAGCAGTGTACAGTTTCTGGTTTTAGGCTTCTGTATTGGATGCTGTGCCGGTTTTGGCGTTCCTGTTGCCAGATATTTTGGCGCTGGGGATCATCGTACTATGCGAAATTACATATTTAATGGCGCGGTACTTACAGCAATTATTGCGGCAATCCTTATGATTGCCTGTTCGTTATCCTGTGGACAGATCCTGCATCTGCTTTCTGTTCCGGATGATATTTTTGGAAATGCGTATGTATATCTGATCGTCATTTTTATCGGAATACCATTTACACTGCTGTACAATTATCTGTCCAGCATTCTGCGTTCTGTAGGCGATAGCCGGACACCTTTCCTGTTCCTGGGGTTTTCAGCAGTCCTGAATATTTTCCTGGATCTGTTCTGTATTATTGTTTTGAAATGGGGCTGTATGGGAGCTGCGATCGCAACGATCACAGCACAGGCGATCAGTGGAATTCTCTGTTTCTTTTATATAAGAGGGAAGATGCAGCTTCTTCGCCTGGAGAAAGAAAACATGATCGTGCAAAAGGATGCGGTAAAGGAACTTCTGGGCATGGGACTTCCGATGGGATTTCAGTTCTCGATCACAGCAATCGGGAGTATGGTCATGCAGGCGGCGAACAATGGACTTGGAAGTATTTATGTTTCTGCTTTTACAGCGGCTATGCGTATTAAGCAGTTCCTTCTGTGTCCATTTGATGCGATTGGAACAGCAGCATCTGTATTCTGCAGTCAGAACCTTGGCGCGCGTCAGGCAGACAGGATTAAAAAGGGTGCACTTGAGGCAACGATCGCAGGATGCATTTATGGTTTTAGTTGCCGGTCTGATACTGATTTTTTTCGGAAGACCACTTTCAATGATTTTCCTGAGTAAAAATGCGACTGCAGTTCTGGATGCATCTGCAAAATATCTGCGCTGTCTGGGATTCTTCTTC
>ENA-OPYX01001697-OPYX01001697.1-human-gut-metagenome-genome-assembly--contig:-NODE-1697-length-11112-cov-3.689213_pt1 | contig 11112 bp, 14 predicted proteins | sample MGYA00242639_ERZ504486 | MGnify/ENA primary metagenome ERZ504486 (study PRJEB26092, sample SAMD00036296) | human gut metagenome | host: Homo sapiens | study: EMG produced TPA metagenomics assembly of... | reverse complement strand
AAGTGTATCTGAATCAAGAATGTTTTGTACAGTATCAGTCCAAGTATTTGATAGCTTATTAAGACTACCTTCTAAGCTATTGGCTGTTTTATTTCATTAATATTCAATCAGATTCGCAACATCCGATTAGTTGTTGATTATTTTTTAACTTACCTTTTCAATAGCATTTGCTTTTTACCAATTCATCAAATAATATATATTCAATATTATCCCTTTCCCAATAAGGAATTCTTATTAAATACATATTTTTACTTTTACAATAGTCATTTTTAATCTTATCATGTTTTTGTATATATGTTAGTCTATCTATATTTTGTCCATGAGTATATTTTGACGGGAATATAGGCATATAATGATGTTCGCCATCATATTCTATAACAATATTATACTTGGGAATATAAAAATCAAACGGCAAAGTATTAGTGTCCTTACAGTCGGGAAAGCGTTTTTGCATAACATATTCATATCCCCATTTATCTAAAATATTCGAAATAATATTTTCGTTGTGATAAGATGCACATTTTGGACATCCAGTATATTTGCGTAATATTTTGTTAGGGGCAACATACCACTTATAATTATGAATTGAACATTTACATAATATTTTCTCATGATCAGTTTTATAATCTTCCAAAGGGATAATATTTGGATTTATCTTTTTTAGTTGTTCTATAAATTCATCATTTGATTTTCTACGGTGTAAACCCATTAATTTGTTTGCACAAATAGGGCAGCCACATTGACCGTTTAAAAGAGAATCAGGACTAGTAGCCCATTCATTTTCGTCAATTTTGCACTTACACAAAATTTGTGATTTTCATAGAAACAAAAGGTGTTAAAGCTTGGATATTGGGATGAAGCATTTTCATCTTATCATCAAACCACTTTTGCGTATGCTTATTTGGTGGAATATAATTTTCTCTGGCACATTGAGGACAAGATGCTCCATTTAATAAATTTCTAAATATACCATTCCAAGTATTCCCGCATACTTTGCAACGACATTTGATGTGGTCTTCAACTTTAGTAAATTCACCGAGAATTTCAATGTTTGGATTTATAGTAAATAATTCATTTTTGAAATCATCGGTCGTCCTTTTTCGATTTAAACAATAAGGGCATTTCCCTTTACTGTTTCTCATAGTATAAACAGACGTAAGTTGTTTCCCTTTATCTAAATGTTTTTTACACCTGTATCCAATATATCTAGTTCCATCTATCAATTCTGAATTAACAAATTCAAACCCTGCATTTTCAGTTATCTTTTTTAGTTCATCATCAGGGACTTTTCTTTTCTCTGCATTGTGCTCCATAGAACAATAATGGCAACATAAACCTCTATTTAAATTCCTAAGTTTTACCTTTTGGACTCCCTTATCTCTATGTTTGTTACATATAAATTCATATTCACCATTCCAACCTAAATAAATACTAGTAACAAGTTCACAGTTAAATTTATCAAATCTTGATCTTACATCATCAATAGTTATTTTTATACTCATTTTATCACCTATTATTAATCGTTTTACTTATCCTCTATATAAAAAGACACCAAAGCTAAAAATAACTCAGGTGTCTTTTTATACTTATATGTTGTTACTTTCTTGAATATTTTTTTACGAAAGAGTAATTAATACCTTTTGACTGTAAGTATTTCATCTCTTTTATATATTGTGTACTATATTCTTTATCAAATTTTTTCATTTTATCACCCTTTAAAAATCAACAACTTCCTTATCTTTCGATAAGAGATTCGACTATTTCTTAACCACACTCATTAATAAATTTGAGTAGCAGTCACACCTTTTCGTTTAAAGGTACTTAACCAACGTCAATTTGCGATTTACGTCCTACTTCTATTGACTTAGATATTCAGGATTTCCACCTTTATTTTATAACTATATTTATACAGTATTTCTAAGTCCCTACATGGGAATAGTCTGTGAGCGTTTACCCTCGACTCAAGTACCGTATGGTCTACGGAATACGTTAGGGTACTTCGTTGCATGAACAGCGATTACTAATTTGTATAAAATTAGCAAACTTGACACTTAGGCTTTTGACCATATGTCATCCTTGCGTTGTTTCTACTTTCGTCCCGTCATAACATGATTTCTCCGTTATTGTGGTGCAAGGCTTTACGCACTACCTGCAATTAAATGTGTTTTTGTTACATATTTCTATATAACGAGGCAAAAGTCTGCCTCTTCAGCCATTGAACCGTCGCCATCAGCATATTGTTGTAACATATTCTCATATGTTGACCAATTCTCAAGAATTGCATTCAAAGCGTTAGCTCTGTACTTTCCACCAACAGCACTTAACAAATTTGCTCTCTTGGCATCATCTTTATCAAGTTTTGTATATTCAGCCGACAATTCTTTAAGAATTTGCATTGGCTCTTTTAATGAAACCGCACCGTCTTTGACTTCGCTTAAAGAGACGCCAAGTGCTTCACAAGCTTTTTCGTATTTTGTCAAGGACTCTTGATCAATTTCTTCTCCGTCCACTTCGCCAGTAACTTGTCTAAGATTCATTAAGATGCCTTTAAATGCGTTACCCATTTGAGAACCGCCTTGTTGTGTAACGGCAATAAGAGTTCCTAACGCAGCGGTCGTTTCTTCTACACTAATTTGAGAAGATGCGGCTTGAGAACCTACAACTTTCATACCCTCCGCAAGTTCAGTCATATTTACTGCATTATGATTAGTAATTTCATTTGCACCGTCTAAAGTTTGCGTTAATTTTTGAACACTACCTTCCATACCGTAAGCTTTATCGGTAGCGATAATATATGAGTTTGCAAGTTCAGCTGTCATATCTCCTGCACCTTGTGCGGCAGTTGACAGTTCAGCTATATTTTCCGCATTCTCATAGCCGGCACGAGAAGCTTCTTGAACTCCCGACAAATAATCAGTTGCTTTCTTACCATATTTTGACGCTGTTTCAAATGCGTCGTTTCCAATATTCTTTAAATCAGACTTAGATAATTTATCATTTGTTTTGCTGATTTCAGTCAAAATAGTATCTATTTCTTTAAGTTCTGTAACAGCCTCTTTTGTTTTAGAAACTACTAACATAACAGCGGAACTTGCAGACAACCATGTTTTAAACGAATCAACTGCTTGTGTCCACTGGTCTTTAAAAGCTAAACCAAGCTTGCCCATACCACGCTGTTGTGTATCGATCTTTTTTAATTCAGTTTCGATATACTTCAATCGTTCAGCCGTAACCCTGCCTTCCGACAGTTCTTTAAAATAAGCCTCTAAAGAAGCTCTGGCAGATTTTGAAGCCGCCGTGTTCTTAGACAACCAATTTTGAATATCATTAGACAACTTATTTTGTTTGTCCAAATTATAAAATTGCGTTGCATCTGTTTTAATTGATTTATAGGCATTACTGACTTTATTTAATTCTGCCGCTCTTTGTTTATCTGCCTCTATAATTGCTTGATTATGTTCTGTATCCGATGAGAAATTCTTGCTATCAATTACATCAAGTAAATCTTGGTGTTTGGCTCGTAAATCACTAGTTTGATTAGCAACTTCACTTTCGGTAAACCCAAGGTCTCTAAACTTCTTTTCAATTTCTTGAATCTGATTAGCATAACTAATCTTACCCGTACCATCGGTTGCACTTTTGATATTGTCAATCGTCTTACTATTTATAACAACATCATTAACAGCATATCCTGCCGCCTGTGCAGCATCTCTGAAGGCTTTAAACTTGGTGTTTATAACCGAAAAATCGCCTTGAGTGTTTATTTTAGACAAGTCACTCAAAAGACTGTCTATTGTTACGTCTACACCTGCTATTTGAGTTTTAAAATTTTTGATTTCCGGATTAAGTCTTTCTAAATCTGCAAGCTTAGACTCCAATCCTGAAACATTTATTTTTACTTTTTGTGCTTTATTAAATTCATCGGCTGATGCTTTTGCTCTTTTAAATCCTGCATCTAATTTGTCAGACCGTTTAAAAATGTCACTAGTCCAGAAGCATCAACTGCGTTTGACAATACATTTTTTAAATATCAGCACCAGATTTAAACCCATCCGTATAAACGCCAGATGATTTCATTTTACCAACAAGCACATCTAATTTACTTGAATACTGTTCTTTGACAGTTCCAATATCTTTTGACCTAAGAGACGTAGCTACTGCTTCGGCATTACGGAACACAGACACCATGTCTTGTAATTTGGCAATTTGCTTATCAACTTCGTTCTGCATATCAGTAAAATTAGATTTACTAGCACTACCTAAATTATTAATTGCTGTTTTAACTACTGAATATTGCTGTTCAAGTGCAGTAATATGTTCATTGGATTTTATTGGCTTGGATGCATTTTTATCTTGATATCCAGACTGGGCAGAATTTAAAGCAATTTGCGCCTGACTAACTGCCTTTTTTTGCTTCTCAATAAAAGTATCAGTTTTTGTATTGATTTCATCTAAAGACTTAGAATATTGTGAAGCAACCTCAACAAAGCCATAAACAGGAGATTCATTACCTTTAAGGTCTACAGATGTTCCTGTCTGTCTTAGAGCAATAGTCTTTTTTATTACTTCGTCTAATTCATTCCTATATGTAACAGTTGCCTGTTGTAATTTCTCGACATTAGCATCCAAACCTTCATCATAAGATGTTCTTGTCTGAATCTTTATATCTTTTACTGAACCTTTTCCATTAGTCCAATCCGAAACTAAATTTTCAATTTCCTTTTTAAAATTATTTGACACATTAGGTCTTATCTTAAATGCTTTCCCAATACTGTCAGATAAAACATTGTCAATTGCTTTTTGAGCTTCTTTTCCAATGATTTCGCCAACCTGTTGCCCTGCTTGTTTTGCTTGATTTGGAAGATTATTTGAGCCATTTCCAATATTAATATTTGGGATTTGTATACCCCTAAGTGCATTGTTGATTTCGCCGACCATTTTAGTCAATGCTTTTGGTTCTACCTTAACATCACTTAATTTTATACTTAGGTTGTTTAATTGTTTTTCTAGGTTTTTTGAAACATTTGTATCTATTTTTGCCGATATTTCAAGCTCTTTGATTTGCTTCTTTAAAGTTTCAATATCTGCATTGATTTTTGATTTCGATTTTGAAATGTCTAATCCGCCAAACAATTCAATTTGAAAATCATTATCTATCTCCGCCATTTACATTCTCCTTTCTAATTTTGCAATAAAAAAACACTCTCGAAAGGAGAGTGTACAATCATCATTTAATTGGAATACCTGCTTTTTTACAGTTTCTTTTGAATAAATTTGGAATGCCACCGTATATCTCATTGATTTCTTCTATGGCTTCATCCCAAAATTTATGTTCACCTTGTACTCTACCACCATGAGATTTATCATTAAACCAATAAAGAACTTGCTCACCAGTTGCTCCGCCGGTGTATCGCATTGCGATATAATAATTGTCCCATCCTACAGTACAAGATACGCCTTTCTTCTCAAATTTTATATTTGAACATTGCAATGAATTTCTTAATTTCCAAGTTCTTTCATATAAAACAGGTTGATACTCGTCATAATATTCTTCAACCTTCTTTTCCAAAATCTCACGAATATCCCATTGTGTCAATATTAAAGCAGTACCAATATAGTTTTTAAGAATTTCATTCAATTCTTTTAAATTTTTAGCCATTATTATTCATTTTCTGTCTTATTAACAACTTCATTATCAACCTCATCTTTATGGATTACATTGACAATCTGACTAATCAATTCTTGTTGCAAGTTTTCAGTTGGAGTATTCTTCAAAGTTTCATAAATTCTCATAACCAAATCAACCATATCTTGTTTTTCAACAATAAACTTATCCACTGCCGAATACAAAGCAGTTTTTACACGAATTTCTTTCTTCTTCATTTCAATAAATTCTTTAATCATATTTCTATCTCCATTCTTTCATATACGTTGCATATGAACTTCTCTATGTTATAAGTATAATTTACTTTTTTCTTTCGATTTTCAATTATAATTGGATTGTATTTAGACAAATCTTTTTCATTAAAAGACTTCTTATCTAAACTGTTTATCATCGTATCAAAATCATTAATATGTATAAAATAACAATTCTCAGTTCCATCACTATGCCTAAAATTTAACACAAAGCCCGCAATAATGTTTTTATATCGGCTAAAATTCCTCAGTCCTTCAATTTGATGAAAATGAATAACACCTTTTTCTTCTTTTGTTCTTTCAAAACTTATGGAAGATGTGCCGACAGATTTTAGCTCTAATGCAAATAGGGTAGGGGATTTGAATAAGAAACAATCACATGGATTTTTTAAACTGAATCTTAATTTACTTGCCCCACCAAATGATTGTGCTTGGTCTTTGAGTCGATAATAAAATATATCATTTGGCATACTTGCCTTCCAATTATTTTCAAACTTTTTCCCTATATTATTTGCCATTTCTTTTATTCACATCTGGAGTAGTTGCCTTCCACTTCTCCCAACAATCCTTTGTACGAATTCTACCATAATAAGCTATTAATTTCCCATCGTATGGGGAACGGTCAACCCAATCGGCTTGAATTCCACAAGCTCCAGCATAAAACAAAAACTGTTGTAGGTTTACGATTTTTACTATATCGCCATTATAGTAGTCATATACTTCGTCCAAACTTTCAAAAATATTTCCTGTACGAATTTTCATTCATCCTTTCTAAACGTAAAAAATAGGGATTGACATTACTTTTTACATTGCATAGTAATAATCAATCCCTTTATTTTTATCAATACACAATGTCCAAAATATATTATATCTCAGTATTTTTAGAAGTCTCATCATTAGAAACCTCATCCTTTTTTACAGCCTTTTTAGTATCAGATGTTGTAGCTGTCTCAACATTATTAATCTTTTTCTTAATGTCTGTATTTGTTTCTACAGTCTGCTTTTCAACTTTGCGTTCAACCTTTATAGTCTTTTTATTTTGCTTTTCTCTGTACGCAATAGTATCATTGATATACTTTCTTGCACATTCCTCAGAGCAAGCAAAATTTCGCCAGTGAAAAACTCCTTGATTTGCTTCACAAGATTTACAACCCTTGTATTGCTTACCACAAACACGACATGTTAGTAAATTACCTTTTGCCATTTCAATCCTCCTTGATAATATTAGAGGTATAGACCAATTTCTTAGCCTATACCTCATAATTTCATAAATTAATCATCAAAGACAATGAAGTCCCAAAGGTCAGTCTTGCCTGTACAAATATCAGGAAGTGAAGTAAATTCAAATCCATGTGTAGCAGGGTCTGAACCGCCGGCAATATCAAATGTACCACTGAAATCTGCTCTCTTGATTAGGAATTGACCGTGGAATTGATTATCACAAGCATCTTGGCAAGTAACATCAATAATAACCTCAAGAACCTTGCTATAATGGTCACTATCATCTGAAATCTTCTTACCTTCAACCTTTGTATTATAGAAAGTAATAACTTCTACACCATCAGCTACATCACCATCAAAGAAAGTGATTTCATTTGTGTCAGGATTGTATGAGAACTGTCCTGTCGCAGGAGTGCCAGAAGTCTGTGTAAGTCTCTTGCCACCAGAAATATACTCTTGATCCTTATTTCTTATGTAAATATAACCAATTTCGTTACCAACTGTACCCTCAGCTTTTTTCGAAGTATTACCTTTATTGGCTGTAACAGTAATAACATCAGTCCATTTTACAATTTGATCACCATCTTCGATATCAGCTCCAAGTTGAGCAGCAAGAGCACCACCAGAAAGCATACCATTAGTACCTTTACCAGTAACCTTCTTGTTCTTTTTCTGAGAACCAATAACTCTACCACCCTTACCAGTGATATCATTCTTTTCTTCTTCTTGAGAAAGTGTAAAGTCATTAATCTCATCCATAACCAAAGCCAACATACCAGCCTGTCTATCAAAACCTGCAATTTGGTCATATGATACGATAGTAAACTTATCCAAATTCATAATTTTATCCTCCTTTAAATTAAATTTTTGCATAAAAAAAAGACCTTAACGGCATTACCGTTAAGATGCTATTTACTTACTTGAAACCAAGATAAATCTTGTGTATTCATCTTGGATGCATTGACCGTGCCTGCATAGACACCAATCATTGTTTTATCATAGTCTATTTTATGTCGAATCTGCTTAAAACTTTGATTGAACTTATACAAAGATAAATTCATACATTCCTCATAGTTATAAGGAAATTCGGCAGTATTAACCAAGGAAACGACTAAATTTTCAAGATAGGGAACATAAGGCTGTTTTCTTTTACGTCTCAATTTCCTTCTTTCTTTTTCTAGCAAATATTTTTTTGCATGTTCATTTCCTGGTTTACTTTTATCATGTTGAAATAAATTGATTTTTCTGATAACATCAGCAATCTCTTTATAATCTTCTTCAGTAATTGTCAAATCTGTTGTTACATTATAAAAATATTTTTTGCCTTCTTCTTCACGAAGTTCAAATCCCGCAATGTCAGTATTACCAAATATTAAGTCGGTACACAAGTCGGATAATTGATTATCATATTTTTTCATGCCTTCTTGACACTTTCGGTATTCTTGGCTATTTTCATCAAATTGCTCCTGAATTCTTTCCATAGTTAGTTTGTGAAGAACCAACATTCTTGCTTGTTCAGACAATTGTTGAAATAACATACAAAATAAATCCCATTCACTTATAGTAGTATAATCTTTTCCTGCATCGTCTAATTGAACCATAAAGCTTTTAGGAGATGCGGTTAAAGATGTAGCTAAAGAATAATATCCTTGTTCATTATGTAAAACTTCGCCAACTGTAGGAATATAGAGGTTAAGACCGTCTTTGATATGCACTTCGTTTGATTTAAGTAAACTTGTTTTATTTACCATACTTCAACCCATTTGTAAAGTCTTTAACAGTGAACCTTACAATCCTTCCTTTAAACTTTTGTTGAGGACAGTAGGGGAGATTGTCAACTAAAACAGTTTTACCGACACCAAGGATATTTTTTTCACAAAAAATATTATCCAATTCACAAACAACTTTGTCATACCAAAGATATTGTCTGCCATTTTCAACATATCGTATAACGTCTTGATGACAAACAACAAAGAAATATATTGTTAAATTCTTAAATGTTCTATTGGTTTGGTCTAAAGCCGCACTGATTTCAAAATTAATAAATCTATCCGTTTCAAGAATTTTATCAGGAATATATTCATGAGGGAACACTCTTGTATAAGGTATTGTATCTTCAGGATATTCTGAATTTTCTTCGCCGAGTAGTTTTACAAGTTCTTTTGACTGCACAATTTGATTCATTATCAGCTTTCGAAATTCAATTATTTCATAACTTCTTGATTTGCCCATATGTCACCTCCTAAAAATCTTCTACAATAGAAATCTCTTTGGAAGTAATCACTGAACCATTCACTAAAACTTGAATAGAGAATGATTGCCCTACCAAATCATCATCTTGAATATTTACTGTAATTGAATTGTCCTTGACCGACTGCTCTACATCAAAATCACTTAAAACATTCCATGCAAAAGAGATATCGTCTATTGCATTCCCTTGTTTATCAGTAAAAGTTACAGAGTACGTTCTCGGATATCCGACTTGTAATCTTTCTTTACCGATGATTGAAACCACCATTTCATTAATAGAAGTCGTCGTCTTGTGGATGTCTTTGTAGTCACAAACTCTCAATTCTTGATTGTCAGTCGTAGGATTAAATTCAGTCTTATCAGCGATAAAACTAAAGATACTTCCGTGTTCTTTTCCGAAATCATACAAAGTATCATCTGTCTTCGTAATTCGAAATACTTTTGTAGGATTAGTTTTGTGTTTATCAATAAAAACACGTTTACCATCTAACTCAAGTGTTTCTTTGTCATCTGGCATTTTTAACAAGAATGTATTCGATGACAATAAAAGAACACCGTTTCCATCTTCGCCAACTCCATATTTTGAAGTCGATGTTTCGTTGCACCAACGCTCAATAATTTCACCGGCAGCATTTTGCCAACGTAATTTGTATTGACATAACACCATAGTTACTTTTTCAAACACGCCATTATTACCGGGATAACCATCTACAAGCCAATAACGATTTTCAAAATAGACATACATTCCTGTTTTTATAGTGCCACGTTTAAACAATACAGTTCTCATAGCAGACTTATCTTGTGAGTCAGAAATATTTCCTTGAACAATACAACGTGTTTCAACAGATTGCGATAAATCATAATTATATAACGTAACAGTTGTTGCTATATCCGTCATTAGAGCCTCGTCAAAAGCATCATCTTTAAAATCATTAAAAGAATCATTTTCAAATCCACCAAGACTATTTGGTCGAGTATGCGAGGACATTAAATACCATTCTTGTGCCATCTAATTCCTCCTATATAAAAGCTGTCGGCTTTTGATTTTCAATCATATCTCTTGATTTTTCGGCGACATATTTTAAATGTTCATTTTCGGCACTTTTTGTACCATTTGAACCGTCAATTGAAATATCTTTGCCGACTATACTAATTCTTTTATTTACCTTAGAAACTTCACGCTCTTGATAAAATTCTTTCATAAACGCAGCTAAAGTGGATATGACAGTATTATCTATCTTTGAATCAAAATGCAAAAATGCATCATTGAATTTCAAAGGGTCTAATTCTACTGAATATCGACTAATGGCTCTTTTAAGCCACACTATTTCTAACTCAAATGGAATAACTTCTTTGTCTGCAAAACTTGACTCAAAAAATCAATTACTTCAGAAGCGTTTGTAACTTCTTCCATTATTTATACCTCTTAAAGTCGAATACCCGTATAATCTTCACAAAACGCAATTTTCTTATAATCGTTTAGATTCAAACTTCTAATTGTTTCCATAAGATAAGCTTTTTCGGCACGAGTAACAACAGTCTTTTGAATATTATCTTCAAATGCTTTTGGTGTTTTTAAGTTCAAAAATTCTTTTGATTTCATTCTGCCGTTAAAAATGTCTGCTTTTATCGTCAATATCAAAGCTGACTTCTTGAACGTGTAAACGCATCTTCAATATACCAAAGTAGCATGACTTCCAAGCTATCTATACCTGATAAAAGTTT
>ENA-OPYX01001696-OPYX01001696.1-human-gut-metagenome-genome-assembly--contig:-NODE-1696-length-11112-cov-12.131361_pt1 | contig 11112 bp, 13 predicted proteins | sample MGYA00242639_ERZ504486 | MGnify/ENA primary metagenome ERZ504486 (study PRJEB26092, sample SAMD00036296) | human gut metagenome | host: Homo sapiens | study: EMG produced TPA metagenomics assembly of... | reverse complement strand
GACTAAATATATTTGAAATGCTATCTTTTAACATAGAAGAGGATATCAATATGTTAAAAAAAGAACGTTTAGTAAAAATCGCACAAAAAGTAAATCAAAATGGAATCATAACAATCCAAGAAATCATGGACGAATTAGGCGTGTCGGATATGACAGCACGAAGAGATTTAGATGAGCTTGAAAAATCTGGAAAATTATTAAGAGTGCATGGTGGAGCCCAAAGCCTTTCTTTTTCAATGGACCACGAATTGAGTCACATTGAAAAATCATCGGTTCAAATTGAAGAAAAAAAGAGAATTGCTCATAAAGCCGCAACTCTCATATCAGAAGGTGAATCCATATTTTTAGGGCCTGGTACAACCATTCAATTTTTAGCTGAACAATTGACCGGCAGAAACATTCGTGTCATCACAAACAGTCTTGCCGTATTTAATATATTAGTGAATCATGCTCCTACAGAAGTTATCCTTACTGGCGGTGATTACAAAGATAACACAAATACGTTTGTAGGTCCCATCACAAATTTAGTATTGGGTAAATTAAAATATAATAAAGCATTTATTAGCTGTAACGGAATCTACAACTCATCCATCACAACCTATTCATTAGAGGAAGGAGAATCACAACAGATCGCATTAGATAATTCTAAAAATAAATATCTATTGGCTGATAATAAAAAATTCAATCGTGCTGACTTCTATATTTATTATGATCTATTTAACTTTGATACATTGATTACAGACAATACCATCGATGAAGAAGTATTAGCACACTACAAGCAATATGTACAAATCGAAAAAGTTTAAAAAAAGAGGCAATTCATTTTGCCTCTTTATTCTTCATCATCATCCACACGTTTAAATATTTTTTTCTTTTGTTTAGCCGTATGCTGTTCCAATGTATTCCAATCCGTATCCAATTCTTCTTCGCTTTCAGAAGTATCATAGAAGTCTTTATTTCTTTCATTTGCACGAATTTCTCGAACTCTTAATTTTGATTTTAATTCACGAGCTCTCTTCTTTGATTTTCTAAGCATTCTTCCATACATACAGAATACAATAAATGAAATTAAGAATAGACCTGCACATAATGCGATTCCTGCTAAATAGCCTTGGAAATACACTTGTAATAGTCCTGTCACAACGCAACATGCCATACAAATAAACACTAAGAACATTGTTGAGCGACATGAACTTGAATATTTCTTAAAGAAACGGAATTTTTCTGAATCATTATCAATTTCTTTACGATATTCTCCATCTTCTTCTTCGTTTCTAAAAGTAAACCAACCCGCATCACTTTTCTTTTTACCATCTGATTTAGAAACCAATTTCCAACCATCCGCTTCCCACTCGCGCCATTGATCTGCATCTGGCTCATCCACAAAATAGTTCATTGAATAATAATACGTTTTTGGTTGACCTTTTCTAAAATAATATTTCTTTCCTTCATGACGAACAAAGTGATATCCTTCATTTGATTTTCTTTGAAGATATTCTTCTATTTTTGGATATTCCGCATATAAGAAGCTTTTTCTTTCTTCATAAAGATTTTCATCTTCCTCTTCCGCTTCCTCGTCATACTCATCATCATAAATATCTTCTTCACTCAAAACTGGAGTTAATTCTTCTTCAACAAGTTCAGATGTTTTTTCTTCTTCAACTGGATTTACATTAAAAGCTTTTAATTCATTTTCAATCGATTCCGTGGTAAAATTCTCATCTGCATCAATAGTTTCAACAACCACTTTTTTTGCTTCTTCAACCTCCACTTTTTCAGCACGTTTACCCATCACAGGTTCTACTGTATGCTTTTCAATAGGTGCCTCTACTTCTTCAATGGAAGTATTTGGTGTAATATCAACGGATTCACTCACCTCATCATCAAATATATTTTCATTGATTTTCACATGTGTTTTTGCACTTCTTTTTCCAAATAATGTCTTCTTTTCTGGCTCTTCATCAATATGGAAAATATTTTCTGCATTAAAACCTTTCAATTCAGGTTCATGTATATCTAAAGATTTAATACGATCCGTTCTTTTTAACTGTCTAAGTTCTTCTAAAGCACTGGGATTCTTTTCCTTTTCATTTGTCATAAATATCCCTCCAACTCTACTATTGTACTAATTTAATGTATATCCGTCAAACTCTGTTGTGTATTTACCATTCTTAAAAATAAAGATTTTTTCACCATTTTTTAATGTCGCCTCAATCGATAAATCACTGGTTCCTACCATAAAATCAACATGCGCAAAAGATTGATTCATACCATGTTCTAACAATTCTTCTTCACTCATATTTAAACCATTTTCAATACATTCATTGTAGCTAGCACCCAAGGCAAAATGACAAGAAGCATTTTCATCAATCAACGTTTCATAGAACAATGTATCCATAGCACTGATTGGTGATCCATAAGGAACTAAGGCAATTTCGCCAAGATATTTTGACCCTTCATCCGTTTCTAAAATACTAGTCAAAACTTCTTTTCCTTCTTTGGCATCATAATCCACAACTTGCCCATTCTTAAATTCAAACCAGAAATCTTTTACAACAGCCCCATTATAAGCTAGTGGTAAAGCACTATATAATTTACCATTTACACCCGTCTTTTTTGGTGCCGAGAAAATTTCTTCTGTAGGAATATTTGGGAAATAGTAATTGCCATTATCTAAGAATGAACCTCCACCCGCAAATACATAGCCTTCTGGAAGTTCTACAACTAGATCCGTTCCCAAAGAATTTGTATAATGAACACTTTCAATATCCAAATGATTCAAAATATGAACTCGCTTATCAAAAGAAGCACGATGCTCATTCCAGTTTTCATTGGCATCCTTTTCATTAACACGACTCATTTTTAATACGGCATTCCACAAATCAGATAATGCATCTTCTGATTCTGGATACACCTTTTTGGCCCAGGCCATTGTTGGAACACTGGCCACGCACCAAGCTGCATGCATATAATCTAATTTATCACGATATGGCTGTGTCATCCCTCTTAATATCTTACTAAGATTTGACATTAGTTTAGGATCTACACCTTTCATTCCATCTGGATCTTCACCAACTAAACTCAAATAACATGCTCCTTTTTCAGCCGTTTCATTGTGGAACAAAGCTTCATAATCATAAGGCATACGATTACCCGAAAGATATCGCATACGATTGATTTCATCATCACTGTAACGTACAATGACGTCTTTTGCACCTACTTCAAAACATGATTTAACAATCAAACGAACAAATTCATTCATTTCCACATTGGCACGTACAACTACTATTTGGTCTTTTTGAACATTCAAACCTGAACGCACAATTAAGTCTGCATATTTTTCTTTTAAATTCATTTTAATTTTCCTCGATTCTTGCACCTATTATATCAAAAGAAAGAGCACCTTTCGATGCTCTTATTTACTAAATTGTTCTTTTTTTATTTGATCAAAAAATGCCTTGGGATTTTCACACATCGAATGAGAGCCACAATGTCCACAGCTTCCACCACAACTTGATTTTCCATTCTTTTTATCTTTATAAATGCTTCGACAAGCTAAACCTGCACATCCACATACAACTAATAATACTAGAAATGTTGATAGATTCATGAAACCCCTCCTTTTACATTATTTTACCGCAAATTCAACTTCAGCAGTATCACTTTCTTTTGATGGACGAACCAATAAATAAATTAAACCAATCAATAGGATAAATCCTACAATTGTTCCAAATCCAAAAGATCCACCATTGAATAAACTGCCTAATTGATAAACGATTAATGAACATACATAAGCGAATCCACATTGATATCCAATGGCAATCCAGAACCATTTTGTGTTATTCATTTCACGTTTGATAGCTCCCATGGCTGCAAAACATGGAGCACACAATAAGTTAAATACCATGAATGAATAAGCAGCTAAAGGTGTAAAGCTTGCGGATAATTGTCCCCAGAATTCATTTCCTTCTTCAGCAACTTCGGCAAAACCATACAATTGTCCAAATGTTGCGACAACATTTTCTTTGGCAATTAAACCTGTTACACTAGCAACCGCAGCTTTCCAATCGCCCCATCCAAGAGGTGAGAAGATCCATGCAAATGTTTGTCCAATTGAAGATAGAATTGAATGATCAATATCATCAACCATGCCAAATGCACCTTTTTCCCATCCAAATCCTTGTAAGAACCACAATACGATTGTCGATAATAAGATAATTGTTCCAGCCTTTTTAATAAAGCTTGAACCACGCTCCCACATACTTCTTAAAACATTGACTGCACGAGGCATGTGATAAGCAGGCATTTCCATGACAAATGGTGCAGGATCTCCGGCAAATAATTTTGTTTTCTTTAACATAATACCAGACACAATAACAGCAGCCATACCTACAAAGTATGCACTTGGAGCTACCCAGCTAGCACCATGGAAAATAGCACCGGCAATCAAACCAATGATTGGCATCTTAGCACCACAAGGAATAAATGTTGTTGTCATGATTGTCATCTTTCGATCACGATCACTTTCAATGGTACGACTTGCCATAACGGCAGGCACACCACAACCTGTACCAATCAACATAGGAATAAATGATTTTCCAGATAAACCAAACTTACGGAAAATACGGTCCATGATAAAGGCAACACGTGCCATATATCCACAATCTTCTAAGATAGCTAAGAAGAAGAATAAGACTAACATCTGTGGTACAAAGCCAATGACAGCTCCTACACCACCAATAATACCATCCACAATCAATCCATGTAACCAATCTGCACATTGAATCGCATCTAAGAAACTATCCACTGCTGGTGGAATAATTTCACCAAACAATACATCATTTGTCCAGTCAGTTACAATCGTTCCTACTGTAGTTACTGAAATATAATATACAAACCACATTACAAGGGCAAATATTGGAAGTGCTAAAACACGATTTGTGACAATACGATCAATCTTATCTGAAGTTGTTAATACTTCTTTGGATCCTTTTTTGTAACAATCCTTAATTACACTTGTAATATATGTATAACGAGCATCCGTAATAATTGATTCACTATCATCATCCATTGACTTTTCGCAAGCTTCAATCACACTAGCATCTGCACTAGTCTTGATAGCTGCTTCAATTTTATCATCTCTTTCAAACAATTTAACGGCATAGAAGAAACGACGATTTGTATCAATGCTTGTAGGTAAACTTGTTTCAATTGTATTTAATGCATTTAATACTTTACCTGCATAAATATTTTTAGGTTTACATTGCGTATTTGCTGCCTTTTTTACTGCAACCATCAACTCTTTGATTCCCGTATTTTTCAATGCTGAAATTGGCAATACAGGACAATCTAATTCTTTTGATAATTTCTTATAGTCAATTGTATCTTTTCTTTTTTCAATAACATCTAACATATTGATCGCAACAACAGTTGGAATCCCTAATTCCAAAAGTTGTGTTGTTAAAAATAAATTTCTTTCTAAGTTAGAACCATCAATGATATTTAAAATAACATCAACATTTCCATTTAATAAGAATTCACGAGATACAACTTCTTCCAAAGTGTATGGTGATAATGAATAAATACCTGGTAAATCCGTAATTTTAATATCTTTATCTTCCTTATACTTTCCTTCTTTTTTTTCTACTGTAACCCCTGGCCAGTTACCTACATATTGTGTAGCACCTGTTAAGCCATTGAACAATGTAGTTTTACCACAGTTCGGATTACCTGCTAATGCGACTTGAATTGACATAATTCCCTCCTATTTTTAAATTTTACTCTACTTCAACCATTTCTGCGTCTGCTTTACGAATAGACAATTGATATCCACGAACCGTTAATTCAATAGGATCTCCTAATGGTGCTACTTTTTGAACCGTAACACTTACACCCTTCGTAATTCCCATATCCATAATTCTTCGTTTTGTTGCTCCTTGACCAGACAATTTTTTTACTGTCACTGTTTGACCAATTGAAACTTTATTTAAAGTCATAATTACTCCTTTCTACACCATGATCTTTCTTGCGAGTTCTTCACTAATGGCTATTCGAACTTCTTTAACATTAACAATTACGTTACCATTGGTTTTGCTCACAACCACAATCTCAGTCCCTGGCACAAAGCCTAAGTTTTCTAAGTGTCGCTGTTGTTCTTTAGAACCACCAATTTTTTTAATTGTATTAACCGAATTTAAATCTGCAAAAGATAATGGCATATCGAACCCTCCTGGTTAGACCTTTCTAACACAGTTAGTTTACTCTCACCAAAAGCCAATGTCAACAAAAAGTTACATAAGATTAACTTGGTTTGACTATTCTAACTATTTGGTGTATTTTTTCATTGGAGGATTAAACATATGAACTTACCAACCATTATTATTTGTGTCATTTTAGTTATTGTTATCTATATTGGTATTCGTTCCACTAAAAAAAGAGCCACCTCAGGATGTTGTGGTTCAAGTGAAACTGTAAAAAAAATAAGGGTAAAAGATAAAAACAAAGACCATTACCCTTACAAAGCGGTTTTAAAAGTATATGACATTCATTGTCAAAACTGTGTTCATACCATTGAAAATGCATTTAATAGCCAAGAAGGCTTTTATGCCAAAGTAAACACAGAAGATAATACCGTGACTATATTATCTAAACAACAACATCCAACAGATGAACTCATCAACACGTTATCGAATGTTGGATATATTTCAAAGGCTATATAGAAAAAAACTGGATCATTCCAGTTTTTTTATAAGTAATTACGTGTACTCGATGCTGCAATCGCAAACGTACTTCCATTATGTAATAAGCTTGTGGTGTTTGGACTCATCAAGCCTAAAGCACCTAGTCCAATCAAGCTTGAATTAAAGGCCACGATAAAACGATAATTCGCATGAATTCGATCAAACAAGTGCATCGCAAGTCTTTTAAGAATGACAAGTTCATTTAAATTGCTTGAAACAAGTGTAATGTCCGCGAGTTCTCGAGCTAAATCTGAACTATCCTGCATAGAAATAGAAACATCTGCCGTGGATAGAGCCGGTGTATCATTGATTCCATCTCCGACCATAATGACAGTATGACCTTGATCTTTCAACATCTGAATATATGCAGCCTTATCTTCTGGTAAAACGGATGCACGATAATCATCTAAATCCAATTCATGAGCCACTGCTTTTGCAGCACTATCACAATCCCCTGTCAACATAACGACTTTAGTCATTCCTAATGTTTTTAAATTATGAATAGCTTGTTTTGCCTCAATCTTTAAAGGATCATAAATACTGATAATTCCAGCAACTTGATTGTCGATTGCAAGATAAATCATAGATCCTGCCCCTTCACTTTCAAGTGAATGAATGACATCATCCATATCATCTGTCTTTTCGATACCTTCATCTTCAAATACAAAATGATCGCTACCAATAATGGCACGCTTACCATAAAGACTTGTCGCAATACCATGTGCAATGATATATTCAACCTTGGCATGCTCTTCTTCATGAATCAAGCCTTCTTTTTTTGCCTGGTTTACAATCGCATTGGCTACACTATGAGGGAAATGTTCCTCAAGACAAGCTGCAATCCTTAATACTTCATCACGCGTATACCCATTTAAAGGAACGACTTTCTTTACGGTTGGATTTGCGTTTGTCAAAGTACCCGTCTTATCAAAGACAATCACATCCGCATCTTTGATCGCCTCTAAATACTTACCACCTTTTACTAAAACATTTCGTTTACTTGCTTCAAGCATTGCACTAATAACCGCAATGGAAGTCGATAATCGAATGGCACAAGAATAGTCCACCATCAATACTGAGGTTGCGCGTGTTACATTTCTTGTCAAAGCTAAAACACCAAAGAAACCTAAAAAACTAAATGGAACAATCGAATCTGCCAAATGCTCAGCCTTAGCTTGAATACTTGCCTTTAATGATTCATTTGTATCAATCATCTTAACAATATTACTAATACGACTTTCATCTTGTAAGTTACGAACACGAATAAACAGTTTTCCTTCTTCAACTAAAGTACCTGCAAATACAGTGTCATTTTTCTTTACATGTTTAGAAAGAGGTTCACCCGTAAAGCTAGATTCATTAATCATTGCTTCTCCATCCACGACTTCTCCATCGATTGGAATCATAGAACCCATTTGTGAGATGACTACATCCCCTTTTTGAAGTTTAGACATGGCAATTTCTTGTTCAACACCATCTTCTAAAATCCACACTTTATCGAATTGAATCGATAAACTGTTGGACAATTCCAATTTTGTTTTCTTACGCGTATAATCCTCTAACAAGTCCGAAATATTTAGTAACATCATAATATTTCCAGCAATCGTATAATTCTTTTGAATTAAACTTACACCAATGCTTGTCGCATCCAATAAAGGAACATTGATTTTACATTGGAAAAGTGAAGCTAATCCTTCTTTAATAAAATGCATCGACTTATAAATCGTAATCGCATTACCAAGTCCCATTGGTAAGAACCATTTAATGAAATAACGTTTACCAATAATCTTAAAGAACCGATTCATATATTCTCGATTCATCGCAATAGCTTCTGGTGATTGTGAATGAACAACAATCGAAGAAGTATCTGCATTTTGAAGATATTTGATATCTAAATCCTTTAGTTTATTCAGTAACAAGCCTTTTTGTGCTTTGTCATACAACATCAAAACACTACCCGTAACATTGTTGACCTCCACACTCTCAATCATAGGCCACGCATAAAGATCCTTTTTTAAAACTTCGCCCTGAACACTAGAAAACTTATTCTTTCCATAGCGAATTCTCATTCGACCCGGAATGTCATGGGCAATAGTAAAACCACTCATTTTATTCGCCTTCGTTTTGAACTTTGGCTTCTTCTAATAAATCCTTTGCGTCTTCCTTAATTGTCTCATACTTATAAGTTGTATCCGATTTAAGCTTCATTCCACCAGCTAAACCTTTAACGGCTAAATCATGGGCTGTATTACTCTTTAAAAACTTAGACCCTGCCAATGCAGTAGCTGCCCCTCCAATAAATGTCCACATTGTTTTGTTTTTCCATCCGTCTTTCATAATATATATCCTCCTTAGAACAGTGAATGTAAGTTAGAATTAGTTAATTCTAACTCATAGTTAGTATAGTCTTGCTTTTTAATTTTGTAAACAAAAAAGGACATTTTTAAAATGTCCTCATCTTATGAAATCAAATTATTAAACAAGTGAAAAGAGCGATTCCATAATTGCATTTAGTGTTAGTTAGTTTCTTCTAACTAGTTAAGTTATACCCTATTCATAATGATTTGTCAACAAAATACAAAAAAACTGTCTTACGACAGTTTAATTATGCATTTAAAGCAGCTTTTGCTTCTTCGCAAAGTTTAGTGAAGCCTTCGGCATCATGAATAGCCATTTCACTTAACATTTTACGGTTGATTGCAATATTAGCTAATTTTAATCCGTGCATTAAACGAGAGTATGATAAGTCATTCATACGTGCAGCTGCATTAATACGTGTAATCCAGATTTTACGCATGTTTCCTTTTAACTTACGACGATCGTTGTATGCATATCTGAATGAATGCATTACCTGCTCATTTGCAGTTTTGTATAATGTATGTTTTGATCCAAAGTATCCTTTGGCAAGTTTCAACACTTTTTTTCTACGAGCGCGTGAAACTGTTCCACCTTTAACTCTTGCCATTCTTTATATCCTCCTTAATTACTTAACTAACATTTCCTTAATACGTTTGTAATCTGTAGCATGTACAGTACCTGGTTTAGCTAAGTGACGACGTTGTTTCTTAGTCTTTCCATGGAAACGGTGAGATGTATAAGCGTGAGATCTCTTTAATTTTCCAGAACCTGTCTTTTTTACACGTTTTGCTAATCCTCTATGACTCTTCATTTTAGGCATAGTCTAGTCCTCCTTACTTCTTTTTAGGTGCCAACACTGTTGACATCGTATTACCTTCCATTGAAGGTTTCTTTTCAACGATAGCTACTTCAGACATAGCTTCGATGAAGTCATTCATGATCTTACGACCAACTTCCAAGCGAGTGATCAAACGACCACGGAATCGCATATCAATCTTTACTTTCATACCCGCTTCGATCCATTTTGACGTCTGACGTACTTTAGTTTCAAAATCGTGTGTATCGATAATCGGTGATAAACGCAAAGATTTAACTTCAACAACATGTTGTTTACGTTTCGCTTCTTTAGCTTTTTTCTGTTGTTCGAAATGATAGCGACCATAGTCTAAAACTTTACACACAGCCGGACGCGCTTTGGGTGCAACACACAACAAATCTAAATTTTGTTTGTATGCAATGTCCAATGCTTCTTTTTTTGACATAACTCCCAATTGTTCTCCATCCGCATTGATGACAAGAACTTCTCTAAACGGAATCTTTTCGTTAAACAAATCATCGTTTACATTATTTGGGGCAACTTTTCTGTTATTGATATTCGACACCATCCTTTTTTTAATTTTCACAAAAAGAAAATGGGTGCATTCAACACCCATCACTCTTTTAAACGAATTCAAACTGAATTGGCCGTGAACCTATGTCCCTCTAGACATCAGGTGAGAAGGGGTGCTTCTATCTTTCCATTTCTTTTACCTATTGATAATACCATACACATGTGGTATATGCAATATTTTTTTCAAAAAAATAAAGTCGACTCATCGACTTATACACATAAATGGTGGACTCTTGGGGATTCGAACCCCAGACCCACTGATTAAGAGTCAGTTGCTCTGCCAGCTGAGCTAAGAGTCCATTTATCAGTGCCCATATATATTACCACAACATATTTTTGATTGCAACTGTTTTTTTAAAAAATAAGGATGTCTTTGACACCCCTATTCCATCATAGCCATTTTTTCTTCCCATTCCTTCATTAAGGCGGCTATTTCATTATGCTTATCATCGATTTTCGCATCCAATTCTTCCATCTTACGATAATCTTGATAATACTCGGGAGTTTGACACCCCTTTTCACAACTGATCTTAAACATAGCGCTTAAACTAGCGCTTTTCTTTTACTTTTTTTGTCAAATTATTTGTTTTTGTATATCGTATTATCTCGTATTCTGTGATATAA
>ENA-OPYX01001694-OPYX01001694.1-human-gut-metagenome-genome-assembly--contig:-NODE-1694-length-11117-cov-2.266697_pt1 | contig 11117 bp, 7 predicted proteins | sample MGYA00242639_ERZ504486 | MGnify/ENA primary metagenome ERZ504486 (study PRJEB26092, sample SAMD00036296) | human gut metagenome | host: Homo sapiens | study: EMG produced TPA metagenomics assembly of... | reverse complement strand
CGTCCGCGGTCACGGTGAAGGCGAACTGCCCCGCCTCCATGGCGCGACCACAGAGCGTCTTGGACAGGCGCACGCCCGCGCGGGCCGAGTAGTCGAGCTCGGTCGTGTAGGTATTGACAAAGTCGCCGCCGCTCACCTCCGCGATCGCGGGCGTCGTGGCCGCGAGGTTGCCGGAGCCGTCATCGGTCACGGTCACCGTCATCGTGGCGACGTGGCCGTCGTAGGCCACGCCGGCGATGGCAGAGCCGTCATCGGGCCTGACCTCGCGCGCCGTGTAGGTGAAGGTCTTGGCGCGCACGCGCTTGCCGCCGACCTCGGCGAACTCGGCATCTTTGATATCATCGAGCGTGTAGCGGATGGGGCCGAAGTCGAAGGCGACCCTATCGCCCGCCTTGGTGCCGGCGGCCGTCACGCTGACGGTCTTGGAGCCGTCGGCAGATCCCTCGGGCATGGGCGCGCCGTCCTCGCCCGCGAGCGCGAACTGGAAGCTGTCGCCCTCCGCCCAGTCGCGACCCTTGAGCGTCTTGGTGAGAGCCCCCGCGGTGGAGACGTCCCTGCCCTCGGCGGCCGTTCCGTACGTGTTGGTGAACGCGACGGTCGCGCCGTCCTCGGTCACGCGCCCTCGGCCTTGGAGCCGTCAGCCCCGTTGACCGCGGTCGTGTAGCCCTCGGCGGCGTCCTCGGCCACGGTGTAGCGCGCGCCCACAGGCAGGCCGGCGACGGTCTTCTCCTCGCCGTCCTTAAGCTTGAAGGCCACCTTGCCGTCCGCGAACGTCACGGCGTGCTCGCCCTTTCCGAAGGTGCCGGAGACGGGCTCGCCGTCCCCGTCGGTCAGCGCGACCGTAAAGCCGAACTCGCGCTGGCTGTCGCCGCCGACGACCGTCTTCTTGACGGTGAGGCTGCCAGTCTTGGCGATGTTGGTAAAGACCGCCGCCTCGACCGTGCGCTCAGCAGCGTCGCCCGCATCGTCGGTCAGCTGTGCAATCTTGGTCTTGGCAGACAGCTTACCGGCGCCGCCGTCGGTCACCGTGACGGTGGCACGATAGGTGGCCTTCGAGAACGTGAGTGTCGCCTCGTCACCCGACTGCTCGGTAATCACATAGGTATAGGGTACCGGGCTTGGTGTACTCGATGGTACCGAAGTTGCCGACCTGGGCATCCTTGTGCAGCTCAATCGTCGACACGCCGTCTTTGACGCCCTTGGGCATAGGTGCCTCGCCCTGGGCAGTCAGCGTCATGGTAAAGGCATCCGATGTCATCCAGTTGCGTCCGGAAATCTTCTTTTGGACCTTGAAGGCGTTTTCCACCTTTGTGGACTCCACGCTGTAGACGTTGGTGAAGCCCACCTGCGTCGCCTGTCCGACGGTACCTTTCTGGGGGTTCGCCTTATCGACAACCGCAAAGCCATCCTCGCTCGTCATGAGCTCACCCTTGGAGTCGAGCTCCTGCACCTCGTAGTGCGCACCCGTGGGCAAGGTAACCGTGACGGAGCCGCCAGCCTTGAGCGCGATGGTGTCACCGCTCTTGATCTGTCCGCTTATATAAGTGCCATTGGTGCCGCCGGGGCGACCGGCGAACGCAAAGGTGCCGACCAGAGGCGTTGTGCCATCGGCCTGGTAGAGCAGCACCTTAAAGGTAAATGCCTTGTTGGGCGCGGTGATGCCTTCGGCGGCCGTGACCGTCTTGCTCAACGTCAGGCGCCCGTCAGTGACCTCATCGGTAGTGGTGTTGGTCTTGACGGCAGGGTTGTTGCCGACCGCCACCGACGCCTGGTTGGAAATATTGCCCGAAGCGCCACCGTTCTTAAACGCGTCCTCGGTCACGCGGACCTTAAACTGAACCGTGCCCTCCTTGCCGGCGGGAACGTCCGCCAGCGTCCAGGTGAGGTTGCCGTCATTGTCCTTGGAGCCGACATCCTTATGGTCGCCGGCGAACTCCACGAACTCGGTTCCCGCGGGAACGGCATCGGTGATCGTCACCGTGGCAGACGCGCCCTCGGTGTTCTTGTAGCCGATGGTGTAGGTGAGTTCGTCGCCCAGCGCCACGCCCGACTCATTCGAATCCTGGGCATCGCTCTCGGACTTCTTGGGCACGTAGTTGGTCGTGGTGCCGGTATAACTCTTGTTGCCGACCTTAATGGTGGCAGCATTGTTGACGGCGCCGACCGCACCCTGGGCGTCCTTCACGGCGTCCTCGGTAATCTTTACGCGCACGCGCACCAAGCCATAGCCGCCCGCAGGCTGTTCGCCCAGGTTCCAGGAAAGCGACTGGCCGCTCGCGGCGCCCTTATCGGCATACTTGCCCTCAAAGGCCTCGAACACGACGCCAGTGGGCAGCTCGTCGGTTACGGTCACGTTGGCCGGAACCAGGTTACCGTCGGCATCGACCGCAGTATTGGCCCAGTTGATGGTGTAGACGTAGGAGTCGCCCACAGAGAGCAGCTGCCCGTCGATGTCCACATTAGGCTCCGCGACCGTGCCGATCGTCTTGACCTTATCGTGCGTGTTGTGGAAAACGATCTTGCCGTTCTCGGTACCATCGCGATAGGTCACCTTGGACGTCAGCGTGCCGTCGTTGTTGTCGGTCACCTCGAGCAGCACGCGGCACGTCGCGGACGTATCCACGGGACGCACACCATCGGGCAGGTTGGCCAAGCACTCCTTTGCCACTAGGTTAAAGCTATAGGTGGTAGTGTGGTCGGCATTGTGTCGCTTGGTGGCAACGCCATCGCTGACGGCGTCGGCAAGGTCAATCGTCTGCTCATCAGTTCCGCTGGTGGCATCGCCGAGCTTAAAGTAAACCTTGCCGAAGTCGACCGTTGCGGTACCGTTCTCGCCCGCCTGGGTCGTGCCCTCATCCATCTTTTCGAGCGAGCCGTTGGCCCTTCTCGGCATACAGGTCAAACGTATACTGACCCGCCTCGATCTTGTCGCGGGAGTCCATTACCTTCTCGGCAGCAAGGCCCTCAAAGGTTCCGGTCGCGATGTAGCTGTTGGTGAAGGACACCTGGGCCTTGGCGGTACCGCTCTCGGAGCTAAACTTCGCATCAGCGGAAAGCTCGACGTTCTTGGCGTCATAGTGCTTGGCCGTGGTCACGGTATAGAGCGAACCGTTATCGCGCTTCTTAACCGTAATCTCTACCTTCCAATAGGTGGAGTCGTACTGATAGCCGTGCTTGCCGCCGCCATTCTCGACAACCTTGTAGGTGAACGTCTTGTCTGCATCTTCCGTCGCGAAGGTCAGGCCGCCCAAAATGTCGGTATGGGACGTGCCATCGGCCTGCGGCTCATCGTTTGTCACGGTGAGCTTGCCCTCATCTGCGCGCAGCAGCTTGTTGAGCTTAACGGTCGAGGCGTTGTCTTCGCCCGTTACCGTAAAGCCAAACATGCCGGCATGCAGGTCGTGCCCATTGAGCGTCTTGACGATCTCCAGACCGCCCTGGAGCTCGTAGCTCGTTGAAGTTTGGTAACTATTGGTGAAGATGAAGTCTTCCGAGCCGGTCGCGCCATCGGCGCGGGCCACAAGCTTGCCGCCCTCATCGGTTACAGTGATGGTCAGGTTATAGGTGTGCGCGTCATACGTCCACTCGCCGAGGCCGCCATTCGGGGCCAGCTCGTTAATAGCAAACATATACGTGCCCGGCTTGTTGAAGGTGAGCTTCGAAAAGTCAATCTTTCGTGCTCCCCGTCCTTGAGGGCCGCCGTCGTTTGCTTCTCCTCAGCATAGCCGTTGTCCACGCTCATCGAAGATCCGGTGATGAGCTTGCCATCGATGGCAGTCTTGGTAGCATCGTCAGCCGCGGTCATAGCAAAGGTGAACTTGCCCGGAGCATCGGCACCGGCAACCACCTTCGTCACGGACGGGGTGTAGGTTGCCGCCTCGGTGACCGTATAGGTGTTCTTGAATTTGACCGTCGCGACACCGGTGGACGTTGCACCCGACGGATAGATCCACTGGCCCTCGAGCTCGTCCTTGCCATCGACCTGCTTGCTTACCGCTGTCGTGACTCTAAGCGTACCGTCGCCGTTATCCGCCACGACAGCCTTAACCGTATGGACCGTCTTGTCGTACGTATAGCCCGTCGCCTTGTCGTCAATCTCGCTCACCGTATAGGTGAACGTCTTGCCGGCATCATTCTGATTGAAGATCAGCCCACCCGCAGGTGCCAAACTTACGGTCTTGAGAGCATCGGCCTCGACATTTGCGGTCTCAAAGACCTTGCCATTCGTGGAAATGCCAACCTTGCTGGCAGATGTCTCGTCAGCAGGCTTGACGATATAACGGAACGAGCTCTTAGGCGAGCCAAAAATGGTCGCGTCCTTGGGATACGTCAACGTCTTCTCGATCCACAGGCCGCCAGCGGCGCCATAGTCGAGACTTGCCGTGTAACGGTTCACAAACGAGACAGTAGGCGTCGTGGCGCCGGCCTCACTTGCATCGTACTGCTGCACGTAAGTATGCGAATCTTGCTTGAGCTGGACAATCTTTTCGTCCGTCAGCGCGCTCGCGTCGGCGCCGGCGCCCAGCAGCTCCGTCACACCCGCACCCTTGAGCACGGTCGTCACGGTGTAGAGCTTGGCAGGGTCGTTCTTGCGCGCAAGGACCTTAACGAGCACGATGGCATCACCCGTGTAGCTGGTGTCATAGGCGTAGCCGGCAGCCGCAGGCTGGTTCTCTTGGATGCGATAGGCAAACGTACGCCCCAGGTCCTGTTCCGTGAGCTCACGGGCAAAAAGCTTCTCTTGCCCGCTTGCGCCCACCACGGCACCGGACACGCCGGCCCCCGCAGCCGTATTGGATAGGCTAGCCTCGGCGCCGTCGACCGATGTCTGAACGCCGTTGTACCAAAGGCCCGTCACGGCAAAGGTAAACTGGCCCGCGGCAGAAGCGCGACCCTCAAGGGTCTTGCTGACCGTCACGCCATCAAAGGTGCCCGACGCATGGTATGCGTTGGTAAAGGCGGCCTTGTCGGTTACGGCCTTGTCCGCATCGGAGGCGCCGGTGTTGGCGTAGGTCACGCTCGACACGCGCAGCTTGCCCGTGTGGTTGCCCGACTCGTCCAGATCGGTCACCACGACGGTCGCGCGTGCGGCGTGCTTGTCCATGGACATGCCCGCCTGGCCATCCTGCGCAGCATTCTCGGTGATGTTGAAGCTAAAGGTGCCCGCGCGATTGAACGTCACGGTCGGAGCAGCTTCGGTGCCAACAAAGGAGAACGAGGCCACGCGTCCCGACTCGGGCGTGCTGGCGACTGCCTGGTTGGCGTTAACGGCAACAACCCCATCCTTCACCGCCTGTGCAGTGGTTTTGCTCAAACCAGTTGCGTTGGCATCGTCCGCAGCAGCGGTGAGGTTAAAGGTATAGCGTTCGCCCTGGTTCCAGTCGCGACCGCTCACAGTCTTTTGGCCCTGCAGGGTCACGCTCGTGGGCTCCACGCTATATATATTGGTAAAGGAAGGTGTGGCATCCTTGTCCAGCTGCTTTACCGAGCCGTCCTCTGCAACCTTGTAGTACTCGATCGAAGTCTGGATGCCGGCACCCTTCTTGGCGTTGCGCACCAAGGCATAATAGACCGACCCGTCGTAGGTCATGCCCGTAATGCTACCGAGATTCTCAGCGAACTTGTACACGTAGGCGCGTCCCGCATCCGCCTTGGCGGTATAGGAGATCGCCGGCCATGCCACCGTACCGTCAGCGTTGTTGCCCACGGTTACGGTATTGTCCTCGGCACCCTCGGGCATGGGAGCCGTCACGCTCGCATCGACCGTATTGGGACTGAACACAGCGTTGACGTCCGCATAGCCGCCAACGCCCTCGAGCGTAAAGCTAAAGGCGTTCTGGGAAAGCGGGAAACTCCCGGCGTTGTCGGTCAGGATCTTTTGAGCATGGATGGTGATCTTCGCTTCGTGTGTATCGTAGTGGTTGGTGAAGGTTGCAACCTTACCGGCAACATCCGTCTTGGTGTCGGCACCCGCGTCGTCGCACTCCTGCACCACCTTCACGCTCGCAACGGCCAGAGCACCGGCATGGTTATCCTCCACCACGACTGTCGCGGTATAGACGGCAGCAGAATAGCTTATGCCGTCCGCACCGGCATCGGAGCCGGGGATAACCTCCTTGATGGTATAGGTGTACGTGCCTGGCTTGGTATAGGTAATATCGCCAAACGTCGCCGGCTGGTCGTTGGTGAGCTCGACCGTCGCCACCTTGCTCTTGGCACCGCTGGGCATAGGAACGCCGTCGTCGGCTGTAAGCTGCGCGGTAAAGGAATCGCCATCGGCCCAATCGCGACCTTCGAGCACCTTCTTGGCGCTCAGACCGTTTTTGGCCTCAAGTGTTACGCGGTTGGCGCTGTAGTTGTTGGTGAACTCAAGCGTGTTTCAGCGGGAATCTGTCCGCCCGCAAGCGCGACAATCTTGCCCTCGATGGTGTTGCCAGTTCCCGACTGCTCCTCGCCACCGACCTTACGTTTCACGAGGCTAAAGCCGGCCGGAAGCACCGACTCGTCAGCAGAGCCGGTAACAGTGTTAACGATGCTCGCCAGCACGTTGCCGCTGGACTCTTCGCCCTTAGTGGTGAGCTCGCTCACGCTATAGTTGTCGTCCTTCTGAAGGTCGTATACGCAGATGGTCTCGCCAGCCTTGATGGAATGGGTGCCGCCGTTCTTGAGCGTAAAAGATTTGCCCACAGCGTTGCCGTTCGCATCAAATACATGCGCCTCATAGCCCTTCTGGGACTCAGGCAGGGCGAACTTAAACGTAAACGTCAGATCTTTGCCGTCCGCATCCTTAGTGGGTGCAGTAAGCCCGTCATCTGCCGTCACGGTCTTAGTCACCTGCAGGCGCGCCACGCGACGGTCGGCATACTGCACGGCCGTACCCGTGGTAAACAAATGGTTGAGCTGAAGCGTGCCCAGTTCAGTACGGGTCTTGGAGGCATCGTCTATATATGCTGGGTCATCTTCCTGGTACAGGGCCATGCGGTTGATGCCCGTGTCGGCAAAGATGGTCGCCAGCTGACCGTCGCGCGCGCCACCGTCCTCGACATAGCGCAAGACCGACCTGGTTCCCTGCGTCGTCTTGTCGTAGCGCATGTGCATCAAGTTGTCTGTCAGAGAGGGCGTCACGCCCTCGGCGGTGCTCGCTTGACCCCACGTCAGATTGCCGCTGGCGTCATCGGTCGCGCTCTGTAATTTGCCCTTAATGTGCGTAAGCGTGTTGTCGATGGAGTCGGGAGAGCCAAACTGCGCCAGGGAAGCAATCAGCGAACCCGGGCCACTCATACTACGCACACCGTCGTCCACATCGCCGGCATCCACATACACGCCCGAATCATCCACAATCACCTTGGTAATCGTGCTGTTAATCTCATAGCCATCCGGGCTTTTAGACTCACGCAGGTAGTACGTACCCTTGACAAGGGGTGCATTATTTGCCGAATCGAGTGGGAAGCATGCAGCGCCCTCAATGTCATACGGATAGGTCATGCCGTTTGCCTGCACGGTGTCATACGGCGTGGCACCGGACTTGATGGCATACGCGCTGGGACTATCGCCGGTAACGTCCTTGGCCTGGTACAGCTCAAACGTCGCGCCGTTCACGGGCTTGCCCAGGTCGTCAACCTTCTGCACAAACAGACGGTTCTGAACGTTGTGAGGTGGATCACCGTAGAAAAACTGCCTGTTTATCGTTTGATATTGGACCATAGAGGTGTTGTCGATGGTTGCCTCCGCCAGAGACGATGCCGTGGTGTGGTAGACCGCTACGGTATAGTCGGCTTGACTCTTGTCTTGCAGCATGGCGGCGTATGTCTCGATATCGCCAGGCAGAGAGCTGACCGACGCCTCGTAGTCACCCTTGGTGTTGACGGCAAAGACATTGGTGTCCGCTGATTTGGCAGCTTCGACAGCGCCGGCGATGCCGTGCGTGGAGCACAGGGTATATCCGCTAAGCGGGTTGCCCGTAACTGCCGTCCACGCGCTTTCGTCCGTGTCACCCATGCTTTTATCGGTGCGCTTGAGCACGACGGCAAAGGTCGTGCCCGAGCGGATGGCTTTACCCTTGTTATCCTGTGTATCTTCAGGGAGGGAGATGGTCTCCTTGGCGGCCAGATAGCCACCGTTCAGCCACATGCGGCTGCCCGTCCATTGGTTGTCATCGGCTGTTGTGACCGTTGTTTGCGGCGCAACCACCACGCCACCCGTACCGCTTGCAGCAGCCGGCTTGTACTGCAGATGCAGCTCGCCTCGCTTTGCGGTGGTCGACGAGGTCAGGCTCGAGCGGTATCCCGGGGGCAGGCCAACCTCTTTGAGCACAAAGGTAATCATGTCCCTCGGAATGCTGGTTGTCGAACGAAAGGACCGAACCATCTGAGTTCAGAAGCACCAGCTGGCCATTGGCGTCCGTCGTGCCCCGGGCGATGGCCTCACCCTGCGCGTTCCAGTTGGGATCTGACCGATACAGGGCAAACGTGGCACCCTGAACTGCCTCGCCGTTCTGGTCGACCTTTTCGAGCTCAGAGGACGGCAGGGTGGTGAGGTTGAACTTGAGCGACATGTTCGATGCGCCCGCGCCGCGCTCCAGATAAAAGAAGCTCAGCGTGTGCTTAGTGCTGTCGCGGAAGGTGTTGTCGCGGAAGTTGGTGGTATCTGCGCCGGCGGCTTTGAACATTGCTTTGATGGTAGTATCCGGCAAAATACTTTGGTGAACCATTCGCGCCATCAATATGTCCAACGCGCACCACACCAGTAGCGAAGTTAATATCAAGCGTCGCCTTCTCGTGGATACCACCCAGATCGCCCACGAGCACGCCGTCGATATAGACCCAGACGTCATCGTCACCCGAGAACTTAAAGACCATGTCATTGTTATCGGTGGTCTTGCCGCCCGTAGGCTGGACGAACTCCGTGGTCATGGACATGCCAAAGTGGTGGTTGAGCTTATCGTTCGTTCCGTCCGTTATTCCTATAGGAGAGAGCTGACCGTCATTCTCTTTAAAAACCTTGCCGGCCGAGTCAAAGGGGAAGAACTGACCCCGATTCGCATCTGACACGCTGTCCTTATATACGCCAGCCTTATCGTAGACGTCAAAAGAGTTGGTCGTGTGGTTATATACGGCATAGTTGCCGTTAGAACCATACGAGTCGTAAACGTAATAGCCGCCCTTAAGCTGGAAGAGACCCTTCACGTTGTTGTAGACGGCCTTACCATTCTGCTTGCCATTTGCCTGGCTGTCGCTATTAAAGAGATAGGCCAGCGACTCGTCGGTGTACGCACCACTCGTGTTATAGGAGGTGTAGGTGCCGGCATTGATCGACGGATAGCCATTTACCAGCGTGTTCTTCACAAACGAAAGACGTCCAAAGCCGCCAATATCACTTTTCCCGTCCACTTGTTAATGCCCGTGCCGGCACCACCATTGAACTTGAGCTGATGACCCTTATTGATGCCAGTGTTGTTATTGCCGTTGTCGTTATTGATGTTTGCCGAGCTATCGTTGTCGCCATCGACGACCCAATAGTCGAACAAATTGACCGTAGTGCCGGTGGGATTCACCGTCTGCACGGTATGGTTGCCAAAAGGAACCGCTTGATCGGCCGACGCACTCGTCGCACCAAACATGAGCGCACACGCCGCCAGCGGGACGGCCAAAACCCTCAGGGCACGCTTGGCGGTATTGGTTTTCTTGCCAAAAGGCTTTAGCATTTCTCGAGCTCTCGCACACGCGCGATTCATGAAGGCCTCCCCAATCCATGAGGACGGCAAGCAGCGGCTCGCTATATATGTGTGTCGTCCCCATCGATGCAAATATACGCCCCCCCCGCGCAGAAACGCAAGGCAGGACATCGCAATATACTTAAAATTGTAGCAATTTAAACGACCCACTATTCCGCGTCAGGTTGCCACTCGGTCGTCAAATCGAACCATTCGCGCCATCAAAGGGGTTCGGCGGGATAAAACCGTCGGCAATCTTTATCCCCACAGCCCCACAAGGTAGCTAATTTGGGACGGGGCTTTTTTGACTACTTGGGCAATCAGATCGGCATGTAGTCAGAATAGCCGTCCCAAATAGACTGGTCTGACGCTGCGCCACGAAAAGGGTCTATCTACTACGTTTAGACCGCAGGGGTCGACCATAGCCGACTTTTTCGGAAATCGGCAAGCTCTCTACCTGCGGTTTTAATTTCACAAAATCCGGGATGGTCGAGGTAGCTCGGTCAAACGTAGTAGATGGCCGCATTTCGTGGCAAACGGTCCGACTCGAGACCCATGTCGACCAGCCTCGGATGGCAATTCACGAAGTTGCGGTGGAATACGGACTGAATTGGCACCTTAAAGGCAAAAACACTCCGTATTTCACCGCAAGTTATTGGGGGGATGGGTTTTAGAGGCGAGCGAGGTCATAGGCTTGGGCAGCTGCCTCGCCGGCGCAGATGAGGTTGGTTGGGGCTTCTTGCGGATCGAGTGCCTGCTCCAGATCCATGGGCTTGCGGCAAATCGGCAAACCAGTCGATACCCTGCTCGTACACCGCATCCAGGTTGTCGGCGCGACCGCCCACGACGGCGACCACCGGCTTGCCATATCGCTTCGCACGACGAGCCACACCCACCGGCGCCTTGCCGGCAGCGGATTGCTCATCCATATTGCCCTCGCCCGTTATGACCAGGTCGACATCGCGCACGCGCTCGTCAAACCCAATCAGATCGAGCACCGTCTCCACGCCCGAACGCAGCTCCGCGCCGAGCGCCAGCAACGCCGCGCCCAAGCCACCGGCGGCGCCCGCGCCGGGCACGCCGAGCACCGAGCCAAATGTCCGTGCGCCCTTGGGCGTGCGCAGCAACCCCTGAGCCCGCGCCCTAGCAATCGCCGTATCGAGCAGGCGGCCGTAGCCGACCATCCAGCTGTCACACCTGCGCAGCACCTCGGCATCATCCGCCGGCAGGCCCTTCTGCCCACCGAACACCGCTAGGGCGCCTCGGCGCCCCACAAGCGGATTCTCGACATCGGAAAGCACCACGACACGCGCGCCGCTCAGCGCCCGAAGCGCTGGCGCCAAATCGATACTCACCACGTGTTCGAGACCCGCGAGACCGGGGGGCATATTGCAGCCCTGATCAT
>ENA-OPYX01001693-OPYX01001693.1-human-gut-metagenome-genome-assembly--contig:-NODE-1693-length-11119-cov-4.681314_pt1 | contig 11119 bp, 15 predicted proteins | sample MGYA00242639_ERZ504486 | MGnify/ENA primary metagenome ERZ504486 (study PRJEB26092, sample SAMD00036296) | human gut metagenome | host: Homo sapiens | study: EMG produced TPA metagenomics assembly of... | reverse complement strand
CGACACGCCGTCGTTCAGGCAGAACAGCATTTGAATATAGTCCTCGCTGTTAATCCCGCGCACATTCATGTCAGAAAAATAATTCATCTTCCAGTCTGAAACAACGGCACCCTGTTTTTGTCACCACCTGCGCAATTTGTCCGGTTCCCATATCGAAGGAATCGGGATCGTTACGGTCTGCGGTGAATTGGAGAGCAGATCCCGATAGAGGTTGTTCATGTATTCGCTTGTCATTGGATGCCCTCCTTTTTTCGGTTAGCAGTGACTAATGTACTAATATAGTTTACACGATTTACGCCTGAAAGTCAATTTTCAGCACGAATGCAAGCTGCTACAGAAAAAATCAGGGACGTTCCCGCAGGGGCAGAGTGCCATGTCGCGCAGTTCGGGTACGACGAGGCGCAGACGCAGACACGGTCAACCGGCCGCGTGCGAGGCGAAGCGTTACGCTATATGCGGCATCGAAAACCACGGCTTCAGAGGGGTTACGAACGGGAACAAGAAACTGGCAAGCAATGCAAAGCGGTACCCACTTTGCGAAAACAAGCGGATTCCGTTTACACGGAGCCCGCCTGTTTCATGCTTGTTGGGGCGCTGCCCCAATCCCCGCAGAACACAAAAACTGTGTTCTGGAACGATGGATAAATCCATCGGCTGCGCGATTTTTCAAATCGCTTGTGGGCGGGCAGCTCAGCGCTGCTCCGCCTCTTTTTCCCGTCGTTCATTCGCTTCCTCCTGCTCCTTGTCCAACTCCAGAATACGGTCGATATTGGCCTTGGCCGTCAGCAGCTCTTTCATTTCCTCACGGGCTTTTCGGTAGTCGGCATAGGCGGCTTTCTTTTCCGCCAGCAGCTCGGCGTACTCGGTATTCAGCGCCTTGATGGTGGGCAGCTTCTTGAAGCCCAGTCCATCAAAATAGTTCTTTGCGGCCTTGTGGATCGTGATCTCGCTTTCATGCTCTGCAAGAAATTTCTTGGAGTACCCGGCCTTGCGATAGGCAACGTAGGTATCGCGGGTCTTGGCGTAATTGACAATATGCTCCCGCAGCACGGCAATCTCGGCCATGCGTGTTTCCGCAGCCTTAATCCTTGCGGAAAGCTCGTTGAAGTGAGCGGACGCTTCCGCCGCTTTCTCTGAGAGAACGGCGTAATCTAAAAGCTCATGGTTTTGCAGATAGGCCACCGTCTGTGCCATCTGCTTCAAATTGAACAACGTCGCCCAACGCGCATAACCGGCACCTTTGCCAGCGCGTAATTTTGTCTGAATGTCCACCAGCAGATTCCCGCTGCGCTTTTCCGGTTTGACCGGCGCGGCGGCGTTCTTTTGCGGCGTATGCGCCTTTTCACCTGCAATCACCGCGCGGAGATCTGCGGGAGTATAACCGTCACCGAGGGTATCCATGCGAATGGACTTTTTCTGTTCGCCGCCCAGCAGGGATGGGACTTTTTTGCCCTTGACCTCATACCCGGTCCTGCCCGCAGCAGCTCTAGCAGCGTTTCAAAGCTATCGGGCTTTTGTGTCAGCGCATCGTCAATGGCCGCGCATATCCGCTCCCGGTGGGAGGGGTTCTTTTTGTCGCCCAGCCACTTGTTGTAGCTCTTGCCGTGGCGCTTCGGATTCTCCACGATGGAGTAGCCGTTCTCGATGCAGATGGTATCGTTGAGCCGCCGCACGGCGCGGCTGCTGCCCCAAAAGTTTCTGAATTTCCGGGTCTGGCTGAGTGCGGTGGAGTTCCAGATCACATGATTGTGAATATGGGCTTTGTCGATATGGGTGCAGACGATATAGGCGTGATTGCCCTTGGTGAAGCGCTTGGCCAGCTCACAGCCCAAACGGTTCGCGTCCTCCGGTGTGATCTCTCCGGGAACAAAGGATTGCCGCAGATGGTAGGCGATCACATCATCCTCGCCGCGCACTCTGCCGGTCTTTTGGATGTACTGATTTTTGGTGAAAAGAAACTCGGCGTCGGCGATCCTGCTATCGCATTGCCAGCTCGTAATTAACCTGCCGCCGTCCGTCTTTTGTGGATTTTCGGTGTAGTCGAGGATGTCGCTGATGGCCTGTCCCACCGTGCGGCCTTTGCCGGTGTGCAGGGGCATCAGGCGCGAGGTTGCCATGTTGAACACCTCCTTAAAAAGCAAAACGGCCTGCCGCAGCAGACCGTTTTATGATTAGGAATGGTAGGGCGGGTCAGATAAGCTGAGCTTTCTTCATTATTGGCCTTATTTTCTCAAATCAACAACTTCCCAGTCAGCATCGAATACGCCCTTACTCTTTTCATAAGTTTCCGCCTGCATTGCTACGCATAATAGCTTTTTAGGCCTACTCATACCAACATACGCAAGCTTACGACTGGAATCATATAGACTTGAGCTCCCGCAGCGACCAACACCAAAGTACGGAAGAATCCGATTCAAATCGGATGCGCCCTGTCTATCGGTTTCAAGATATAGAGTCGCATCATGAGTTTCACCTTTAACGCCGTGAATAGTGTCAAATATAATTCTGCGGCCTCTAATAGGATCAATCAGCACATTTTTCTCGGCTATATCTGCATGATTAACACTAGTGGATTCTTCGAGAAAAAACGCTGGAAGGACAGTAAATATATCAGTTAGGCTCGGATTTCCAATTCTCAGCAATTCGTTTATCTTCTGCCGCAACAATTGATCTACCGAATGTCTATCAATTGTTTGTATCCTCGACATTTCATATATCCATTGACGATACTGCCCTCTGTATTTTTCGTCGAGAGCATTTTTCATTGCTACTATGGTATAGTCTTTTCCTGATACAGGGTGCTTTATTGAAATGTAGTGGAATACTCGGCACAAAAGCCTACGAACACTTTGCTCTGCCCTATACAATTTCCCCTCCAGCAAATACTGGACAATCTCATCTACTAAAACCCAGTAGCTATACTCGTTTTTCTTATTTGCTGAACCGTCAAATTCAGTCCAATAGCTCCCAATTTTCAAACCGGACAAGTCCTCTCTTTTTACTGCTCCGATAGCCTTATATATGCCATTGTTGTCGTAGAGTTCATGCCTATCTAATGCAGAAATGAATCCGCCAATAACTCTATCAATATTTTCAGGAGAAAAAACAAGCAAGACTGGCTTAACGCCTGTCGCCCCGGCAAGCGTTACGATATTTTTCTCGCCCTTTTTAGCTTGCAGATTACGTTGGCAATTTCTTGGTTAAACCTGCAAGACGTAATAATTGGTAGAAAGTCAGGCTGCGGCATCCAGTCAGGGGTTGTATCTTCTGCTGAATTGTAGATGGCTTGATCGGAATCTCCAATTTTGAACACTGCACATTTTTGTGGGTCAAATATTGCATCTATGGCTTGTCGCTGAAGATTATTGCAATCCTGATATTCATCTATAAATACATACTGAAATCGTGACGAAAAGAGGTTGGCATACTCTGCTGGTAATTCACCAATGGCAGTGCTTGCATATACATAGGCGTCTTGATACCGTATCATTCCTTCGTTTTCAAGAAGTTCGACCAGCAGTTTTTTATATTGCTCAGCAGAAGCCTTCCCAGCACCAGCCAACGGCTTTTGCTGCCTTCCTATGCAAAGCGCCCCATCATCTCGTATGTATAATGCCTGTGTGTGATTGATTCGTTCTGAGAATTGCTTGCCAGTTTCAAAATTATTCTTTGTTACATAGTCAAGCGTGCTATACTTTGCGTCATGCTGCATCTTGCTAAGCACTTGCTGGGCAAAAGTCAGGCTATCAACCACTTGCACATTCTGTCCAGAGATGTTTCGCAAGTATGGCATCGTCACAAATCTGTCAATAAACGACTGGATGGTACCTATATAATTTGGATAGCTGAGAAGCCTGTCCGCGTAATCGGAAAGCTGGGTTTTGATCTCATTGACGGCGACATTTGTATGAGAAAGCACACAGATTCCTGCACCGTTTTCGAGCGGCATTCTATCCGCTAACAATTTCAGTTTTGCGAGAAGAACCGTTGTCTTTCCGCTGCCGGGACAGGCTGCTACATCAGTTGAATGCCAACAACGTATAACGTCCTTTGCATCTTCCGGAAACTGTGCGCCATGCGGCAAAAGGATTTCTTCTACGGCTTGAATGTCTTGGTCGGAAATCTGCCATTCCATCATAGAATCCTCCTATCTACACCGTTTCTCCTGCTGCATATTTGATGGCATTCACAATATAGCTTAAAAATGGATCATTCTCTATTGCAGATTTCAATGCTGCCTCTTTGCTTTCGTCGGTTTTGAATCCATACAAGTCGAGATCAAACATCTTTTCTTGCGTCAACCCAGCTGGAATTATGGATACTTCCCAACGCAAAAGCGAAGCTAAGCACTGGGCAACGATCGCTTTCAGGCTGCTTTTTCCATCGTCATTAAGCATTAAATCATAAATATGGTATGCCCTCTCAGCAGCGGAGAACTCCTTCCACGCCTGCGCTTCTGCTTCGGCATCACGATTTGCTTCGTCAATCTTGGCATCAGTCAGCGAAATATGCTCTTGCGCATTCAGAATTTTTTCCCGTAATGAACCGCCTTATGGAAAACATCCGAAAGGCTGCTCAGGGCGATGCAATACTCCAGCGTCCATCGAGGTGAAGTAAAGCCGCGTACGGAGCCATTTGTATATTTTCTGTCTCCTTTTTCTTTAGCCTGCAAAGATTCAGCTTTCTTCTCGTTGAATGTTTTCTCCTTAGTCGTTGGCTCGACATCGTATGGTCTTACATCACAATCTGTTATTACAGAAACAGGTATTCCTATATCGGTGCCGTCTTTTCTTACCATAATTCCGCTATATCGAAGAAAAGCTGTGCTCCCAACATTTACAACGGATATTCCGTATTTCTCCAATGGATAGCCGAGAATATCTGCAACAACAGGTATCAAAATATTCTCTGCATCTCCCTCGACCATTATGATACCCTTAGCAAAAAACAGATTGGCCTTTGTTGAGTCGAGAAAACGCTGGAGGAACAGGTAATCGCCCTTTTGTAATCCAGTTCGCCCTTCGGCCAAATCATATCCGGTGCCATTCTTCATTAAAATCAAATTCTTGAGGTTGATTTTTGATGCCAAAATGGGGCTATGCGTGGATATGATAATTTGGACATCATTCTCGTTATACTCGTTCTGGAGATAACTGATTAGTCGAAGCTGCGCTTGCGGATGCAGATGGGCTTCCAATTCTTCGATTAGAGCCAGTTTCAAGCCGCCATCTGTATCATCCTTAAGGAGCAACAACTCCGCCGCAATAAATAGCAGATTCAATTCCCCAAGCCCGGGATTGATCTCAGGAGCATTCAATGACAGGGACTCCAGTATAGCTTTTAGCTGAATATCCGAGGTTTTTAATTCTGCATCACTGGCTTGGCCTTTATCACTAAATGACTCTAAATTACTGCGGATCGTCTGGAGAATGCGTTTTCCATCCGTATCACCTATAAAATAATCCTCAATGCGTTTATTCGCATCCCGAAAAATATCGAGAACCGCATGTTCTTTTTTATCTTTGAAAACAGGGTGATTTAGAAGTATTTGCGAGATTCTGGAACCACGTCCGGAACTCATTTCCCGTTCGGCATCACGGAGTGGTTTCAAATAAACAGCTTTCAGCAATTCTCTTGCTTTTCCATCAATTGAAATTCCATCGTCTATATCGCCCACACGCAATTCCTGATAAATTTTATGTCCTTCTTTCCATGCGCGATAATGAAGTTCAAGCGTATATTCAATGCCATTCTCCGTTTGGTTGAATGAAAGATATTCGATAAAGTTCTTTGCTTCGTTCTGTGTAAAATCTGAAATCGTACAATCGATCTTGAACTCTGAGCACGCATATTCGCCAACAGGCTTATAAAAATCCTCATCTGACGGCCGGATATACTCATTGCTCTGTGTCAATAAGACTAATTTTAATGCGTCAATTACGGCGGTTTTTCCCGAATCGTTTTCGCCAATCAGCGCGTTTAGTCCTTTGTGAAAAGTGATTTTTAAGCCGGGAGCGCCATCCACAGATTTGAATTGGCGAAAGTCATATACTCTCAATTCGGATATAATCATTTTTTCACCCTCACTTCCAGTTACAAATTTGCAACGAAATTCAGTGTATCAATTTACGATACAATTTCCCGTTTTTGACCTTCGTATGTCGATATGAGCATTCAATGCAAGAGCAACGCTTATCCCTGTGCCAGTTCATATAGGCTGCGGATGGATTCCATGACCGTATGCCACGACAGGTCGGCAGCATAGAAGAACTTCTTCTGATAAGCCCGCCACAGCTTTTCCATGTTCGGGTCGGCCTCGACTTCATCAAAGGCCGCAGGCGCGTCGGCAAGGTACTTCTCTGTACCGCGTTTCTTAGCCGTTGCAATGAGCGCCGCACGGAGATCGGCGGGTACGATGCTCTGGCCGTGGAGCTGACCCAGAATGTGCAGATCATAGAAATCTCTCATGCGGGTGTTGGTGGTAGCGCGGGATACAACAGTTTCCAGCTTCTCGGCCAGAACGGTTTCCAGATTGTATGCCCAAATCTCGATGGAGCGATCCTCCAGCATCAGCTTGAAGCTGTAACGCACCTCGCGGGGCGTGATGGCGTCGCCGGTGGAAATGTCGATCTTGAGCGGCGTTATTACGCCGTCAAACTCCGTTTCCATGCTGACGCGGATGCCCGGATACTCAGCCTCGTCCATGATCTCGGAAATGCGCTTCACCCGGAACTCCACGCCATCGTCCACCGGTACGGAGATGATGGAGGCAATCATATTCTCCACTTCCTCGATGCCGACTGTCGCACCCTTTACGGTCGCGTCAATGTCCATCGTTGAGCGGGCGTCAAGGCCGACCATTGCAGCCACCAGCATCCCACCTTTGAGGATGAACTTGTCCCGATATTCCGAAAGAGAAATGCGCTCCAGAAAGCGCTCCATCATGTAATTGCGCATCAGGATTTGCGCATCTGCGGATTTGTCCTTGGAGAGATTGCGTATCAGGTCTTTGAGCTGCCGTGCAGTCTTAATCATAAGAGTACCTCCAAATACTGCCGAAGCAGTTTTTCAACACGGAACATCTGCGCATAGCGCATCAGCTTCCGCAAGTCCTTGTCTTTTCGTTTTGCGTATTGCTTGAGTGCATCCTGAAAGGTCTGCATCTCGATTCCACTGCGGCTGCGGATCAGATCGCAGATGGTACGCTCCATATCATAGACGGGAACCGGGTTGCCAAAGGGCGTGTTCATCGTGACGATCCCCACATCATGCAATTCTTTCTTGATGGTGTAGACCTTGATGCCGTCTGCTTGCAGGCTGGCAGGATTGTAGCCGGTCTTGACCGTGATGGAATACGGATTCGGCTCCCGGTCGGTCAGGTCATGGAAAAACAGCGCGCTCTCATGGGAGAATACAGCCTGCGCACAACGAAGGTGTAGCAGGTACATGGCGTCCGTCCATGCATCTGGCGAAACATAAACGCCATGCGCGGCCTGCTCTACGCCGCGCTGCTTGGCATAGGCGTAAAACGTGGACTTGGCAATACCGATTTCCAAAACCTGCGCGGTTTTGACGATCCCATTGTTTTGCTGAAAAAGCAGATCAAGCCGGTCGTAGGCGGTCATGTTATCACTTCCTTCTTGCTAATATTATATCCGAGATTAGCAAGAAAGTAAACAACGATTTTAGAAAAGCAAGCCGAGGCGTTCGCCCCGGCTTGCGCTTTAACTATGGATGAAGTTTTTTCATGGCAGCGTTCACGTCTTGCAGCTTGCCAAGCCCCTGCACCGCCAGCAGCGGAAGTCCCATCGGGCTGATTAGAAACGCCAGCACAAGGAGGATAATGCCGTTTTTTACAGAGTAGGTAATCATCACGGCGAAAGCCAGCAGGGAGAGCAGTCCGCTTGCCAGTTTGAACACGAAGCCGGAGCAGGACAGCAGCCCTGCGCACAGCCAAACGAACAGGGAAAGGATAAGCGACAGCGGCGCAAAGAGAATTTTCAGGATAGATCAGTATTTGATTTTTGGGTATTAGATTTCTTAGTATTTAATTGCGCGGGATTATCCGTATCCGGTGCCTCCGTATCCGGGTTATCCAGATACGGGTTTTCCGTATCTGGTAAAGTCGTATCCGGTGGAGAGGGCTTTCGGGGCTTCTCGAAGATGGTGTACTCCGTGTCGGAAATGCGCCCGTCCTTGCCGCGAAGCTGACGGCGGATGATGTAGCCCGCCAGCTCCAGCTCCTTGAGCGTTTTCCCGATGGCGTCCACGCCCTCCTTGCAGATTGCAGCCAGCCCCCGCGTGGTGTAATTCCACTCGTCGGGGAGGGAGAGCATCATGGAGAGCAGCCCCTTGGCTTTCAGGGAAAGATTGCTGTCTTTCAGGTGATGGTTGCACATCACCGTGTAATCCCGCGTCCGTTCAACGCGAAATACAGCCATATTGCTTCAATCCTTTCCGCAGGGCAGTCAACCTGTTTGGCCGTCCTCCTCGGCAAACCGCGTATCCAGCCGCTTTACGCTCCAGTTCTGCTTGAACTGTCCCAGCGGGCCGGTGCCGAACTGCGCCAGCGCACGGCGATCCAGCTCCAGCAGCTTTTCCCACAGCTCCGGGTGATGCTTTCGCAGCTTCCGCAGCTCGTCGATACGCTGGAACGGGCAGCACCAGCAGGACGCACGGTGGTAAATCTCATACAGTCCGCCGAAGTCAAAGCCACGATCGTAACAGGCTTGGAGCGCCTGCGCCTCCGTGATGCCCCATTCCACGAGGGGATACCGCTCATTCTTGCAGCGCCACTCTTCATCGGCGGCGATGCCGACGTAGTGGATCGCGCCCAGCTCGCCTTTGAGCCGGTTGACCTCCTTGGTGATGAGGTGCGTTTTGAGCTGCCCGGTACACCAGCGGACGCGGATTCCCGGCCAGCCGTTGCCGTAGGGCGGGATGCCCAGCTTTGCACGGTTTTCCAGACTGCGGGGCTTCTGCTTGGGTTCGTCGAACATCAGGTATTCAAAGCCCTTGGGATGCCGCAGCGTGGTAATATGGATGCCGCGCTCTCGGAAAAGATGCTCGTCCAGTTTGGCAAGGTGTTCGTACATTTCCGGGAACTCCATGCCGGTGTCCGCTGACAGCACCATATTGATGGGCATATCCCGTTCGATCATCAAAAGCAGCATGGCGGTACTGTCCTTGCCACCGGACAGGCTGACGGCGTGAAACTGCTTGCCGTTTGCGTTCTGAATGGTTTCCCGCATGGGGAAGCCGCTCCGTTTTCACTCCTTTCCCGCATCACAGCTCATAGATGGGCTGCTCATGTTCGTAGTAGGGATCGCACAGGGCGGCAAGCTCGGCCACCAAGTCCTCCAAATCCAGAGAAATCTCGCTGTCTGCCCAATCGCTGCCCTTGTAGACGCGATACTCGGTGACGTATTCGCCTTCTCCGGCGTTCACGCTGAATTTGGCAACGACGGCAAAGCCCATATCCTCCAGCAGCCACAGCTCCATCGACCGGGCGGCAAACACCGCGCCGATATAGCTGTCACCCACGTCCTCATAGAGAAGCGTCGCTCGCTGCTTGAACAGCTCAGCGCTTCGATAGTCCAAGCTCAGCGCATTTTTGCCGTCTGCGCGGTAGGCATAGACCGGTTCAGCCTTGTTCCAAACGGCTTGCAGCAGGGCGTGATAGTCGATGTTTTCCAGAAACTCGTCGATCTCCGTTTCCGTGTAGCCGACCTCCGTACCCTTGCGGAACAGCGTGGTCAGCGCTTTTTCCAGCTCTGTTACTCTGCTCATAGTAATTCCTCCAATCACTTTAGTGACGCCGCTTTTTCCGGTCAGGGAGGATATGCCCCTCAATGACGGCGGCGTGTTTGCGGATTTTGATTTCTCCGCGTTTCTCGGATGCCTGCGCCTTGGCATATCCTACGTCGGAGAGAAACAGCCGCAGCCGTTCGCCCTTTTCACCCACAGGGGATTTCCACGACAGGACATCAAAAATAATCATGTGGCGGGTTTCGTCCATAAAGCGCTCCAGCGCAAGGATGCTGTGCCCGCCGACAAAATCATCAGCGTTCATATTCGGCACCTCGCGCTCTGATCTGAAAGGCGGCAAGCCCGTAACGGGCGATCAGAGTGGCGTTGACGATTAGGCGCAGCGCCTCCGGGTCGATCACCTCCGGTTCTGCTAAGTCCGCCATCGTGACCGCCTCCGTCTTGTCGCAGAGGTCGCGTGCCGCCATGAACAGCGCGTAGTTGTGCGGCGAGGTGTTTTTCAGCACCGCATAGCCGAACTCGATCCCGTCCTTGCAGAAGCAATTTGCCGTGCGGCGGTAAATGTCGTCATTAGAGGTCAGCAGGTACATGGCCGCATAGTAGGCGTTGGTGTCTCTGCGGCGGCGATAGCCCTGCGCGGCGCACTGATACTGCATCCTGCGCTCATGCTGCTCGTTGCTCCAAAGGCTTCCGGGATAGTGCTTGATCAGCAGGTTCAGGCGCGAGGACAGGCGGCGGTCGCGGGGGAATGTTTCCATGACGGCCTCGCGGTAGCCGACCACACCGGCCTCGATACGCTCGGCCAGCCACGGGCAGCGCAGGGTGGTACAGCCCAGCTTTTTCACATGCACGATGAAAGAAAAGCGGGATGAAACCATCATCCTGCGCTTGAGCAAAACAGAAAAGAACCGTATCTATGAAAAGATGCTCAGCATGGGCATCCGAAGCCTGAGTGCCTATATCCGCAAGATGGCACTGGACGGCTATTGCCTGCACCTCGACTTGAAAGAACTGCAACGCATGGCATATCTCTTGCAGATGTGCAGCAACAATCTGAACCAGTACGCCAAGCGTGCCAACGAGTGTGGCAAGGTCTACGCCGCCGACATGGAAGATCTGCGACAGCGTCTGGATGAACTGATTGACATTGGCAAGCAAATTCTTTCCAGGCTGGCAGAGCTATAAAAATTCCCGCAGTTGGAGGACTGCGGGTGTACATATAATGCTTGACATCCTTGCAACGTAGTAGTCGATACCTTTATAATAAGGGCGAACAGAAAGGAAGTGCTTGATATGATGTCTATGCTGAAGAAAATTGTTCTTTTCCCGATTTCTCTCTTTGTGGCGTTTC
>ENA-OPYX01001692-OPYX01001692.1-human-gut-metagenome-genome-assembly--contig:-NODE-1692-length-11121-cov-3.764053_pt1 | contig 11121 bp, 10 predicted proteins | sample MGYA00242639_ERZ504486 | MGnify/ENA primary metagenome ERZ504486 (study PRJEB26092, sample SAMD00036296) | human gut metagenome | host: Homo sapiens | study: EMG produced TPA metagenomics assembly of... | reverse complement strand
CAGGACAAAGACACCGGTGATCGACGGACTTATGAAAGACTATCCGTTTGTAAAAGGAAATGCAAGTGGTCTTGCAGTTGGTCTTCCTGACGGACAGATGGGTAACTCTGAGGTAGGACATTTAAATATGGGTGCCGGAAGAATCGTATATCAGGAACTGACGAGAATCACAAAAGAAATCAGCGATGGCGATTTCTTCAAAAATCAGGCATTATTAGATGGTATGGAAAACGTAAAGAAAAACGGTTCCGACCTTCATTTATACGGACTGTTATCGAACGGTGGTGTACACAGCCATATCACACACCTGTTTGGTCTGCTTGAAATGGCAAAAAAAGAGGGCGTTGAGAATGTATATGTACACTGCTTCTTAGACGGACGTGATACTGCTCCGACTTCCGGTAAAGAGTTCATCGAGGAGTTAGAGGCTAAGATGAAAGAGATCGGTGTTGGCAAGATCGCATCCATTTCCGGACGTTACTATGCAATGGACCGTGATAACAGATGGGATCGTGTGGAGAAAGCATACAAAGTGCTGACCACTGGCGAGGGAGAAACTGCTGAGAGCGCAGTAGCAGCTATGGAAGCATCTTATGCAAAAGATGTGACAGATGAGTTCTTCGTTCCAACTGCAATTACAGAGAACGGCAAACCGATCGCAACAATCAAAGACAACGATACTGTTATTTTCTTTAACTTCCGTCCTGACCGTGCGCGTGAGATCACAAGAACATTCTGTATGGATGATTTTGATGGATTTGACCGTGGCGCAAGAAAGAACGTAAAATACATCTGCTTCACAGAGTATGACGTGACGATTCCGAACAAAGAAGTTGCATTTAAGAAAGTAGAACTGAAAAATACATTTGGTGAGTATTTAGCAGCACATGATATGACACAGGCAAGAATCGCCGAGACAGAGAAATATGCACATGTTACCTTCTTCTTCAACGGCGGTGTGGAAGAGCCAAACAAAGGTGAGGATCGTATTCTTGTAAAATCTCCGAAAGTAGCTACCTACGATTTACAGCCGGAGATGAGCGCACCGGAAGTATGCGACAAGTTATGTGCAGCAATCCGTTCTGAGAAATATGATGTCATCATCATCAACTTTGCAAACCCGGATATGGTTGGTCACACCGGAATCTTAGACGCAGCGATCAAAGCAGTTGAGACAGTAGATACCTGTGTTGGAAAAGCAGTTGAGGCATTAAAAGAAGTAGACGGACAGATGTTCATCTGCGCAGATCACGGAAACGCTGAGCAGCTTGTAAACTACGAGACCGGCGAGCCGTTAACATCCCACACAACCAACCCGGTTCCATTTATTCTCGTAAATGCAGATCCTTCCTACACCTTAAAAGAGGACGGATGCCTTGCTGATATCATCCCGACTATGATCGAGCTGATGGGAATGGAGCAGCCGGCAGAGATGACAGGAAAATCTTTACTGATCAAAAAATAAAAGAGCGATATAATATAGCCGGATAAAAAGATGCCACAGACTGGTATATTTATTTTTGGACAGGCAGGGAAGCTGCTGTCAGAAAGAAATTTATCAGTTTTGTGGCACTTTTTTTGAAAGGAAAAGGATCATTTTCCGGTAAAATTCATGCAGGAAAGAAGCTGAGAAAGTGAGAATAAGAGAATATAAACAAAAATATAAGTACAACTTATAATATGATTAAAACTATACAAAAATACTAATAAAAAGAACTGATTTTTCTATATCACATATCGATGTCCATACGGGCAAAATCATTGACTTTTCCAAAAAGACTATGTATTATAATTTTTGAGTAACATCAGAAAATGATATGGTGCTTATAACACCGGAAAAAGAGGACAAAGAGGATGAGTAGCAAAGTATTTCAGCCAATTAAAGAGGGAAAAGTACGTGAAGTATATGATAACGGCGACAGCCTGATCATTGTAGCGACAGACAGAATTTCTGCTTTCGATCATATTTGAAGAACAAAGTCACAAAAAAGGGTGCGATTCTGACTCAGATGTCTAAATTCTGGTTTGATTTAACAAAAGATATCGTTCCAAATCATATGATTTCTGTAGATGTAAAAGACATGCCGGAATTTTTCCAGCAGGAGAAATTTGACGGAAACAGCATGATGTGCCGTAAGCTGGAAATGCTTCCTATCGAGTGCATTGTCCGCGGATACATTACAGGAAGCGGCTGGGAGAGCTATAAAGAAAACGGTACCGTATGCGGCATCAAACTGCCGGAGGGATTACAGGAGTCCGACAAACTGCCTGAGCCGATTTTTACACCGAGTACCAAGGCAGAGATCGGTCTGCATGATGAGAATATCTCCTTTGAGCGCTGCAGAGAGATCTTAGAGAAAGAGTATCCGGGAAAAGGTGCTTCTTATGCAGAACAGATCAAAGATTATACGATCGCATTATATAAAAAATGTGCAGAATACGCACTGACCAAAGGTATCATCATTGCAGATACCAAGTTTGAGTTTGGTTTGGATGAGAATGGCAATGTTGTATTAGGGGATGAGATGCTCACACCGGACAGCTCCAGATTCTGGCCGTTAGAGGGTTACAAGCCGGGACAGGGACAGCCTTCCTTTGACAAACAGTTTGTAAGAGACTGGTTAAAAGCAAATCCGGACAGTGACTATCTGTTACCGGATGATGTCATCGAAAAGACCGTGAATAAATACAAAGAGGCATATGAGCTTCTGACAGGTAAGAAATTTGCTTAATGGAGATACATTTATGGACAACAATGGATTTGTGAAAGATACACCATGGCAGACGAATGGGGACAGCGGACTGCACGAGGAATGTGGTGTATTCGGAATGTACGACTTTGATGGCGGAGACGTTGCGTCTACGATCTATTATGGTCTTTTTGCATTGCAGCACCGTGGTCAGGAGAGCTGTGGTATTGCAGTCAGTGAGACAAACGGGCCAAAGGGAAAGGTAACCTCATACAAAGGCATGGGACTTGTCAATGAGGTATTCACGCAGGATAATTTAGAGCCTATGCATGGCGATATCGGTGTCGGACATGTCCGTTATTCGACGGCAGGAGCTTCCACCCGTGAGAATGCACAGCCATTGGTTCTTAATTATGTAAAGGGAACATTAGCGCTCGCACACAACGGAAACCTGATCAATGCAATGGAACTGCGCAAGGATTTAGAGTATACCGGAGCAATTTTCCAGACGACGATCGACTCTGAGGTCATCGCCTATCACATTGCCCGTGAGCGTTTAAATTCAAACAGTGTGGAAGAGGCAGTGGGACGTGCCTGCCAGAAGATCAAGGGTGCGTTTGCACTGGTAGTGATGAGCCCGAGAAAGTTAGTCGGAGCGCGTGATCCGTACGGTTTTAAACCGCTCTGTATTGGAAAACGTGACAATGCCTACATTTTGGCATCCGAGACCTGTGCACTTGATACGATCGGCGCGGAGTATGTCCGTGATGTACTGCCGGGAGAGATCGTTACGATCACACCGGAGGGCGGCATTCAGTCTGACCTTTCTTTAGCACTGCCAAAAGAAAAAGAGGCGCGCTGTATTTTTGAATATATTTATTTTGCAAGACCGGACAGCCATATCGACGGTGTCAGTGTCTATGCATCCAGGATCAAGGCAGGACGTTTCCTCGCCATGGATTCACCGGTGGATGCAGACCTTGTCGTCGGTGTTCCGGAGTCCGGAAATGCTGCAGCACTCGGTTATTCCCTGCAGTCGGGGATTCCGTATGGCACTGCATTTGTGAAAAACGGCTATGTCGGAAGAACTTTCATCAAGCCGAAACAGAGCAGCAGAGAGTCCAGCGTGCGCGTGAAATTAAATGTTTTAAAAGAGGCGGTCGATGGAAAACGTATCATTATGATCGATGATTCCATTGTCCGCGGTACGACATCAGACCGCATCGTAAAAATGCTGCGTGATGCCGGTGCAACCGAAGTGCATGTAAGGATCAGTTCCCCACCATTTTTATGGCCGTGTTACTTTGGAACAGATATCCCGGAGAGAGAACAGCTCATTGCATACAATCGTTCCATCGAGGATATCCGTAAGATCATTGGTGCGGATTCCCTTGGATACCTTGGAGTTGAGCGTTTAGAGGAAATGGTCGGCGGATTAAGTATCTGTAAGGGATGCTTTACGGGTACCTACCCGATGGAACCGCCGAAAGAAGACATCCGGGGCGATTTTGAGAGATAGATAATAACAAATGTTAAGGAGAACAGAAATGAGTACAGACAGATATACAAGTCCGTTATCTGAGCGTTATGCCAGCAAGGAGATGCAGTATATTTTTTCACAGGACAAAAAGTTCCGTACCTGGAGAAAATTATGGATTGCATTAGCTGAGACAGAGATGGAGTTAGGACTTTCCGAGAATGGAAAGCCGGTTATTACACAGGAACAGATCGACGAGTTAAAGGCACATGCTGAGGACATCAATTATGATGTAGCAAGAGAGCGTGAAAAATTGGTTCGTCATGATGTTATGAGTCATGTATATGCATATGGACAGCAGTGCCCGAAGGCAGCAGGAATCATCCATCTTGGAGCAACATCCTGTTATGTTGGTGATAACACCGATATTATTTTAATGAGGGAGGCATTGGAGCTGGTTCATAAAAAACTGGTCAATGTTATCGCAGAACTTGCAAAATTTGCAGATACTTACAAAAATCTGCCGACACTGGCATTTACCCATTTCCAGCCTGCACAGCCGACGACTGTTGGAAAGCGTGCAACACTGTGGGCACAGGAATTTATCATGGATCTTGAGGACCTAGAGTATGTCATGGGATCTTTAAAACTGCTCGGTTCCAAGGGAACGACCGGAACACAGGCAAGTTTCTTAGAGTTGTTTGACGGAGATCAGGAGACCATTGACAAGATTGATCCGATGATCGCTGCAAAAATGGGATTCAAAGAGTGCTATGCAGTTTCCGGACAGACTTATTCCAGAAAAGTGGATACACGCGTTGCAAATATTCTTGCAGGTATTGCGGCAAGTGCACACAAGATGTCAAATGATATCCGTTTGTTACAGCACTTAAAAGAAGTGGAAGAGCCGTTTGAGAAGAACCAGATCGGATCTTCTGCCATGGCATACAAACGCAATCCGATGCGTTCCGAGCGTATCGCATCCTTATCGCGTTATGTCATGATCGATGCTTTAAACCCGGCGATCACTTCCGCAACACAGTGGTTTGAGCGCACCTTAGATGACTCTGCAAACAAGAGACTTTCCATTCCGGAAGGATTTCTTGCAATCGATGGTATCTTAGACCTGTGCTTAAATGTAGTGGATGGATTGGTTGTATATGATAAAGTAATCACCAAACATTTAATGGCAGAACTCCCGTTTATGGCAACGGAAAACATTATGATGGACGCTGTAAAGAATGGCGGCAACCGTCAGGAGTTACATGAAAAGATCCGTACCTTATCCATGCAGGCAGGAAAGACTGTAAAAGAGGAAGGAAAAGACAACAATCTGCTTGAACTGATCGCTGCAGATCCTGAATTTAACCTGACATTAGAGGCACTGCAGTCCACGATGGATCCGGCAAAATATGTGGGACGTGCACCGATCCAGGTGGATAAATTCATTGCAAATGTGGTAAAACCGATTCTGGATGCAAACAAGGAAGAACTTGGTGTAAAAGCGGAAATCAATGTATAATAATGGATCATAACATGACCTGTATCAGTAATTTGCTGATACAGGTTTTTTTGTTACAATTTTGCTGTTTTGTCACTTACGAAAACGATAGGATCCTGTTACAATCAAAGTATCATAAGTATTGAAAAAGGAGAAGGTTATTATGGCAAACAGAATTATGTTAAACGAAACATCTTACCACGGAGCAGGAGCGATCGAAGAGATTGCAACAGAGGCAAAGGCGCGTGCTTTCAAAAAAGCATTTGTATGTTCTGATCCGGATCTGATCAAATTTGGTGTTACAAAAAAGGTAACGGATATTCTTGACAAAAACGGACTTGCTTATGAAATTTATTCAGATATCAAAGCAAACCCTACGATCCAGAATGTACAGCACGGTGTTGAGGCATTTAAGAAAGCGGAAGCTGATTACCTGATCGCAATCGGTGGAGGATCTTCTATGGATACCTCAAAAGCGATCGGAATCATTATTGCCAATCCGGAATTTGAGGATGTCAGAAGTCTTGAGGGAGTTGCACCCACGAAAAAACCATGCGTACCGATCATTGCAGTACCTACGACCGCCGGTACGGCAGCAGAGGTTACGATCAATTATGTTATCACAGATGTGGAGAGAAAGAGAAAATTCGTCTGTGTCGATCCACATGATATGCCTGTCATTGCAATCGTGGATCCGGATATGATGTCTTCCATGCCAAAGGGACTGACAGCTTCCACCGGTATGGATGCCCTGACACATGCGATCGAGGGATATACAACCAAAGCTGCATGGGAAATGACAGATATGTTCCATCTGAAAGCGATTGAAATTATTTCAAGATCCCTGCGTGATGCAGTTGACAACAAGAAAGAGGGACGTGAGGGAATGGCACTTGGACAGTACATTGCCGGAATGGGATTTTCTAACGTAGGTCTTGGAATTGCACATTCCATGGCTCATACCTTAGGTGCTGTTTATGATACACCACATGGTGTTGCATGTGCCATGATGCTTCCAATCGTTATGGAGTACAATGCGGACTGCACCGGAGAGAAATACCGTGAGATCGCCCGTGCAATGGGAGTCAAAGGTGTGGACGATATGTCTGTGGAGGAATATCGTAAAGCAGCAGTTGATGCCGTACAGAAACTCTCTGTTGATGTGGGAATCCCGACAAAACTTGAGGCATTAAAAGAAGAAGATCTTGATTTTCTTGCAGAATCTGCTCATGCAGATGCATGTGCTCCGGGTAACCCGAAAGATGCCAGTGTGGAAGATCTTAAGAATCTTTTCCGCAAACTGATGTAATTGCAGCGGTGAAATCATAGAATGTATGCTTTATGATTCGTATATTGTCATAAGTAAAAGAAAACCTTTCAGGCATAATTGTTTTGCCTGGAAGGTTTTTTTGTAACAGAAATGTTTATGAATGTAACATTTTCCTGCATCAAACCAACCCGTATTTATGAAATACAGTCTGCAGTTCTTCCGGCATGGCAGATGCAAGGGCATGTGCGAGTTCTTCGGCAGAGCATTTGCGATAGCCAAGCACCCACTGTACGGTCATATAAATGGAACCCTGGCAGTACATTTCTAACTGAAACTGCAGCTGACGGGAAAGTCTGCACGCCATGCGCGTCTCAAGCTGTTCGGTGTAAAATGCACAGATCAGTTGAAAATCATGATCTCTCAGACAATTCTGATCGTCATTTTTAAAAGCTGCTTTAAAAAAGAGCTTTTCCTGCTGGATATAATGAAATTTATTTACCAGTCCTTCATACACAGTTTTCCCTTCACCCATATGTTCGAAAGATTCCAGTAAAATTTTATCAAAATACCAGTTGATAAGGTCATACTTATCCTTAAAATTCCGGTAAAAGGTCTGGCGTGTCACGCCGCAGGTCTCCACAATCTCCGTGACGGTGATCTTCTCTACGGAGGCGGATTTCATGCATTCTTTCATTGCGGTGGCAAGTTTGTATTTGATGGTTTCATTTGTTTTATGTTCTGATGGCATGGGAAAATCTCTTTCTTTTTACGTTGTGATTAGTTCGTGCTGGTCTGTATTTTATTCCGCAGTGTTCCTTCTTATCTGGCACTGCTCATAGCTTAATACATTATACCATACATGGTCAGGAATAAAGCGAATTTATAGAGATTTTATAAAGTGGTATTTTAAGAAAAAACAACTTGTTAACACATGCATACAAGTTGTATGCTGAAAGTATAGAAGAAGTGGTTTACATCTGAAAGGAGAAGGGATAATGAGTAACGCAAAGCAGACGATTGAAACCGGAAAAGCAGTACTTGGTATTGAATTCGGTTCAACCAGGATCAAGGCGGTTCTTGTAAATGAGACGGGGGAGCCGATTGCATCCGGTGCACATGACTGGGAAAACCGTTTGGAGGATGGCATCTGGACATACAGTCTGGATGATATCTGGACGGGACTTACCGACTGTTATGGCAGATTAGTAGAGGATGTAAAGGAAAAATACGATACGGTGATCACATCACTCGCAGCGATCGGATTTTCCGGAATGATGCATGGCTATATGGCATTTGACAAAGACGGGGAGTTACTTGTACCGTTCCGCACCTGGCGCAATACGATCACGGGGGAGGCTGCGGCAGCACTTACAAAGGAGTTTTCCTTTAATATTCCACAGCGCTGGAGCATCGCACATTTATATCAGGCGATCTTAAACGGGGAAGAACATGTAGGAAACATTTCGTATTTTACAACCTTAGCCGGATACATTCACTGGAAACTGACCGGAGAGAAAGTACTTGGTGTCGGAGAGGCATCCGGTATGTTCCCGATCGACGCAAAGACAAGAGATTACAATCAGACAATGATCGATAAATTTGACGCACTTGTCGCACCAAAAGGATATCCGTGGAAACTGCGTGAGATCCTGCCGAAAGTTTTAGTTGCAGGGGAGGCAGCAGGAACGTTGTCTGCTGAGGGAGCAAAACTGTTGGATAAGAGCGGCAATCTTTCCGCAGGCATTCCACTCTGCCCGCCGGAGGGAGATGCAGGAACCGGTATGGCTGCGACAAATTCCGTTGCAGTCCGCACAGGAAATGTATCTGCCGGAACATCCGTGTTTGCGATGGTCGTTCTCGAGGAAGATTTAAAGAATGTACATGAGGAGCTTGACATGGTAACCACACCGTCCGGTGATACCGTTGCGATGGTTCACTGCAATAACTGTACATCAGACCTGAATGCATGGGTTGGATTATTCAAAGAATTTGCAGAAGCCTTTGGCATGAAACCGGATATGAATGAGTTGTTTGGAACACTTTACCGGAAAGCATTAGAGGGAGATAAAGACTGTGGAGGCCTGCTTGCCTGCAATTATTTTTCCGGCGAACCGGTAACCGGTTTAAATGAAGGCCGTCCGCTTTTCGTGCGCAGACCGGATGCACATTTTACACTGGCAAACTTTATGAGAAGCCATCTTTATGCATCACTTGCCACGTTAAAGATCGGTCTGGATATTCTGTTAAAAGAGGAAAAAGTAAAAGTAGACCGCATTTACGGGCATGGAGGACTGTTTAAGACAAAAGGAGTCGGACAGGGAATCCTTGCAGCGGCAATGGATGCGCCGGTAGCAGTTATGGAAACTGCAGGCGAGGGCGGCCCATGGGGCATGGCACTGCTTGCATCATACATGGTACACAAAGCAGAAGGCGAAACATTAGAGCAGTATTTATCCGGTAAGATCTTTGACGGGGAAACAGGAACTGTCATGGAGCCGGATCCGGCGGATGTGGCAGGATTTGATGCTTATATTGAAAACTATAAAAAGGGCACTGGCAGCAGAAAAGGCAGCGGTAGAGACGATGCCGATCTTATAAAAAGTAATAAAAAAATTAAAGTATATCAGGAGGGAATTTGCACATGTTAAAAATCAAAAAGTTATAAATTCTGGTTTTGCACCGGATCACAGGATTTATACGGGGATGAGTGCTTAGAGCATGTGGCAGAGCATGCAAAGATCATCGTTGCAAAGTTAAATGAGTCAGGGGTACTTCCTTATGAAGTCATCTGGAAACCGACACTGATCACAAACGAGCTGATCCGTAAAACGTTTAATGAGGCAAATATGGATGAAGAGTGTGCAGGTGTCATCACATGGATGCATACATTTTCACCGGCAAAATCCTGGATCTTAGGTTTACAGGAGTACAGAAAACCATTATTACATTTACATACACAGTTCAATGAAGAGATCCCATATGATTCCATCGATATGGATTTCATGAATGAAAACCAGTCTGCGCATGGTGACAGAGAGTACGGTCATATCGTGACCCGTATGAGAATCGAGCGCAAAGTGGTTGTCGGACACTGGTCTGATCCGGTGGTACAGGAGAAGATCGCTTCCTGGATGCGCACCGCAGTCGGCGTGATCGAGAGCAGCCATATCCGTGTGATGCGTGTCGCTGACAATATGAGAAACGTTGCGGTAACTGAGGGCGATAAAGTAGAAGCACAGTTAAAAATTCGGCTGGGAAGTGGATGCATATCCGGTCAATGAGATCGCGGAGTCCGTCGCAGCAGTATCCGAATCTGATACCAATGCCCTTGTAGATGAATATTACGAGAAATATGACATTTTATTAGAGGGACGTGATCCGGAAGAATTCCGCCGTCATGTTGCAGTCCAGGCACAGATCGAGCTTGGTTTTGAACGTTTCTTAGACGAAAAGAATTACCAGGCGATCGTAACCCACTTTGGAGATCTTGGTGCATTAAAACAGCTTCCGGGACTTGCAATCCAGCGTCTGATGGGAAAAGGTTACGGATTTGGAGCAGAGGGTGACTGGAAAGTTGCTGCCATGGTCCGTCTGATGAAGATTATGACCGAGGGCAAAAAGGATGCAAAGGGAACATCCATGTTGGAGGATTACACCTACAACTTTGTCAAAGGCAAAGAAGGAATCTTAGAGGCACATATGTTGGAAATCTGTCCGTCCATCGCAGATGGCCCGATCAGCATCAAGTGCCAGCCACTCTCCATGGTGACAGGGAGATCCTGCAAGACTGGTATTCACCTCCAAAGAAGGTAAAGGTATCGCAACTTCCCTGATCGATCTTGGCAACCGTTTCCGTCTGATCATCAATGATGTGGACTGCAAGAAAGTGGAAAAACCGATGCCGAAACTTCCGGTAGCGACAAACTTCTGGACACCACAGCCGGATCTCTATACCGGTGCAGAGGCATGGATCCTTGCAGGCGGCGCACATCATACCGCATTTACATACGATCTGACCGCAGAGCAGATGGGCGACTGGGCAAATGCAATGGGCATCGAGGCTGTTTATATTGACAAAGATACGAAGATCCGTGATTTCAAACGTGACTTACAGATTGGGGAAACTGTTTTATCGTTAAACACTGGAAAAGCATGCTTGTAGAAGAGATTGAATTGCAGCAAC
>ENA-OPYX01001691-OPYX01001691.1-human-gut-metagenome-genome-assembly--contig:-NODE-1691-length-11126-cov-3.297027_pt1 | contig 11126 bp, 9 predicted proteins | sample MGYA00242639_ERZ504486 | MGnify/ENA primary metagenome ERZ504486 (study PRJEB26092, sample SAMD00036296) | human gut metagenome | host: Homo sapiens | study: EMG produced TPA metagenomics assembly of... | reverse complement strand
GTGAAGATCAGCATCGGCGATCAGGTGGTCAACAACCTTGCGCGCCAACGACCAGATGGACTGGACCTTCACCACCAAAAAAGAGGCCATCGACGCACCAATCCGGCAAATACTATGCAGCAGTGGTGATTCCGAAGGATTTCAGCACCCGCATGATGACATTCTTCACCGCGGACGGCGACCATGCCACACTCACCTACTACAACAACGAGAAGAAGAACGCACTCGCTCCGAAGATCACCGGCCAGGGAGCCGACACCGTGGCAGCACAGATCAACGAAATGTTCTCCGCAACGTTGACGAGCACCGCGCTCAACATCGCCTCGCAGCTGGCCGATGAGCTTGACAAACCGAAATCGCAGGCCACGCTCACCAACTTCAGCAACAACATGGGCAATTTCGCGAATACGCTCACCGACACGTCGTCCGCGTTGACCACGTTCAGCTCGCTGACGTTGAGCGCGCAGAACCTGCTCGACAGTTCCAACAGCCTGCTTTCCAACGTGAGCGGCAGCGCGAAGAACGCCGTCAACGAGCTCAAACAGTCGAAGAACGGCATCAACGATCTGACCGGAGCCGTCAAAACCAGCACGAATGCGCTCAGCACCGCGTTGAGCAGCTCGTCGAACAGCTTCGGCGCTGTCTCCACCGATATTGACAGCGTATTCAACAATGCGGGCACCCAAGCCGGCAATACGGCCACCGCCCTGCGCAATCAGGCTGCGAACGTATCCAAGCAGGCGCAAGGCTATCAGAACATCTACGATGCCCTCGACGAGCTCAGCAACAACAATCTGGTGCCGGAAGTCGCGAAAATCGCCATCAATCATCTCAAAACCAACGTGGGCGCGACCATTACGCAACTCAACGATCTAACGAACTCACTCAACACCAGCGCCGACAATATCGACGCGAAAGTGAGCGACACCACAGCCGACCGCGAGCGCGTGAGCCAGCTTGCCCAGCAGGCGAAGGCCTCCATCGACGGCATCAAAACCGATTTCGACAGCCAGCTCAAGCCGCAGCTCAACGACATTTCCGATTCGATCAGCAGCACGGCCACCGCACTGAGCAGCACGGCCACCGATCTGAAGGGCGCGTTGGGAGATCTCAACAGCACCACGAAGTCGGCAGGCAAGCAGCTGACCAATATTCGCACGGTGCTTGATTCCACCGCCGAAAGCCTCACTAAGGCGAGCACCGCGCTGTCTTCGTTCAATGGCACGCTTTCCGACGCGCTGAACAGCGGCAAATACGATTTGGACCACACCGCGCTGCTCATCACCCAGACCGGCGGCGGCTGCCGTGCGTCCAACTACATCAAGCTGCTGCGCAAGGCGCTCGTCAAGGCGGGCTACGGCAATATTCCCGTAGCATCGCTGAACTTCTCCGGTCTGGAAAAGGGCAGCGGTCTGCCGCTGACCGTGCCGCTGCTGCGCAAGGTCATTGCGTCGATCTTTTACGGCGATATGCTGGTCGCCCTGCGCAGCCAGACCCACGCCTACGAGAACCACAGGGGCGACGCCGACGCCATGACCGAGAAGTGGATCTCTACGATACAGGGCTGGATCCGCGACGACAAGAACTACTCCGCCCATGACATGAAGCGCCGGTTCTACGACATTGCCGCGGACTACGCGACCATTCCCATCACCCGCGTGCCGAAGGTCAAGGTCGGCGTCGTCGGCGAGATTTATGTCAAATACTCGCCGCTGGGCAACAATGATCTGGAAAAATTTCTGGAAAGCCAGGACTGCGAGGTCAATCTGCCCGGCCTGATGGGCTTTGTGGAGTACTGCGTGGCCAACTACAAGCTGGACATCGACCTATACGGCGGCAACAAGCTGGTGGCGGGCGGCGCGGACGCGTTCTTGAGCTGGCTGGACGGCATCGGCTGCGCCAGCTATGACGCCATGCGCAAGTACGGCTTCTACGCGCCCGGCTCGTTCCGCGAGCTGATGAAAAAGCCAGAGGGCATCATCTCTCTGGGTGCCAAGATGGGCGAGGGCTGGCTGCTGACCGCCGAGATGATCGAGCTGGTGCAGGGCGGCTACGGCAACATCGTCTGTGCCCAGCCCTTCGGCTGCCTGCCCAACCATATCGTGGGCAAGGGCATGGTGAACAAGATCCGCGCCCTCGTATCCCAGCGCCAATATCACCCCCATCGATTATGACCCCAGCGCCACCCGGGTCACCAGGAAACCGCATCAAGCTGATGCTGGCAGTCGCCAAGGCAGCGCCTGAACGCCCCGGCGCAGGCCGCCCCCTGACGGCAGAAGAGATCGCCGGTGGGCTCCCCGGGTCGAGACCACGGTATAATTCTTTCTAAACAGCAACACTCCCCTTCGGGCAGGACCGTGTGCCGCACGGCTCCACCCGAAGGGGAGTGCTTTTTTGTCTCAGCTGCAGAGATACCGCCGCTCGAACTCCTCAGCCGGGATGGCCTTGGAGAACCAGAAGCCCTGCGCGCCGTCGCAGTCCAGCGAGCGGAGGAGCTGCACCTGCTCCTCGGTCTCGATGCCCTCGCAGATGACGTTGTAGCCCAGCCGTTTGACCAGATGTACGACCTCCCGCAGAAAATCGGTGCCCCGCGCGTTGGAACTGCACCGGGTCAGAAAGAGCTTGTCCAGCTTGATGGTGTTCACGGGGATATCCACCATGTTGTTCAGCAGGGAACCGCCCGCGCCGAAATCGTCCAGCGAGGTCTGCATTCCATCGCTCTGGAAGGAGGAAAGCAGGCGCTTCACCCGGTCGTACTCCGAGACCACCGCCGTCTCGGTCAGTTCGATCTCCAACATCCGGGCGCTGATGTTGTGCTTTTCCAGAATTTCGCTGTACTCCTGGGTGGGGGCATCCTCCCGGGCAAGCGCCGCCGAGGCGTTCACCGCAATGGGCAGCAGCCGATGCCCGGCCTGTGCATTGCGCTGCAGGAACCGGGCCACCTGCTCGAAGATGTACAGATCCAACTCCACGATGTGGCCCGTGGATTCCAGAATGGGAATGAACTGGTCGGGGTAGACCACGGTGCCGTCCGGCTTGATCCAGCGGGTCAGCGCCTCGGCCCCGATGACAGAGAGATCCTTGGGCGAGAACTTGGGCTGGAGGTACAGCTTGAACTCGCCGTTCTCAAGCGCCTGCGGCAGGCCGCTCAGCAGCTCACCGGTCAGGGTCTGCTTGACCTCCAGCTTTTTGTCAAACTGGACAGCAGACACGCGGGTATTGCTGTGCACCTGCTTGCGGGCAAAGTTTGCCTTGTCGATGGCGGCAGATGCGCTCAGGCAGCCGGGCTCAATGGCGTACACACCCATCCGTACCCGCAGGCGTACCTCCGGGTAATGCTGGGCCTGATACTGCTCAAACCGGCGGCAGAGCGTGTCTGCATAGTGGAGCGGGCCTTTCTCGTCGCGGCAGGAGAGGTAGAGTACGAACTGGTCGCCTACCACCCGGCACAGGTAGCACTCGCCCCAGTGGCGGGCCGCCTCGATGAGGAAATCGCTGAATTCCTTCAGCAGCTGATCACCGGTGGCGTAGCTGTATTTTTCGTTGAAGTATTTGAAGTTCTCGAAGTCACAGTAGAAGATCTGGTAGCCCTCGGCATAGCCGCCGATGATCTTGTGGGAGACCTCCTCCTTGAAACGGGTAAAGGCCAGCAGACCGGTCAGCCGGTCAAACTCAGGAGCAGAAGTCATGCCGCGGCTTACATCGTTCACGGCCAGATGCTTGCTCAGGTAGGCGTTGATGATCTTTGTGATCTCGCCCAGCTCCCGGCGGTTCTGGGGTGTCCAGTACCGCTTGCTGCCGCACACCACATAGGCAATGGCACCCTGATATTCGCCCTCGCCGTACATGGCAGCGTAGACCACTGTCTGGGCCCCGCCCTGCATCAGCAGCGCGCGCCCCTGCGGCGAGTACATCCCCATGTTGTCGGCCTGCAGCACGGTGGTACCGTATTCATCGTAGCTGTGGAACAGGGTCAGGAAGTCCTCCTTGGTAAAGGAGTTGCCGTTCAGAGGCACCGGCTCCGCGTGGGGAGAGGTCCACTGGAACTGCCCGGGAGACGCTGCGTTCCCGGATGCAGGTGTCCACAATGGTAATGCGGTCCAGCTGCAGCCGGATGCCGACGATCTTCAGGAAGAGGGGATAGCAGTCTCAAAGCTGTTGTTCTTCTCAAACAGTTCAAAGGCGGTGGAGATCAGGTCGTTGTGCAGGTAGCGTGCATCGATATCGGCCGTTTCCGGGGCGGCAGGAACCGCCTTGGGCGTAGCGCCGCAGATTATCGCAGAACACATACTGGTTGCGGCCGTTCTGCTTGGCCTGATACAGGGCCCAGTCCGCGTTTTCAAACAGCTGGTCAAAGGAATAGCCCGCTGTGTTTTCGGGCAGGAAGCAGGCACCAATGCTGCAGGTCATCCGGTAATCGTTTTCCCAGAACTTCACCTGCTGCACGGATTCCGAAAGCTGGCGGGTCTTCTGGAGCAGGGTGGTGTTGGGAATATCCTTCAGAAACACCACGAATTCATCGCCGCCGAACCGCACCAGAATGTCGCTGGAGCGGAACAGGGTGCGCAGCATCCGGGCAAACTCCTGCAGGACCTTGTCGCCGAACAGATGCCCATAGCGGTCGTTGACATTCTTGAAAAAATCCAGGTCGATGACCAGCATTCCGCAGGAGGCATAGGGATCTTTGGCCTGCAGATAGCGGTCAATGAGCTCCTTGCCGGTGCGGTTGTTATACAGCTGGGTCAGGGAATCGTGGCGGGCCTGCTCCAGCAGCTCCTGGGTCTGATTCTTCTGGTCGGTGATGTCCTTAGCGTAGCCTACATAGAGCGTGCCGCGGGCGGGGTCCTCGACCGGGCGGGCATCCACCTCCCGGGAATAATACACCCCCTCCGGCGAGACAAAACGCATCTCCAGCGGGCCGAACAGCTCACCGGTGAGCAGGGCACGCATCTTCCAGCGGTCCTCCGCGAAGATCGTGGCGTGCTCCGGCTTTTCGGAGCCAAGGTAGGCATCCAGTGTCTCCAGCGTGCGGCTCCGGGTATCGTAGACCCGCAGCTGATCCAGACGGGGGTCATATTCCAACAGAAAAAACCACCGATGCACAAGAAACTGCATCAGCAGGGGATTGTTGATGATCGAATCGATAAACCGAACAGGGACATCCATGGCCGACTCCCCACTTTCCGCTTTTTAACCAGTATAACAAAATATGGAAGATGCATCAAGGCAAAACACAAAAAATTCATGGAAAGTGAAAGAAATTTTACCGAAAGTTCTGTCGGGAACGGTTTCGGTGTTCCCGCTCAGGCCGGAACGCCCCATAGCTCGATCGTGGCACCGGCGGCAAGCCGGACATTGGTGTCCACGGTCAGGGTCAGCCTGCCGAGCTTCTGGCTGGCATCCACATTCTGGCCGCCGCTTCCGGCAGGCAGAACGACCGCAGGCGGTGCACCCGTGGTGCCGGATGCGGCAAAACAGAGATACTGGCCGAAGCAGGGAAGTGCCTGAAAGCTGGCAAAGGTGCGGGTGGGCGGGCTGGACATCGAGCTGCTGGCAGCACAGGGGGAAGAAGCACTGAGCAGCTGGGTACCATCGCTGGTGCTGCAAACCCAGTGCAGCGTGCCCTTGGATTGGCTGCTGCCTGCCTGAAACAGCACCTTCAGCGCCTGCAGTTCGGTGGGAAAGGTGCGCTCAAAGCTGGCAGCGGCGGCATTCAGGGACACCTTTTCCAGCAGCTCCCACTGGCCGGGATCGCTGGGGTCACCCTTTGGGCCCTGGGGGCCGGGTTCTCCCTGCGGGCCTTGCGGGCCGGGCTCTCCTTTGGGGCCAGTGGGTCCTGCGGCACCGGGCTCTCCCTGCGGTCCGGGGTCACCCTTTTCGCCCCGGAATGCACCGCTTTCCACAGCTGCTTTCAGCCGGTCGAGCAGGGCCTGCCAGGCGGGCGTGCCGGGCTGGGGCAGGGTGCTGTCCTCAGTGCCGGAGTTTTCGGCCACGCAGTAGCACACGTCCGCGCTGGTCAGGGTGCGGGTGCCATCGGTGCCCTCAAAGGTAATGCGCCCCTCCCCGGGCACAGCCGTGATGAGGGCGGGCACCTCCACAAGGCCGTCCACCACCAGCGTGGAGGGGGCGGGGTTCCCGCCTGGCAGGTGCCAGAAGGCCCGCAGGGTCATGCCCTGCCACTCGCCGTCGGCTTCCACCCGCAGGGCGTAGATGCCCCCGGATTTTTTGGTGTAGCCGAAGCGGAGCAGGCCATCGTACCCCTGCAAAGCAGCCCCGCCGCCCGAGGATAAATGGATCTGACGTTCGATCATACAGTTTCACTCCTTTTGTCGTGGTTTTTGCGTTCAAAAAGCTTGACTTTGGTTAGAGTTTCCGGTAAGATTGTGAAAAGACCGCAGAAGGTTTGGTGGATGAAATCTAACCAAAATCAGCTTGTGAGGCTATAATATCTGATTAAATTCAGAAAGTCAAGGGAAAATCTGAATCCGGTTAGAAAACCGGCGTTCTGCACAAGAAGGAGTGCAAAATTTGTGTTTTATGACTGCTACACGGCCCTGTGTCAGGCCAGAGGAATCAGCCGCAGCCGGGCAGCGCAGGAGATGGGCTTGAGCAACTCCACAGTGACCAAATGGAAAAACACCGGAGCGACCCCCTCGGGCGAGACGCTGGCCAGAGTATCTGCCTATTTTGGCGTGCCGGTGGGGGAACTGCTGGGCGAAGCCGTCCCGTCGGTGCAGGAGGAGCGGAAGCTGCCCGAAGGAGCTGTCCCGTTCGATCCCGCTCTCACGGCTCCGCTGCTGGGCACGGTGCGTGCAGGCCTGCCCATGTATGCGGAAGAAAACATTGAGGGCTACATCCCCATCACCCGGAAGGATGGGGCACGGTACTTCTGGCTCCGTGTCCGGGGCGACAGCATGAACGCCGTGGGCATCTCGGAAAACGATGAGATCCTGGTACGGGAGCAGCCGGAGGTAGAAAACGGCCAGCTTGCCGTGGTGATGGTCAACGGCGATGAAGCCACCGTGAAATATTTCCGTCAGGAGGGTAGCCTTGTGGTCCTGACCCCCAAAAGCTTCAACCCCGTGCACCAGCCCCAGATCTATGATCTGAAACGGGTGCAGGTGCGGGTGGTCGGCCTTGTGGTGGAGTGCCGCAAGGTGTTCTGAAAAAAAGAAGATGGCCCCTGCGGGACAGAATAGGAGGCTCGCTATGAAATGGAGGACCGTTCTGTGCACAGCGCTGTTTTTGTACGGTACCGTGCTGCTTTCTGCCTGCGGCGGGGGAGAGATGCCCGCGCCTGCGGAACCGCCCGCTTCCAGTGAGGTATCGGCTCCCTCTCAGCCGGAGGAAGTGCCCGCCCCCTCGGAATCGGCTTCTTCCAGTGAACCGGAGCCGCTTCCGGAACCGGAACCGCCCAAACCGTGGGATGGCATGGTCGTCCCGGAAGGCTGTAAGGCAGAGTGGAAAATAGAGCAAGGCAAGCTGGTATTGGTCAGCTATGAGTTTACGAATGGGGCAAATGTGCTCCTTCCGACGGGAAAGCCGTACAGTATTGGAATGAGCTGCTTTGAAAATAACGCAAAGCTAAGGGCGGTCACAATTCCCGCAGATGTGACGGAAATCCAGTTTGGAGCATTCAAAAGTACGGGCCTATGGCAGATAATTGTTCCCGCGACAGTCAAAGAACTGGGGGATGCAGTATTTGCCGATTGTAATCAACTGGTACAGGCGGAAATTGTTGGAATGCCCGAAACAGGAAAACAAACATTCGCCCGGTGTAAAGCCCTGCAAAGTGTGCAGCTTGGCGAGGGAGTGATCCGGATTGAAGAAGGCGCATTTGAACATAGCGGCCTGAAAAAGATCACTCTGCCGGGAACATTGTCGAACGTAGAGAAATATGCATTTGATTACTGCAATTTGAAAACGATCGTTTATAACGGTGATTGGGAAGCAAAGAAGAGTACACTGACAAATTGGTGAACAAAACGAGGCCTTGTTAACTGCAAACCCCAAAGTTAAACCACCACCAAAAACAAACGCCGTCTCTTGTGCAAAAAGGCAGGAGACGGCGTTTTTGCGTGGAAAAACCGAAACGAAAATCAGCGATGAATAGCTTGTTTATCAATTTGACCGGAATTTGTGCAACAAAAAACCTATAAACATATTGACATTCTAGGAAAATGGGTATATCATACGGCCAACGGAAACATACATCCGCAAGATCAGGAGAAAAGGAGGGGAACAGACATGGACTGGAATGTGATGGTGCAATATCTGCCGCAGTATGAAAAAGCGGCCTGGCTCACCCTGCGTCTGGGTGTGGCCGGTATCTTCTGGGCTATCCTTGTGGGCCTTGTCTGCGCCGTACTCCAGTACGAAAAAGTGCCGGTGCTGCGCCGTATCGTGGGCGCTTATATCCAGCTCAGCCGGAACACGCCGCTGCTGGTCCAGCTGTTCTTTCTTTATTACGGTCTGCCCAAGATCGGCATCAAGACCAACGCCGAGCTCTGCGGCATTGCAGGCCTTGCCTTTCTGGGCGGCAGCTACATGGCCGAGGCTTTCCGCAGCGGGCTGGAAGCCATTGAACCCATCCAGACCGAAAGTGCCCTGAGCCTTGGCATGAGACGGCGGCGGTCATCGTGTTCGTGCTCTGGGGCACGGCCGAGATGAGCGACCTCGTCCGCGGTGCCCTCATCGCCATCCCGAAGCATCAGTATGAGAGCAGCGAGGCGCTGGGCATGAGCCGGGCGCAGACCTATTGGTACATCATCATCCCTCAGACAGTGCGGCGGCTCATCCCGCTGTCCATCAACCTCATCACCCGCATGATCAAGACCACCAGCCTGGTGTTGATGATCGGTGTGGTGGAGGTGCTCAAGGTGGCCCAGCAGATCATTGAGGCCAACCGCACCGCCAGCCCCAACGCGGCGTTTGGCATCTACCTCACCGTGTTTATCCTGTATTTTCTGGCCTGCTGGCCCATCAGCCTGCTGGCCGGTTACCTCGAAAAGAAATGGAAGTGACTGTTATGGCAGAGCCGATCCTGACTGTAGACCATCTGGTAAAAAGCTACGATGGCAAGACCAATGTTCTGGATAATGTCAGCTTTGCCGTCAAGCCCGGTGAGGTCATCGTTGTGGTGGGCCCTTCCGGCTGCGGCAAAAGCACCCTGCTGCGCTGTCTGAACGGTCTGGAGCCGGTGCAGGCGGGGCGGGTGAAGCTGGGCAGTGAGACGGTCGCCTACGGCGGCAAGAATCTGGCGGCCCTGCGCCAGCGCATCGGCATGGTGTTCCAGAGCTATGAGCTTTTCCCGCACCTGACCGTGCTGGAAAATATCCTGCTGGCTCCCACCAAGGTGCAGAAACGCCCCCGGGCTGAGGTGCAGCAGGAAGCCGAGGCCCTGCTGGACCGCGTGGGCCTGCTGGCCAAAAAGAACAGCTACCCCCGGGAGCTTTCGGGTGGTCAGAAACAGCGTGTCGCCATTGTGCGCGCGCTCTGTATGCACCCCGAGATCCTGTTGTTCGACGAAGTGACCGCCGCCCTTGACCCTGAAATGGTGCGCGAGGTGCTGGATGTCATGCTCGACCTGGCCCGTGAGGGCAAGACTATGGTGATCGTCACCCACGAGATGCAGTTTGCCCGGGCAATTGCCAGCCGGGTGCTGTTTCTGGACGATGGCCGTATTGTGGAGGAAGCGCCCCCGGCGGACTTCTTCGACCACCCGCAGACCGAACGTGCACAGCGCTTCCTGCGCACCTTCACCTTTGATGCGGTTGCAAAGCAGTGAGAAATGCGCAGCAGCCCATTTCCACTTTGAACCTTTTTGTCTGATGCTGTGAAATGATGTCACAGATCATGGATAGTTTTTATATGGGAAAGAAAGGAAAGGAGTTATTACCATGAAAGTTAACAAGATCTCTCGCCGTGCCTTCCTGCTGGGTCTGGGCGCAGTTTCCACCGCCGCCCTGCTTTCTGCCTGCGGCGGCAGCGCATCCTCCTCTTCTGCCGCATCCGGCTCTGCTGCATCCGGCTCTGCCGCAGCTGCTGGCAGTGACGTGTTCCGCACGCTGGACGAGATCAAGGCGGACGGCACCGTGAACATCGGCGTTTTCTCCGACAAGAACCCGTTTGGCTATGTGGATGAGAACGGCGAGTATCAGGGCTATGATGTCTACTTCGCCCGCCGCCTGGCCGAGGATCTGGGCGTGGAAGCCAACTTCGTCTCCACGGAAGCCGCCAACCGCATTGAGTATCTGCAGACCGGCAAGGTCGATATCATTCTGGCAAACTTCACCGTTACGCCCGAGCGCGCCGAGGAGGTGGACTTTGCACTGCCCTACATGAACGTTGCACTGGGTGTCATCTCTCCCGACAGCAATGTCATCACCAGTCTGGACAACTGGAACGCTGACGATCAGATGATCGTCATTTCCGGCACCACCGCCGAGACCTACCTGACCAAGGAATATCCCGACATTCCCCTGCAGAAGTATGATTCCTACGCAACCGCCAAGAACGCGCTGGAAAACGGCAATGGCGTTGCATGGGCCAACGACAACACCGAGGTCATCGCCTTTGCAAAGCAGAACTCCGGCTACACGGTGGGCATCCCCTCTCTGGGCAGCCAGGATACCATCGCCCCCGCTGTGAGCAAGGGCAACACCACCCTGCTGGACTGGATCAACGACGAGATCAAGAGCCTGGGCGAGGAAAGCTTCTTCCACAAAGATTACGAGGAGACGCTGGTGGATACCTATGGCCTTGACTATGAGGATGAGCTGGTCGTTGAGGGCGGCGAGACCAACGCATAAATCTGAATTTTAAGATGCAGTAATGAGAAACACCCCGTGCAGAAATGTACAGGGTGTTTCTTTTGTGCAAATCTGTGCAACGATGTATTGACAATGTTGCACGATATGAATATAATAAAAGTGACAAAGGAGCGTGAGAGTATGACGACGGTAAGTGTCCGGATGGATGAGAACCTGAAGCGGGATTTTGATGAGATCTGCAATGAACTGGGCCTTTCGATGACAACAGCCATCACCATGCTGGCCAAGAAGATGACGCGTGAAAAACGCATTCCGTTTGAAGTCTCGATGGATCCCTTTTATAGTGCATCCAAT
>ENA-OPYX01001689-OPYX01001689.1-human-gut-metagenome-genome-assembly--contig:-NODE-1689-length-11135-cov-2.598292_pt1 | contig 11135 bp, 15 predicted proteins | sample MGYA00242639_ERZ504486 | MGnify/ENA primary metagenome ERZ504486 (study PRJEB26092, sample SAMD00036296) | human gut metagenome | host: Homo sapiens | study: EMG produced TPA metagenomics assembly of... | reverse complement strand
GAAGAAGAAAAAAACAATCACTTTGAAGTAAAAGAAGATGACAAGTGTTGAAGTTGATGGAAAAGTATTAGATTCTGAAAAAAATTCTTGTATATGTGCTGGTGGTGGAACAAGCGGTTTACTTGCCAATGCCCTTGCTAAAGGTGCTAAGAAGAAGGAATTCCATTAGTTACAGCTGCAGGTTCTTATGGAGCACATTTAGATATTATGGGTGATTATGACCTTGTTATTTTAGCTCCACAAGTAGCTTCTTATTACGAAGATTTAAAGAAAGATGCAGATCGTATGGGTGTTAAATGTATTGCTTGTGAAGGAAAACAATATATTGATTTAACACGTAATCCAAAAGGTGCTTTAGAATTTGTGTTTAAGATTATGGGGGAATAATGATGAGATTTGCAAATGATTTTATTTTTGGTGGGGCTACAGCAGCCTATCAATGTGAAGGAAGTACAAGAGAGTATGGGAAAGGAAAAGTTGCTTGGGATGACTTTTTGGCAGAAAAAGGTCGTTTTCAAGCAAATCCAGCAAGTGATTTTTATCACCAATATCCTGTTGATTTAAAATTATGTAAGATGTTTGGAATTAATGGTATACGTATTTCTATTGCCTGGAGTCGTATTTTTCCTGATGGTACAGGAAAAATCAATCAACAAGGTGTTGATTTCTATCATCAATTATTTAAAGAATGTCATAAAAAAGGGGTAGAACCATTTGTTACATTACATCATTTTGATACACCAAATACTTTATTTCAAAAAGGTGATTTTTTAAATAAAGAAACTGTTGATGCTTTTGAAAAATATGCAAGTTATTGTTTTGAAGAATATAAGGATGAAGTAACTTATTGGTTTACTTTTAATGAAATTTGGGCAGTTTGTACAAATCAGTATATTGAAGGAACTTTTCCAAATGGAGAAAAGTATAATATGACAAAAGCATTTCAATCAATGCACTATATGATGCTTGCTCACAGTAAAGCAGTATTAGCTTATAAAAAAGGTGACTATAAAGGAAAGATAGGAATTGTTCAATCGTTAGAATATAAATATCCTTATAATGAAAATAAATTAGAAGATATTATTGCAGCAAAAAATGAAGATGTTTTACAAAATCAATTCTTATTAGATGCCACTTTTTTAGGATATTACAGTGATGAAACTTTAAAAATTGCACAAAAATTATGTGCCCTTAATCAAGGAATGTTAGACATTGAAGAATCTGATTTAGAAATTATGAAAAAAGCAGCTAAAGAAAATGACTATTTAGGAATGAATTATTATCAAAGCCGTTTTATCCAAGCTTATGATGGTGAAAATGATATCCATCATAATGGTACAGGAGAAAAAGGAACATCTCGTTTCCGCCTAAAAGGTGTTGGAGAAAGAATGAATAAAGAAGGTATTGATCGTACGGATTGGGACTGGTTGATTCATCCTGAAAGTATGTTTGATATGCTTGTGCGTATTAAACAACAATATCCTCAATATAAAGCAATTTATATTACTGAAAATGGAATGGGTTATAAAGATGATTTTGAAGATGGTATTATTGATGATACACCACGCATTGATTATGTAAGAAGACATCTTTATTACTTGTTAAAAGCGATTGAAGCGGGTGTTAATGTTAAAGGATATTTTATATGGTCATTGATGGATATGTTTTCTTGGACAAATGGTTATAATAAAAGATATGGATTATTTTATATTGATTATAAAACGCAAAAAAGATATCCAAAAGCTTCAGCTTATTGGTATAAATACATTTCACAAACAAAGGAATTGTTTTAATGATAAAAGGTGTTATCTTTGATTTTAACGGAACGTTGTTTTTTGATAACGATAAACATGTAAAAGCCTGGGGTGCGATATCAAGGCTATTAAGAAATAAAGATATTACAGATGAGGAACTTCATAAACATTTTAATGGAGTTCCTAATCAAAAAATAATCCAATATATGAAAAATAACCAAGCAACAAAAGAAGATATTGACTATTATTCAAAATTAAAGAGAAATACTATCGACAATTTTGTAAAGAAGATCAAGCTACATTCCATCTAGTTGAAGGAAGCTATGATTATTTTAAACAACTTAAAGAACAAAAAATTCCTTTTACAATAGCTAGTGCATCTATTAAAGAAAATATTGATTTTTTGTGAATCATTTCATTTAGATAAGTGGATGAAAGTAGATGATATTATTTATGATAATGGAACATATCAAAATAAAATAGCGATGTTTAAAGATGCCGCTTTAAAATTGAATGTTAATATTAAAGATTGTTTAATTGTTGAAGATTCTAAAAGTGGTATAGAAAATGCTTATCAAGCAGGATGTAGACAAATTATTGTTGTAAATTCTGCAAATAATAAAAAAGAATATGAAAAAATGCCCGGAGTTATAAAAGTAATCGATGATTTTAAAGAACTTTTATAATACCTCCGGGTATTTTAATTAAAAGGAAAATGAGGATGTTATACAGTCTTGGTTTTCCTTATTTTGTTTGTGTCACTTGTGTTGGTCTTGCTTATTTTGATACTTGATTCATGCACGTTATAAATGGATTGAAAAGTACCTATTCTATTTTAAATTCTTTAGTATATTTCAAAATAAAAACCTCCAAAGTTACTAACTTGGAGGTATAGTTCATTTTATTTACTGTTTTTTAAATGGAAATTCCATGCTGTTTGAATAATTTGTTTAATATCAGTGTATTGAGGATGCCAACCTAAAATTTCTTTAGCCTTAGAATTATCAGCAACTAATTTAGCGGGATCACCAGCTCGACGAGGTGCCATTGTGACATGGATTGGAAGTTGAGTCACTTCTTTGGCAGCTTTGATAATTTCTAAAACAGAATAGCCTTCACCATTTCCTAAATTAAAATGTTTGACTTGGATTTCCTTGATATAAATAATTTAAAGCTCTAATATGTGCATCTGCTAGGTCATTTACATGAATATAATCACGAATACATGTTCCATCTTTTGTATCATAATCATTTCCAAAAACATAAATTGTTTCACGTTTTTTTAATGGTACTTGTAAAATTAATGGGATTAAATGGGTTTCAGGGTTATGTAATTCACCAATTAGACAATTTTCATGAGCACCACAAGCGTTAAAATAACGTAAAGCAACATATTTCATGCCATAAGCTTGATCGCACCACTTCATCATCTTTTCCATTGCTAATTTTGTTTCCCCGTAGGTATTTGTAGGATTTGTTTTATCACTTTCTGTAATTGGAATCTGTTTAGGTTCACCATAAGTGGCCGCAGTAGATGAAAAAACAATATATTTAACACCATGTTCTTTCATAACTTCTAATAAACAAATCATGCCATAAACATTGTTGTTGTAATATTCAAGTGGTTCTTTCATGCTTACTCCAACTAAAGAATTTGCTGCAAAATGAATAACACCTTTAATGTCTTCTTTTTCAAAGACATTATTTAAAAATTCCTTATCACGTAGATCTCCTTGATAAAATTTTGCTTTAGGATGAATCAATTGTTTAAAACCTGTTTGCAGATTATCAACGATAACAACATCTTCTCCTTTTTCGATTAATGCATAAACTGTATGAGAGCCTATATAACCAGCTCCTCCTAATACTAAAACACTCATTTTTAGTCCTCCTTGATGACTTTATTCTATACTTTTAGTAAAACATAGTCAATAAATTAGTAAAATATTTACTAAAATTAGTAAAATTATTTGACATTATTTACTAAAATGATACAATAAGTATAGAAAGAAAGCGGAGGAAAGAATAAAATGAATCATCAAATTAATCGACTTATTCACTTTGGTTTACAACATCATTTAATTAGTGAAGATGATGAAATTTATGCAGTGAACTTATTATTAGATTTATTTCATTTAGATCATTTTACTAAAGAAGAAATTAATGAAAAATTAGAAGTGGCGACAGATATTTTAGAAGAAATGTTAGATTATGCTTGTCAAGAAGGCCTCATTGAAAATAATATTACAGAACGAGATCTTTTTGATACGCGCATTATGAATTGTTTAATGCCTCGTCCAAGTGAAGTGATTCAAACATTTAAAGAGTATTATAAAGAAGATTCTAAAAAAGCAACAAAGTATTTCTATGATTTATCTATTGCATCGAATTATATTCGAAAAACAAGAACAGATAAAAATATTCGTTTCAAACAATTTTATAAATATGGTGATATTGAAATTACCATTAATTTATCTAAACCAGAAAAAGATCCAAAAGAAATCATGAAGGCAAAGACAATCAAAGCTAGTGGTTATCCAAAATGTCTTTTATGTAAAGAAAATGTGGGCTTTGCAGGAAATTTTAATCATCCCGCAAGACAAAATCATCGTATTATTCCATTAACGTTAAATGGACATCGCTATTACATGCAATATTCACCTTATGTTTATTATAATGAACATTGCATTATTTTTAATGAAAACCATCAACCAATGGTCATTAATGAAAATACGTTTAGATCATTATTTTCATTTGTTAAACAATTTCCACATTATATGTTAGGTTCAAATGCAGATTTACCAATTGTAGGAGGATCTATTTTAACACATGACCACTATCAAGGAGGACATTATAACTTCCCAATAGAAGAAGCAACAGTTGTTAAAGATATTTCTTTAGATAAATATCCTGATTTACAAATCAGTGTTTTAAATTGGCCTTTATCAACCATTCGTGTACGTTCAACAAATGATGAACAAATGATTCGATTTGCCTTAGATACTTTAAATAAATGGATCAATTATTCTCATGAAAAATTGGATATTATCGCCTATAGCCATGAAACAAGACATAATACCATTACTCCAATTGTAAGAAAGAAAAATGGATTGTATGAAATGGATCTTGTTTTAAGAAACAATCGAACAAGTGAAAAATATCCTGATGGTATTTTCCATCCTCATCAAAATTTACATCATATTAAAAAAGAAAATATTGGTTTAATTGAAGTCATGGGACTTGCGGTTTTTACCAGCAAGATTTAAAAAGAAAGAATTAGAAATTTTAAAAGAATGTTTATTAGGAAAAAAGAATATTTTAGAAATTTCAAATATGCAAAAACATGTAGCGTGGTATAATGAATTAAAGAGTCATGATTTTAATGAAGATACAGTGGATCAATTACTTAAAGAAGAATTAACACATAAATTCGTTAATGTATTAGAAGATGCAGGTGTCTTTAAAATGAATGAAGAAGGAAAAGAAGCTTTTATTAAATTTGTAGAAATGGTAGGAGAAAAATAATGAAAAAAGCAAGTTTAGTGATTAAAGAAATTCAAGAAGGAAGTTATAATGATATTTTAAAAGTAGTCTATATTGATGAAAATCGTATTGAAAAACAACCTCAAAGATATGTAGAAGCTATTGAAAAATTTATTTCACTTTATGGAGATCAAGAAATTGAAATCTATAGTACACCAGGAAGAAGTGAAGTGAGCGGAAATCATACGGATCATCAAAATGGTGAAGTTTTAGCGGCAGCTATCAATTTAGACATTATTGCGGTTGTTTCTAAAAATGATGTGGTGAAAGTTTTATCAGATGATTATGATTTAAAACCTATTTCTTTAGATGATTTATCGAAAAATGAAAATGAAGTAGGAACATCTGAAGGACTAATGAGAGGCGTTCTTGCTCGTTTTAAAGAATTAGGTTACAAAATTGGTGGATTTAACGGCTATATGACAAGTGATGTTTTACAAGGTTCAGGGTTATCTTCATCAGCAGCCTTTGAAGTCATGATTGGAACTATTCTTTCAGGTCTTTATAATGAAATGAAAGTCGATCCTGTCGTGATTGGACAAGTGGGACAATATAGTGAAAATGTATATTTTGGAAAACCATGTGGTTTAATGGATCAAAGTGCTTGTTCAGTAGGAAGTTTGATTCATATTGATTTTAAGGATAATAGTAAACCTGTTGTCGAAAAAGTAGATGTTGAGTTTTCTTCATTTAAACATAGTTTATGTATCGTAGATGTCCATGCCTCTCATGCAGATTTAACAGATGATTATGCAGCTGTTCCTTATGAAATGAAAAAAGTAGCTCAATTCTTTGGCAAAGAAGTTTTAAGAGAAGTAGATGAAAAAGATTTTTATAATCAATTAGTAGAAGTAAGAAAAGAAGTGGGAGATCGTGCGATTTTAAGAGCAATTCATTTATTTAATGAAAATAAACGTGTGGAAAAAGCAGTATCTTCTTTAAAAAATAATGATTTTGATACGTTTAGACAAGTTATTAAAAATTCAGGAGATTCTTCATATAAATACTTACAAAACGTTTATTCAAATAAATATCCAGATAATCAAGCTGTTTCTTTAGCACTTGCTTTATCAGAAGGTATTTTAGAAAACCATGGTGTATGTCGTGTTCATGGGGGAGGATTTGCGGGAACAATCCAAGCCTTTGTAGAAGATGAATACGTTGATCATTATAAAGAAGAAATTGAAAAGTATTTTGGTGAAGGTTCTTGTCATGTTTTAAAAGTAAGAAAATTTGGTGGAATGAAGGTACTTTAAGATGATTAAAATTGAGAAAGTAGAAAATAATATTGATTTAATTACAATCAAAAATGATGAATTAGAAGTTGTTGTTTCTAATTATGGATGTACGCTTGTTAAAGTGTTGATGAAAGATCAAGCAGGAAATGTTGATGATGTGGTTTTAGGATATGATGATTTTAAATCTTATCAAACATTAGATGCCTATATTGGGGCGCTTGTTGGAAGAGTAGCTAATCGTATTAAAAAAGGACATTTTGAATTAAACGGTCAAACTTATCATTTACCAATTAATAATGGACCTAACTCCTTACATGGAGGAATCAAAGGCTTTTCTTATCAAGTATTTGATTATCAAGTGCTTGATGAAACAAGTGTTGAATTCCATTATGTTTCTAAAGATGGAGAAGAAGGATATCCTGGTGAGTTAGATTTTTAAAGCAATCTATTCACTTGAAGGAGATACACTTACCATGCATTATCATGCAACTACTTCGAAAGATACGCTTATTAATATTACGAATCATTCGTATTTTAACTTATCTGGCAAAAAAGAAAAATGTGTATCAACATTTATTAAAAGTTCACGCTGATCGTTTTGCTTGCATTGATCCTGATGGACTTCCTACAGGTGACATAAAAGATGTCAAAGGAACATCCTTTGATTTCAATGAATTTGCCTATATTGGAGACCGTGTCGATAATGATGATGAACAACTACAACTTGGTAAAGGATTTGATCATCCAATGATCTTTAATACAAAAGAAAACCAAGTTGAATTAGTTCATGAAAAAACAGGAAGAAAATTAACCGTTTCAACGACTTTACCACAAGCACAAATCTATACAGCAAATTATTTAGATGGACGTCTTGGTAAATATGGACAACATTACAATGCCCGTGATGCCATTTGTATTGAAACACAAAATATGCCGGATGCGATTCATCTAGAAGAAAACCCAAGTACGATTTTAAAAGCAGGCGACACTTATGACGAAAAAACATCTTATAAATTTTGAAGTGATAAAAAATCTCTAGAGAAAATCTAGAGATTTTTAAATACACGAATTTCTTTCGATTAAAAAACAAGGTAAAAGAATTTTGATTGGTGAAATATTTTTACATTATGTTTAAAAGGCATCAAAGAGTTGTCTAGCTGCCATAAAGCCCATATCAAATGTTGGCGCAAAGACTGTTGTAAGCGGTGGATCGGTATAATTGGTTGTTTCAATATTATCAAAACCAATAATCGATACCTCCTCTGGTATTTTGATGTCATATTGTTTTAAAGCACGCATGGCACCAATGGCGATAGGATCGCTTGCCGCAAAAATGGCGGAAGGAAGTTTCTTGTTTTTAATAAGTTCATAAGTCATATTAAAACCAGATTCAATTGAAAACGTTTCTTCGCTTATGAAATAATCAATGTTGTATTCTTTACAATAGCGTTCAAAATATTCTTTTCTTTGATCATGATAGAGCTTATCATGAATTATTTCTTTACCACCTAAATAGGCAATAGAAGTATGTTTTTGACTTAAATAAGAAACCACATCTTTAACTGCATTTTTAAAATCAAGTAAAATACAACATTCATGAATAGGATCAATATTCATATCTAAAAAAATAACATTTGAACATATCTTTTTATATGTTTCAATATCTTCTTGACTATATTTTCCAATACAAACTAAACCTTGAATATCTTCTAATTGATTTAAATAATCAACATCTGTTTTAAAAACACGTTTGATAGCAATCTTGTTTTTAAAACAATATTCTTCTACTCCTTGACGAATACTTAAATAATAAGGGTCATTGGATTCTTCAATAGGAGATATCCATTGAATGATTCCTAATGTCATCACTGTATCATAGACTTTTTTATTTTTCTTTTTATAACCAAGCTGATTAGCTGCATCAAGGACACGTTGTCTTGTTTCTTTAGGAACAGACAAAGTAGGGTCATTATTTAAAATACGCGAAACACTGGCGCTTGATACTTTCGCTAATTCAGCAATATCTTTTATTGTTGCCATAAAAACCTCCAATCTATAGTTATTTTATCATTTAGTAAATTTGAAATCAATATTTACTAAAATATCGTCTTCGTTTACAAAACGTTTATTCAAAGGTAAAATAAGGTGTAAAGAAATGAGGTAGTACAATGAAAATAAATGAATCAAAATATGGCTTTGTCGTTAAAAAAAGGGCAGAAGTCAGTGAACTTAATGCAACAATGTATGAAATGGAACATATAAAAACCCATTTAAAACTTGCTTGGTTAAAACGTGATGAAGAAAATAAAACATTTGGTATTGCGTTTAAAACCTTACCAAGTGATGATAGTGGGGTTTTTCATATTTTAGAACATTCAGTCTTATGTGGTTCTAAAAAATACCCTGTTAAAGAACCTTTTGTAGAATTAATGAAAAGTTCAATGAGTACTTTTTTAAATGCCTTGACTTTTGAAGATAAAACCTTTTATCCTATTTCATCTAGAAATAATCAAGATTTTATGAATCTAACAAAAGTTTATTTAGATGCAGTTTTAATCCTTTGATTTTAAATAAAAAAGAAATCTTTTTACAAGAAGGCTGGCATATTGAAGCTACAGAAAAACCAACTTATAAAGGGGTTGTTTTAAATGAAATGAAAGGGGCTTTTTCAAGTCCTCGTGAAATTATGATGAATGCGTTGAATCGAGCTTTATTTAAAGACAACTGTTATCAATATGTTTCAGGAGGTGATCCTGAAGCTATTACCGATTTAACCTATGAACAATTTATCCAAACTTATCAAAAATATTATCATCCTTCGAATGCCTTTGTCTTTTTAGATGGAGATGTCCCAGTTGATGACGTTTTAGAACTTTTAAATCAAGAATATCTTTCATCAATGGAAGCTAATTTACCAATAGAAGGACCAATTTATCAACAACCTGTTCAAGTTTCCAGACAAGTGGTAGATTATGAAATAGGGGAAGAAGAAAACGCTGAAAATAAATATCGCATGGCATGGGGAAATGTGATTGGAAGTTATCAAGACTATGAAAAAGTTATTGCGATGCAAGTATTAAGTGATGTTTTATGTGGTGATAACCAGGCAGTTTTAAATAAAGTGCTTTTAGAAAAAGGACTTGCTGAAAATGTTTATTTGGCTATTAATGATGGTGAATTACAAAATTGGTGTCAATTAGAAGTAGATCATGTAAAAGAAGAAAACTTAGATCAAGTTAAAGAAATTGTTTTTGATACGCTTCAAACATTAATTAAGGAAGGTATTGATCGTCAACAATTTGATGCAACACTTGCTTATTTAGAATTAAATTTAAAAGAAAGAAACTTTGGGGGATATCCTCAAGGGATTATTTTTGGTTTCCAAGTATTAGAAAGTTGGCTTTATGGAGGTAAACCAGAAGCCCATTTAGAATATGGAAAGATCTTTGATGATTTGAAAAAGAAAGTAAATGAAGGATATTTTGAAAATCTTATCAAAGAAGTTCTTTTAGAAAATAAACATAGTTGTGAAATTGTATTGAAACCTTCAAAAGAGTTAGGAAAGATTCGTCGTGAAAAAAGAAGAAAAGACATTAACAAATGTTTTAAATTCTATGACAGATGTTCAAAAACAACAATTACAAATAGAACAAAAACAATTAGATGCTTTCCAACAAGCACCAGACACTTTAGAAAACTTAAATACTTTACCAAAATTAAATCTTGAAGATATTGAAGCAAAAGTACAAAAGATTCCTTCAAAGTTAATAGATTTAGAAGGATGCAAAGCTTTAAAACATCAAACAGAAACCAATGGTATTTATTATTATTCCCTTTATTTTAATATAGATCATTTAGATTTAGATCAAATTAGTACCTTATCTTTTATATGTTCCTTATTAGGAAATGTCGCTACAACAAAACATAGTGCTAAAGATCTTTCTACAAAGATTCGTCTTCTTTGTGGAACAATGAATTATTCTATTAATACATATGAAACAACTAATAAAGAAAATCAAGTTTACTTCAAAGCATCATTTTCTACTTTAGGACAAAATGAAAAAGAAGCTTTGCAACTTCTTGTTGAAATCTTACAAGAATCTGTTTTTGATCAAGAAAAAATGATTCATGACATTTTAAAACAACGTATTATTTCATTAAAACAAGCGATTACTATGTCGGGACATAGTTTATCTATGAAAAGAGTTTTAGCGATGGTAAGTCCTTCGGGTGTTATTGATGAATATAGTAGTGGAATTGCTTATTATAAATGGTTAAAAGAATTAGATGATCATTTTGATTTTGTTGCTTTAAAACAAAAATTAGAAAGTGTTTATCAAAATGTTTGTTTCTATAATCGTTTAACTTTATCTTTTACTGGAAATGATGATACAAACTTAGAAAAACAAGTTCTTTATTTAAAAGAAACATTAAAAATCTCTGATGCTTTAGAAAAAAGCAATCATCAAACCTTTTTTATTTACAAAAACTTACTAAATTTCTGATTATCTTTTCATAAGTTGGTAAATGCCGATATATCCCGTATTTTAGGGCTTTATCGGTATTTTCTTTTTGGAAGATACCTTGCATAAGCTGGCAT
>ENA-OPYX01001688-OPYX01001688.1-human-gut-metagenome-genome-assembly--contig:-NODE-1688-length-11136-cov-2.964029_pt1 | contig 11136 bp, 9 predicted proteins | sample MGYA00242639_ERZ504486 | MGnify/ENA primary metagenome ERZ504486 (study PRJEB26092, sample SAMD00036296) | human gut metagenome | host: Homo sapiens | study: EMG produced TPA metagenomics assembly of... | reverse complement strand
ATACTGGGGCGACCGTTATCCGGACAATATTTTTCTTCAACCAGATCATAAATAAAGTTCCAATTGATTGCTTTATCAATCAATCGCAGCATATGGTTTTGAGGTACCATGTCATCCATGGAGAACACATCATTTGTTCTCTTTTTTTATTCTGCATTTTTTGTCATTCATTAAAAAACACCGCCCATTCTGATTTTTATTATATCAGAAAAGCGGTTCCAACAAAATAAGCAAAACCCATGCAAAAAGCGGGCTTTGTCTACAGTCTGAAGCATCTAACAGATACAAATTCTGTCAGATGCTTTTTAGGTTCTTATTTAGTTGCCCTAATAGTATTCTTATGCGTTCTGTGCCTCTAACGCTGCGCGACAGGCTTTGGCAAGCTGATCACCACAGGAAGTCGGACGACCGGAACATGAAATACCGGAAAGTTTTTCTTCTACTTGTTCTACGGTAAGTCCCTGAACAAGTTTCGGGATTGCTTTCAGGTTACCGTTGCAGCCGCCGGTAAATTTTACATCTTTTACAACGTGTCCATCCAGCTCTACTTCGATCATAGTGGAACAGGTTCCTTTAGTTTTGTATAAATAACTCATAATGAAATCCTCCTTTTGTATATTCAATTGACAAGTATAGCATAAAGAAAGCAAATTTGTATACAAAAAACGGTTCGTTTATAAAAAGTTCACAAATCGTTTACTGCTTTGTGTATTGTGTGAAAATCTATTCAGTGGTAAAATAAGAGAGTATGTTTGACGGTTTTGACCGTAGAGAAAGAAAGGTACAGGATAAATACATGAGTATTATAGAAAAAATTTTTGGAACCCACAGTGACAGAGAGCTGAAGTCTGTCAATGCGATTGCTGACAAGATTGAAGCACTTCGCCCACAGATGCAGGCATTATCTGATGAGGAGCTGCGTGGAAAGACAAAAGAATATAAAGAAAGACTTGCAAAAGGAGAGTCTCTGGACGATCTGCTTCCGGAGGCATTTGCAACCGTTCGTGAAGCTGCAAAACGTGTGCTTGGTATGGAGCATTACCGTGTACAGATCATCGGTGGAATCGTTCTTCATCAGGGACGTATCGCTGAGATGAAGACTGGTGAAGGTAAGACACTTGTTTCCACATCTCCGGCATATCTGAATGCGTTGGAAGGAAAAGGTGTTCACATCGTTACAGTCAACGACTATCTGGCAAAGCGTGATGCTGAGTGGATGGGAAAAGTACATGAGTTCCTTGGACTTACCGTTGGCGTTGTTTTAAATGATATGGATCATGATGAGCGTAAGAAAGCATATGAGTGCGATATTACTTACGTTACCAATAATGAACTTGGTTTCGATTATCTGCGTGACAACATGGTTATTTACAAAGAGCAGCTGGTTCAGCGTGATCTGCATTATGCGATCATCGATGAGGTTGACTCTGTTTTGATCGATGAGGCACGTACACCGTTAATTATTTCCGGTCAGAGTGGCAAATCCACAAAGCTGTACGAAGCATGTGATATTCTGGCAAGACAGATGAAACGTGGTGAGGCAAGTCAGGAATTTTCCAAAATGGATGCCATTATGGGTATTGAGATCGAGGAGACTGGTGATTTCATCGTAAATGAGAAAGATAAAGTGATCAATCTGACACAGGAAGGTGTCGAGAAGGTTGAGAAATTCTTCAAGATCGACAACCTTGCAGATGCAGAGAATCTTGAGATTCAGCATAATATTATCCTTGCCCTGCGTGCGCACAACTTAATGCACCGTGATCAGGATTACGTTGTTGCAGATGACCAGATCCTGATCGTTGATGAGTTTACCGGACGTATCATGCCGGGACGTCGTTATTCTGACGGTCTGCATCAGGCAATTGAGGCAAAAGAGCATGTAAAAGTAAAACGTGAGAGCAAGACACTTGCAACCATCACATTCCAGAACTTCTTTAATAAATATAAGAAAAAAGCCGGTATGACAGGTACTGCCCTGACAGAAGAAAAAGAGTTCCGTGATATCTATGGCATGGACGTTATCGAGATTCCGACCAACCGTCCGATCGCACGTATTGACAGAGAAGATGCTGTATATAAGACAAAACAGGAAAAATTCGAAGCTGTTGTAAAGGAAGTTGTGAAAGCGCATGCAACCGGTCAGCCGGTTCTGGTTGGTACGATTACCATTGAGACTTCCGAACTTTTAAGCAGAATGTTGAAAAAAGAAGGCATTCAGCACAGCGTATTGAATGCGAAATTCCATGAACTTGAGGCAGAGATCGTTGCTCAGGCCGGTGTACATGGTGCGGTTACCATCGCAACCAACATGGCAGGTCGTGGTACGGATATCAAGCTGGATGATGAGGCAAAAGCTGCCGGTGGTCTGAAGATCATTGGTACGGAGCGTCATGAGTCCCGCCGTATCGATAATCAGCTGCGTGGTCGTTCCGGTCGACAGGGAGATCCGGGTGAGTCCCGTTTCTACATTTCTCTGGAAGATGACCTGATGCGTCTGTTTGGATCTGAGAAACTGATCAACATGTTCAATGCCATCGGTGTTCCTTATGGTGAACAGATTGAGCATAAGATGCTTTCCAACGCGATTGAGAAAGCGCAGGAGAAGATCGAGGGTAACAACTTTGGTATTCGTAAAAACCTGCTGGAGTACGATCAGGTTATGAATGATCAGAGAGAGATCATTTACGGTGAGCGTCGTCGAGTACTGGATGGAGAAAACATGCGCAATGCCATCTACAAGATGATCACAGACCGTGTAGAAAATACAGTAGATCGCTGTGTATCAGATGAAGAGGATAAGAACTGGGATGTTGTAGAATTAAATGAATTACTGATCCCGGTAATTCCTATGCAGCCGTTAGCAGATGATGAGATCCAGAGCCTGAACGCAAATGAGTTAAAACATATGCTCAAAGAGCGTGCAGTGAAATTATACGAAGCAAAAGAAGCTGAGTTCCCGGAGGCAGAGATGATCCGTGAGCTGGAGCGTGTTGTTCTGCTGAAAACTATCGACCGTAAATGGATGGATCACATTGATGATATGGAGATCCTTCGTGAAGGTATCGGTCTGCAGGCTTATGGACAGAGAGATCCGCTGGTTGAGTACAAAATGGCAGGATTTGAAATGTTTGACGATATGACCGCAAGCATTCAGGAAGAAACGATTCAGATGCTGTTCCATGTAAAAGTTGAGCAGAAGGTAGAGCGTGAGGAGGTTGCCAAAGTAACCGGAACAAACAAAGATGATTCCACACAGAGAGCACCAAAGACACGTGAAGCGAAGAAAGTATATCCGAATGATCCGTGCCCATGCGGAAGTGGTAAAAAATACAAACAGTGTTGCGGAAGAAAAGCATAAATACATCGTTGCTTTGAGTGGCTTTTATACATCTGTAAATGATAGACAATAATAGATTGTTTTCAGAGTGAGTGCTAACAATGTGGCAGTTGTATGAACTGTATAAAATTGCAGAATAATATGTGAAATAGGAAAATGGCATCTGATAGTTGTATCATCAGGTGCCATTTTTGTGCGAAAACACAGGAAGCGTTACGCTCACGATAAATTGTTTTTCATCTGTTTGACGGAAAGCCAGTGTGCCATGATGCAGTTCGGCAATTTTTTCTGCACTTTTCAAACCGATCCGGTTACTTTCAATGTCGGAATGAACCGGTTTTACCGCGTTAGAAAGTATGATCTGACAGGCGCTATTTCTCACAGAAAACTGCAAAGTAACCGGTTCTGATTTGTCTCCATATTTTAAGATATTGGAAAACAGATTTTGAAATAATCGTTTCAGGGATGTTTCGTCCCCATTAATTTCCCGGATATGGGGGTAAAGGTTTCCAATGTCTGAAATCCTGCAAGGTGAAGAAAATCCAGGTGTTCCGTGAGGGTAAGCTGAAGATCCGTGAGAGGAATCGGTGTCAAAACAGGGGATTGCGGTGGTTCATAAACCAGTGAGTATTCAAACATACGGTCAGTGAGCTGCTGGATGTCCTCTGTTTTTTGCAGACAGCGTCGGATGTATTCCGATTGCTGATCCGGATTGCGCCCAAGAGCCAGAATATCCAGGTAACCGTGCAAAATAGTCAGCGGTGTGCGCAAGTCGTGGGACATGGCGGTGATGAGATCCTGATTGGCACGGCGGCTTTCTGTTTCCTGCTGTATGTTGGTGTACAGCGTACTGCGCATCTGGTCCAGTTCCCGTGCCAGAATGCCAAGTTCATCATCTCCCATGGGACGGATTGGTTGATGTAAGTCACCACCGGACATTTGCAAAATGTGGTCTTTTAGAATCCCGATGTCCTGCACTTTTTTTCGTAAAAACAAAAGTGGCAGCAGCAACAGCAGAAAGAGAGCAACTCCGATGGAAAACAGGAACCATGGAATGGTCAGCTTGGAGTTATGGAAACTGGAAACATAAAGTTTGCCGGTTTCATTTTTGAAATTGATATCTATTTCGAAATAATCTTCAATCCCATTCAGTGGTACCACCTTTGCATAATTACTATATGTGATCTGAAAGATCATCTGGGTAAAGAAGTTCCAGTTTTTATTGTGAATGATGTCAGCGGTATGCTGTGTGCGAAAGTATTCGTCATCACTACCGTAAATGGCAATGCCGGTGTAGGAATCCACAGAATCAAAAAATGATGCGAACGCATCCTGTTCCTGTTTATTGTTTTCGGAAGAGGGCAGATCATAGTTTTTTGCACGTTCTGTAAGATCTCTTTTCAGTGCATCCGATCCAGATCCATACCAGGGATATGACGGACAATTTTCCATGCACAGGGCATCATATGCCAGGTCAGGGAGAATCCGCCAATTGCAAGCAGGAAGGAAAGCAGGATGGTTACAAGAAACTGCAGGCGGATCCGTGGAATTTTCCAGAGCGGATTTTTGTCGTGGAGGATAGAAAAATGGTTTGCGTGAGATAGTATCTTTTTTCGGTTAACTTTCTTTGTCACAGCGGTAGCCCCTTCCCCAGACAGTTTTGATCAACGTTGGATTTTTCGGATCATCTTCAATTTTTCGCCGCAGATTTCGAATATGAACCATGATGACGTTATTTGCTCCATAGTAATAAGGTTCGTTCCAGATGGATTCGTAGAGATGCTCCGTGGAAAAAATCTGACCCTGATGCGTCAGCAATAAGCGCAGGATGGAATATTCCGTATCTGTCAAATCTACAGGAATCTCATTTTTCGTAACTTCCTGAGTCTGTTCTTTCAGTATCAGCTGCGCATACGTGATGGTGGAAGTCTGTGTGGGAACTGTTGGTTTTCCCTGATATACCTGATATCTGCGAAGCAGGGCTTTTGCACGGCTTACCAGTTCGGCATAAGAAAACGGTTTTGCCAGATAATCGTCGCCACCGCTGGAAAACCCAAGGGTTTTGTCACTTTCCTGTGTGCGGGCACTTAAGAAAAGAATCGGTGCATTGCTTATTTTGCGTATTTCCAGACAAGTCTGATAGCCGTTGAGTCCCGGCATCATAATGTCCAGAATGATCAGATCAAAAGAAGTCTGCCTTAATAACATAAGTGCCTGATGGCCGTTGGCAGCTTCGTGAACCTGATAGCCTTCACCGGAGAGGAGAATCTGTATGATTTCCCGGATTTCAGGATTGTCATCGACGATTAAAATATCTGCTTGTTCCATGATGGTAGTTGTCCTTTGAAAAAATATTTTTATGTAATGGTTAAAATCAATAAGATAATTATAGCATAGTATAGGAGGACATCGTGTTTTCTTAAGAAAGATTCAGAAAAAAATGTCCTAGACAAGATAGCTGAAAATAGATAAAATAATAATTAGGTAAGACCAGCAGACCAAAAAACAAAATGTCAGCTGGCAAAAAGGAGAAAAGATTATGAGTGAAACTGTAAAATATGTAGCAAACGGCGGACAGACTTATCTGCCATGTCAAGACAATGTAAACGTACCCTTTGCAGCATACGAGAAACCGGAAAAAACCAAACCCATTACTGCCGGAACTGGAATTAAATCAGGATGCCATTGACAAAGGCTATGTACTTCCGTCACAGAAGCAGCATTTTCTTCCGGGTGTAACATCCGAGATGATGGACTGGTTCTGGGCAAACATGGAGAAAGGTTACTATCTGTGGGCTCCGGGTTCTCACAAGAAATTTACATGGGTAAAAACTCCGGTAGAGTATGGTATGGAAGCTTCTGTCCATATGATCTCTGAGGCATGTGAGCCGGGCGCAGCTGTATTTGGCGGCGAAGGCGTAGAGATTCACAGACTGGCATTGAAAGATTTCTTCCCATTTACTACATGTCTGAAACATGTAATCTGCGAGGGTGTATTCAATGATCTTGGTGAATTGGTAGATTCTACGGTTCATATGTGGGAAGACGTAGAAGGCGGCTGCGTACATATCACAGCAACAGTACAGAACTCCAAAGTATCTGCACCGCCATCATTTATCATTGATATTTTGAAAAAAGATCCGAATGCGAAGATCGTACCGAATTTCCTGACAGAGCATGAGGATTTTGAGGCAAGCCAGTGGCCGGTATTTTTACCGAAATTATATGATCTGTGGAAAAATCATCCGGATCCGTCCCAGAACGTACAGTGCTGTCTGGAAGTAGAGAAAACAGCAGAGGGATGGCGTTACATCAAAGAAATGGTCCGGTGAAATTATAAAATATATCTGTAAAAATGCTTTCTGTGGATATTTGAAGCCGTAAATGCTATAGTATAATTTAACCGAATCAAGTAAGTCCCCTGCTTCAATTGCGAAAAGCAATAAGCAGTGGGTGGGGACTTGCTTGTATCAGGAGGAGTGCAAGCTCCTTCTGATAAACTGCGGAGCAGTTATTTGGTTATGAGCAAGTAGCGAAGCGGATTGCGAATATCCGCTTGACCAGAATGGAAAGAACATTATATAAACAGGATTGAGGCAGAATATGAGTGAAAAGCAGAAACGCACAGGATCAAATTGCGAATACTGTATGAATTATGAATATGACGAAGATTATGAGTACTATGTCTGTACCCAGGATCTGGATCAGGATGAGATGTATCGGTTCATCATCGGGCAGTTTCGGGAATGTCCGTATTATCGCCCGGGAGACGAGTACAGTATTGTAAGAAAACAGATGTAGTCCGAATAATAGTAGGAATACAACGATATGTAAAAAATAAGACAGTTGTACGCTGAGAAATACTCAGTATACAGCTGTCTTTTTATATGATTTTGTTTGCTTTTTATAGAAACAAATTTTATCATCCTGTTGTACTTATTAATCATGTAGTCATGATGAATGGCGTATGTTTTTTAAATTATATGCAGTACATGGATCAGCAGCAGCCATGCAAGTCCGTAGTAAGTAACAACGGCAACCAGATCGTTGACAGTTGTGATCAACGGACCGGAAGCAACTGCCGGATCGATTTTGATCTTGTGAAAGAACATCGGGATCAATGTGCCGACCATGCTGGAGATCACCATGGCTACCATTAGGGAAAATCCAACGCAGCCGGAGATCAGGAATGCATGTCCCATCGGATAATTTTTTAACACACAGATGTACAGACCGATGAATACGAAGGAGAGGATTCCAAGGAAAAGTCCATTTAAGAATCCGACTTTCATCTCCTTCAAAACAAGACCAAATTTTTGTTTTGCAGTTAATGTTTCATCAACCAGTACACGGATGGTAACAGCCAGAGACTGGGTACCAACGTTTCCAGCCATATCAAGAATCAGGGATTGGAAACACATAACGATCGGCAGTACAGCTACGACTGTTTCAAATACGCCGACCACGGAAGATACTGCCATTCCGAGAAAAAGCAGGATGATCAGCCATGGCAGTCGTTTTTTGATACTGGTGGATGTTTTCTCATGCAGATCTTCTTCAGCAGTCAAACCAGCCAGTTTTGCGTAGTCCTCACCCATTTCATCATCGACTGCTTCTACGATATCCTGAGCAGTCAGAATACCGATCAGTTCTCCAGTTTCGGTCAGAACTGGCAGAGAATCTTCGGCGTAATCTTTAATCGTTTCGATGCAGTTTTCAATTTTTTCATGATCTGTTACATATGGATAAGAAGTACTGATGATGTCTTCCAGTTCATCGTTTTCTCTGGCGATGATCAGATCCTTCAGATCAATGGCGCCGTAAAATTTATCGGCATCATCTACTACGTAAACTGTGGAAATATTGTCATTTTCGCCTGCCTGTTCTACCAGTTCACGCATAGCCTGACGGACAGACAGTTCTTTTCTGATGGCAACAAAGTTCGTTGTCATCATACTTCCGATTTCATCCTCATCGTAGGAGAGAATCAAATGGATGTCATGACTGGAATCAGCATCCAGCAATTTTACGATTTTTTCTTTTGCGGATGCTTCCATCTGTTCCAGTACATCTACCGCATCATCAGAATCCATGTAGGATACGATTTTTGCAGCCTGATTGACACTGAGCTCTGACAGATACTGTGTCGGTGTCTCTAAGTAGGAAAAAATTTCCGCAAGACGTTTGGCACCAAGCACCGGATACAGTTTCTTGCGCTGCTGTGGTGACAGCAGTTCTAACGCATCTGCAATATCTCTTTCATGATAATCATTCAGCCGATCCAACAGGACCTCATTTTTTAACGGGCTCTGAATGATTTTCAGTAATTCTTCTGCGTAGTTTGGTTTGATGTTTAATGGTTTTTTTCATCTCATTTCCTCCTGACAGCCCTCAGATACTTAGATACATTTGTCAACTTTTAAAGGCAAAATGGTAATGCACTGGTAATAAAGTTGTGTACCTCTGAAAAAAGGGCATAAAAAATCACCGCTTTACGAAAGTCCGAAAGCAAACGTTACAGTTACTACTGTGCAGTATAGGAATCCTTTGTGCGGTGGGAGTAAATTGAATAAAGTTATAGGGATTAATACGCAGTTCAAGTGAGAAAATGAATATGTAACATATATAAATTAAATTAAAATGAACTGACGTTCCGTATAGTTTTATATCAATCTTATATTCGGTTGGAAATGAAAATGCAGGGATCAGTGAATTACATGGAACAGCTGCATAATCAGTTTCCACTGTCTGCCACCGCAGATCATACTTCGTCCTGTACTATCACAATTGTCCATGATCACACCTCCTGTTAAAATTTCAGAATGTTTTCTGTGGATGATACCAGTATTTATTTGCCTGTTTATTATGTGGCAAAATTGAACCGTGTTTTATAAAAAACTTTTAGAAAACATAAATCTGATGTATTATGAATCAAGGTTGTTTGAAAGGTCATCCTCTCAAAACCTTGGTCAGTTTAATACGAAAAAATGCATTCGTCAAGAGAAAAAATAAATTTGCGGAATTTTTACAACAATTTTAAGAAATGATGGGTATGAAAAAATTAAGATTGTTGAGATTGACTAAAAAGAATTAGCAGACAGGAAAGGAAAAGAAAATGAGAAAGAAGAAAAGCAGAAAAAGATTAAAAGGGGCAGGTTTGATCGGCCTGATTGTGATAGTGGCTTTGGTCATCGTGTCCCTTGTTTATGTAAGCAATTATTATCATGTGCAGGATCGGCAGGCGGCGCTGGAGAGCACAGATGATGTAAAGGTAGAGGAAGCTGAGTACGGCTACTTTTTCGATGGACCGGGCAATGATACAGCCCTGATTTTTTATCCGGGAGCAAAGGTGGAAGATTTAGCGTACGCAAGTTTGCTGAAACAGCTGGCTGTGGACGGAATTGATTGTTATCTGGTGCATATGCCGGGCAATCTGGCGTTTATGGGGATGAATCGTGCAGATAAAATTATGGAAACTTACAGTTATGATCACTGGTATCTGGCAGGGCATTCTCTGGGAGGGGCGATGGCAGCCGTTTATGCAGATAAGAACAGTGAAAAGCTGGATGGACTGATATTTTTGGCTGCGTATTCCACAAAAGATTTGTCAGACACAGATCTGAAAGTGTTGTCTATTTATGGAAGCAACGATGGAGTTGTGAATATGGATAAGGTGACGGAAGGACGAAAGTTGATGCCGTCTGTTTATGAAGAATTCTGCATCCAGGGCGGTAATCATGCGGGATATGGAGATTATGGTGCGCAGAAAGGCGATGGAGAAGCGGATATTTCGGCAAAAGAGCAGCAGGAAGAGACTACGGAGAAGATCGTGGAGTTTTGCGAGTAGAGTAGGTGGAATATGAGAAAAAAGTACAGAACAAACATTCGATTTGCTCTGTACTTTTTTCTATATGAATGATATACTAATCGGGTAACAGTACTAAGAAAGTAAAAACATGACAGCTATTTACGATATAAATCAGATTTACTCAGGAGGTCTGCATGGATCATTTTGAATTAGTCTCACAATACAAACCAACCGGCGATCAGCCGCAGGCAATCGCGGAACTGGTGAAAGGTTTCAAGGAAGGAAATCAGTTTGAAACCCTGCTTGGTGTCACCGGCTCTGGAAAGACATTTACCATGGCGAACGTCATTCAGCAGTTGAACAAACCGACGTTGATCATTGCACATAATAAGACATTGGCGGCACAGCTTTACGGGGAAATGAAAGAATTTTTTCCGAACAATGCCGTTGAGTATTTCGTCTCCTACTATGATTATTACCAACCGGAAGCCTATGTTCCGTCTACAGACACATATATTGCAAAAGATTCAGCAATTAACGAAGAAATTGACAAGCTGCGTTTGTCTGCTACAGCCGCACTGACGGAGCGCAGCGACGTCATCATCGTATCTAGTGTTTCCTGTATTTATGGTCTGGGAAGTCCGGTGGACTATCAGAACATGATGGTTTCCCTGCGACCGGGCATGGAGCGTGACCGGGATGATGTGATCCGTCAGCTCATTGACATTCAGTATATGAGAAATGATATGGATTTTCATCGTGGTACGTTTCGTGTGCGCGGCGATGTTCTGGAGATTTTTCCGGCAAACAATACGGATACGGCAGTTCGGGTAGAGTTTTTCGGAGATGAGATTGACCGAATCACGGAAATCGATGTGCTGACCGGAGAGATCAAGAGTCGACTGGAGCACTGCGCGATTTTCCGCTCTCATTACGTTGTTCCACAGGAAAAAAATCAAATCAGGCAACGGTCGAGATTGAAAAAGAG
>ENA-OPYX01001687-OPYX01001687.1-human-gut-metagenome-genome-assembly--contig:-NODE-1687-length-11136-cov-3.703152_pt1 | contig 11136 bp, 12 predicted proteins | sample MGYA00242639_ERZ504486 | MGnify/ENA primary metagenome ERZ504486 (study PRJEB26092, sample SAMD00036296) | human gut metagenome | host: Homo sapiens | study: EMG produced TPA metagenomics assembly of... | reverse complement strand
CTGATAACCTTCTTCTTTCCATTTCTTAATCTGTTCAAATTGATGGATATTTTCTTCTGTATAGTAACGGTGCCCCATCTCATTGCGTGGAACATCTAATTCCAGTTCTTCTTCCCAGTAACGTAATACATGAGATTCCACATGCATCATCGCTGCTGCATCTGAAATCATATATCGTACCTTTTTCACGACAATATCCTCCTTTATTACTGTTACATTAATTGTAGCACATTTATGACAGCACTCAAGAAAATCTCATCGTAAAATTTCGACACGATCCGCAACATGGCATTCCTGAAAAAAAGAGATGAACTTCCGTAACTTTTTCTTTCTTCTGTCCATCTCTTTCATCTTTTATTTATGATTCTGTCTGTTCGGTCTTTGGATTCTGCTCCTCTTTTTTGATTCTCTGGAATGTAATTGTTACTTTGAACAAGTCGCCATCCAGATACAGATCAAAAGTACCTTTCTGCATAACCGTCAGGTTTCGTGCAATCTCAAGGCCTAATCCGCTGCCCTCTGTACTTCTGGACACATCGCCCCGTACAAAACGCTCCATCAGCTCATCTGCCTTAAAGTTTAGCGGATTCTCGGACACATTTTTCATGGAAAATACGACGGTATCACCCTCAATGCTTCCGCTTACATACACCCTGGTTCCCGGCATCGCATATTTTGCCGCATTGTTATACAAGTTTTCGATGACACGGAACATCCGGCGTCCGTCTGCCATGATCAGCATCTGTTCTTCCGGAAGATCACAGATCAGATCCAGGTTCTTTGCTTCAAATTTTTCTTCAAATTCACCGTTTGTCTGCTTGATCAGCTGCTTCAGATTAATTTCCTGCATCGTCAGGGTAATGTTTCCGGAACTGATCTTGGAAGCCTCTACCAGATCTTCTGTCAGCTGTTTCAGACGAAGTGCTTTGCGATTCAGGATATCAATATAACCGGCAATCCGCTCATCCTGAATATTTTCGCGTTTTAGTATATCCACATAATTGATAATAGACGTCAGAGGTGTCTTGATATCGTGAGATACGTTAGTGATCAGGTCTGTTTTCAGACGTTCACTCTTCATCTCCGCATCGACTGCTTTTTCCACACCATCACGAACTTTATTGATTTCTTCTGCCAGTTCCAGATTTTCTCCGGACATATGCTCAGTATTAATACGGTAATCCAGGTTTCCTGCTGCCAACTGCTGAATTCCATCCTTGATCGCTTCTTTTCCACTGGTGCTCTTTAGCATTTTCAAATATACAAAAATATCAAATAATACCATCAGCACAAAGAAGATAAATGCCAGTCCACCCATACAATTAAAGCCAAAGGTACAAATGATCCACATAAAAATGATCTGCGCACCGATCAGTACAATATATGCGATCAGCAGCTGTTTGTTTGCTTTCTGGGCACGGTAAGAATTCTGAATTGTTTTTCTGGAAGCATCTACAGTTCTTTTTATTGCATGTGCAATACCTGCAATGATACTTCCGCCAATTTTACGTTCTTTGATTCTTCGTCCATAACTCTTCACATTCCATGTCAAACAATACTGCTGCCAGGACTCCTAAAACCGTACACTGTGCCATGGCATTTCCAAACGCAGACGGTAATGTACTGTAATAATATCTATCATTAGAGGAAATGTGAACAACAGATTCCGCATATCCAACAACCAGTGCAACCCAGAGAATAATATCCTTGATTATCAAAATCTCGATTGGGAACTTATCCATAAGTACCGGATGAATCTCGTCATCTTCCGGTCTGCGTCCGGTCTGTACTCCGATCATAATAATCATTACAATTGCCAGACTTAAGAATACCCAGATAGCTGCGAAAACATTTATGCGGTATTCGCCATTTCCAAAGTTAAATGCAATCTGTCCGGATATATCCTGATAAGCCGTATAATACATGGAATCATAATATGATTGCGATGTTCTGCAATGATAATTGGTATCAAGTCCGACAAAAATCCTCCAGTTGCCGTCTCCCATAATATCTCTGATTGTTCCCTTCAGTTCATCCGCCAGGAAAGTTACAGATGCATAACTATCTCCGGATGCCTCATCCATCATCAGATACAGGTATTTACCCTGTGCAGAATAATCTTTGCTCTGATACTGCTCTTCCAACTGGTCAAGGGACATGGCCTGTTCTGTATTCCAGGCCGGCACATTCGTATATATAGTACCATCATCTTCGTTTACCAGATATACATATACATTTGTATTGTCATATTGCTTTTGTATACTCGATGTCTGGTTTACCAAATCGTGTACCTGACTTGCTGCCTCCAGCAAATCATCATAATAATCGGAAAGCAGATTCAGCTGATCATTTTCACGTGCATACTCAGCCAGCGTTACACCGTTGATATTTTTGATAAATTTCTGCTCAACATCAATTCCGTTTGCATATACTACGTCCGATTCATTATTATAACATTTCACCTGATAAGAATCATATGCTTCCGGATGTCTGTTGTCACCGGTACTTCCATCACCTGCGTCAAACCAGCCACTGATATTCGTCGTTTCTACATTCACCGGTTCCGGAATATTGGTATCTGTGGCAGATTCCGCTGTAGGAACAGTTGTAGTTTCCGTACTGGAGTTAGAAGTCTTATATTCGCTGGTATCAGTTTCATCACCTTCTTCATATGCATCATACACATATTCATGTTTTGTCTGTGTCAGCCAGCAAAGGATCGGATAGCCATCAGAATTGTAAAATGCATCCAAATCGGACAGTTTATATTCCAGATTCTGGTTTTTGTTCTCTGCATTTACACCATCATTCAAGTTAGATATATCTAAAGTCAGATCACCATTATAAGCATTTCCTTGCAAAATCTTAGTTTCAGAGCTGAATTTACCCAGCTGGTCCTGTAGTTCCCGTCTCACATAGTGCTCTGCCTTCTGACTTTCCTCATAGGAAACCGGGCTCATAATCTCATTCACGTTCATGCCTGAAGAAAGCCCAGCCATACTCCATCCGGCACAGACTGCAGTCAGACCGCCGGCGATCAGAAGAACCGCCGTTGTCAGCATCTTCGCCCACATACTGTAAAAATATTTTTTGCTTCATAAAGAATCTCCTGTTCTACTCGACTTTAATATCCTCCATCTTGTAGCCGATTCCCCATACCACTTTCAGATAACGCGGTTCCTTTGGATTGATCTCAATTTTTTCCCTGATATGTCGGATATGTACCGCTACGGTATTATCTGCATTGATGGCATCCTCTTTCCAGATATTTTCATAAATCTGTTCAATAGAGAACACTCTTCCTTTGTTTTTTGGTCAGGAAAAGAAGGATATTATATTGAATTGGTGTTAATTTTTCTACGATTCTGCCATCGACGGTGACCTGTTTCATATCATCGTTGATCTCCAGTCCGCCTGTACGGTAAACATTGGATACTGTTTCCGGCGTCATTGTCCCCAATTTTGTATAACGACGCAGCTGCGATTTTACTCTTGCCACAAGCTCCAAAGAGTTAAATGGTTTTGTCACATAATCATCTGCTCCTACGTTCAATCCGAAAATCTTATCCGTATCCTCCGTTTTCGCGGAAAGAATAATGATCGGAATATTTGATTCTTCACGGATTTTTAACGTGGCCCGGATACCGTCCATACGCGGCATCATAACATCCATGATCAAAAGCTGAATATCGTTGCTTCGCATCATTTCGATGGCCTGAATGCCATCATATGCCTTTAAGATATGGTATCCTTCCGGAGCCAGATAGATTTCAATGGCATCTACAATATCTTTATCATCATCACATACTAAAATATTTATCATAATCTTTCACCTCCCCGTTATTATACTCGATTTGAATGCATTCGGAAAGGAATCGTTCCCTAATTCCTTTATGCTGACACTTTAACAGACAATTCTTTCCGGAAACCACGCCAAATTCTTAACGATTTATGAAGATAACCAAAAGGATAAAGTCTTTATATTTTCAACAGGGTTTCTTAATGATTTGTTAATGATTGCAATTATAAATCCTAACATTTGCCTGCTATATTAGATACAACGAAAAAACGTACAGGGAGGAAACAATTATGCTGGTTACTATCACCCGTGTGATCAAACTGGTCAATCTTATTTGCATTTATCGCATGTTTTTCTTATCAGATTGTCTACCTGATCGCACCTTATATTAAAAAAGAAAAAACACACAAGCCTTTGCAGATGCACCGTTACGCTGTACTGATTGCAGCAAGAAATGAAGAAAATGTCCTGGGTGGACTGCTTGACAGCATTCGCGCACAGAATTACCCGTCCGAACTGGTGGATATTTACGTCGTTGCGGACAACTGCACCGATACCACTGCTGAAATTGCTTATGCACACGGTGCCTATGTATATGAACGTTTTAACCGGGTCCAGATTGGAAAAGGATATGCCTTAAAGTACCTGCTGGATCAGATTTCCCTCAGTGATAATCTGGAAGATTACGACGGATTTTTTCATCTTTGATGCAGATAATCTGCTGGATGAAAATTACATAAAGAAATGAATATGACCTTCAATGACGGATATGATGCCGTCACCAGCTACCGTAATTCCAAAAACTTTGGTGATAACTGGATTTCCCATGGTTACGGTCTCTGGTTTTTACATGAAGCACAGTTTTTAAACCGCGGCAGAATGCGTATCGGCAACAGCTGTATGGTATCCGGCACCGGCTATATGATTTCCCGTGAACTCATTGAGAAAAATGATGGATGGAACTTCTTCCTGTTACGGAGGATATTGAATTTACCGCTGACTGCATCGCAAACGGTGTAACGATTGGTTACTGTGAGCGCGCAGAATTCTATGATGAGCAGCCGACCAGACTTTCCGTATCCTGGCATCAGCGTATGCGCTGGGTAAAAGGTTATTTTCAGGTATATAAAAAGTATGGCCGACAGTTATTATCAAAGGTCGGCAAAAAGGAGGCTTCTCCTGTTTTGACATGCTGTGTCCAATCTACCGGCCTTTATTCTGACTATGATAGCTACTTTTGCAGGACTGACCCTAACCATTCTGGCACTTTTGACCGCTCAGGATTTCACATCTGCCCTGCTCTGTGTCGGAAAATTCACGGTCAATACCTCTGCTGCAATGCTGGTACTTGGAATCTATACCACATTAACTGAGTGGAAACATATCCATATGGCATGGTACAGAAAAATCGGCTATATGTTCACATTTCCGATCTATATGCTGACTTATATTCCCATCGCTTTCATGGCAATGTTCAAGAAAGTAGAGTGGAAACCGATTGCGCACGGTTCCAGAGTGACAAAAGCTCCGATTCGCACAATCGCATCCTGAATGGTCACAATTTCCGGCAAGAAAGCGTGCCCTCAATAAAAAATGCCGCAGTGACAACGGTATTACCTGCACTAATCAGATAACTGCCATGCCACTGCGGCTCTATATAATTCAAGTCGAACGCACGTGAGACTTGGTGCGTGATTCTGGTCAGCGAAAGCTGACATATTCTTCTCAGAATCACTGCACTCTACACTTCGTTTCGGTCGGCGCAAAACCATTGTCTCCCAGACAATGTGCGCCCTCGCGGAGCGTTTATCTCAGTCGGAGATTGTACTCCCACTGAGAAAGACTTGTTATTACTCACCACTTGCAGAAGTGGGAGTCTTCTCGACTGAGATAAAATTCATCACTTATTTGATATAGTTTTTTTAATTCTTCCCGCATCGCCCGCAATGCGTTTCCACGATGGCTTCTTGCATTTTTATCCTCCGGAGATAACTCTGCCGTAGAACAATCCAAATCCGGTACATAGAAAATCGGATCATAACCAAATCCATTTTCTCCTGCCGGTTTATCACCAATATAACCTTCAATGGTTCCACGCACCACGATCGGCTCCTGCCCCGGAACTACCGCCGCGATCGCACACACAAATCGTGCCGTACGTTTCTCCTTCGGCACGCCCTGCAGTCGATCCAGCAGCATCTGATTTTTAATATCATAGGAAGTATCTTCTCCCGCATAGCGTGCAGAATAAATGCCTGGCTCCTTATTCAGATAATCTATCTCCAGTCCGGAATCATCTGCCAGTACAATGTCATTACAATGTGCGGCAACTGCTTTTGCCTTGATCAATGCATTTTCTTCAAATGTTGTTCCATCCTCGACAATATCCACGTCAATTCCGGCTTCCTTCATGGAAAGGATCTCCCAGCCAAGGTCTCCCAGAATCTCGTGAATCTCTCTCATTTTATTTTATTGCCAGTTGCAAAAATAATCTCTGCTTCATACTGCCTGTCCCTCTTTTCTGTGATTTTACGTTTCCCTGCATGCAAAATGGTTGCTTTTCTATGCCTCTGTCTTTTTTCTTCTTGGCGGCTTCGGTCCGATATACTGATACAGATTTGTCCGCAGCATACCGTTATAAATTTTACGTTTTTTGTCTGCTTTCTTTCCAATGCTGCGTTCTGTATCCTCATAGGAAGTGATCAGATACTCTGACCAGCAGTCAAGTCCTGCAAATGCCTCTCCGATTTCATGATACAGTTTTGGCAGCGCTGCCTTCTCTTCCAGACGTTCTCCGTATGGTGGATTTGTAATAACAAAGCCATATTTTTTCGGGTTCTTTAATTCGCTGACCGGTCTCTGCTGAAAATGGATCAGGTGATCCACTCCAGCACGTTTTGCATTATCTCTGGCTGCCCGGATAATCTCACCATCAATATCATAGCCCTGAATATTTGTCTCGATATCTGTGTTGACCAGTTCTTTTGCTTCCTCAAAACAGTCATCCCACAATTCCTTTGGAATCAGGTTTGTCCAGGTCTGTGCCGTAAACGTGCGGTTCATTCCCGGTGCAATATTCGCTGCGATCATAGCTGCCTCAATTGGAATCGTTCCACTTCCACAAAACGGATCTACCAGAATACGATCTGCTTTCCATGGCGTTAAAAGGATCATAGCCGCTGCCAGTGTCTCTGTGATCGGTGCCTTACTGCTCAGCACACGATAACCACGCTTATGAAGGGATTCTCCCGATGTATCAATGCCAATGGTCACTTCATCTTTATTCAAAAATACACGCAGCGGATAGGAAGCACCAGTTTCTTCAAACCAGTTCACCTCATAATAGGTTTTCAACCGCTCTACGATCGCTTTTTTTACAATAGATTGGATATCTGACGGACTAAACAGTTTACTTTTGACCGAAGATGCCTTGGTTACCCAGAATTTTGCATCTACCGGCAGATAATTCTCCCATGGAATCGCCTTCACCGCTTCAAATAATTCGTCAAATGTCTCCGCATGAAACTCGCCCACTTTCAAAAGTACACGCTCTGTTGTCCGCAAATGAATATTTGCACGACAAATTGTCTCCATATCACCTTCGTATGTAACCCTGCCATCTTCCACTTTGACAATATCATAGCCCAGATCGTAGATCTCACGCTTTAAAATTGCCTCCATACCAAAATGACAAGGAGAAATAAACTGCTGTAACTCCATCTTTTCTCTCCTGTTATTCTTATTTATCGTTATTGTCAAATTTTTATGTAAAGCGGACATTTTCAATCCGCTCTCGCTACCTGCTCATGAACGAAATCACTTTACGACCTGCGTTCAAAAACTTGTTTCCTTCTATTAGTTCCTATCATTATAATCTTTTCTTATTTATGCTGTCAATCATCAGATCTACTGGTATATTTTCAAAACTGATACGCATCCATGCCTCCGGCAACCGAACAAATTCGAAATCCCCGTTTCACGTATCTGCATCCTTCCTGCACACTTGCATTTCCATGCTGACAATAAAAAATCAACAACCGCTCCTTTGATGCGTGTTCCATAAATGCCTCCAGCTCCTCCACCGGCACATTTCTCGCTCCCGGAATATGCCACTGGCGATAATCCTCAGGATCGCGCAAATCAATCAAATACGCATTCCATCTTCGCCTGTAAGTCTCAATCTCTTTCGCACTGATCAGACACAATCCCATAACCTTTCCCCCATAATATGCTGCATCACAGCAACCTTAATAAATCCATTCTGATATTTATATAGAAAAATCCATCCATTTATTCCTACAATAAAAGAGTGAACTCCCATAATCGGGCAAAAATAAGAAAAGCGAACCGTTTTACAGTCCGCTTTTCTTTTGCCATTTCACCATTCCCGGTTACTATAGCATATTCCTTTTCTTTGAAATGTTGTCAGCATCTGTACCCTGCACTAACGGCAGTTCTTATCTGCATTGGAAGCATTTTTGCCACAGTTCTCAGAAGAATTTGTACTGTTTTTATTCTGAGATTTGTTCTGGGACTTATCCTGTGCTTTATTAGACGCGTTCTTTCCATTTGTGTAATCTGCATTTTTGTAATCATTTTCAGACATATAATTTTTAGCCATTTTATGATTCCTCCTGTTTCATTTTTACAGGTATAGTATGTCTGGTTCCCATTTTTCTATGCATGGAAAAATTTGCCTGAAATTCGCGTGAATTTCGCAAAAAAGTTTGTTAAATTATTTGCAATTTCTGGACAAATGCTATATAATTCAATGTGAAAAGAATCTTCCCTTCAATATTCTTTTCAATTATACCCCTTATTAATTATTTATACTCCCCTTAAAACGACCAATGTTCCCCATTGGTCGTTTTATTTTGCCTATATGTTATTTTATTAACAATCTATCCTTTTATTCCTTATCCAATCCATTCTATTCAAGTCGAATGCACGTGAGACTTGGTGCGTGATTCTGGTCAGCGCAAGCTGACATCTTCTTTTCAGAATCACTGCACTCTACACTCCGTTCCGGTCGGCGCAAAACCATTGTCTCCCAGACAATGTGCGCCCTCGCGGAGCATTTATCTCAGTCGGAGATTGAACTCCCACTGAGAAATACTTGTTACTACTCACCACTTGCAGAAGTGGGAGTCTCAACTCAGACTGAGATGACCTTTTTCCTTTACCCATAATCTGATTTTATATAAGCTGCACATTTGTAAAGCGGACATTCGCAATCCGCTTTCGCTGCTTGCTCATGAACGCAGTCGCTTTGCGACCTGTCAGTGGGAGCTTTTAACTCCCACTGACATAAGCATCCCCCCCTTATCCACCGCTTAGTGCTCCACGCACTTGAAGCTGGGGAATGCTTATTCTGCATTCAAACTGACATACTTCTTCCCTAAACTTATTATAGCTATATATGGCAAAAAATGAGCCTGTAGCAACTGCCACAGACTCATGTATAACATTATTTCTTCTTTTTACTATGTATGTACATCCAACTTTCCACGTAATTCTCACGTTCTTCGCCAGACATCTGCACATATTTTGTATATTCCAGCTTCACTGGAACCATTTCAACATTGGAGCATTTAAAACACTCCACATTTGCCCTCCGGGATACGGTTCGCATCCATCCACATTCGGGACAAATATACAATTTTATCATTGTGAATCACTTGCAGAACTGTCTGCTCCTCCATCTCCTGAATTATTGCTATTCTGCTGTGTTCCATTTCCAAAGAAATCATCCTGATCACTGAACTGATCTGTCTCTGAATCTTTCGTTGTCTTACCCGTCAGATCAATGATCGTATCATTGTAAGACTGTACTGTCTCAGACGGCTGATAATCCTCTGTTCCAAAAAGCTGCTTACTGTAACTGAATAACATTGCATTTCAAGATTCACATGGGATTACAATGACTTCCAATCTTTTTACTTGGTGTATCTGTCGTCTTATCATACGGGAAACCACCACTGTTTGCCATATCATATTTCAACATTACAGGCATCATACTGATAATGTCTTTCTGTGTCAGATCGGTAGATACCTCCGGGAAGATTGTACTTACCAGCTCATTCAGTTCCGTTAAACTTGCATCTTTTGCTTTCTTGATCAATTCATTTAAAACACGACGCTGACGCTCTGCACGTTTGAAATCTCCACCTGCTGTATAACGGATACGGGCATAAGATACTGCCTGTACACCATTCAGAGTCTGTTTTCCAAGATGATCGATCATCTCATCGCTTCCACCAACATATTCACTGGTGTATGAGATGTAGTCATTCAGATAATCCATCTCCGCCTGACTTTCAATATCAATCTCTACACCACCAAGAATATCAATTGCTTCCGCAACAGATTTAAAATCGAATGCCACGTAATTGTCAATATCCAGATCCAGATTACGGTTCAGCATAGTAACTGCCTGCTCCGCACCACCTGCTGAATATGCCGCATTGGCTTTACGGAATTTTTCTTCCTCTCCTTCACCTGCAATATTCAGGTAAGTATCACGATATACAGATACCAGACTTACTTCCTTCGTATCATTATTAATGTTCATAACCATAATAACATCACTGTTACCGGTATCATATACGCCCTGATCACGGTTATCCAGACCAAACAACGCGATGGTCGTATTTCCTTCAAACGTCTGCTGTGTTTCTTTTGAAACCTCATTTTTTCCAACTTTGGACTGATCCAGTTCCTTTCTGTTAAAAAGGTTCAATTTGCTGTAAACATATAACGCACCAGCTACAATAATCAAAATAATAATCTCAACGATAAACAGAATTAATTTTCTCTTTCTTCTCTGTTTCTTGGAAATTTTCTTGCCTTTTGCCATATCTTATCTCCATGTTTTCTTCACTTTTATTTTCTCTTCTGCAACGTATTAAGCATTCTATTGTTTATCCCGCTATACAAGTCATTCTTTATCTTATTACATAAAGTTATATTATAAAGAACAGCACTTAACAAGATTGTAAAACTGCTTATTTTATGCAATCAGTGATCACATACATGAAAATATCATACCCCAATGGCAATAAAAACACAACTGTAAAATTTATTAAAATTTCTTTAACCCGGTCATTAATTCACACACATCTCTACAAAAATCCTCCGTGTGTTCAAAGATCAGACGGTCGAAACATGCATCCTCCTGCAACGTATCTTCTTTCTGCATCCTCATCGCAAATGTATACTGCCGCTGACCGCGTTCTGCAAGAATCCCTGCCGGAGTCATCACATGACAGGCCGGAGAACATTCTGCTTTTTCCTGAAAAAACGCTCATCATCTGCCTTTGCCATATAGATCACACCGT